>OHVL01000054.1_pt1 | contig 47015 bp, 42 predicted proteins | sample 1579511 | NCBI WGS metagenome assembly OHVL01 (sample SAMEA3882545, study PRJEB24775) | human gut metagenome | biome: human-associated habitat; feature: intestine environment; material: feces | place: Netherlands | collected 2009/2010
ATATCGGAGATTACCAACTTTTTTAGGCACTATTTCTTATCCCGAACTGAGGTAATATATACATCATTAATCTTCACGGCAGCAACAAGACAAAAGAGACTTGTCCTGATGGTTCTAAAGACGAGAATGTATTTGGAATCGAAAGCGGTGTATGCATCACTCTCTTTGTAAAAACCGGAACAGAAGAAGGCGAATCTTCCTTAGCAAAAGTATATTATAAAGATGTATATGGAAAGAAGAAAGACAAGTTTGATTTCTTGGAGCAGAACGACTTGCTGGCTTTGGATTTTGAAGAAGTTACACCTACATCACCGATGTATTTTCTTCTCCCAATCAAGAAGAACATGGAAACAGAATTCAATCAAGGATTCTCTGTTGAAGAGCTCTTTATAAAAAGAGGTCTGGGGATGCGAACTCATAGAGATAATATTGCCTACCAAGCCAACCTTTCTGATATAAAAAGTATCATCGAAGACTTTAAGTTCTTGGAAGAATCAGAAATTAAAAAGAAATATAATATCACAAAGGAAAGCAGAGACCAGAAAGTGGCTTATGCTCAACGAAACGTCAAGGAATTTGGAATTAAAGACGAGTTTTTCAAGAAAGCTCTCGTTCGTCCATTCGATTCGAAATTTACATATTTCACTAATAAATCTAAGGGATTCATAGCATTCCCTGTTTATGATACGATGCGCCACCTTGCACACCAAGACCAGAGCAAGAATTTAGGTTTAATCATCGGCAAGAGTGGTAATGTGGTTGGCGAAATGCCTTGGAATTTATGCTTCGTTACCAACACAATAGTAGATTTGAACATCTTCTATCGTGGAGGCGGATACGTGTATCCTTTATACGTTGATACGAGTAAAGCAGTCAACCAGGGAAACTCCAGCACCCAGGAATTAGGTGACGAAAAGGAAACCATCATTTCCAATCTTAATGGAGACATCATTAAGAAACTTGCCGACTGCTTAGGAGTAGAACCTTCCCCAGAAGATTTGCTCGACTACATCTATGCCATCCTGCATTCCTCAAACTATCGAGAAAAATTCAAGGAACAACTGAAATACCAGTTTCCTCGTATTCCATACCCTCAAAAAGAAGAAGAGTTTAAAAAAATAGCATCATTTGGTAACCACTTGCGCCACCTGCATCTTATGGATAATACGGCGGCATGGAATGCCAAGAGTTTATTCCCGTTCAAAGGAAATGGGAGCAGCATAATCGTTAAGCCTCAATGGAAAGACGGCAAAGTGTACGTCAACAAAGAAAACTATTACGACAATGTACCAGAGGAAGTTTGGCGATACTATATTGGCGGATACCAAATAGCAGAGAAATGGCTTAAAGACAGAAAAGGCACAGAGCTAGACTTCAACGCCATCATCCACTATTCCAACATATTGTATGTCTTGACGCAAACAATCTATCTTTCTAAAGAAATAGACAAAATATACATATAATCCTTGCTTCTCGCCAAGCATTACGGCTTTACAGAAGAAGAGCTCGACTTCATCGTCAACTACGACATTAAGTATCGCATGGGAGATGAGCTGAACAAGGACGAGGAGTAAAACGAAGACTCCCTGTTGCTGATGCTTGTCAAGTAGTATCTGCAACAGGGAGTCTTCGTTGTATCATTTTAAAACTCGATATGCTCACTAGAAGGATAACGAAAAGCAAACCAAGTTTGATTATCTTTGTTTGTAATAACAAAATCACCTAAAGTTATAATGTCCATTCCTATGATAACATCATAATCCCCGATGTCTCCAGACAATGCTTCAATACCAGTGAATTCCAAACATCCATCTACATAAATGTTTATTTTGCAAACAGATGAGTCCATGCATCCTCCGACACCCTCGATTTTAGTTTGCCGAACAGGTTTTAATCCCAAGGCATCAATTACGGCTGTCGAAATAATCGTATTGGTAGCTCCAGTATCCCAAACAGTAGATTCTACCTCACATCCTGATACCAATACCCCCTTCTTTCTTTCAAAAAAAGGAGTAATAACGCAATCTGTTTGGATTGTATTTACTCTACATGGATGCTTCTTGCTAATCTTTTGCATATCTACAGAGATTATAAAAGTCTAGCAAGGGCGTACAGAAACCACCTTTGCCACATGTCCCTCAGGAATTCCTGGTACTACTATCGAATAGCTGACAGGATATTTCTTTTCAAACTCCTCAATAGGAAGAGCGAATACTTTTAATTTCTTTTCCTTCATAATTTACTCCTTTCTTGTTTACTTATTTATTTGTTACATCGATATTGCAAACATTATGCTATCTTAAAATATTTAGACTGTCCAAAGAATATTCTGCCCAAATTATCCTTGATGGAAATAACCTATCCCATAAAAGGATTGTGCTCTATATCAATAACCTGACCTTCAATCCAATCAGACAAACCAGTCAAAGAAGGATTTACCTTCATCATATCTCCTAATTTTGGTTCCATAACTATCTGTTTAAATATATCTTATAACTCATTCAGCACCTCCTCCAATGGTTTAAGCTCTAGCTTTCCTTCTCGATAGGACTTCAGCTCATGAAGGGCATTGTCGAAACCTGAGAGCATTTCTTCTTTGGTCATGCAGGACTCTTCTTGAACCATACATGCCTCATCTGTTTTATTCTGTACAGCCTGTATATTTAATGCAGTCATAACAAACTCCTTTTTTAAAATTTGCTTTCTAAATACCGAATATCACTTATTTCCTGCAAAAATACACAGAAGTTTTCAAAATACCAAATATTTCCAGGCAAATCTACAAAAAGGTTATTGTTTTCTTTGATTTTCAGAGAATTATTCGTATTTTGGCATCGTTATAGATATAATTAGATTCTTCTAGTTCACTTGCGAATATAACGAAAGCTGCAGAAGCAATAGGCTCTTGTACCCTTAGAAAGCGTAATAATCAACCGTAAAAAGCAATAGAAGTTGCCGGAATATATAGGAGAAGTTGCCGGAAAGATTAATATCTGTTTTCGGAGAAGTTAATATCTCCAGCCGCACAACAGCTGTTGTGCGCTTGCATAACAGCTGATATGCGCTCGCACAACACGTGTTGTGCAAGCGGAAACCAACTGTTGGGCACCAACTTATTTCGTCTTTTCCTTTCTCGTATAATCAGTCAAAACTCCTTTCACTATTAAGCTTCTGATGATCAGGAAGTTTTAATGAATGTGAAAGGAGAATTGAATTACGAATTGTTTTTTAGAATTTGGTGAAGTATAGCCTCAACATCTTAGAGCGGAGCATCATTTTATCGCCCTTGAGCTTCTCTTTGTAGAAAGCTTCTCGCAGATTGTTGATGCCGTAACTGCGGATGCTGTCATTCACAACGGTTGCAGGAATATCACCACCATTTTCTCCATGATCCTGATGCCAGTTATTCTTGTATGGCGAATGCAGGATCAGACTGTCACCAGTCTGTTCGAATCGGAAATAATAGCCACGGAAACTGTACATATTCGTGGTGGTAATCTTGGCACAGGATATCAACTGATGCTGTACTCCCCAGAAAATGCGATCTTTGGAAAGGTCGAGATAGTTGCCTGTAGTCAACGTATCTACCCTTTCCAGATGCCAAAAGCCATCAAAATCGCCATTATCGCTCGTCTCTATGGTACAGGAACTCAATACCAAACTGATAGCTGCTATCAAATATTTAATCCTTTTCATGATCTTTTCGCTTTAATAAAATTAGAACTTGACGATACCTTGTCTTGTCAGGGTAATCTGGAATCCTCTATTATGTCCCAACATTTCTGTACTACCGAAATCCATACCATAAGCGGCCTTTACAGTGTATCTTCTCAAGAAGTGGTAACTGCCTTCTGCCATGAAGCTGACATTATGATGCTTCTTCGTAAATGGCAGGACATAGGTTCCCCATCCCTTCTGATAGGAGGCGAGTACACGATAGCCGAATTTGTCAGAAGGCTGGCCATCGAATCCCAAATGATAGGCGATGAAACGGTTATCCTTCACCTCAATCTTTCCATCGGTGTTATAGATTGGCGAACGATAGAGCGGATTACCCATTACCTGTCCCCAATGTTGCCAGCCGGTAAAATGACTGTGGTTGTAATAATCATCCATACCAGCCAAATGATCAGGAATATTCACAGTATGGTCATGATTGTATGGACCACTCTGGTACTTGGAATGAACGTATTCTAGCACAACATTACGAATCCATCTGCCATATTTAATATTCAATTCCGCACCTAGCATCATATCCTGGAGGGAATACATAAAAAATCGACGGCTCTTCTTGCTTTGCCATTCCTTTCCTTCGCCATATCCATTATAATCAAGTAAGAACATCTGACTATCATCCTCGAAGAAATGATCAGCATAAACACCCAACTTCCAGGTATCAGCATTATAATTGATACGCATCAGCCAGGACCCCAATTGATTGCCTGCGATATTGCCATAGATACCATCATCAGCATCTTGTCCACCAGGAAGGAATGCATGCCACATTCCTTTCAATCCACCCTGCGTATGCATTGCCTTAAGTCCACCTTTACCATCACTAGCATAAGGCTTTCCACCATACTGTGCTGCCATTTCCAAGCCCAATTCTACACTCAAAGGGCAGAACACGGCATCGTTTCCAATTCGCAGATAGCCAGCCTTGCTATGATAGAGCACACCTTCTGAATACTTGGATTTGCGCTGGGTGAAATCATGCTGCCAGTTTTCATCGGTGAATTTGCCGAAGGCTATATGACCTTTCAGCTGAACCCAGTGATTGAAAATTGGCAGCGTCCAATATTCCGGAAGTGCTAATCTTACCTGCGGTACAGGTCGGGCGTTGATACCCAGCGTCTGGCTACCACTGGAAAGTGTCTGGTTCTTCAATTCCATCGGATATTCTTTAGCACCCATACTGAGCACACCATGCAGCCATCTTACTTCTGCAAAAGCCTGCTGCACGATAAACTTGCTGGTAAAATGAGTGGGCAATACCAGATCAACCCCATAGCCAACTCCCCATCTGCGATGATCATCTGCTAATAGAGGTCGTATCAGACTACCTCTCAGATAGGCATTGGCTTCTTTCAAAGAACTCAAACCATAGCGGTTAGCATTGAGCCAAAGTGGTGTTTTGCCCTTTGAAAAAGTAGTCTGTCTGTCTATTCGGTATTCCAAGGCACTATCGAGTCTTAATTTTGCAGGTTCCGCATCTTCCTGCCAGCTATACTGCGCCTTTACGTTTATCGGACTAGCCAGAGTAAGGAGGCAAAGCGAAACTATATAGAAAACTTTCTTCATATCAATGTTTTATCTATAAAACTGCATAGACACTCATTTTATTGTAGTTTTTGTAGTTACTTTAACATTCCTTACGAAAAGTCGGGCAAATAAACCAAGATAAGATAGATAAAATTCGCCAAAATACAATAATTCAACAATACATACGTTACATTATAATAAGATATAAGAATTAGATTAGTAAGTTTTTTGAAAACAAGATAAATAATGGAAAATAAAGAAGAACATCTCAAACAAATAGATGTGGTGGCAATTGCTAAGGAAATGAAGAAGCATAAGAAACTGTATCTTATTGCTCTTCCTATCACTTTCGTTCTCTCTTGCCTGCTCATCCTCTGTGTGCCAAGGTATTATTCAAGTACGGCAAAATTGGCTCCTGAAATATCAAGTTTCAGTTCCAGTTCATTAGGTGATATTGCTTCTTCATTCGGCTTTGACATAGGGGGAAGCTCTTCCAATGGAGATGCCATCTTCCCGGAACTCTATCCGGAGTTGATAGAATCCAACGATTTTATGGTAGGTATGTTTGATGTCAAGGTGAAATCTAAAGATGGAAGTATTAACACTACCTATTATGATTACCTTGCCACCAAGAGACAGACTCCTTGGTGGACTAAAGCGTATAATTCAGTAAAACAGATGTTTGATACACCAGATTCTACAGCCGTAAGTAAGAACGGAAAAGCTAATCCTTTCCAACTTACCCGACGTCAGGATCAGATAGTCCGACTTATGAGCAAAAACATCAAATGTGATATCGATAAGAAGAACTATGTGATTTCCATCACCGTAGAAGATCAAGATCCGCTGATATGTGCAACCCTTGCAGATACAGTTCAGGCAAAACTTCAGGAGTTCATCACCGACTATCGTACCAAGAAAGCGAAGAAAGACTTAGAGTACTACAAAAAGTTGAGCAGTGATGCCAAGTCTAAATATGAGCGCATCAGACAGCAGTATGGCAGTTATTCTGATGCCAACCAGGATGTGGTGTTGGAAAGTTACCGTCTGAAAGCCAACGATATGGAGAATGAGATGCAGTTGCTTTACAACACATATACAAGTCTTCAGACTCAGGTGCAGCAGGCTCAGGCAAAACTTCTGATGCAAACTCCAGCCTTTACTACCCTTCAGAGTGCATCTGTACCTTTGAAACCGGCAGGACCTAAGAGAATGATCTTTGTCCTGGGAATGACTTTTCTGGTTTTTATAGTCGTGACAGTATATTCAATTAGAAAAATGATTTTTAGAGAGTAGAAACAATAATAATAATAATGAGGAATATGAATGAACTGAATCATAGCAACCATTCGAAGCGAATAGCCGCCAATACTTTGGTGCTATTCGCCAGAATGCTCATTATTACCATTGTCAATCTCTATACAGTGCGCTGGGTATTGAAAGGTCTTGGCACAGAGGATTATGGAATCTACAATGCTGTGGCCGGAGTGGTTACCACTGGTACTTGCATCAGTAGTGTCCTTGCAATGGCTACACAGCGTTTCTATTCTTATGCTATGGGGATAGGTGAAAAGGAAAAGCTAACCAAGATATTCTCAGCAAGTGTGAATTTAGTTGTTGTGTTTTCGATTATCACAATCCTGGTTCTTGAGCTTGTAGGAAATTGGTTCGTTTCCACACAGATGACAATACCAGTAGATAGACTGTCTGCTGCAAGCTGGGTGTTCCAGTTTTCGATATTCTCGTTTGTTTTTACCTTGCTTCAGATTCCATATATAGGAGCAATTTTTTCTAATGAAGATATGGGAGTATATGCACTCATATCTTCTGTAGATTGTTTCATAAAATTGGTGATTGCGGCTTTAATCTGTATGTTTGGTTTCGATCATCTTGTGTTATATAGTGGCGCCATGATGATGGAGTCTGGCATAGTGATGGTTGTTTATATGCTGATTGCTTCTCGCAAATATATTGAATGCAGATATACAAAAGGAATAGACAAGGGACTATACAGAGAATTGATATCATTCTCTGGCTGGACATTTTATGGTGCATTGTCTGGAATGGGCATGACCCAGGGAAGTATCATTTTGCTCAATATCTTTTTCGGTCCACTGGTCAATGCTGCATTTTGTATTGGCAACCAATTATACAATGCCATCAACACGTTGAGTAATAGTATAGTTGTTGCATTCCGTCCAACATTAATAAAATCCTACTCGTGCCAGGATATGCCGTATATGCAGCAACTCTATTTTTCTGCCAATAAGGCTATTTTGTATATGCTGTGTTTGGGTGCAATGCCTTTGATGTTGGAAACGGAAAATGTACTGCAATTCTGGTTAGGATACAGCACTCCGGAAATCATACTCTTTTGCAGACTCTATATTATATATACGATTGTTTTGACTTTACATAATCCGATAACTATCATTATGCAAGCTACAGGAAAGATCAGAAAGTATAGTTTATATGTAGAAAGTCTTACCATTATGAACATTCCAGTTTGTTGGGGGCTGTTTATACTAGACAGTCCTTCTTATACTATCTTTATCGTAATGATAGTCTTGTGTCTGACAGCTCACAATATAAGATTGGTGATGCTGAGAAAGGCTGTTCCTGAACTGAAGCTTAGAAGTTATTATAAATATCTGATACTTCCAGCCTTCTTCATACTGGGCATAACGAGTATGTTGGAACTGTTCTTGCTTCAGTTACCGATAACAGGTTTTCAAAGATTTGGGCTAATCGTGATTTCTTCAGTCATGGTAATGTCTATATTGATATACGTATGGGGCTTTTCGGAAGCCGAACGAAAATTATTGCATTCACTAATTCTTAAGGTAGTGAATAAAAGGCAACCAGTATTATAAAGGAAACTATAAATTATGGGATACATTTTACTGTCAGTACTTTTGATAACGATTATACTTTGTTATCTGGAAGATTACATCAAGAGATATAGATTTTTTCTATATATCTTGATGGGATTCGTAATGATTCTCATAGCAGGATTGCGCGAAATAGGTCTGGATCCTGATTCTGAAAATTACGAGTATTCTTTCCATCATTATTATCAGAGTTCTGAGATGGGTATGGTAGAACCATCTTTTACTCTCATATCTGCTATTCTAAATGTATTTACAGATAATGTGCATCTTTTGTTTTTAGTTTATGCATTCCTAGGTGTCACCATCAAACTATATGCATTCAAAAAAAACTTGCAATGCATTTTCGTGCCAATGATGTTATATATAAGTTTCTACTTTGTATTGCATGAAATGACACAAATCAGAGCAGGAGTTGTTTCTGCTTTATTCTTGTTGGCTGTGTACCACATAGCTAAAAAAGAAAAAAGAAAAGCATTGCTGCTTATTATAGTTGGTTCATTCTTCCACTATTCCTCCTTAGCTCTGCTACCAACACTCGTGTTTGGCAATAAAGATTTCAACCGAAAAGGAAGTATATTAATAGCGTTGCTTATACCCCTAAGCTATCTCATATATTTCGGTGGTATCAGTATGCTGCTGAATACTGATATTCCACTTATCGGCAACAAGCTAGCCATCTACCAGCAGGCAATGGAAAAAGGAAAAATGACAGTAAACATAAATGTCTTTGATCCTGTACACCTTGTCTCCGTGATGTTGTTTTACTACACATTATATTTTCGAAAGACAATCACCGCCTTCAATGAAAACTATAATGTTGTAATAAAAATAGTGGCAATAGGTCTGTTTTTGCATACAAGTCTAGCATTTCTCCCAGTACTGGCTTTGAGAATCAGTCAGCTATATTGTATCGTTAACATATTCCTATTTTCAGGGATTGTATATACATTCAAGCAGAAATGGATGGGAATAACAGTCCTGGTATTATTATCAATATTCCAAATGTATCTCGCTTTGCCTCATTATGGATTAGGTGATATCGTGAGATTTTAAATAAAAAATAAAAATGAAAGCAAGAGTTATAGCTTTTTATTTACCACAGTTTTACCCGATACCCGAAAACGACAAGGTATGGGGTCCGGGATTCACGGAATGGACGAATGTTGCCAAGGCTCGTCCTGTATTTCATGGGCACTATCAGCCTAGAATACCGGCAGACTTAGGTTTTTATGACCTTCGCCTGCCAGAGACTCGCGAACAGCAGGCTCAGTTAGCTCGTGAAGCAGGTATAGAAGGTTTCTGCTACTGGCATTACTGGATGGGTAATGGCAAACGACTGTTGCAGCGCCCTTTCGATGAAGTTCTAAATTCCGGCAAACCAGATTTTCCTTTTTGCCTCGCATGGGCCAATCATGATTGGAAAACAGGAACATGGGTGAACAAAGGTGGAAACCAGATGATTTGCGAACAGAAATATCCTGGAGACGATGATTATATAGCTCACTTTAATTATGTTCTTAAAGCTTTCAAAGATCATCGCTATATGACAGTAGATGGAAAGCCACTATTCTTGATATTCGACCCTTACCACTTTAAGGATATAACCCATTTTATCCATCTCTGGCGTGACTTAGCCAAAGAAAGCGGATTGAAAGGTATATACTTTGTTGCCATGTGCTCAGCCACAACCACAGTAAAGCGCAATGAAGATGGCACTTTGAGCAGAGTGGTTCCTAATCTAGACAGTGCTTCTGAGGTTTATGAAAACTTTATCAAACTAGGATTTGATGGCATCAATCCAATGGGAAAAAACCGCGCAGAAATGGTGTATCAAGGCAAATATTGCCGCATCATTCGAAGAGCATTACAAAAGAAGATTTCCTTTCTGCCTCCGTTGAAATATGATTATCCGAAAGTGATGAAGCATTTCTATATGCCCGAAGACCAATGGAACAATGTATTCCCTACTCTCTTCCCACAATGGGACAGAACCCCAAGAGCAGGCAAGCATGAGGGTATATATATAAACGCTACCCCGCAGAATTTTGAGGAGCATATCAGAGGTGCACTTCAAATCATTAGAAACAAACCAGATGATAAAAAAATTCTATTCTTGCGTTCTTGGAACGAATGGGGCGAAGGAAACTATGTGGAACCAGACTCATTATATGGTCACGGTTTTTTAGATGCTATAAAAAATGAAATAAAAACTGAATAAAATGGAAATAAAATTAATCCCGACAGGAGGACTTTGCAATCGACTGAGAGCTATCGCAACTACCATTGCGATAGCTAAGCACTATCAGTGTTCGCTATCCATCTATTGGAACAATAGTATAGGACTCAAGGCAAACTTTGCCGACTTATTCGAACCTATTCATATAGAAAAAGTGCATCTGATAGAGAATACACAATGGTTGTATCGTATCAACGGAACCAAGGATTATCTCTTGAGGAAATGGTTCCTTCGGTTGGGTAATGAGCAAGTAGTTTTCAATCATAGCATCTATACACAAGGAGATATCTATCAGAAGTTGAAGAGTCATTATAAGGGCAACCTGCTCTTGATTTCTTGCTATCCTATGTGTACGGATTATCAAATTAAGAACATATTCGTTCCGAAAAGAGATCTTCAGCTGCAGATTGATCAAATAACCTCAATTTTTTCGAAACACGTAATCGGTGTTCATATCAGAAGAACAGACAACATAGCTTCTATCAATTCTTCACCAACAGATGTTTTTGTCCATCTTATGCAACTTGAAATAGAAAAAGAAGATACAGTGAAGTTTTATGTGGCGAGTGATGATGAGGAGGTAAAAAAAGAACTGCAAGGTAAATTCCCAGGAAGAGTCATTACATTAATGGATGATACCAGTAGAGACTCTCTCGAAGGTATGAAATTCGCTGTAGTGGATTTATTCTGTCTAAGTAAGACTAAAAAAATATTGGGTAGCGTGGCATCTTCCTATTCACAAATTGCAGCAGAAATTGGTGGTATCAAAATAGAATATGCTAAATGTAATAAGAATTAAATAGTTTATGACACCTGAAATAAGTATCATCATACCAACTTACGCTCCTGGGGAATTACTCAGGATGTGTTTAGATTGCCTGGAGCAGCAAACTTTAGGCAAGGAGGCGTATGAGGTATGTCTCGTTTTGAATGGAGACAAAGAACCTTATTATGCCAATATAAAGGAGTATCTGGAAAATTATAAGATGAAGGTTAATTTGATTTATAGTGAACACAAAGGTGTTTCGTTTGCTCGAAATCTAGGCATAGATATTGCAAAAGGTAAATACCTTACCTTCATCGATGATGATGATCTTGTAAGTCCAAACTATCTCGATCAATTAAGCAAAAACAGTTGCGACAATGGAATCACTGTTGCCAATATGATTGCTTTCAAAGGACAAGTTGAAAATGTGGCAGATCATTATCTCTCTTCGGCTTATCAGCAATATGATGTAGGGAAGAAAAAGAATATTTTCCGTCATCGCAGTCTGCTGTCTACTGCTTGTTGCAAACTTATTCCCCGCCCATTGATTGGTAATATTCGCTTTAGAACGAATTTATCTCATGGTGAAGATTCCTTCTTTATGTTTATGGTATCGGCAGGTATCAGACAAATAAACGTTACATCTCCATCCGCCATTTACTATATTCGTAAGAGAGACAACTCATCCTCGAGAAGCAAGGATAATAGGCGCAAAAAGCAGATAATGGAGATCAAGCTCTTCTATTTCTATACAAAAGAGTATTTCTCACATATAAAAAAATATAATTTACTACTCTACGTAAGTCGCATAGTTGCAACTGCTTACAAGTTGTTTCTAGAAGATTACGTAAAACCTCTGTAAAAGTTTCTTGCTTCTTTTACAATATTTAGCTGTTTGGTTCGTTATAATATAAAACGGATAAAAGAGAATGGATAGGAATAGGTTAGTATCAGTTATCATGCCCACTTATAATGCCGGCAAATATCTTGCCGACAGCATAAGTAGTATCCTAGACCAAACCTATCTTGATCTGGAATTACTGATTACAGATGACGGTTCCACGGATCCTGTAACTCTGGATATTCTTCACAAGATAGAGGAAAAGGATAGCCGAGTGGATGTACTCTATCTTGATCACAACCATGGTGCAGGATATGCCCGAAATAAGAGCATAGAACGAGCCAAGGGAAGATACATCGCTTTCTGTGATAGTGACGACCGCTGGACTCTGGATAAACTGGAAAAGCAGATTGCATTCATGAACCAGAAACAGTGTGCCCTATCCTGTGCCTCATATATCATCTTCAATTTGAACGAGCAAAAATCTGTAGGCATCAATATCGCACCGCCCAAAATCACCTTCTCTATGATGAAGCGGGATAATAAAATAGGTTGCCTCACTGCTATCTATGATACCCAACTGCTGGGCAGAAAATACTATATGCCCACTTTACGCAAGCGACAGGACTGGGCACTCTTCCTGCAGATCCTTAAAGATTGCAAGGTATGCTATTCCTATCCCAACCAGCCGCTGGCAGTGTATTGCCGCCACAAGCATTCCATATCCAGCAGCAAGATATCACTTGCTAAATACAATATAGCTGTTTATCGTAGGATTCTGGGGTATGGATGGATGAAGGCTTGTTTCTACTTTGCTTTTTTGTTTTTGCCGACATACTTTCTGAAGCTTATGAAGCGAGAACTGGATAGTTATTGCTTTGTTAAAATAAAAGAAAAGGATAGCTAAATATAATATATCGCACAACTTTACGTTTATATAGTAAATGGAATAACTCTATATGAGAAATAGTATTGTTTTAAGTCTAAAGAAAAATAGAATGATGTTCAGTCAAATGTCATTTAAGCATATACCGCTTTACTCCAAATGCTACGATGATGCGGAAAAAACAAAAGTCATAGCAGATGGGATGAGTGCTATGGAGCGAAACGTCAAGCGAGCTGGCGACTTTCTGTTAGCAACAATCTGCTTACTGCTCGTTTCGCCTCTTATGCTTCTTATATATATAATGGTAAGATGTGAAGATGGTGGACCAGCCATTTTCAAGCAGGAACGCATCGGACGGTTTGGACGCCCCTTCAACATCTATAAATTCAGAAGTATGACAGTGGATGCAGAAAAGAACGGTCCTCAGCTCTGTTCCCATAAAAAAGATAAGCGGCTTACCCGTATCGGCAAGTTTCTGAGAAAACACCATCTGGATGAGCTTCCTCAGCTTTGGAACGTGATTTGTGGCGATATGTCGTTTATTGGTCCAAGACCCGAACGAAAGTTCTACATCGACCAGATTATGGAGCGTGACCCTAGATATAAGAATCTGTATCAGATTCGCCCTGGTGTTACTTCCTATGCAACCCTCTATAACGGATACACAGATACGATGGAGAAGATGTTGCGCCGCCTGGATATGGATCTCTACTATTTGGAGCATCGCTCATGGTGGTTTGATGCCAGAATCTTAGGCAAGACTTTCATCAAGATTATCTTCGGAAGAGTGTTCTAAATTAATATAGAAAGAATCATCTAAATAGAACTCAAGATAAGTTTTCTAAAACAAAAAAGTCATATCCCCAATCAAAGGGATATGACTTTTTTGTTTCTTACAGATTATTCGAAAGCCCCAGCAAAGCCAAGGCTGCCTCATTATATTCATTGATGACATCGGCATGCTTCATACCCATGTCTATCGCCTCCTGCAAGGCATTGGCATACTCTACATAGCTGATTTCGCCACTCTCATACTCTGCAGTACTGAGGCGAACGATATCTTTTGCCTTCGAAATGTTCTCGCCGTTATAATAAGACATGCGCTTGGCTGCATTCTGAAAACGGTTGTAGCCTAAGCGATAATCACGTTCCTTTTCTCTTCGCTCCTGTTGCATCTCCAGTTCTGCCACCTCACGATCCTTCTTGGCAGCCTTCACCTTTGCCTTGGTAGCGCCGTAAAAGAGTGGTACGCCTACTCCAATTTCAAAGCCGAAGAAGTTACCCTCGGTAAAACGCTGACGGTCGATGTGGTAAGGATCCCAACTGGAAATGAGAGCCTGGGTGCGGAGCGTAAGCGAAAGAGATGGAGCATAACCAGTCTTGGCGCACTTCACCTCCTTATCGAGTGCCTTCAGACGGTCTTGCTGATACTGCGCATAGGCAGTCTGCTGATAGTTGAAGGTACCGCTCACAGGAGATTCCAATGCGATGAGGTGAGATTCGGCAGGCAAAACAGGCTCATCGGTATTCAATAATGCCATCAGTTCCAACTGCTTGTTCTCTGCCTCACTCTTCACATTTGCCATCTCCAAATGATTTTCATTACGCAAACGCTCGGCTGTAAGGAATTCCAACTGTCTGGCTTCACCTGCCTTGTAACGCTTCTCGGCTACATCGCAATAACGGTCGAGAATAGAATCCTGGCGCTGAAGGATGCTCAGAAGATGGGTCTGATAGAGCATCGCATAATAAGCAGAAGCAATCTCAAGCTTAATCTGCTGATTAGTTACGCCCAGACGACTTTTCTCTGCCTGTGTTTCAGCCTTAAGCTGACCACGGCGGGCGGTATAAACCGTTGGAAATTCGATGCCCTGCGAAAATGCAAGGGCATTATCGGTATCGCCACTTGAAGCCGGATTCTGTCCGAAAGCAATCTCCGTCTTGTCCACATCCCATGCCGTTCCTTCCATTACCTTGGCACGTTCTATCGATTTTCTTCCAGCCTGCATCGTCAGGTTCTGCTTATCTGCCAGCTGGAAACACTGATCCAAAGTCATCTTCGTGCCAGGAATGGTGGCATCGAAGAGATGGGCTTTAGCCTCTGTTGGGACCAGCAGCATCAAAACTGCTGCCAGCCCTAAGAGAGTTTTCTTTTTACTCTTGTTCATCCTAAATGTTTTATGTTATCTTCTTAAATACCTATTTCTTGGTGAATGTCTTGTAGATGGCAGGCAAAACCAGCAAGGTGAGCAGCGTACTGGTTATCAGACCACCTATCACCACCGTAGCCAGTGGGCGCTGTACCTCAGCTCCATCACCCTGGGAAAGTGCCATTGGCAGGAAACCCATTGATGCAACGAGTGCAGTCATCAATACAGGACGCAAGCGAACCATACAGCTCTCGATGATGCGATGATGAATAACTTCTGTAACGCCTATGGATGATGACAGATTGTCAGCAGTCTTTTCTTCACGCTGCATCTGGTTCATCTGTCCGATAAGTACGATACCATTGAGCACCGCCACACCAAAGAGGGCTATGAAACCGACACCTGCCGAGATGCTGAAAGGCATACCTCTGAGCCACAAAGCCCAGACACCTCCGATGGCAGCCAGAGGAATGGCTGAGAAGACGAAGAGCGACTCACGAACATTCTTCACCGTAGCATAAAGCAACAGCAGGATAATGACAAGCGCTATCGGTATCACTACCATCAGTCGATTGGTTGCACTCTGCAGGTTCTCAAATTCACCACCATAATTATAATAGTAGCCATCCGGCAACTTCAGCTTCCCATCAAGAATCTCCTGGATATCCTCCACGGTACTCTGTACGTCCCTGCCCTTCACGTTGAATCCTACATAGATGCGGCGGGCACCATCTTCATGAGAAACTTGAGCAGGCGCTGGTGAATAATCAATATCTGCCACCTGGGACAACGGAATATTCGTACCATCCTTGAGAGGAATGCTCAGTTGCTCAAGCGATTCTACGTTACGCTGCGAAGGATCCATACGGAGCACGATATCAAACTTCTTGTCGCCTTCGTACAGAGAACCAGCCACGGCTCCGGCAAAGGTGGTTTCCAATATCTCACTGATATCATCCACACTAACCCCGTAGGCCGCCATCTTCTCATGGTTGTATTTAACCTGGATTTGAGGCAAACCGGCAACTTCTTCTACAAAGATACCGCTCACACCCGGCACATCTTCTATCATTTTCTTCACCTTTCCTGCCTGCTGGGTGAGCACGTCCAGATCATCACCAAATATCTTGATAGCCACATCCTGCTTGATACCTGTCAGCAACTCATTGTTACGCATCTGAATGGGTTGAGAAATCTCTGCTTCCAATCCAGGAATGGCACTCAAGGTTTCCTCCATCTTCTCCATCAGTTCTGGAGTAGTCTTGGCAGAGGTCCATTCAGCCTTCGGTTTCAGTGCAATCATGATATCGGCACGTTCTACCGGCATCGGGTCTGTAGGAATCTCAGCACTACCTATGCGGCTTACTACCTGCTTGATCTCAGGATATTCCTTCTTGAGCAGCTTTTCAGCCTTGGTACAACTCTCCACCATCTGTGACAATGAAGTTCCCTGCGACATACTCATCTCCACGGCAAAGTCTCCTTCTTCCAGACTTGGGATGAATTCGCCTCCCAGATATTTGAAGCCCACGACACTGACGCAGAAAAGAGCCACAGCACCAGTGATGACATCCTTGTTACGTGCCAAGACCCAGTCTAGAACCGGACGGTACCATGTCTGCAACTTCTCTATCACGCGGTCGGAGAATGTTTTTCGGATATGTACCTTTCGACTTAACATCAGTGAACTTGCCATCGGCACATAGGTGAGCGAGAGGATGAAGGCTCCCAGAATGGCAAAGAATACCGTAAGCGCCATCGGACGGAACATCTTTCCTTCGATTCCTACCAGTGTCATCAGCGGAATATATACAATCATAATGATGATTTCACCGAACGCTGCACTCTGACGGATTCGGGAAGCAGAGAAATGAACTTCCTCGTCCATCTGTTTCTGGGTCAGAGCAAATGGAGTTGCAGCTCCGCCATTCTGACATTGAGCAAGATAAGCGGCACGAACTTCCGGCTGCGAGAAATGACCGGTATTGATATGTGTCACCACAGCTTCAACAATGATGACCGCAGAATCCACTATCATACCAAAGTCGATGGCTCCCAGTGACATCAGGTTTCCGTCGATGCCAAAGGTCTTCATCATACCGAAGGCAAAGAGCATACTCAGCGGGATGACACTTGCTACAACCAGTCCGGCTCGCCAGTTACCCAGGAAGATAACGAGTACGAAGATTACGATAAGTCCGCCTTCAATCAGGTTACGGGCGATGGTACCTTCTACTCGATCCACCAGGTTGGTACGATCGATAAACGGTTCGATAACCACTCCTTCTGGAAGTGATTTCTGAATCTGGCTGATTCGTTCCTTTACATTTTTGATAACTTCCTGAAAGTTCTCTCCTTTCAGCATGATGGCAATACCTGCCACCACTTCGCCTTCACCATTACGGGTTACTGCACCAAAACGAGTAGCATGTCCCAACTGAACTTTCGCTACATCGCTCACCTTGATAGGAGTTCCATTCACCGTCTTTACCGTGATGTTACCCACATCTTCCAGACTCTTTACCACACCGATTCCTCGGATGTAGTACTGGTTGGAGTTCTGCTCGATATAGCTACCTCCTGTATTGGCGTTGTTGCGCTGAAGAGCATCAAAGATTTCACTTACAGAGATACCATTGGCATTCAACTGGTCGGTATTGATGGCTACTTCATACTGCTTGACATAGCCACCCCAGCCACTCACTTCAGCTACACCCGGAGTTCCGGATAACTGCTTTCGTACTATCCAATCCTGCAGGGTACGGAGATCGGTAAGAGAATACTTGTCTTCATATCCTTTCTTGGCACGTACCGTATAATGGTAGATTTCGCCTAAGCCTGTGGCAATAGGTCCCATCTCAGTCTCTGTGTTCTTGGGCAATTCCTTCTCTAACTGTTCAACGACCTGACTCACTTGGGAACGAGCCCAATAGATATCCGCATTGTCATCGAAGACAAGCGTAATGACAGAGAGTCCGCTTCTGGAGATACTTCTGCGCTCCTGAATTCGAGGAATATTGGCGAGTGCCATCTCTACAGGTGTCGTAACATACTGTTCCACCTCCTGTGCTCCCAGCGAAGGAGCCTGCGTGATGACCTGTACCTGATTATCTGTAATATCTGGAGTAGAATCGAATGGCAGATGCACAAGCGACCAGACACCCCATATCGCCAGGGCTATAGAGAGTACTCCAATCACCAGTTTATGGCGAATGGAATAAGTAATAAGTTTCTGAAACATAAGCTTTAATCTAAAAATGATTCATTAAATGATTCATTGAAAACATTCATCTATCAGTTAAAACTTAATGCGCATGTTCGCCATGTTCGCCTGTAAGCGAAGCCAGATAATAAGCGTTCTCAGTTACTATCTTCTTGCCAGAAACACCATTCTTCCCCTGGAGAAGATGGTCGCAAAGCTTCACTTCAGTATATTTACCATCCGAGGCACCTGTGGTTACCTCATGGCGTGAGAAGCTATAGTTACCCTTGTTAGGAGCTCCATTAAGAGCGAAGACATACTGCTTTCCATCGCTGCTCACAATCGCCTGGGATGGCAGAGCAAGACACTGCTGGCTGCCTGTAGTTATCTTTCCGCTTACATACATACCTGCGAAAAGCTTTCCGCCATGGGTATTGCCAGATGAAGAATGCAGATAGCTCTTTACGCTTGCCGCATCCAACTTTACGTGAACAGCAACGGATTTTGAATTATCGTTAAAGTATTGATTCATGCCATAAATGGTTCCGGAAAGTTTCACGCCTGGCTGATTGGTGAGATTCACCGTTACGCGATTTCCTACCTTAATCTTTGATAAATCCTTCTCAAAGACGTTCAGATCGCACTCTACAGCCTGGGTATTTCTAATCTTCATCAAAGGAGCCTGCATATCTGCATAGCTACCCAGACTTGCTGTCATCTCACTGACGATTCCGGCAATAGGAGCACGCAAAGGAAAGGCAGTAGTAAACTTACCTTTCGCTACGGCAGCTGTAGAGATACCCATCTGGCTGAGCTGTCTGCCAATACCCAAAAGATTGGCATGAGCCACCTGGTAATCTTTCTGAGCCTGCTGTAAGGTACGCTTCACACCTGCTCCCTGCTTACTGAGCAGAAGTTGGCGCTCCATATCAGCTTTAGCAAGTTCACACTCCTTAGCAGCAGAGTAATACTCACGTTGAAGACTTACCACATCAGTATTTTCAACGGTAGCAACAACCTGTCCTTTATGAACGAGCTGCCCTTCTTTTACAAAAATAGATTTCACGATACCGCCCATCAAAGAGGCAACATCACCCATTGCCTGCGGACGGAGTACAAGCGATCCTTTCGCCTCTATGGTGGCATCCATCTCACGCTCCACAGCCTCACCCATCTTCAAATCAACGGTGCTAACCTGCTTGGCTGTTAACGGAATATGATCAAAATCTACCTCTTCGTGCTCATGTTCCTCGTGTGCATGAGCTTCTGAGCCAGTCTGCTTTCCGAAAAAGGCAAAACCAGCCCAGGCAATTGCCGTAACGGCAACTATTAAAATAATTCTTTTCATGTTGTTTCTTCTATTTTACAATTCTACTTTTTTTATCATTTTATCCTACGATTACACGCAACGGATCTTATAAAAAATCCGTTGGCAAAAGTACACAGAATCCCTTGCAACTCAGTTGGATTTGAATCTTCAAATCGATTTTTGCAACCAAGTGGCAAACTTGTAAAATCATAAAATAGAAGGAGGCCCCCGTCTGCTGTAGCCTGCCGCCAACTCTTCAACGAGAGGAGAAGCAGCCACATGCTGCCATCTCACAGAAATAAGCGAGAGATGAGGGAGGGATAAAAGAGAAGAACAAGACAGGACTACAAACTGATGGCTCTCATCTGCCAGAAACTTGCGGATACCCTTCACCATCTTGGAATTGACGACAAACTGATGCATTTGACGAACGCTACAGTTCTCACGATCTCTATCATTTTCCTGATCATGATGTTCGGTATGTTCATCATTGATGTTGCCATCCTGCTCGCATTGCTCCTGAATCATACAGATACGCCCCATGTGGTGATGATGTGTCATCACCGTAGATAGCAATATACTCAATGTAGCTATCCATAGACCAAATATGTATAATCTTCTTTTTCTCATTCGCAATTTGGCTACAAAAATACAGAATTTTTGTTATATTACCAAGAAAGAGAGATGATTTTATAGCATTTTTTCTAAAAAAAACTAAAAGGCAAGTACCTATACTCCGATGATTGCCGTGTTTTAAGTAAAATTTAGTATCTTTGCAATCAAAATTAGTACATAAATAAAAATGAAAAAGTTTATTGCAGTTTTACAGTTACTCTTAGTAGTAATGTTGGCTCATGCGCAGATGATGAACCCGGTAAAGTTCTCCACCTCGCTCAAGACCAACGGAACCGCTGTAGCGGAAATCGTGTTTAATGGAAAGATCCAACCGGGATGGCATATCTATTCTACAGGTTTGGGCGCAGACGGACCTATTTCAGCCACTTTTAACGTAAACAAGCTTGACGGTGTTGAACTCGTAGGCAAGTTGCAGGCTCGTGGCCATGAAATTTCAAAGTTCGACCCTCTCTTTGAGATGAAGTTACGCTTCTTCGAGGGTAGTGCTACTTTCGTACAGAAAGTGAAGTTTACCAAGCCTAATTATCTTATCGATGCTTATTTAGAGTATGGCGCTTGCAGCGACCAGAATTGTCTCCCTCCTAGCGAGGCAAGTTTCAAGCATAGTGGTAAATCTCCTGCTGTAGATGGCAAGGACGCTGTCAGCCCAGAAGATGCGAAAGCTAACGAAAATACAGCAGATCCAGCAGCTATCGCTAAGGCGAAAGCAGACTCTTTAGCTCAACTTGCCGTAGCAGAGAAAGTTGATAGCACAGCTAATATCGATTCTTCATTCTCCGTAGATGGTGATGATGCTAAGGCTTGGTGGAAACCGGTAGTAAAGGAGCTTCAGGCTTTTGGTGGTAACAATGATATTGCCAACCATTCACTCTTCTATATCTTCATTATTGGTTTTGTTGGAGGTTTGCTCGCTCTTGTGATGCCATGTATCTGGCCTATCATTCCTATGACAGTAAGTTTCTTCCTGAAGCGTGCCAAGAATGACAAGAAGAAGGGTATCCGCGATGCCATCACTTATGGTTTGAGCATTGTCATCATCTATCTGGCACTCGGTCTCACCGTAACAGCCATTGCTGGTCCTAGCACTCTCAATGCGCTCAGTACAAGTGCAGTATTCAATATCATCCTCTTCTTGTTGCTGGCAGTCTTCGCATTCTCATTCTTCGGATGGTTCGAAATCAAGTTGCCAGACAGTTGGGGTAACGCTGTAGATAACAAGGCTTCCAGCACAACTGGACTCATCAGCATCTTCCTGATGGCGTTCACACTCGTACTCGTAAGCTTCTCTTGTACCGCTCCTATCATCGGATTACTCCTGGTACAGACTGTTACATCGGGTGACTGGTTGGCACCAACAATTGGTATGTTTGGTTTTGCCCTTGCTCTCGCCTTGCCATTCACACTCTTTGCACTCTTCCCATCTTGGTTGAAGTCAGCTCCTAAGTCTGGTTCTTGGATGGAGACCATCAAGATTGTTCTTGGTTTCATTGAGCTTGCTTTCTCATTGAAGTTCTTGTCTGTAGCAGATTTGGCTTATGGCTGGCACATTATGGACCGCGAGGTATTCCTCTCACTCTGGATTGTCATCTTCGGTCTGCTCGGTCTCTACCTGATTGGCAAGTTGAAGTTCCAGGTAGATGCCATCGGTGGTGACCTCAACAAGCCAATGCCTGTAGCTTGCATTATGCTTGGTCTGTGCTCTTTGGCATTCTCCGTTTATATGATTCCAGGTCTTTGGGGTGCTCCTTGCAAGGCAGTAAGTGCTTTTGCTCCACCTGTAAATACCCAGGATTTCAACCTGAACACCAAGGTTGTAGAGCCAGCTTATAAGGACTACGAGGAAGGTATGGCTGCAGCGAAGGCAGCAGGCAAGCCTGTACTGATTGACTTTACAGGCTACGGTTGTGTCAACTGCCGTAAGATGGAGGCTTCTGTCTGGACAGACCCAAGTGTTACTGACATCTTGACAAAGGACTACGTACTCATCTCTCTCTATGTAGATGACAAGACCCCATTGCCACAGCCTATGGAGGTGACATTCAATGGCGAGAAGCGTACATTGAGAACCATCGGTGACAAGTGGAGCTACTTGCAGGCAAGCAAGTTTGGTGCTAATGCTCAGCCATTCTACATTCCTGTGGATAATGAAGGAAATCCTCTGAACGCTGCATTCAGCTTCAAGGAGGATGTCAGTGCTTATCTTGACTTCTTGCACAAGGGGCTTGATAACTATCGTAAGTAATAATTAACTTTTCATAAGGCGGGAGTGGCATGTTATTTGCTATTCCCGCTTTTGTATTTTCGTTTAAGCTAAAGCTGCTTTTTCGAAGATTTCAAGAAGATATTAATAATAAAGGTAATTAAAGTATAACACTATAAAAAGAGGCTTTTATGAACAATAAAGAAGTTCCAGTCCTGCTTTTGACAGGCTATCTGGGCAGTGGTAAGACTACCCTGCTCAACAAGATTTTAGCTAATAAGAAGGGTATCAAGTTTGCCGTTATCGTCAACGATATCGGTGAGGTGAATATTGATGCAGCTCTCATAGAAAAAGGTGGCGTGGTAGGTCAGAAGGATGATTCCCTGGTTTCGCTCCAGAATGGATGTATTTGCTGTACCTTGAAGATGGACCTCGTAGAACAGCTCAAGGAGATTGTAGATATGAAGCGTTTCGACTATATTGTAATAGAGGCAAGCGGTATCTGTGAGCCGGCACCTATTGCACAGACCATCTGCTCTATCCCATCCCTGGGTCCTCAGTATATCAAGAACGGCATCTTGCGTCTTGACAGCATCGTAACAGTCGTAGATGCTCTCCGCATGAAGGATGAGTTTGCCAATGGTTCTGACTTGATGAAGCCAAATCTTGATGAGGAGGATCTCGCTTCTCTCGTAATCCAGCAGATGGAATTCTGCAACATCATCCTTCTCAATAAGGCCGCAGATGTAGAGCCTAAGGAGTTGGAGCACCTGAAGCAGATTATCCGCGCTATCCAGCCTAAGGCAGAGATTTTCGAATGTAACTATGGTGATGTAGATCTCGATCTGATTGTCAATACTCACAAGTTTGACTGGCAGACTGTTGCAACATCAGCAGGCTGGATTCAGGAAATCGAATCTGAACGAAACGGAGAAGAGGACCACGATGAAGAAGAGCACGAGCATCACCATCACGATCACGATCACGAGGATCATGAACATGGTCACCATCACCATCATCATCACGACCATGACCACGAAGGTGGCGAGGTTGAGGAATATGGTATCGGAACCTTCGTATATTATCGCCGCAAGGCATTCGACCTGGCTCTCTTCGATGAGTTTGTTGCAAGAAAATGGCCTCGTGACATCGTTCGTGCCAAGGGTATCTGCTATTTCGCAGATGAACCAGACATGTGCTATGTCTTCGAACAGGCAGGTCAGCAGAAAACCGTCAAGCAGGCAGGCCAGTGGCTCGCAACAATGCCAACCGACCAGCTCGCAGAACTTCGCAAGAACAATCCGCAGCTTGAGAAGGAATGGGATGAGGAACTTGGTGACCGCATGATCAAGATTGTATTCATCGGTCAGCACATCAAGGACCAGAAGGATGCGATTATCGCTGAACTTGATAAGACTTTAGCACTCTAATGAAAGTTTTAACATCATGATTGTGCTCCTTTAGTTTATATCTCAGTACAATCATTGTGACATACTACGCCCTGTAAGGTAAAAGCATGAATATGTTTTTGTCCTCACAGGGCGTTATGTTTTACTTGTAAAACTTAAGAGATAATAGCGCATTTTAACTACCGAAAAGACGAAAAAGCTAGAAATTATAGGAAAAATGCGGGTAAAAATGCAGTTTTTTCTTCGTTTGTACTTTTAATTCGTTTTTTTTTGTTAAATTTGCACCCGATTAATAAATAATTAAGTGAATTTACAAAGAAATGAAGACCGATTTTCGACCTGCATATATTAAGGACTTTGAGGCGTGTTGGAACATCATTGACCAGGCTCGTCGCTCTATGATCGCATCAGGACGTCATCAGTGGACTAATGACTATCCTGCTGAGCACGATATAAAAGACGACATCAATAATGGTAATGCATACGTACTTACCGTGGATGGCGAGGTAGCTGTCTATGGCGCAGTAGCACTCAATGGTGAACCACAGTACGATTTTATAGATGGCGACTGGCTTACCACAGGCGATTATTATGTAATACATCGCTTTGCTACGTTGCCTAAATATCAGCGTGAGGGTTTCGCACGTATATTTATTAATAAGGTGAATAGTCTCTGCGAGGTAGAAAAGGTTCCTAGCATCAAGGTAGATACCAATTTCGATAATCTTCCGATGATTAACTTGCTCTCTTCTATGGGCTTCTGCATCTGCGGAAGAATCAACTATGGAAACAGAGGTATGCGCTTTGCTTTCGAAAAGCAAACAATACAACCGCAAATACAATAACGATTTATAGACATTATGGAGGATAAATTAAATAGAATGAGAAGCTTGGTCAATCAACTGAACCAAGCTTCTGATGTTTATTATAACGGCAAAGGTGAAATCCTTACCGATTACGAATGGGATGCCCTATTCGATCAACTCAAGAAGCTGGAAGAGGAAACCGGCGAAATTCTCCCCGATTCCCCTACCAACAAGGTTTCTGAAGATACTATCGCAGGTCAGAAGGAAGAACACGAGTTCGCAGCTCTCTCTCTGGCAAAGACCAAGAAGGTCAGCGACCTCATCAAGTGGGCAGAAAACCGCCCTATATGGATTTCCTGGAAGCTGGATGGCCTCACCTTGGTTGTGACATACGACAATGGCAAGCTAACCAAGGTGGTAACTCGCGGTAATGGTCATATTGGCACCAACATTACACATCTGGCACCAGCCATCAGTGGTATTCCGCAGTCTATCACGGAAAAGGGTCATCTCGTGATTCGTGGCGAGGCTGTCATTTCCTATGCCGACTTCGAGCAGTTTATCATCGAAAGCGAAGGTGATTATGCCAATCCCCGCAATCTTGCATCCGGCTCTCTTTCTTTGAAAGATGTAGAAGAAGTAAAGCAGCGTCACATCCAATGGATTCCTTTCACCCTGGTTTATTGCGAACAGGAAATCACATCATGGGGCAAAAGAATGCAGTGGCTGGAAGAACTGGGTTTTCATCCGGTAGAGCGTCAGAGAATAGAGCAGCCAACTACCGAAAACATTCAACAGGAAATTGATGCATTTACAGCTAAGGTAACCAATAAAAAGAATCCTTTCCCTGTAGATGGTCTCGTCATCTGCTACGATGACACCTCCTATGCTGCAACGGGTTCCGTAACAGGTCATCATGCAACACGAGCAGGTTACGCCTTCAAATGGCAGGATGAACACGCTGATACCGTACTCGACCACATCGAATGGTCGTGTGCTGCCAATACAATCACTCCAGTGGCTGTCTTCAAATCTGTAGAACTGGAGGGAACCACTGTTCAGCGAGCCTCTCTCTGCAACGTGAGTGAATGCGAACGTTTGGGAATCGGGGGTAAGGGAACTCGACTGCAGGTTATCAAGGCTAACAAGATAATTCCGAAGGTAATCAACGTAACAGAATCACTTGGTGTCTTTGAAATTCCTAAAGAGTGTCCTGTCTGTCATGCTGAAGCCATCGTTAGAGAAAGCGAAAGCGGTACGAAGACTCTGCATTGCACCAACCCCCACTGTGCAGCCAAGCAGATTAAGAAGTTTGCCAGATTCGTGAGCAAGGAAGGCCTGAACATAGAAGGAATCTCAGAACAGACCATCTGGAAGCTGGTGAACGAAGGACTGATTAGCGAATACGCCGACTTCTATCATCTCAATGACCATGCCTACGAAATAGCAGCCTGGGATGGTTTTGGCAAGAAGAGCGTTGCCAACATGCTGGAGAGCGTAAGAAAGAGTAAACAGACAGATGGTCGCCATCTGCTCTATGCCCTCAACATCCCTCTCTGCGGAGGCGATGTAGCCAAAAAACTCATCGGGCGCTATCCAGTAAAAGAACTGATAGAGACCGCCCGTCTCTGCATGTTTGACGATGAGTTTGCCAGCATCGACGGCATCGGACCGGAAAAGAGCGCCAAGTTCATTGGCTGGTTCAAGGACGATACAAACTTCGCTCATGTACAGAATCTGATGAAGGAGCTGGAAATCGTAGAGCAGGAACCGGTGGAGAAAGGAAGCGCCTGCGACGGCTTGACCTTTGTTGTAACCGGCGATGTTCATCATTACAAAAACCGCAACGAACTGAAGGCTTACATTGAAAGCCAAGGTGGCAAGGTGACGGGAAGCGTAAGCAAGAGCACCAACTTCCTTATCAACAACGATGCAACCTCCCAAAGTTCCAAGAACAAGAAAGCGCATGAACTCAATATTCCTATCATTACAGAAGATGAGTTCGTAGAGAAATTCGGATAAAAAAGAAATCCCTCAGACTTGACATGAAGCCTGAGGGATTTCTTTTTATATAGTGATTCCAGAGAATTAGTGTGTTCCGCAATATTGTCCCATAAAGAGGATACCGCCACTCTGGCGATCCTGAATCATATAGACAAATGGACGGTCAGCGATGAACTCCACATTTTTCACCTCTACAGGTGCCATGGCAGTCAGCATCACGGCAGCTGTTACAGCAGCAGCCTTTGTTCCCTGCTCATTCACCTCTATCTTTGCTTTCTGAAGCATCTTGCTTACAAAGAAATTGCCGTCAGCAAAATGACTGAAGTTCGCCTTGCCTGCCACAAACATAGAAGGAGCACCCAAATCACTGATGATAGCATTCAGGGGCAGTTCCTGTTCGATGGAAAACTTAGGCAACTTGAGATTCACCATACAGTTTTCCATATTCTGCGAAATCTGATTCAGCTTCTCTTCGTCCAAACCTTTCATCATTTCCTGGATATTCTTGCCCTCATTTGGCAGAAGTACCAGCATGCGATAGCTACCATTGCCATAAGGAAGATCTACAGCCTTGAAATCCTTGTTCTCTGCATAGAAGAGCTTCTTCACCTGATGCATCATCTCTACTTTCTGAATATCACGTGTATAGCCGCGGAAGTTCTCCAGCTTAGTGTCTTTGACATTGAACTTGTTCTGCCATGTTCCCTTGAAATAGATGGCATTCATCAAATACGATACTGCATCGGCTGAAACCTGATCAATGATACGGGGAATCATGCCATTGGTCTTTTCCTTGCACCAACCATTGATACGGTCGGTAGTCTTGGAAGAAGTGAAGTCAAGACTTTCGATACCAGCCAAATAACTATCGCTCACTTTCTGACAGAAATCCTTGTTGAGCTGGAAGTTCTTGTTTACGGCAATGTAATTAGCTATATTCACGGTTGTCTGCTTATCCTGCTTGTTAGCAGTAAGAAGCATAGCCTTATAAAGCTCATTCAGATCGCTGACAGAAACTCCTTCGCAACCGATAGCCTTCAGTATCTCCTGTTGCGTGATTCCATCTGCACCATTTGCCAGCATTCCCATCAGATAAGATACGCTCATAGGTGAAATCACCTTAGATTCCATATCAGTAACCTTATTGAAGAGACGAAGTGCAAATGCATTATTCTTCTTCACTATATCCTGCTGGGCGTCAGAAAGAACAAGATAGCTATTATCCAAATCCTCTTCATTCTTACCCATTTCGCTGCTCTTGCCTGCATTAGAATCACCGTTTATCTTCTTGCTGCTAGCACAAGAAGTCATAGCCATTGCAGCCATCATCATCAGAGCTGCCATAGTTATCTTACTTTCATTTCTCTTTTTCATACTTTCATTTCTCTTTTTCATAATCTTTTAATTTTGTTGATAATCTGTCTATGAAATGCAAGTTGCTGCGATTCCTTGCATCGAAATGCTAAAAATTAAGACTCGTTAACTGCCTGCTTACCTGGCATCACACGCAAATGATATCTGTTACCATCAAAGTCAACACGCATCAGACTCTGAGGTTTGGTTATCTTGGCTAACTCAAGGGCCACATGCCCCATCGTTCTGCGAAGATTCAGTTCGATACAAGGTACCAGCTCTAACTGATCATCCTTTGCAGCAATCATCATATCTACTCCAAATGGCCCATTATAGTTTTCCTTTAATGCAGGTTCAACTATATCTATAATTTTCTGTCTTGCAGAGAGAAGCGCATCTTCACTGATGTATTTCTTCACCATTTCAACCTTCTCTTCTTCAGAGCAGAGCAAGTTGCCGGTATAGGCATTTTTGACGGTATCGAAGAGCGAGAGTCCCAGATAGTGTACCTTGCCGTCACGCATCTCGAATTCCATTCCGAAATCTTTCACCTTATTATAATATGGCTCTACGGTAACACCACCCTGACGGAAGATGATGTTGCTTACCCAGCGTTGGAAAGCCGGATATTCGCCGTTTGTTCGGAACTCATCGGCAGAAACATATTTCACGCCTCTTCCACTGCTGCTCCAGGGAGCCTTGACCACAGCCTTGCCCCACTTCATTACGCATTCCTTAACCAGAGCAAAGTTGTCTGCATATACTACGTCCTGCTGCAGATGTTCAGCGGCCCATTGGCGGCTGCTTATCGCGCGTACCTTATCTAATACCTCATCAGTAGGCAGCATGATCTCTGGCAAACCGATACGTTCCAGTTCGCCTTTCAGACTCAAGTCCCATCCCCACGGATGCACGCAGTCTATAAACTCCGTCTTAAGCAGATGCTCAAGCTGAAGCTTGGTGATAAACTCAACTTTTTCCAACAGGTGCTCTCCAAAATGGCGCACCTTATCGCGTGCATTGTCAATGTCGTCAACAAGCACCAAGTCACCCTGATCTGCCCACAAGGCAGGAATAAATGCAAGGTCGCTTCGCAACTGTCTTCCTGCATGAGGAGCGGTAAACTGTCGCAAATGAGCGGCCAATGCCAAATCGTGTTCTGGATTGAAGATATGTAGTTTCATACTGCAAAGATACAAATTATTGAGATAAAAACGGCAAAATAGGGTAAGTTTTACTTAGAAAAGTGCTAAATAATGAAAAAAATGTTAGATTTTGCTATCTAGAGTTTGCAAATTTAAAATATATTATTACCTTTGCATCGTAAAAAACAAATATGAATCAATATTAAACGCATGGAAGAAGCATTCTTCAGAACACATACATACCTAGTTGAGCATACAGACGCTCCAGTCAGACGAACCTTGATGGATGAGATTGACTGGAATGACCGTATGATAGGTATCAAAGGCACTAGAGGCGTAGGCAAATCTACCTTTCTCCTCCAGTATGCCAAAGAACACTTTGGACCTTATGATCGCAAGTGCTTATATGTGAATATGAACAACTTCTATTTCCAGAGCAGAGGTATTGCCGATTTTGCAGGTGACTTTGTGAATCAAGGTGGACGAACACTCCTGATAGATCAGGTGTTCAAACAGCAGGACTGGAGCAATGAGCTCCGCAAATGCTACGATTTGTATCCTGAGTTGAAAATTGTGTTTACCGGTTCGAGCGTGATGCGCTTGAAGGAAGAAAACCCTGAGCTCAATGGTATTGTGAAGAGTTACAATCTCCGCGGTTTCTCGTTCAGAGAATATATCAATCTGAAGACGGGCAACGATTTCCAGCCATACGAACTCGATGACATTCTGCGCAATCATGAGCACATCATCAAGCAGATCCTTCCCAAGGTGAGTCCGATGAAATACTTCAATGATTATCTGCATCACGGCTTCTACCCATTCTTCTTGGAACAGCGTAACTTCACAGAGAATCTACTAAAGACAATGAACATGATGACCGAGGTTGACATCCTCCTCATCAAGCAGATAGAACTGAAGTATCTGCCAAAAATAAAACGCCTGTTCTACGAGTTGGCTGTGGAAGGCGCCAAGGCTCCCAACGTGAGTCAGCTGGCCGAAAGCATCAATACAAGTAGGGCAACCGTGATGAACTACATTAAGTATCTGGCCGATTCCAGACTCATCAATATGATCTATCCGGAGGGGCAGGATTTTCCGAAGAAACCATCTAAGGTGATGATGCATAATCCGAACCTAATGTACGCTATCTATCCTATACAGATTGACAAGCAGGAAGTGATGGAAACATTCTTCGTTAATTCACTTTGGAAAGACCACAAAGTTCATCAGGGCGGTAAAGACCACTATTATACAGTGGATGGCAACAAGAAATTCAGAATCTGTGATGCACAAACTCCCAACAAGATGCGTAGTAATCCAGATACCATCTATGCCCGTTACAATACTGAGGTAGGTAAGGACAACAAGATACCTTTGTGGCTCTTGGGATTCCTATATTAACGAAATTTCGAAAGAAGAATTAAATACAAAACATTTTTAATATTTTATCTAAAAGTAAAATGGCTAAAGAGAAAAAATTTATCACTTGTGATGGTAACACAGCTGCCGCACACGTAAGCTACATGTTTACTGAGGTTGCTGCTATCTACCCTATTACTCCATCATCACCAATGGCGGAGCATGTAGATGAATGGGCTGCCAAAGGTCGTAAGAACCTTTTCGGTCAGCGAGTTTCTATCCAGGAAATGGAGTCTGAGGCTGGTGCTGCAGGTGCAGTTCACGGTTCTCTCCAGGCTGGTGCCTTGACTTCAACTTACACTGCTTCTCAGGGTTTGTTGTTGATGATTCCTAACATGTACAAGATTGCTGGTGAGTTGCTTCCTTGCGTGTTCAACGTATCAGCTCGTACATTGGCTTCTCACTCACTTTGTATCTTCGGTGACCACCAGGACGTAATGGCTTGCCGCCAGACTGGCTTCGCTATGTTCTGCTCAGGTTCTGTTCAGGAGGTTATGGACCTCTCTGCAGTTCCTCACTTGGCTACATTGGAGACAAAGGTTCCTTTCATTAACTTCTTCGACGGTTTCCGTACTTCTCACGAGTACCACAAGATCGAGGAGATGGATATGGAAGACATCCGTCCATTGGTTAAGGAAGAGTTCATCGAGGACTTCCGTAACCGTGCTTTGACTCCTGAGCGTCCTGTTACTCGCGGTACCGCTGAGAACCCAGAGACATTCTTCACTCACCGTGAGGCTTGCAACCCTTACTACGACGCAATCCCTGAGGTAGTAGAGAAGTACTGCCAGGAGATGACTAAGATCACTGGTCGTGAGTACCACCTCTTCAACTACTATGGTGCTGAGGATGCTGAGAACATCATCATCCTGATGGGTTCTGCTACAGAGCCAGCTCGCGAGGCTATCGACTACTTGAACAAGCAGGGCAAGAAGGTTGGTATGGTTGCAGTTCACCTGTATCGTCCATTCTCTGTTGACTTCCTGAAGAAGGCTATCCCAGCTACAGTTAAGCGTATCGCTGTTCTCGACCGTACTAAGGAGCCAGGTGCAGAGGGTGAGCCATTGTACCTCGACGTTAAGTCAGCTCTCTACGACGACGAGCGCAAGCCATTGATCGTTGGCGGTCGCTACGGTCTCGGTTCTTCTGATACAACTCCAGCTAAGATTGTTGCTGTATTCAAGAACCTCGAGTTGCCACAGCCAAAGAACCACTTCACTGTAGGTATCGTTGATGACGTTACATTCACTTCTCTCCCAGAAGAGGAGGAGATTCCAATGGGTGGCGACGACTTGTTCGAGGCTAAGTTCTACGGTTTGGGTGCTGACGGTACTGTTGGTGCTAACAAGAACTCAGTTCAGATTATCGGTAACAATACTAACAAGTATTGCCAGGCATACTTCTCTTACGACTCTAAGAAGTCTGGTGGTTTCACCTGCTCTCACTTGCGTTTCGGCGACAGCCCTATCCACAGCGCATACCAGGTAAATACTCCTAACTTCGTAGCTTGCCACGTACAGGCTTACCTCCACATGTACGATGTAACACGTGGTTTGCGTAAGAACGGTTTCTTCCTGTTGAACACTATCTTCGACGGCGAGGAGTTGGTTAACTTCATCCCTAACAAGGTAAAGCGTTACTTCGCTCAGAACAACATCACTGTTTACTATATCAACGCAACCAAGATTGCTCAGGAGATTGGTCTCGGTAACCGTACCAACACCATCCTCCAGTCTGCATTCTTCCGTATCACAGAGGTTATTCCTTTGGATCTCGCTGTAGAGCAGATGAAGGCATTCATCGTTAAGTCTTACTCTAAGAAGGGTCAGGACGTTGTTGACAAGAACTTCGGCGCTGTTGACCGTGGTGGTGAGTACAAGCAGTTGGCAGTAGATCCAGCTTGGGCTAACCTCGCAGACGATGAGGCTAAGGAGGATAACGCTCCAGCATTCGTTAAGGAGCTCGTTCGTCCTATCAACGGCCAGGCAGGTGACCTCTTGAAGGTTTCTGACTTCGTTAAGCACGATACAGTTGACGGTACATGGCAGAACGGTACTTCAGCATTCGAGAAGCGTGGTGTTGAGGCATTCGTACCAGTATGGAACGTAGAGAACTGTATCCAGTGTAACAAGTGTTCATTCGTTTGTCCTCACGCAGCTATCCGTCCATTCGTATTGACAGATGAGGAGCTCGCAGGCATCGAGGGTCTCGAGACTCAGGATGTAAAGGCACCTAAGGCTTTGGCTGGTATGCACTTCCGCATCGAGACATCAGTACTCGACTGTCTGGGTTGTGGTAACTGTGCTGACGTCTGCCCAGGCAAGAAGGGTGAGAAGGCGTTGACAATGGTTCCATTCAACGTTGACGCAGAGGATATGGTTAAGGAGGCTGCTAACTGGGAGTACCTCGTACACAAGGTAGCTTCTAAGCAGGATCTCGTTGACATCAAGCAGAGCCCTAAGAACTCTCAGTTCGCTCAGCCATTGTTCGAGTTCTCTGGTGCTTGCTCTGGTTGTGGTGAGACTCCATACGTTAAGTTGATTTCTCAGCTCTTCGGTGATCGTCAGATGATCGCTAACGCTACTGGTTGTTCTTCAATCTACTCAGCTTCTATCCCATCTACTCCATATACAAAGAACGCTAAGGGTCAGGGTCCTGCATTCGACAACTCTTTGTTCGAGGACTTCTGCGAGTTCGGTCTCGGTATGGTAATGGGTAACAAGAAGATGAAGGAGCGTATCGCTCACTTGCTCGAGGAGGCTAAGGCTAACGAGCATGTTCCTGCTGAGTTCGTAGCTGCTGCTGACAAGTGGATGGCTAACATGAACGATTCTGAGGGTTCTAAGGAGGCTGCTGCAGAGTTGAAGCCTCTCATCGCTGCCGGCGCTGAGAAGGGTTGCCCTATCTGCAAGGAGCTCAAGACTTTGGATCACTACCTCGTTAAGCGTTCACAGTGGATCATCGGTGGTGACGGTGCTTCTTATGATATCGGTTACGGTGGTCTCGACCACGTATTGGCTTCTGGTGAGGATGTTAACATCTTGGTACTCGATACTGAGGTTTACTCTAACACTGGTGGTCAGTCTTCTAAGTCAACACCTCTCGGTGCTATCGCACAGTTTGCTGCTCAGGGTAAGCGTATCCGTAAGAAGGATCTCGGTTTGATGCAGACTACATACGGTTACATCTACGTAGCTCAGGTAGCTATGGGTGCTGACAATGCTCAGACATTGAAGGCTATCCGCGAGGCTGAGGCTTATCCAGGTCCATCACTCATCATCGCTTACGCACCATGTATCAACCACGGTTTGAAGCGTAAGGGCGGTATGGGTCGTTCACAGCACGAGGAAGAGTTGGCTGTTGAGTGCGGTTACTGGCACTTGTGGCGTTACAACCCACTGTTGGCTGATGAGGGTAAGAACCCATTCACACTCGACTCTAAGGCTCCAAACTGGGAGAACTTCCGCGACTTCCTGCTCGGTGAGGTTCGTTACCTCTCTGTACAGAAGGCATTCCCTAAGGAGGCTGATGAGCTCTTCTCTCAGGCAGAGAAGATGGCTAAGCTCCGCTACCAGACTTACGTTCGTAAGAGCCAGGAGGACTGGAGCGAGCAGATCTAATCTCAAAATATGATTCAGATTCTAACATAATGGGCCTTGGTTGCTATTTTGGCAACCAAGGCTTTTTATTTCCCCTTTTTCGTTTATTCCCCCCACTCCGCCTTTACATTGAAGCAAGGGCAATCTTTGGCGGCAAACTCATTGTGGCCATGAACCGTCGCCTCGGGATATTCCTCCTTCAGCTGCTCTATCAGCGCTTTCAGCGCCGCCTTCTGCTGTGGTGTTCGGGTATCCTTCGGCTTGCCATCCTTGGAAAGGCCGCCGATGTAGCATACTCCGATGCTCACGGTGTTGTGACCCTTGCAGTGGGCGCCCACCTCTTCTACTGATCTGCCCACATGGATGCTTCCGTCACGGTAAATCACGAAATGATAACCGATGCAGAAAAAGCCACGCTCACGATGCCAACGGTCGATGTCGGCTACGGTGTAGTCGCAACCTTCTCGGGTCGCACTACAATGAATGATGATTTCCTTGATCTTGCGCATCATATATACTATTTAAAATGATTTTACGAAAAACAAAAACTAAATCTCTGTGGGGATTTCATCAGTCCCCAAATCGATGATACTCAAACTGACACCCTCATAAGTCTTTACCCCCTTCTTCAATCGCTCATAAAGACGGTCGAAGTGTTCACGGGAATGAATCACGAGTCCGGTAGCCACTGCCTTGCCCAGGATGATGCAGCTCTTTTTCAAAGTCAGCGGACCATTGCCCGGCATGAGATAAGGAGAACGGGAAACGTCTGTCGGAATATGTGCTCCCTTCTTCAGAATGATCGGCATTTTCTTGCTCAGCTGATTTTTCTTTCCGCTCTTCTTTTCATCCTTGTTCATGACGACGGAAAGCAGGGCTATCTTATACTCACCAGCAGGCAATAAACGCTCAGGATGCTCTAGAGTGTTACAAACCTTTACACCTTTTATAACTAATGTGCCATCTACCCCCCAACGGGAAAAACGACGGCGATAAATGATGATATTCATAGAAACTGATAATATTTAAATTGAATTCGATGATAGGGTCATCAAGGATTTCATTTGATTGAAAATCCTTAATGACCGAAAATGACCGTGACCGTTAATGACCGGATTTAGATGCTGGGCGAAACCTTCTGGTAGCGCATATCAGGCAGAACGCCTATCAATCCCTGCCGTTTCCAGTTTTTCAGCATCTGTCTTACCACCTCACGAGTAACGTTAGCCCCCTTCACGGCTATGCTTTGCTGCAATGCCTGTTCAAAGGAGAAGGTAACATCCAGGCGCTCGAAGATGGAATCATTTCTGCCACGGCGGGTACGGTCGTAAGCCGACTGACCGCAATAGCTCTTCGACGAGAAAGCATCCTCGATGCGGCTACGGAAGAAATAGAGTGCATTGTCCAGCTGATAATCAGCGAGGATGTTGAAGGCTGCAAGCATGGTAGGTGTCTGCGTCTTGACGATCATTTCCTTCCATAACAGCGGATTCTGCTTCAACAGCTTCTCTGCACCCTGAAAACCATGCTTCTGAACGAGTGTCTCTGCTACCTTGCAAAGCATGATGCAGGTCATCATTCTCATCGTAGTAGGACAGATACGGAAACGCTGACGGGCTTTCACCTTGTCATCATTCTTCATAGTCTCCAGTCGTATCTGTTCCAGCCACTCCCTACCCTTGGCTTCCAGCTTCGGCAGTTCCACCTCACCCTCCATCAGAGGCAACAGATGAGCAATCTGATGAATATGCTCGCATTGCGAATCAGTAAGCACAAAAAGATTATCCGTAAGAGGAGTAAAGGTATTATCCGGAGTGCGAGCCACTACGATACGACTCTGAAAACCATCCGTATAATTGTTCACAACACGATAAAGCGCATCAGGAGTGCCACACATCACCACATTCCATAACAGTCTGTCTATATGGACGTTCACGGCTTCTGCACTTCTTGCTTCACGCTCGTAACTCGTACCATCATACGCCTGTCGGAGCATTACGGAGAAGTCACTCATCGCCGATTTCCACTTCTGCGCCACGGTGTCAGCTTCCGGGGTAAACGAGAAGGCGTGCTTGCCCTCGGTGTTAGCCAGACGCTCGGCAAGGTTAGCCACGGTGTTGTTCAGCGTCAGACATCTTACGGGCAGCTTAGGCTCTTCAGGCTGTTCCTTCTTGTTCTTAGCCGCACGCTTCTTGGCTCGCCATTCATCCTCCTGCTGCTGATACATTTTGTCCATCTGTTTCACTTCCGAAGTCCATGCATCAACCACGGGGTCGATACTTCCCTTACCAGAGGCGAAATCACCGGCAATGTAAGAGATGAGGTTCAGCGAGTTCATCTTACCGTGCACAGCCACCTTTACTCCTGTAGCCAACATTCCGATGGCTGGACAGATGGCGGTAATTACGGGCATTGCCAGGGGTGGTCCTACGGCATTGATAGAATCACGCACACCCAGCGGCATCTTAGGCAGAGCATTGAAATAGAACATTTCGTCCTTGGCATTAGCCTCGTCCAGCGCATTCACCAGAGCCTCGCTTTCTGCATCAGCAGTAGCATTCGAAGCGCCCTGTTTCAGTTTTTCCTGTCGCAGAGCGGCAAGCACATCCTTCAGTCGCTTAGGCATTTGCGTGATTTTCTCGTTCAAAGCCGAGTTGATGCAAGCCATCTTCTCCTGCTCGGGGAAGCCATCGTAACAGGGGATGATCTGAGCCATCAGATTGCGGTCGAAGCCGCAGATGTGGCGCAGGTTCACAGCAAGCTCGAAGGTCAGCGTGTTGCGGTTGGAGCGAACTGGCTCGTGCCCATCATTATACATCTGCCACCACTTCGAGATGATTTCGGAATACGGGATTCCGAGGTAATCATTGCTGGCGGATGAAGAAGAAGAGGATGATGAAGGAGAAGAGGATGATGAAGGAGAAGAGGATGAAGCGGAAGCAGGCTGAGCCTGATTCTTAGAAGGATTCTGAGGATTCTGAGCGGCTTGACCCTTTTGAGAATTCTTCTGATTCTGCAGATTCTGATTCTTCTGATTTTCAAGAGATTTCTGATACTCTTGATTCCCAAGATTTTTCTGAGAATCCAAAGTCTTCTCTTCCTCATTCTCCAACCAAGGCTTGTAATGCTTGTTCGCCTTGTGCGCCCCTGGCGGAAGCTCTTCCTGCCCATACTTCTCTCGCTCTTCCAGCACCTTACCTTCAGCTGCCACGGCAACCTCATCATAATCATCCTTGAAGAGTTCGGGAGACAAGTAAAGCAAATCGCCAGCATCAGCCGAAGTCGTGAAATACACTCGGTTAATATCGTGAGCCGAAGTATCCATCTCGCACTCCAGCATCTTGGCGATTCTAACCTGGTTTTCGAGGATCGTCTTGCCCATTTCTCGCTTGCAAACCGCATGACCGCCTTGTCTTGCGCTCCTCTCTAACATCAGCAGGCCATATTTCTCAGGTTCCTGCAGCATCAGCTTGGCTGCTTTCTCAAAATCCTGCTTATCGTCCAAATCGAAGCCGAAAGCCCGGCTTGGCAACTTTGTGCCCTTCACCACACCCTGGGGATAATGCCCAGAGTAGTTAAACTGCACCAGTCTTCGCTTCGCCCCATCGTTTCCTTCACGAGCCAGTCGCAGATTTGCCTTCTGTTCATAGCTTCCACGAATCAACTTATACTCCTCTTGCGAGGTGATGGAGCGGGCCACCTTGCGCCCGTTCTCCACCCTAATTAAATAGCAACTCATCTATCTTCTATCGCTTCAACTGATATTCTACCAAAGCATCCGCAGCCTCTTCAGCCTCCTTCACCAGAGCGCTACCGATGTTGATTTCTTCATCACAGAACACCTTCAAGGTGAGCTGGATAGCTCCATCCTTGGTCTTGCTCAATCGTCCGTGAGCCAGCTTTCTGATCAGTTCTGACTGCGAACGGACTCGTGGTTTACTCACGAAATCAAAAGTGCCATCCGTCAACTGCTGGGCAACGCCCTGCGAACGGAATCCCGGCACCTTCTCTCCCCCTCCATGCTCATTAGGAGCAAAGAGGAAACACTTGCTCTCATCATAGAAAGCCATACCACCCAGCTGCACATGCTGGCTACCATTATTCACCTGCTGGCCGTTAACCTGCTGATTATTAACCTGCTGATTGTTTACTTTTTTCTTCATATTCTGAATTGTTTTGCGAGAAGAAACGTGTGGAATTTTGCGCGCTTTACCATGGAAGATCCTCCGCAGTCCCAACTCAGTTAATAATTAAAACTTCTGTTTATCCCTTTAACTTTTCAATATCCGTAACGAGGATATCCTGATAAACCTGCCCATTATATTCACGGGCGGTGAAACGGAGCGTAACCGCAACCAGCGCTCCGGGAGCAAACTTGCACTGAGCCATATTGCCGAGCATTGCCGCAGCATACTGGTTCTCGTACTTGCCACCCATCTCCTGCAACACGATATTGCACTTCATCATCTGGCCGTTCTCACTCTTCTGACTCTGTACAGCGAAAGCCTCGCCCTGCTGCACCACTCTCATAATCTTACTGTTCATAATAAAACAACTGCAAGACCTAGCCTTCCTTTCAAGGCTTATTAGTTCCAACTCCGATCTTGCTGAAAGCTGGTGCAAAGATAGCAAGTCTTTCCATCCACCGGAATACTTGGTGAAAGGATGCCCCCTCATCTTTTCACCACTTTTCTTTTCGAGCCTATTTCCTGGCTGTATTCTGCCTGCTTCAGCCTTTCATCCCAAGCCTATTTCAACTCAGCTTCAAGGATGTTTTTCATCACGATGAGCAGGCTGCCGGCTCCGATGCCCCCATTGGCCATTCGTCTGTCATATTCCTTATCCAACAAATCGAAGAAAAGTTTCAGATAGAAACGTTCCGTTGCTTTCTTCAGTTCCTTCCCGTCTCTGATACTTCTCAGAGTTGGATAGTTTACGCCCTCATTGAGCTTCACCAGCTGGCTATGCGTATAGCCCAGTTCCACTACGGCAGCATAGGCAATGCCCAGCGCCGTTTTCTCATGCTTCTTATTATCTGCCATGATTCCTGATCGGTTTGCGAGAGAAGCCGTGGATTACCGATGGCCATCTTCAATCACATTGTGAGGTTCCTCGCCTCCGCTCAGGTTGATACTATTAATAGGTACTATAAGAATAGATACCATTAAAATGAAAACACTCGGAAATGAGAGTTTGAATCTCAAATCCGAATGCAAAGATATGGATATTAGTTAGTAGATAAAAATACAGAATCAAGATATAAGAAGGTTAATTGTTATCAGCAACTTATCCACTGATAATCAGACAGAAAGAGGGCGCTGACAGAAAATATTCTATCAACGCCCTCTTTATCTTTATCTGCAACAGATAGTCCTTATCTGATTGCGGACAAAATGGATTGCTTAATTTTAGCATGCATTTCCTTAGTCAGAGAAGTATTGCTTGATCCAAAATCTGCATGATTGGCAATATAGGCTCTTACATTCACCCCAATTGCATTGCTGATTGTCTGGATACTTCCCTCCAGCACAACATTCTCTCCGTAAGGTATAGTATGCAGTATGCCCAGCACATTTGCTACCAGTTTCAGATTATAGCCCCATTTATTTCCCCGTGGTTGTTTCTCGTTTAACAAGAGTGGTATTTCTTGCTCAGCGCAGATATTCCTCCAAATGTTACGGTAAACGTCCCAGTCTATCTTTAGAAAAGGTCTGATACCCAATGTAAGATTTTCTATTTCATTCACCCATTTCTCCACTTGAGCTTTAGCCTCCTTATCCATCAATTCCAGGGGAGTCTTAACGTTCATATAGTCAGTAACAGGTAAAATTATCTTGTTTCCTTCGTTATCGTAACGATGACTTTTGAATGCGCTTATTAATTTTTCAGAGAAAGGCTTAATATCACGATTCATCAGAAGACGAGCCAGGACTTTACATACGGCCCGGTTAGGATTACGATCGGCAGCATCATCTTCTTCATCAGGAACAGCATCACACATTTGGGTAAAGAGTACCGTAAGGATGGTGGCAACGGTGTACTTCGACTGATGCCGCTTCATGAGATCTCCATACAGAAACTCAACATCATTATCACGATGATCCTTGATTTCCGACAGTCTCTGGCGAACCATTTCTGTTTCGCTCCACACTTCCACGGCATTCAACCCATGCAACTGCTGCTCTAGAATACAGAGAAGCCTTGTCCAGGTGCGAAACAAATCATCACCCCGATAACGCCTACGTAGATTTTCCAGTTTCTGTTCTGAAAAACGTTCAAATGGTTCCATCTATTTACCAGCTTAATGGGAGAATACATTTGGAATATTTTTCATGAACAACTTCACCTGATCCATGGCAGATTTATCCATACCGGGAAGCGTCTGAGTACCATCTACCAATTGATTGAACACCTCAGAATCAAGCTCCTGCACCACGAATTGGTCTTTGCCGCAGAATAAAGCCTTGCGTTTATTGCCTTTAGGAAACATTTCAATAAATACGCCAGCCCCAGATGCCCCCTCTACAAGCGCCGTTTGACGTTTATTATCGGGATCAATTGATACCGTGCCACCCTCGTTTGCACCGAACGAAAAATCAAGATCACTATCCCAATCCTCGCGAACCGTTGTAAGGTATTTATCCATAGCCTTGGTAAGTCGGTCGAGGTTGAGATGAGGAAAATGAAATTTCACCTTACAGAATCCTTCAGGATGATCATGCACCGTAGTCCAGAAAGCGTTTGTAGAATAAACTGCAGAAAGCTTCACCTTCAGCAGCTTATCTTTCAAGTACTTGCAGATGGAAGCTTCAAGGATGTTGGCCACGGCTTTCGTATGGCTGAAAGCCTTTGACTTGCGCTCTATGGCGATACGCTGGATACCTGGGCGATTGTCAATGATGACCAGACAGTTTCTATAATCAGCATACTTTTTCGACATCAGACGCTCGTCGGTGATGGTCACATCAGTAACATTTGCCACACGCATCACATAGACGTTATCTTGAGGTTTCACTATCTGCTTGTGCCAGAAAAGCTTCTTTCTGGCATTCTCAAACTGAAATGGTTTCTCAAAATCAGCCAGCAAAAGCTCTTCAAGCAATTGCTGGCGTTTTTCAAACGATTCTTTTACATCCACATTTACCCAGCCGGGAAACTCAAGCTGATATTCAGGGTTAGGTTCTATAATGCGTAAGAAATTGTAGTTGTAAATTACAAAACTAGACATAGACTTTAAATATTTCTTTTATATTGATATATAAGTTTGCTAACGGTAGTGTCCGTAAAAGACCTAGCCGAGATAGGCTATTCTATACTCCCTGCCTGATTTCTCCTGCAATCTCTTTTACTTTAGCTTGAATGAGTTCACTTCCTTCAAAATTCCCCTCATCCAAAACTTCTCCCAGAGCCTTGAGCATGCGAATGTAAAAGCCTTTATCACCAGTAAGATGCAACCAAAAATCTGCTCCACACCATACTCGATATTGTGCATCCAGAGTCATTAAGGGCATGGCCATATACTCATACTTGCCAAACAAAACTCCTACTACGATATCATCAAACTGAACATCCAGATCTGGCTGGGTCATAATGTGCTTAAACTGTTTGAGGGTTGGGATAATATCATCGTCGTCATCCGAGGTGCCTGGTCCTGCCATACACTGACAGTATTTATGGCGACCATCAATAGCATCAATAAATTCAAAATCAATACCATCAAAGCGTGACGCTCCTAATGTAAAATCCTGAAACAGGGAAACCAGTGTCTGAATTTTATTATCGGCAGAGAAATTAAATACTCTATTGAAAACTTCTGGATAGACTATAGCCTTGGCTAATTCCACGAACTGAGAGTCTTCCTTAGTCGAGGTAGAAAGATAATTGATGAAATAAGGATCAAAATCCAAACTATCCAGAGGAAGTTTACTCAGACAATCAAAATAGCTAAGTTTGATAATAGAGCGGAAATATTGCTTTCCACTCTCTATAATGGCCTGTTTTTGCTGTTCTGTCATCTCTGTATATTTTAATATGTTTTATTTTTCTGCGCACTATGCACAGAATTCGCCCCCAAAGTTACAAAATAATTGCGAAAAAAAAGACATTATCATATAGATTAACACAAAATAATGAGAAATACATTCAAAGCCACGAAAATAAAGGGAATTTTTATCGCCTTTTTCAAAGGCTCAAAAACATCGATTATTATACACTACACAATAGTCGTATATCTTACTCATTTTCTGCACTTTACAAAATACACTTATATTATCTTTGTCATGAAAGATTGCATTATCTGCACAAAAGACGACAAGAGAGAAAGAAATGTGTTTTCGCTAAATTATTAGCAGATATGACCCTCAGAGCACTAAAAAAATGCCTTAGATGGCATTTTTCAAACCCTAAGAAGGGCAAAACAAAGATGTGAAAGGCGAAATAGGAAAGAAGAAATTAAGGTAACAAGCAAACATTTTTACGGATTAGGTTAGCTTTTCAGATATGTAAGAACACGTTTTTCTAAAAAAAGAAAGACTAAGAACCAGGGGATATTCTCATACTCCACATTGCAGAATACAATTCGTACAGCAATTGATATCAAGTTATATATCAACATTTTACACCTTATTATCGAAAGTAAAAGATTCACTTATTCCGCATCCCGAAATCCGGTCATTAACGACCGGTCATTATCGGTCATTAAGGTTTTCGGGGCGGCGAAAAGGGTCTATAGTATAATATTAAAATATTTTAATATTATACTATAGGGCTAAATGACCGGAAGTGATTTTTCTTAATGACCGATAATGACCGGGCATTAATGACCAGATGGCTTTATTTTGTCCTCGCCACAACCTCCTGCTTCCTCATCCCCCCGTTTTCACAACTCACGGGAAAAGTGAAATCAAGTGACGGGAAAACTATTGCTTCCTCGGGCTAAATTTCGTACCTTTGCACCAGCAATCGAAGGAACAGCCTATTGTGCCGAAAACCGGTCATCTATGAAGACCGGGGCTGGGCTTAAATGATGGCAGGCGCCGGTCATCTATGAAGACCCGAAAACGGGGCACAGAGCGAGGGGTTCCGGGTAGTTGTGATTTCTAAGAACTCTTAAACACAGAACAAAAGTATGATTAACTACAGCATCGTGATGCGCAGCGTGAACGCAAACCTCCTTGAGAGAAAAAAGAAACCTGGAAAATGGTGATTCATTTCCGGTCATTATCGTTTTTCAATCCATGGTTGATTCCCGGCCAAAAGCTCCAGAATCAGTACGCCCTGTTTTACTCTAATTGAGCAAGCTTTGAGCGCATTTTTTAACGTTAATTATGTTTAACGACCCTTGGATCTTGCCTGATGTAGTTTACATCATAGAATTCATCTTTTTCCACGAGGGTGAATATGATTCTTAGCAATTTGTTTGCTATGGCATTTAGTACATAATGACGCGGCTTTTTATCTATTAAAGTACGTCTCTCGTAATACAGTTTAATCTCCTTGTTGTGCAATCTGGCGCTTTCTGCGCAGATGTACAACAAGGTCTTTGAACGTCTATTGCCAATTTTGGATATATGTGCTCCCTTGTCCATTTTTCCCGATGATTTTTCGTATGGCGCAGTTCCTGCATAAGTAGAATATTGGCGCGCTGTAGTTATTTTTGTGAAATTGTCTGTTTTTACCAATAGTTCTACAGCGGTAATCAGACCAACTCCATTGACACTTTTAACAATCTCATAGTTGTGATGAATGCAGTCATGCCCATTTATGACTTTCAACATTTCTTTTTCCGTCTCGGCAATTTCCGTGTCCAACATCTCTTTAATACGGTCCATGCTTCGCTTGACGGCAAGACTTCTGATAGGACGGCAATCCTCGCTCTTGTCGGCTGTTATTAGCTGCTTACGCTGTTCTACAAGCATTTCTCGATGGCGTGCCAATTAACGAAGCTCATATAGAGCCTCTTCTGGAAACGTCTTGTATTTCAGCTTATCAGGATATCTTTCTCCAAAATCTCTGAGCAGTGCACAATCCAGGACATCCGTCTTGGCACGGTCAGGGGTAGCTCTATATCTATGGATGACATATCCACCCACAAAGGCTATCTTTACATTGCTATCCATGCAGCACTTCAAGAGGGTATCACCATAAACTCCGGTATGCTCAGCAACCAATATAGCATCGCTTGGAAGGCCTTTTAAAAACTTTCCAATACCCTTTAAATTGTTCGTTACAACCTTATGTGAAGGTTGGTTTGATACTTTTTTTTGATGTCAAGTCGAAAAAACTTACGTCAAATTTCTCTTTTGCCAAATCTATTCCGTATATTTGCATTTTGAATGAAGTTTTTAATAAGAAGGGTGCTCCGTTCTGAGCGGCTACAACTATACTACGAGTCCTGTCTTGTTCTACACAAGCAGGCTAATTTACTCTCAAGCTTCTGCTCAGAAAATATCCAGTTCCCCAAACAGGGCTAAGCCTTTACTATGCTAGAAAGGGCACAGGGTTAACGCTGGATATGGAGTATTTTTCTTTTTTATTGTACTTATCTAATTTTCTGCAAAGTTAACAAAAGTTTGCAGATATAAAGATTTTCACCTCTTTATTTTTCCAAGTGCAAATATAATAGAAAGGGCAAAAGCTTTGAATATTGCCTATTTGAAAGCTTTTGCCGGCTCAGGAGAGATTGTCTGTGGATAGACAACCTCTCCTAACAAAAAATACTTTTTAAATAAAGCCAAGACGGCAGAATGTGATGAGTACTGCATATCCGATTACCATACTTAGTACGCCCACGGTAAGACCAGCTTTCACCATGTCAGTCTGTTGGATAAGACCGGTGGAGTAGGCAATGGCATTTGGTGGAGTAGAGATTGGAAGCGACATTGCGCAAGAGGCTGCTACCGCTACGCCTATGAGGATTGTTTGGGTTCCTCCTATAGAAGTCAACTTGTCACCCATTCCAGAACATACCACGGTAAGAATCGGGATGAGCAGGGCGGCGGTTGCTGTATTTGAGATAAAGTTACTCAGAATGAAGCAAACTAATCCTGAAACTACCATAATTACTAATGGGTTAAACTCTGCGAATGGAATGCTATTTACCGCATTTTCTGCTAAGCCGGTTCCGTTCATGGCAAGACCGAGAGCAAAACCGCCTGCTACCATCCAGATAACAGCCCAATCTATGTCTTTCAGGTCGCTGGCTGTCACCACGCCTGTGAAGGCAAAAACTGCGATTGGAAGCATAGCCACGGTGTTTGCGTTGACACCTAGTTGCTTGCCGCATACCCAAAGAAGGATGGTGACGAAGAATGTGACACCTACAACTATAGTACGCCAATTGTGACTTATATTGCCATCGATTTTTAATTCTATAGTCTTTTGTGAGAATGGGAACATCTTGCGGATGATAAACCATGCGCAGAAAAGCATGATGATAACCATCGGAGCCATAATTGCCATCCATTCTCCAAAACCAATTCCAAGGTTCAAACCTGCAGGGTCATTGAGGACCTTATAGGCAAAGGCGTTAGGAGGGGTTCCTATTGGGGTTCCCATACCTCCAAGGTTAGCTCCGATAGGAATGGCCATAGTCAGCGCTACTCTTCCTTTTCCGTTAGCAGGGAGCGACTTGAATACAGGGGTTAGGAAGGTAAGCATCATGGCAGCTGTGGCCGTGTTGGAGATAAACATGGAGAAAATACCGGTGATGAGCATAAAGCCCAATAGTACATTTTCTGAGCGCTTGCCAAATGGGGCAATCAATGTTTTTGCCATCAGTACGTCAAGGCCACTTTTGGTAGCTGCGATGGCTAGTACAAAGCCTCCCAGGAAGAGGATAATTGTAGGATCGGCGAAACATGCCATTACACCTTGGTAGTCCAACAGTTTACCGTACTCGCCCTCTGAACCTTGCATGACGGCAAAGGCCGAATCGGAGACGAAGAATAGCAGTACAAAAATGATAACTACGGAGGTGGCCCAAGCAGGAATTGCTTCTGTGAGCCATAGCATCACTGCCATTACGAATATGGCGATTACACGTTGTTGTACAACAGTGAGCCCCTCGATTCCAAAGCTGTCGATGGGTAAGTTCCATACTAGAATTGTGGCTAAGGCCGTGATGAGAAACATCAGAGCCTTCTTTCGATTGAAGTCACCTGTCAATACTTTCTTTACAGTTTCTTGCATTTTCTCTATGTTTTTATGGTTATACTTTTATTGTTAGTTGGGAAGCGCCATTATAGAAACGTCGTTCCTTTGCTGCAAAAATACACAATATTTTTGGATTATCAATAAATAATTGAGAAAAACGATAAAAAAATAACCTTTTTCTGCAAAAAAACGAGAGAAAGTGAACTAGTTTACGGATTTTTTCTTATATTTGTAGAAAAAATAGCGATAGCAGTTATCGCTTTAGCCGATTAAAGTTTATTATCATGAGTCAGTCAGTATTATTTTTTATCATCGTTTTGGTGATTGTGTTTGCGGTCATGGTGTCGTCTTACTTTCATAAGCGTCATCATGAGTTTAATATGGGAGATATTGAGAAGGCTGTGCGTGGAGCATATCCGGCAGGAGTGCGTTCTATTACTAAGGACGAACTTGTGAAGGGGGTAAAAAAGCACTTTCATTGTTCTTCTAAGGATGCACATTATATAATAGGTGTGGCCAGAAGAAAAAAGTTGGTAGATATTGCGGCTGGTCAGGTCACCTTGCTTTGATTTATTTATATGCTTATATATATATATAATAAGGAGAAACGTGATTTTTGTGAGTTGAAAATGTTTATAACTGTTAAAAACGAAGAAAAATGAGACTTTTTCCTCAAAACATTTGGTGGAATGGAAAATAGTTAGTACTTTTGCACTCGCTTTTGAGAAATACACTTTCTCTAAGCAAC
>OHVL01000091.1_pt1 | contig 35248 bp, 29 predicted proteins | sample 1579511 | NCBI WGS metagenome assembly OHVL01 (sample SAMEA3882545, study PRJEB24775) | human gut metagenome | biome: human-associated habitat; feature: intestine environment; material: feces | place: Netherlands | collected 2009/2010
GGTTTTCTCCCTTGTATCTATGTTCCGGCGATTTTACTTTCCATGCTACAATCAAGCTGCTGGCAAGATAAATCAATGCACAAATAAAGAAGAGCAAATCAATCAATACAAATACCAGATATTGATTCAGTATTCCACCATGTAAAGGCAAATAGTATTGATTGGTAAGAGCAGGTACGCTTGCTGCTAAAAAGGCGTGCAATACAGAACAAATAAGCAGCCCATCAATCAACTTTTGAAAAGCAATTTTTTTCTTTTTCAACATCCATAATGCCGCCCAGCCTAATGTAACAACAGGGAGCAAAATATTTCCCCAATACATGATTTTCACCGGGAAAACAAAGCGGGAGTCATAATAAAATCGGACATTTTGTATTCCTGAAAACAATTCCCATAAAGTAAACATTAAAAACAGAATTACTACGACAGGAATGAATCGGCTCTTTTTCAATTCTGGCTCATTTTCTTTCTCTGCGGAAAGCATATCAATAATTTTTGTTTTTTTGATTGTGCGTGTATTGAAAACTCCTACCACAAAAAAACTTACCACAAAAAATATCACTGTCAGCAAAACGGTGTCCGGGAACAATGTCCATGAGATTTCATAAGGCTCTCCATAAGCAGTAAGGAGCATTGCGGTAATGAATTGAGAGCAAAATACACCGCAAAAAATACCAATCAAAATGGAAAACATACCCATAATCAGTGTTTCTGCAAAGAAAATCCTGCCAATAGTTTTTTGTTCCATTCCCATAATGGACTGGACAGCAAACTCTTTTTGCTTTCGTCTTAGCATATAATGATTGACGAACCGTATCAAAAATAACAACAGCAATGTTATCATGCAGATTGCAATTTTCATTCCGTCACTTAACAGAGTAAAATCATACTCGCTGCCTATATCCGGGCTATAATAACTACTGGAAATAGACAAGAACGCATAAAACAAGGTAACACAGATTGTCATTGTGACAATGTAGACCAGATAGTCTTTTACAGACCGTTTTGCATTTCTGAAAACAAGTTTAGCATACATGGCTTTGTCCCCCTCCGATCATGGTAAGGACATTCAGAATTTTATCAAAAAAAGCACTTCTGCTGTCGTTGCCCTTGCGCAGTTCCATAAAGATTTCTCCGTCTTTCAAAAAAAGAATACGGTTGGCATAGCTGGCGGTAAAAGCGTCATGAGTTACCATAAGAATTGTCGCCCTAAGCTGTTCATTGATACTTTGAATGGTAGACAGCAACATTTGTGAGGAATGGCTGTCTAATGCCCCTGTCGGCTCATCTGCCAGTAAGAGCTTCGGGTTGTTGATAATTGCTCTTGCACAAGCACAACGCTGTTTTTGTCCGCCGGATACCTGATAAGGATATTTGTTTAGAATATCGCTGATATTCAGCTTTCCGGCTATATCCAAAATGCGGGATTCTACGCTCCCGGCAGGGACTTTGTTGATTGCTAATGCCAGTGCAATATTTTCTGAAATCGTCAATGTGTCCAGCAAATTGAAGTCTTGAAATATAAACCCTAAATTCTCCCTGCGAAAACGGGCAAGGGATTTTGGTTTGATTTCCGTTATATCTGTTCCATCTAAAAAAATATGCCCTGCACTTACGGTATCAATCGTAGAAATACAGTTGAGCAGCGTTGTCTTTCCAGAACCGGACGCACCCATAATTCCGAGAAATTCCCCAGCTTCCACAGAAAAGCTAATGTCTTTAATGGCTTTGGTAATATTCCCTTCATTGCCATAATATTTCTGGATATGTTCCAGTTTCAAAATCGTATTCATCTGATAAACCTCCTTAACTGTTCCATATCTTTATTGTAAATGGAGTATCTCATTTTTTGTATCAAGTTTTCTTACACAGTTCTTACAAAAATGTAAGAAGTGCAGAACCTGTCAGCCCTGCACTCCGATAATAAAATCATTCATTTGAAAGATAAGTGAAATCGTTGTTCCTCTGTTTTCGGAATAAGCAGTAAGCCCTATTCCCAGTTTATCACATAGACGCTTGCAAAGATATAAGCCAATTCCAGTAGAATTTTTCCCGGTTCGCCCATTCTGACCTGTAAATCCTTTTTCAAAAATACGGGGTAAATCACTTTTAGGAATACCTATCCCATTATCGCTGATAGATAGCACAATCTTGTCATTCGTTTTTGTTGCCCCAAAGTGCAAAATAGGCTGCTCTGCATGGTATTTGATTGCATTACCGATAATCTGATTTAAGATGAACCGCACCCATTTTTCATCGGTATAAACTTTTGTTTCTATATCGTCTATCTGAATTGACATATTGCTTTGACGCAAAAGATACTTATTATCTGCGATTGCACTATGCACAACATCGCATAAATTGACTTCACGGACAGAATAGTCTTTTTCAGCGTGTTCACTCCGGGCATAGTAAAGTGCCTGTTCTGTATATTGGTTGATATTCTCTAACTCTGCCAATACCTCTCTGGAAAAGGGAGAACGGTTATTCTCACACAGCAGCTTCATCGCTGTAATTGGTGTTTTTACTTCGTGTATCCATTGTTCAATGTATTCTTTATATTCCCTGCGTTCCCTCTGTACTTCGCCAATCCGTTCCAACATAGATTTTTCAGCCATTTTCATAATCTGGTAAAAAACCTGTTCATCAGCCCTTTCCGGCACTTGCATGATTTCCGGCAATAAATATCGTTCTTCTAATTGCTCCGTCATATTGAGCAATTTATTCAGATATTTTTTTCGTGAGAAATAAAATGCCAGCAAAGATAAAACAAGGACAATCGACCAGACTGCAAAAATAAACAGGACTGTTTGGATAGGATTATCGCTTGCAATCAGGAACAAAGCAAGGACAAGCATACCCAGCAGATTGATTAAAATAACGGGGAGTTGATTTTTCAAATATTGTTTTCCACTCATAATGTATATCCTTGCCTGTGTTTTGTTTTAATGAAATCTACAAGTCCGATTGCTGCCAGTTTGTCGCGAATACGGGTAATATTGACACTTAGGGCGTTATCATCAACATAAAGCTGATTGTCCCAAAGAAAATCCACAATATCATTTCTGGAACAGATTTTTCCGGAGTTCTTAAAAAGGTAGTAGAGGATTTTCAATTCATTCTTTGTCAATTCTGCTTTCTGTCCTTTGTACTCTATCATGCTACTCTCCAAATGCAGGGTAGCTTCTCTCCACATATAAATTTCTGTTTGAGGGGAACGGTAGGCTTTCTTTAACAATGCAGCAATTTTAGCAAGAAGAATAGCGGGATTATAAGGCTTTGTGATAAACGCATCTCCACCCAGCATAATGCTGTTCAGTTCGTCCATATCTGTATTGCTACTTGTTACAAATACAATCGGAATATCTGAAAAGGTGCGAATCCCCGAGCATATTTCAAAACCGTTATTCCCCGGAAGTTTTATATCCAGAATAACCAGATGTGGCGCAGCTTCTTTTAACTGCTCTATTGTTTTGGAAAAATCCGTAACTGCAAATACTTCATATCCATTCCCAGACAAAAGAGTTTTAAGCTGTGTTTGTATCGTAAAATCATCTTCAATGATTAGTATTTTTTCCTTCATAGAGATACCTCCCTGACACTTTATTATACTGTATCAGAGAGGTTTTCTCAATCGTATTATTGAATGGGAATTTTAGAATGATTTTGTACATAGCTTTGTAAAAAATGCTTAATAGTTTCTTTTCTCAAGGTACGATTCTAAATAACACCTAAGTCCAACATATGCGCCCTGCAAAAGTACAAAAAGCAATAGAAGATTTACTGACAGTGCTTTTTTGATTGCTTCTCCAAAATAAATGATGACAGCAGCACTTGTCAGTATCATCAGTAGAGTAATGACATCCCAACACTTTTCCCTATATAATTCTATAACCTTTATTTCTATCAGTATCGCCAGTATCCCTGTTCCTGCCACACATATTCCTACAATCAATATTAGCAATATCCAATATACCATTCCGGCTATAAAAGGATTTGGAATTTTTGTGCTAATCTGTGCCACAGATTGCCCGACCTCAATCGTCCAACCGATAAAAGTTTGTATGAATGACGCTGCATCATGGAAGAATGATTTGCAATCGGAAAGGAGCACATCTGACTGTACTGCCTGAAAAAGAGTGGTTGTCAGCGAATACCATGCAAGAAGGAACAAGGTTGTTTGGAACATTACCGTTTTTGCTTTATATTGTCCTGCAAGTCGCTCTTTTTGTGTTTCGTATTTTGCTTTTGCATTCTGATAGGCTGTCCGGTTACAGGCTTCACATTTTTCATAGAGTACCGGCTTTTCTACCGGTATCTCTACGATTTTCTGATGTGTCCGGGCATAATCCCGTTGTTGTGTTAAGCATCGTATTTTATCTTGACATTCCCCTATCGTGACGTTTGCGCTTCGCAGCTTCTCTTTCTCGTTCCGCAATGCTCTGTCTGCTAGCTTCAAGTCGTTCTTTAATGCTTGAATATTCCCGGCTCTGTTCTCTTTGTTTAATTTCTCGTTCAAGGTCAGAGATTCGTTGAGCTGCGTCTTTAGTTCCACGATAAGCTGGTCTTTCTGTTCCAGTTCTTCTTGTATCTCCTCGGTCAAGAGGAGAAGTTCTTCCAACTGTTCGGCGTTCTTTGATTCTCTGGATTCGTTCATCTATATCACGTCCTTTCTCTATCTGCTGTTCCAGTTCAGCAATTCGGTGTTCTGTTTCAGTAATAAACTGTTTTCGCTGTTCAGCTTCTGTGCCAATTTCTGCCATTGCTGATTTTCGTTTTCCAAAAGCTCTATCTTCGTTTTCTGTTCTTCCATCTTGGAAAGCAGTTCCTCGGTATTTGGCAAAATGTTGAGCAGCTCGGATAACTCGCTGTTTAATTTTTGCAATTTCTGATTCTGTTCCTGCATAAGAGAGAGTTGGGTGTCCCGGTTCTGCATTTCCAGAATCATTTCTGCCATTAAGGTCTGCTGTTCTTCGATTTGCCCAATCATGGATTCCATTAAGGGTATAATTTCCCGGCTTTCTTCTAATGTCATTTAATCGCTCCTTCCATAATGATAATGCACCCGATACTTTTCCAAAGGTGTCCAGTATCTTTTGCAATAACGTGTTTTGTTGTTTTATGATTTGATTTTCCGCTACTTTCCACGAACCTTTTATTTCCTGCCCGGCAAGAAACTTTTGTTCAATCTTTCTTGCGTCAGCGCCTTCATGGATGGTAGGAATCTGGAGTTTTCCCTGTTTTTCATAAGAACGGTGATCGACCTGATTATGCAAAGGAAGATGTTCATTACACACCTTTGCCCATTCACTCCGCCACAGTTCACAATTTTTTGGATTGTTCCATCCAGTAGCATCGGTCAGCACCCGTTTCCATTGCAGGCGGTTTCTTGCTCCAATCTTCTGAATTCCGTTTTCGTCTAATACAGGGATACGGATTCCATGACGGTCAGGGTTTTTCTTATCCTGCCACCAGTTCGGATGGGATTCATCAATCACGATATTTCCGTTTTTATCTCTGACAAAATCCCAATCCTTGACTTCTTTCTTTCCCCAAGAATGATCCGGGTTAAAAGGACGCATAGTCAGAAGCAGATGGACATGGGGGTTGCCATCCCCTTTGTCGTGGATACTCCAATCAGCGCACATTCCTCTATCTACAAAAGTTTTTTGGATATAGTCGGTTGTATATTGAATCTGTTCCTGTCTGCTCCATTCTTTGGGGAGGGCAAATTCAAATGACCTGCCAAGTTGGGCATCTGCATTTTTTTCAATCTTCAATACCTCATTCCATAACCTTTGTTTCTGAAATGTGATTTTAAATTTTTCTAAAGCAGCTTCTTTATCTTCTGATCTTTTGTATCGGACAGATTTTTGAAAGCGTTTTATATTTTCTTCTGGTACTATCTGCCATTCAGGAGGTGCGTTTTCACACATCATCAGACTGGTGTAGACCACTTCTTTTTTAGAAGTGTAATAACTGATTCTCCCGGTTTCCTCGTTTTTCATCACATCCCCATTGAGATATGCGGAAGCGGAGATAACAGATTTCCCTTTACTTCGTCCGACTATTTTGATTGTGTAATGAAAAATCGCCATATCTGGATTCCTCCTTTCTGCACATCCGGTATAGATTTCCGGCAACATTGCTTTCGATTTTAGAAAAAGCAGCATTGCCAGAACGCCCTCTGCGTAAGAGTGCCCTGCGCATAGCAGCCTGCATGGAATGCGCCTCTCTGGCGAAGAGTGCCTCCTGCGGCATGAGCAGGTCTGGCTGAAAGCCCCGCCGACGGAACGAGCCCGGCAAGCGTAAGCGCAGACCGGTTGCCACTTGTGGCAAACTTATAAGGACGACCTCTGGTTGTCCATAAGTGCGCCCTTCATTCAAAGGCAATGAAGGGAATGGAAAACTCACTCCCTCCGCCATTACACTTCCTCCATATCGGTATTTGTTTCTTTCTGCATTGCCTTTGAGAAAAATTTCCCATTGGCTTCCTGCTTTTTCAGAAAACCAATCAGCTTTGGGATGTCTTCCTCCTCAATAGTCGCACCAAGAACGGATTCCACCGCACCGCCAACCTGACAGAGCCTATGGGTTCGTTTTTTACTTTCTTCGGCTTTCTTTCGTTTTAGAAGTTCTTTCTTCTGTGCTGCATATCGTTTTGCTTTTTCAAGGCTTTCCTGTTCCTTCTTTTCCATTTCAAGCATTCGTTCTTCATAACTTTTTGTTGATTTTGCCATTCTTACATTCTCCTTTCCTTCACAAACATAAGTTCTTGGTTGCGTATCAGAAGAAGCACATGGTATAATCTTCTTGCGTGTAGGTATATCATGGCTTCGGTCTGATAGAACCTTTGGCGGTTTCTTGGGAAGCCGCCTTTTTAATTTGCCGCAGTTCTTGTTACGGCTTTTACATTTCCTCTATCCCTCAAATCACGACCTTCATTAGCTTCCATAAACATTTCCAGAATATCGGTTTTAATCAGGACTTTGCGACCAACCTTTAATACTGGAAGTTTCTTCCATTCTACAAGCTGTCTTAAGGTATTTCTGCCGATTCCCGTATAGTCAGCAGCTTCTTCGATGGATAATGCAATTTTTCTTTGCGTCATATAATCACCTCCTTATAAATTGCATTATGCAATTCCTGTGATGTAAGTATATCCTTTTCACATCTTTTTGTCAAGCGTTACGAAATGTTAAAAATAAATATTGCATTGCATATTGCAATTTCGGAAAAACAATGCTATAATTCATACATACCGAAAAAGGAGGCAGTCAGCATGAAAGATAAAGAATTACGCAAGCTGATAGGCAGCAGAGTAAAACAGCGCCGTCTGGAATTGAATCTGACACAGCCTTATGTCGCAGAGAAGATGGGAGTTACCGCTTCTACAATCCTGCGTTATGAGAATGGTTCGATTGACAATACGAAAAAAATGGTGCTGGAAGGTCTTTCGGAAGCACTCCATGTATCTGTGGAATGGCTCAAAGGGGAAACAGATGAATATGAAACCGACATTACGGATAAGAGAGAATTACAGATTCGTGATGCGATGGGAGATATTCTGGAACAGTTACCGCTTGCCCTTACCAAAGAAGAAGATGCTTTTTCAAAAGATTTATTACTGCTGATGTTAAAACAATATGGTCTGTTTTTGGATTCCTTCCAGTTCGCCTGCAAAAACTTCAAGGGAAATGCTGGTCAGACGGATATTGCCAAAACAATAGGGTTTGAATCGAATGAGGAATATAATGAGATTATGTTCTTAAGGGAAATCACTCATACCATCAATGCTTTTAATGAGATGGCAGACATTGTAAGGCTCTATTCCAAGAAACCAAAAACAGCAGAACAAAGGCTTGCAAATCTTTTATCAGAAGTCTTATACGAAGATTCCGAATCGGTATAGTAAGACAACCGGAGTTATGATATACTTACACGCACGAAGCATTTCATCAGTTCCGATTGTCTAATATCGAAAGGAGACATACGATTATGGCAAAAGGATCTGTAAGAAAAAAAGGAAAGAAATGGTACTACCGCTTCTATGTAGAGGACGCAAGCGGCAATCTTGTTCAGAAAGAATGCGTTGGAACAGAAAGCAAAAGTGAAACTGAAAAACTGCTCCGTCAGGCAATGGATGATTATGAGAAAAAGAAATTTGTTGCCAAAGCGGATAATCTCACAGTCGGACAGCTTTTGGATGTGTGGGCAGAGGAGGAATTAAAAACAGGTACGCTCAGCAATGGTACGGTGGAGAATTACCTCGGAACAATCCGAAATATTAAGAAACACCCATTGGCAGAACGTAAACTGAAAAATGTAACCTCTGAACATTTGCAATCTTTCTTCGATTTGCTTTCCTTCGGGGGAGTTCATCCCGATGGAAAAGAGAGAAAGGGTTACAGCAAAGATTACATCCATTCTTTTTCCGCAGTCATGCAGCAGTCCTTCCGCTTTGCAGTATTTCCAAAACAGTATATTACGTTCAATCCCATGCAGTATATTAAACTGCGGTATCAGACGGATGAAGTGGATTTGTTTTCTGATGAGGATATGGACGGAAATGTCCAACCAATTTCACGAGAAGATTATGAAAGACTGCTTGCTTATCTGCAAAAAAAGAACCCAGCCGCAATACTTCCAATCCAGATAGCCTATTATGCCGGGCTTCGTATTGGAGAAGCCTGTGGTTTGGCATGGCAGGACGTAAATCTGGAAGAACAATGCCTTACCATAAGACGCAGCATCCGATATGATGGCTCAAAACGCAAATATATCATCGGACCAACCAAGCGGAAAAAAGTAAGGGTTGTTGATTTTGGAGATACACTGGTAGAGATTTTCCGTAATGCCCGGAAAGAGCAGTTAAAAAATCGAATGCAGTACGAAGAACTTTATCACACGAACTACTACAAAGAGGTCAAAGAGAAAAACAGAGTGTACTACGAATATTATTGCTTAGACAGAACGCAGGAAGTCCCGGCAGATTATAAAGAAATTTCTTTTGTCTGCTTAAGACCGGATGGTTGTCTGGAACTTCCGACTACTTTGGGGACGGTATGCAGAAAGGTGGCAAAAGCATTAGAGGGATTTGAAGGCTTTCATTTCCACCAGTTACGTCACACCTATACAAGCAACCTTTTAGCAAATGGAGCAGCCCCAAAAGATGTACAGGAATTGTTGGGACACTCAGATGTCAGTACCACAATGAACGTCTATGCTCACTCCACAAGAGATGCGAAACGAAAATCGGTTCGGCTTCTTGATAAAGTGGTAGGCAATGACTAAAAAATTTCCCTTATTTCCCTTGTGATTATCTCATAAGGGCAAAAATAAGGGAAACTACATATCATTTCACTAATGGACAGGCGGGAAAGCCTATAAAATGGGGAAAGTTAGAGAGATAATTATATAAATTCCAGATTATCAAAATATTTTGATATTTCATCCAAAAAAATTCTATTCTTTCCAGATTGGCTTGTGATTATAATGAATTTAGTCGATGAGACAGGTTCGGAGAAACCAAAATCAACAAATTGCAAACCAGGAGGAAAAAAGAATGAGAAGGAAAAAATTATTAACTGTATTGGTAGCAGCAACACTTGCATTATCCATGGTTGGATGTGGCTCTTCCGGAGGAAGCGGCTCTGGTGACTCAGGAAGCACCAGCAGCGTAGCAAACAAGGATAAACCACTTTGCTGGTTTAACCGTCAGCCATCCAACAGTTCCACAGGAGAACTTGACATGGATGCATTAAATTACAACAAAGATACCTATTATGTAGGCTTTGATGCAAATCAGGGTGCTGAACTGCAGGGACAGATGGTTCTTGATTATATCAAAGAAAATGCAGCGACCATTGACCGTAACGGAGACGGAGTAATTGGTTATGTACTTGCAATCGGAGACATCGGACATAACGACTCTATTGCACGTACCCGTGGTGTCCGTTCTGCACTTGGAACCGGAGTAGATGCAAATGGAGCAATTGATTCAACACCGGCTGGTACAAATGTAGACGGTTCTGCAAAAGTTGTTCAGGATGCAACACTGGATGTAGATGGAAAGACTTATACAATTCGTGAACTTGCTTCACAGGAGATGAAGAACTCTGCTGGTGCAACATGGGATGCAGCTACAGCAGGAAATGCAATCGGAACATGGACCGCATCTTTTGGTGACCAGATTGACGTAGTTGTTTCTAATAATGATGGTATGGGAATGTCAATGTTTAATGCATGGGCAAAAGATAACAAAGTACCAACCTTCGGATACGATGCAAATAGTGATGCTGTTGCAGCTATCGCAGAAGGATATGGCGGAACAATTTCACAGCATGCAGATGTTCAGGCTTACCTGACATTAAGAGTGCTTCGTAATGCTTTAGATGGAGTAGACATTGATACCGGTATCGGTACTCCGGATGATGCAGGAAACTGCTTAACAGAAGGAGAAGATTACAGATATAGTGAAGAAGAAAGATCTTACTATGCATTAAATATAGCTGTTACAGCTGATAATTATCAGGATTTCACAGACTCAACCAAGGTTTATAGCAAAGTATCCAACCAGCTGGATGCAGGCAAGAGTCCAAGCAAGAAGGTATGGCTTGATATTTACAATGCTTCCGATAACTTCCTTAGCTCAACTTATCAGCCACTTCTTCAGAACTATGACAAACTTTTGAACCTTGAAGTAGATTATATCGGTGGTGATGGACAGACAGAGTCTAACATTACAAACCGTCTCGGCAACCCGGGTGAGTATGATGCATTTGCAATCAACATGGTTAAAACAGACAATGCATCATCTTATACATCACTTCTTTCAAAATAAGGTTATTGCCCGGAAGAAAACAGCATAGATACAGAAGGGCATCAGATAAAAATGGTGTCCTTCTTTTCAAAGAAAAGGAAGTAGAATTATGGCAGAGGATAAGAATAAATATGTCTTATCGATTAACGGCATGAGCAAATCGTTCGGAAGAAATAAGGTTCTGAATCATATCAATCTGAATGTCAGACCTGGAACAATCATGGGACTTATGGGTGAAAATGGTGCCGGTAAATCGACAATGATGAAATGTCTCTTCGGAACTTATCAAAAGGACGAAGGAACAATAATATTAGATGGAAAAGAAGTTAATTTTTCTGGCCCAAAGGATGCACTTGAAAATGGTGTCGCAATGGTTCATCAGGAATTAAACCAGTGTCTGGAGCGCAGTGTCATTGACAATATGTTCTTAGGACGCTATCCGAAGAATTCATTGGGAATGATTGACGAAGGAAGAATGAGAAAGGAAACTTCCGATTTATTCCGTAAACTTGGTATTACTGTTAATCTGACACAGCCAATGAAAAAAATGTCTGTATCACAGCGCCAGATGTGTGAAATTGCAAAAGCAATTTCTTATCATTCCAAAGTAATCGTATTAGACGAGCCGACTTCATCACTGACAGCACCGGAGGTTGCAAAACTTTTCAAGATGATGCGGCAGTTAAAAGAACAGGGAATTTCATTGATTTATATTTCACATAAAATGGATGAAATTTTTGAAATTTGTGATGAAATATCAGTTCTTCGGGATGGCAGCCTTGTTATGACAAAGGCAAGTAAAGATACCAATATGAATGAACTGATTTCTGCAATGGTTGGCCGTTCTTTGGATAACCGTTTTCCACCGGTAGATAACCAGCCTGGTGAAACGGTTCTTTCTATACAGAATCTTTCAACTAAGTATGCACCAAAATTACAGAATATTTCTTTTGATATTAAAGAAGGAGAAATTTTTGGACTGTATGGTCTGGTTGGAGCCGGTCGTACGGAACTATTGGAAACTATTTTTGGTATGCGTACCAGAGCGGCAGGAAATGTAATTTATAATGGAAAAGTAATGAATTTTACATCCCCGAAAGATGCAATGGATCATGGATTTGCTTTAATTACAGAAGAACGAAAAGCAAATGGACTTTTCCTGAAAGCAGATATTACATTTAATACTACAATCGCCAATATGAATCATTATAAAAATGGATTCGCACTTTCCAATGATGATATGGTTCGTGCGACGGCAGAAGAAATTAAAGTCATGCATACAAAATGTATGGGACCAGATGATATGATTTCCAGTTTGTCCGGAGGAAATCAGCAGAAGGCAATATTTGGTAAATGGCTGGAGCGCTCACCAAATATATTTATGATGGACGATCCTACAAGAGGAATTGATGTAGGTGCCAAATACGAAATATATGAATTAATTATCAATATGGCAAAACAGGGAAAAACAATCATTGTTGTATCCTCTGAGATGCCGGAAATCCTTGGAATCACAAACCGGATTGGTGTTATGTCAAATGGACATCTTGCCGGAATTGTTAATACTAAGGAAACAAATCAGGAAGAGTTATTAAGACTCAGTGCGAAATATTTATAATCAGGAAGGAGCATTGGATATGGCAGACAGTAGTATTATTCTTTCATCCGCTGCAGAGGCAGAGCTTTTGAAGCCGATTGATGAATATGTAGGAAAAATACAGGCACAGATTGATGAACTTCGTAAGGATGGTTCAGATAAGGTGCGCAGCTTAAAAAATCACATTGCAATCGTAAAGGAAAATAAGAATTTAACAAAAGAAGAAAAGAGCAGAATGATTGCAAAGGACAAGGAAGCCTTAGAAAAGGCAAAAGCGGTGGAGTCTTCGAATAAAGACAAAGTATCAAAGCTTATCGCAGATGCAGAAGGTTATCTTGCAAAACATTATAAAAATGATTACTATCAGAAAGTTGCTGATAGCTGCAAAGCTGAGAAAGAAGCTGAAAATGCAGAATACAAAAATATATGTGCTTCCATCAAAGCAGAGCATGAGCAGAATATGAGCAGACTCAGCGATGCAGATGAGAAAAAAGACGAGAAGTATGTTTATAAGAATAAATTATTTGATGCCCAGATGGCACATGAGTCCAGACTTCAGGAGATTAAGGACAGAAGGCATGATGCATATGCACATAAGTATCATCTGATTGACTTACTCCGTATGTCAAGATATACATTTGCACAGAAGAGAGCACAGAAATTTGAAAATTACAAATATACCTTTAATACCACACAGTTCCTTTATAAAAATGGATTGTATATTGTCATTATTTTAATCTTCATTGCTTTATGTATTATTACACCGGTTGTAAAGAATACACAGTTACTGACAACGACAAACATCTTAAATATTCTGCAGCAGGCTTCACCAAGAATGTTCTTGGCATTAGGTGTTGCAGGACTGATTCTTTTAACAGGTACTGACCTTTCTGTTGGACGTATGGTTGGTATGGGTATGGTAACAGCAACCATCATCATGCATAATGGAATTAATACAGGTGGTGTATTTGGCCATATCTTTGACTTTACCGGTATCCCGGTTGCTGCAAGAGCAATTCTTGCATTGGCAGTCTGTATTGTACTTACAACAGCATTTTCTATGCTGGCAGGCTTCTTTATGGCGAAGTTCAAGATGCATCCGTTTATTTCAACCATGGCAAACATGCTGATTATTTTCGGACTTGTAACATATGCAACAAAAGGTGTTTCCTTCGGAGCTATTGATTCTGCAATCCCGGCTATGTTTATTCCGCAGATTGGAAAATTCCCGACAATTATCCTTTGGGCTGTTGTTGCAATTATCGTAGTATGGTTCATCTGGAATAAAACAACATTTGGTAAGAATCTGTATGCGGTTGGTGGAAATCCTGAAGCAGCAGCAGTTTCCGGTATATCTGTATTTAAAGTAACATTAGGAGCATTTATTCTGGCAGGTATCCTGTATGGATTTGGTTCCTGGCTGGAATGTAACAGAATGGTTGGTTCCGGTAGTGCAGCATATGGACAAGGATGGGATATGGATGCTATTGCAGCCTGCGTAGTTGGTGGTGTATCCTTTACCGGTGGTATTGGTAAGATTTCCGGAGTTGTAACTGGTGTACTTATCTTTACATCCCTTACATATTCCCTTACTATTCTGGGTATTGATACAAATCTTCAGTTTATTTTCGAAGGAATCATCATTTTGGCAGCAGTAACACTTGACTGTCTGAAATATGTACAGAAAAAATAAGTAATTCGTAATCAGAATCATTCACATATAATCACCATAGGCCGCCCGCTCATCGTCAGAGATGAATGGACGGCCTAAACAATATCAGGTATTCAGAAAAAGACATTTGTCTGATATAATAAGAGCAGGAGAAGAAAGAGCTGAACATGCTGAAAGAGGAACGTCATATGGAAAAGTATAAAGTGATTTTAGTTGATGATGAAATAGAAGCAATCCAGGCAATGGAACATAAGATGGACTGGGATGGACTGGGCTTTGAGGTGTCAGGCAGTGCAACCAATGGAGTGAAAGCCCTGGAACTGGTAGAAAATATACAGCCGGATGTTGTGATAACCGATATAAAAATGCCTTATATGAATGGCCTGGAACTGGCGCAGAAGTTAAATAATGATTATCCAAATATACATATTATTATTTTTACAGGATTTGATGAATTTGAATATGCCAAAGAGGCAGTACATCTGGAAATTGAAGAATATATGTTAAAGCCGGTAAATGCAGTTGAATTATCTGACTGCATGGAAAGACTGAAAGAGACTTTAAACCGGGAAAGAGAAGAAAAATTAAATGTTAAAAAACTGCAAAATTATTTCCAGGATGCACTTCCGGTGCTAAGGACGAATTTTTTTGTTTCGTTAATTGAAGGCAGGGTAAATGAGACAGAATATGAGAAATTTTTATCTGCTTATCAGATTCCACTGGAGGGACCCTATTATTGCAGCGTGGTATTTCATACTTCAGAGCACCATGTGCCGGAAGGAATGAATCCATTGTTGTTATCCATGTCTGTCGAGCATGAAATAAAGGAAAGGATTGCATCAGAACTCAACTGTCAGGAATTTATGTATCTTGGGAATACAGTTTTGATAGTATCGCTTGATTCAGAAGATAAGGCAACAGAACTGACAGATTTTTGCGATAGATTCTGCAGATGGGCGAACCGTGTGATTGGTGCAGTTGTAACGGCTGGTGTTGGAAGATATTGCGATAGTCTTTTGAATATCAGTAATTCTTATGAAGGTGCAAGAAAAGCAGTATCCTACCGGGTTCTTTATGGAACTGCAAGGGCTATAAATATTGCGGAAGTAGTTCCACGGGAGCAGACGGTAGCCGTACAGTCAGAAGATACAAAAATGCATGAGTTGTTTAAAACGATTTATCTTGGAAATGTAAAAGACATTGAGTCAGCAGTAGAGAGGGAAGTGGAAAAACTTCATAAAAGTGCTGCCACAGTAAATCAGTATCATTTATCAGTTATGGAGATGGTAGGTGCTTTTTACCGGTTCTGCGCCAATAATTTTATGGACTTTAATGATTTCTTTGAAGAAAAAGAAAATCTCTATGAAAAGGTGCCGGAACTGGATAAAGCAACTCTGATGAAGTGGATGAAAAAAGCAGCAGTGGCAATTAGTGAAAAGTTGAAAAGTGCAAGAAATAATACTTCAAGGCGGCTGATTACAGATGCAAAGAATGTTGTGGCAGAGCGTTATATGGAACCTGATTTTTCCCTGGATACGGTATGCTCAGTGCTTGGTGTATCCAATTCGTATTTTTCAACGATATTTAAAAAAGAAACCGGGAAATCCTTTATTACATATCTGACGGATTACCGGATGGATGTCGCATTCAGGCTTATTGTAGAAACCAATGATAAAAGTTATGAAATTGGAGAAAAAGTAGGGTATCTGGACGCAAATTACTTCAGTTATGTGTTTAAAAAGAAATTTGGAGTATCTCCGTCAAAATACAGAAAATCACCAGAATAGGAATATGGATAGGTATGAATCAGAAAAAAAACAGAAAGAAAAAGCACGAAAAAAGGAATATAATTCAAAATATGATGCAGAATATTTCAGCCTGGATGGATATACAGTCACTGCTTATGACAGTTCTTTCTGCCCTGACCATTGTTACAACAATAGTTATGGGATTACTGATTTATAGCCGTTTTAAAATGTCAGTAAAAGAAACCGCAATTTCCAATGCAGAAAGCCGGATAGAGAGTACAGTGGATCAGGTAAATAATGAACTGCGGAATATGAGACAGATTTGTAATGCTGTTAATTATAATATCGTACAGGAATATGATATTTCTGACCAGGAATTCAGCAGGCAGTTCAGTCTGTTGTATGAAGTAAATAATGATAAGCTGCAGAGTATGGCCCTTTATGACAGTGATGGGAAAATTATTGCAGCAGAACCAGTGGCTACCAGAGAAAAGAATCAGAAAGTAACAGAGCAGGACTGGTATAAAAGCGCTACAGATGAGATAGAAAATATACATATATCAACACCCCATATACAGGATTTGTTTGAGAATGAGACATATCAATATAACTGGGTGGTGTCTTTAAGCAGCCTGGTGGATATGAATCATGGTGACACTCCGGACAGTGGAGTATTGCTGGTTGATATGAAGTATTCCATGATAGAAGAGGTTTTAGATAACCTGAATGAAGCAGCGGGAGAGACGTATTATTATTTATGTACAGATGATGGAAAAATTCTTTATCACCCAAGAAAAGCAGAAATAGACAGGGGATTTTTTACAGAAGATAGCAGTACAGCTGCTGGTTATGCAGATGGTACATATGAGATTTCTGTGAATGGGGAAAAAAGTAATATAGTAGTGAACAGTCTATCTTATACCGGATGGAAACTGGTAGGAGTTGTACCGGAGGGGGTGCAGACGGCAAGCATTAATAAGTTCCGGTATTATATAATTGCCACGGCAATTATTCTTCTGATGATGCTTTTTGTTGTGAATAAAATTATGGCAAAAAAGATTTCAAAACCGATTTTGAAATTGGATGAATCCGTAAAGTCTTATGAAACAGGAGAAAAGACTGAAATATATATAGGGGGTGCTTCGGAGATAAGGCATCTGGCATATTCTGTCCAGAATTCATATAAGCAGATAGAACAATTGATGGAAGAAATTATCCGGCAGCAGAATAAGCGGAGAAAAAGTGAAATGGATGCACTGCAAAGCCAGATTAATCCACATTTTCTTTATAATACACTGGAATCCATCACCTGGATGGTAGAGGCAAATAAGAATGAAGAAGCTGTTTTTATGATTTCGGAACTGGCAAAACTGCTTCGCATCAGTCTTTCAAAAGGAAAAACAGTGATAAGGATTTCGGAAGAATTACAACATAGCAAAAGTTATATGAACATACAGCAGATTCGTTATAAAGACCGTTTTCAGGTGGAATTTCTGATTGATAAAAACGTAGAGGAATGCTGTACTGTAAAACTGGTAGTACAGCCATTGCTTGAAAATGCGATTTATTATGGAGTAGGAAATATGGATGAAGATGAGGGCGGCAAAATTATTGTCCGCGGTGAGCAGAAAGGGAATGATATTTTCCTGTCAGTAGAGGACAATGGAATGGGCATGAGCCAGGAAGTGGTTGATAATCTTCTGACAAATAGTGAAAAAGTTCCAAAGCATGGTTCGGGAGTTGGGCTTATCAATGTGCATACCAGAATACAACTGATGTTTGGCAAAGAATATGGATTAAAAATTTACAGTGATCCGGATGAAGGAACAAAGGTTGTAATACATATCCCGGCAATTCCTTATTCAGAGGAAAAACGTGGAGAACTTGAAAATCAGAACAGAAAAAGAGAGAGGGTAGAAGATGAAAAAAAATAAGATTACCTTTATCCTCACAGAACTGATGCTTATTGTACTGGCTGCATTTTTTATAATCAGGATTTTTTCAGATAATGAGTCTATGAAAAGAGTTGCGGTTATTGTGGAAGATTCCGGAGATAAGAGATGGGATGCATTGCTGAATGGGTTAAAACAGTCTGCGGAAAATAATAATCTGCATCTGATCATTTGTAATACAGATTTAATTGAAAGCATAGAGGATGAAGAAGAACTGATTAATGAACAACTGCAGAATAATGTAGATGCATTTGTAATCTGTCCGGCTCCGGGAAAAGAAACAAAGACTATGCTAAACTGGCTGCAGGGAGAGAGACCGTTTATACTGATTAATGAGGATACCTACGCAGAAGAGCCATCTGGTTATGCATCGGTAAAACCGGATAATTATAAGATTGGTCAGATGCTTGCGGAGCGGTTAATACAGGATGATGAAGAACAACTGGAGAATAAAAAAATCGGTGTCATTCTTGGAAAGGCAGAGACAGAGGAAAGTGTGGACAGAATTGCAGGGTTAAAAGATGGACTGGAGGGAAGTGGTTGTGAAATTTTCTGGGAGTACAATTATGCCAGGGGAAACCAGAACACCAGTGAGATTATTGCATCTAAGAAACAGGTGGATTATCTGGTAATTCTGGACAATTGGGCATTAGAAGAAGTGGGTGAGGCTGCAGAAGAAAATAAGTATCACGGTGCAAAGATTTATGGAGTTGGAAGCAGTGAAAAAGCAATTGTGTTATTAGATAATCAGAATATAGAATGTCTTGTTGTACCGGATGATTATGAGACGGGGTATAAGAGTATGAATGAGATTGCAAAAAAGCTAAGACATTCCTTTTACAAAATGAACAGTTGTGAAACAGAAGTCAGAATAATCAATAAAGAAGATTTGTATTCAAAAGATCTGGAAAGGTTTTTGTATTCATATGAGTAGAACAAGAAGAAGGACAATGGCGGTTACGGTAACACTGATAATACTGATAATACTGATACTGGTGCTGCCCGGATGCAATCAGAAGACAAAGCGGATAGAAAATACACTGAGGGTGAGTGTAGTTACCTATACGCATGATGACCCGTTTATCAACGCCACGGTGGATGAACTGAAGGAAGAGTTAAAGAAGCGGGAAACAGAAGAACGGAAGATTATAACATCTGTCAGAAGTGCAGATAATGATCAGAAAGCCCAGAATGAAATTGTCGAAGAAATGATAGATGCCGGGTGTGATATTTTATGTGTAAATCTGGTTGACCGAACGGATCCGACAACCGTTATCAGACTGGCAAGACAGCATGATATTCCTGTCATTTTCTTTAATAGAGAACCGGTTCCGGAGGATTTGTCGCAGTGGAATCAACTATACTATGTGGGATGTGAGGCAAAACAGTCCGGCGAGATGCAGGGAGAAATTGCAGCAGATTATATAAAGAATCATCCTGAGGTTGACAGGAATCAGGATGGGAGAATTCAGTATATTTTACTGGAGGGAGAGGCTGGACATCAGGATGCCATCAGTCGTACAGACAGTTCGGTAAAGACACTGATAGAACAGGGAATCAATCTGGAAAAACTGAGCTACCTGTTTGCAGACTGGAACAGGGGACAGGCGGAAAATAGAATGAATCAGATTATCAGTCAGTATGGGACCGAAGTGGAGATGGTTATTTCCAACAATGATGAAATGGCATTAGGGGCAATTGAAGCTTATAAAGATGCCGGTTATAATCGGCAGGAGTGGCCGATTATATTTGGCATTGACGGATTGGAAGATGCATTAGAGGCAATACAGAATGGAACCATGCAGGGAACCGTATATAATGACAAGGAAGACCAGGCTGAAGAAATGGCAAGGCTTGCAGTGGACATTTACGATGGAAAAAATCAGGAAGTACAAAGTCTGCAGGAAGAAAAATATTATGTATCCCAGTATCGTAAAGTTGACATCAGTAATGTTGAAGATTTTATAAAATAGTGACGAAGAGGAAATATTATGCAGGAAGATTCAAAGTGGCTGAATGATTTTTATCAGGAAGTTAATGCTGGAAAAAGAATGGAACTATGGCAGAAGCATGGGTGCACGGAACAGACAGAAGGAGACACTTTCCGGGAGCAGCTTTTATATGCACGATATGGAAAGAAGAAAAAGAAAGAGGATACCTTTATTGGTTATCTGATGCAGATGAAATATCTTTCGGAAAGTACCGGAGTAGATTTTTCGGGACAGCGGAAGAAACAGGCAGTTGAAATCATAAATGGGTTATATCTTCTGGATGTAGAGAATCGAAGCCGGGTGGAACAGGAGATACTTCAGGCAGAATTAAAGAATACGTTTCTTACATTTATGGATGTGAGTAAAAAGGGGAGAGGGTTCACCTCTTTAGTATTTGGAATGGGACAGCTGTCGGAGGAAGGAATTGCTAAAAAAATTGCAGAGCAGATAAGTGCAATTGCATTTACAATGCCACATAAATTTCAGATGGACAGGGAATTTGCAGTTTTGCAGAAAGCTGCGTTGGAAGCATTCCGGCAGCAATACCCTGAGCGGGAGCATTTCCTGATGAAATAGCTGCGGACTTCTATCGGACAATAGCTGCAAAGAGTATTTTTGCAGCTATTGTCGAAAATTGACAAAAATCGTGAGAATAAATCAAATGAAAAGTGTGAATGTTTGACAATTTTGTTGAGAAATAATATCATTAACGAATAGACAAATATGGGATATTATTTGTTGAAATTGAAAAAGGTAATGTATGAGTATAAGTATAAGTAAAGGGTGGTGCTTGAAATGAGTCTGGTTTTTACCAATGACAGCTGTATTGGGTGTAACAAATGTATTCGCGTGTGTCCTTGCCCGGGGGCATGTGTGGCAGTAACAGAAGAAGATGGAACAGAGCGGATTCAGGTAGATCCGGCAAAGTGTATTGGTTGTGGCGCATGTATGGATGCCTGCAAGCATGGTGCAAGAGAGTTTGAAGATGATACGGAGCAATTCTTTGCAGACCTTGCAAAAGGTGAGAAAATATCCATACTATTAGCTCCGGCGTTCAAGGCAAATTATCCTGGAGATTATGAGAGGGTATTGGGAGGATTAAAGAATCTTGGAGTGAACCGTATAATCAGTGTATCTTTCGGTGCAGACATTACAACCTGGGGATATCTTAATTATGTAAAGAAATACAACTTTACCGGTGGAATTTCCCAGCCATGTCCGGCAATTGTGGGATACATTGAACACTACTTACCGGAGCTTCTTCCAAAGTTATTCCCGGTACACAGTCCGATGATGTGCAGCGCAATTTATGCAAAACAGGAGATGGGAATTACGGATAAACTGGCATTTATCAGTCCATGTGTTGCAAAATGGTCAGAGATTCATGACCCGGATACAGAAGGCTATGTATCGTATAATGTGACATTTGATCATTTGATGAAATATGTAAGAGAACATAATATATCAGGCACATTTGCCAGTGATGAAATTGAATATGGACTTGGTTCCATCTATCCGATGCCGGGTGGCTTAAAGGAAAATGTATACTGGTTCTTAGGGGACGATGTATATATACGCCAGATAGAAGGAGAGAAGCACACATATTGTTATTTAGAGGAGCATAAGGAAGAAATTGCAAAGGGCATGAATAAGGAATTATTCATTGACGCATTAAACTGTGGCATGGGTTGTATTTATGGAACCGGTGTCGAAGAGGAAATTGCAAGAACAGATACAGCTTTATATAATATCCATCAGATACAGGAGAACTGTAAGAAGAATACGAAGAACAGTGCCTGGTCAAGAAAACTGACTCCGGCACAGCGGCTTGCAAAATTAAATAAGCAGTTCTCAAAATTAAAACTGGAGAATTATCTTAGAAAATATACAGACCACTCCGAAGAGTGTAATTATAAACTTCCGTCTACAGAGGAACTGAATCAGATTTATGATGAGATGGGCAAGAAGACGAAGGAAGCAAGATGCATTGACTGCGAATGCTGTGGCTATGAAAGCTGTGAAAAGATGGCATTTGCTATTTATAATGGCTTCAATAAGAAGGAAAATTGTATTCATTTTGTAAAGGATATCGTAGAGGAAGAGAAGAAGAGAGCATTAGAACTTGCTGATGAAATCAAGGCAGAAAAAGATGCAATGGAGAAACAGCAGGAGAATATTAAAACAACGGTGGAGACAGTCAATGACTTGTTTGTATCACTCTATGATTCTGTGGATGATATGGTGAATGGAAACGAAAGCAATGCGACGGAATGCAGTGCAGTATCCGAGGAAATTGGTAATGTGTCTGAATTCTGTGAGAAGCTGACTGGCAGAATGCAGGAGATTGATATGCTGTTGGAATCTATGGCAGAGAATAATCAGGAAGTAGTCTCCATTGCTGCACAGACTAATCTTCTGGCATTGAATGCCAATATCGAAGCAGCCCGTGCCGGAGAAGCAGGAAGAGGATTTGCAGTAGTTGCGGATGAGATAAATAAACTGGCTATGAATTCCAAGGATACGGCATCCCGGAGTACAGAGAGCCAGGCAAAGGTAAAAGAATCCATTGTGGAGATTATCAAAGATGCGGATGAGCTGTCAAATGTTGTAAATGATACCGGCAACCGGATTCAGAATCTTGCCGCTGCAACAGAGGAGATTGCAGCATCGTCCAATGTGATTTTAAGTGCCGCAAATAGTGTAAAGAGCACACTGGAACAATTATAAAAATGGTTTACAGAATCGTAGATGAAAATCATCCGGTTGCATTCTAGCTTTCATTGGAGTATGATTGCGTTGGTATGGAACAGGTCAGTTCCTATGAATATAGATGCACAGGAGGAGAAAGACATCATGAAAATGAAAACCAGACAAATTACAGTTACTGCAATTATGCTTGCAATCTGTATTGCAAGTCAGTTCTTTAAGAACTTAAGTGTATACATAACAGGTCCGATTATTAATGCAACATTAATTTTAACCGTATTATATGCGGGACTGGCATGCGGAATTATTTTAAGTATCATTACACCGGTTACGGCATTTTTTATTACCGGAAGCCCGGTAATGGCAGCCATTCCGGCAATGTTCCCATGCATTATGGCAGGAAATGTCATCCTGGTGCTTTGCGTAGCATTGCTTAAGGGTAAGCTTGGTAGTAAAGCAGGATTCCCGGTTTCTATTGTAATCGGTTCTATCTTAAAAGGATTATTTATGGGAGTTGTAATTTCCCTGATTATTTTACCCAATATGCTTCCGGAGAAAATGGCACCAATGTTAAAGGTATTGCAGCTTCAGTTCTCATTTACCCAGGTAGTTACCGCATTGATTGGCGGCGTGTATGCATTTATTATTGCAGCAGCATTAAGAAAGGCTTCATTAGGCAAGCAGGATTAGTAGAATACGAACAGAATAAAAATAAAAATGGAATCCCCTGGAGCAGGCGGTTAATAATAACCCAAATCTGTTTCGGGGGATTTTGGGTTACGCGATAATTGGAAAAACTTGCAAAGCGTGTTTCTCGTAGTTGCCGGGTACCCGTAAAAAGCTGCCGGCAGCTATTGGTGCGGGTTTTGTAGATTGAAATTCTGCCTCAAAAAGCTGGGTGAGATAAATTTCTCATATTTTGAAACGGATGTAGACTGCACAGAATCTATCGTTTTCCTTATAGTGTTTTTATAATACGAAGAAAGGAAGGATAGATTTATGAAAATGAAACGTGCTTTAAAATGTATTGGTGCAGTGGCGCTGGCAGCATCCCTGATGATGGTTCCGTCCATGATTCCGGTGCAGGCATCAAATGGACCATGCATGGAAGGAGAGTTTGCATTTGCCAATATTCAATTGAATGATACGGTTGTATTTTCCACCAATGAGAAAAATACAGTGGACGGAGCGTCTTATGACCAGGCAAGCAATACGCTGACCTTAACCAATTATGAACATCCGGATGTTGCACTTTATACCAACATGATGGGAGACGATTTTAAATTGAATCTGGTAGGCAGTAATAAGTTGCAGAATCTTGGAATCTGGCATGGCGGCTGGGGCGGCTCCCTGACAATCTGCGGTTCCGGAAGCCTTACTGTCAATGAAAACAGAAAGAACCCGGATGGTATTGAATTATTTGCAGAAGGCGGCAAGTCGCTGCTGACGGTTTCCGGGGACAGTACAGTAACGGTATATCGTGGAACTGACGGATGTCCGTTTGGTTCATCCTGGAATTATACGTCATCACCGATTGTGGCAAAGGGACAGGTTAATGACATGAAGATTCAGGCAGAGCATCCTTTTGAAATGATTCAGGTATATGGTGGTTATTTTGGAACTGATATCAGTCCTGTCCAGAGTGATGTGTATACAAAAACCGGAGAAGAAGGCCGGTTTGTTATAACAGAAGTAACCGATATGTCCGGAAATAAGACCTACCGGATTGAAAAATTGCTGGAATGCACTACGCTGGATGCAGAGGTAGCAATAACTGTAGAAGATAAGCTTACGGATATTTCGGCATATACAGCAAATGGAGAGATAGCAGCTTATTATTCCACTACGATGGCAAGTGGAGGAAGTGATGCCTGTCTGGTAAAGAAACAGGATACGGGAGACACCTTTATTTATAGAAGAACCTATTATGAGGCTGGTAATTCTTACCGGATTCTTTGTCCGATTCTTATGAGTTATACGGATTATAATACACAGGAAACCAGATATCTTATGGACGCAGCACATCCGGTTATGAAAGAACTTGTAGAAAACATGGCGCTTGCGGAAGATACCTTACCGGCTGGTTATGAATTTGAAGGAAAAGAAGTAGAGAATGTTTACAATGTATATTCCGGGGCGGATGTGATTTCCTTTACACCGAAGCAGGTTGTAGTGAATGGCGTAGTGGATGTAACAGATGGAGATACCGCTATTTCCGACAATGGATTCCGGCAGATATTGGCAGAGAATCAGACAAAGGACATTGTTATCAAATCCAATGATGAGCTTTCCTTTACCTTTGGAAAAGGAACCATGTCAGCCGTTGATCATGTTTCCAGCTATGATTTTGGAGTAAAGATTGTAAAAGATTACAGTGAGCTGGGCACACTTCCAAGTGCAGTAAATAAGAATATTTTCATTGAACAGATTAAGTATAATTATTCCGGTCAGCTTCCGGCAGAAGCACAGATTCGTATTTTTGTGGGAACCCGGTATGCCGGAAAGACCTTATATTACAGCCGGTTATTTGACAATGGAACGATTTTAAATATTGATGCGGGAGTAGTAGATTCAGAAGGATATCTGACCGTAAAACAGAATCATTGCTCTACTTATCTTATTACCACAGAAAAGCTGGCAGATACGGCAGCCACAGGAAATGGTGGTACAACATCCGGAAATGGCGGGACAACTTCCGGAAGTGACAGTACAGCTTCCGGTGGTGCGGCTGGGACAGCAGCAAATGCATCAACAACAGCAAATAGCCAGCCAACCGTAAAGACATCCGGTAAACCAAAGACAGGTGATAATTCTGCAATTGCAGTTTGTATGACATTAATTGCAGCAGGTTGTGGAGGAATGTTTGTTTTCAGAAGAAAGAAAGCAACTGAAAATGAATAATCAGAAATAAAAAAGAATAATCAGAATGGAATAAACAGAACAGAATAATTAGAACAACCAGAACAGAAAGGACAGGCACGGATAAAGAGCCTGTCCTTTCTGCTGCCAAAAGAATTGTACAATCATCTTATTTGCCGTATAATAAAAAATAATATAGTAGAAAGAAGCGATAATATGCGCATACAACTTGCAGCTACCATTCGTAAATATGATAAGAAAAATTTTCCAAAGGATATTCTGGCCGGTATTATTATTATGGCAGTTTCCATTCCGATAGCTATGGGCTATGCACAGATTGCAGGACTTCCGGCAGTCTATGGTCTATATGGTTCCATTTTCCCAATTCTGATATTTGCACTGTGTTCGACTTCACCACAGTTTATTTTTGGCGTAGATGCGGCACCGGCAGCCTTAATCGGTTCGGCACTGGTGGGACTTGGTATTGAGAGTGGAAGCAGTGAAGCAATTGCAGCAGTGCCGGTACTTACTTTCTTTGTGGCAGTCTGGTTATTGGCGTTTTATTTTATGAAAGCGGGAAAACTGGTGAACTATATTTCGGCACCGGTTATGGGTGGATTTATTACCGGAATCTGCACCACGATTATTCTGATGCAGGTACCAAAGTTAATGGGCGGTACCGCCGGCGTTGGAGAACTCATTGAGCTGGTGGAGCATATCGGGCAGACGAAGGTGAATCTGCCATCCCTGATTTTAGGCGGCATTTCCCTTCTGATACTTCTTGTATCAAAGAAAGTAATGCCGAAATTTCCAATGGCAGTGCTTTTAATGGCAGCAGGAGCAGTAATGACAAAATTTTTTCCGGTGAGGGAATGGGGAATCCAGACGCTGTCTGCAGTAGAACCGGGACTTCCACAGTTTGTGATTCCGGATATCCGCATGCTTCCGATGAAAGAGGTGGTAACTATCAGCCTTTCGGTGGCAGTGGTCATTATGGCAGAAACGCTTCTGGCAGAAAATAATTTCGCACAGAAGAATGGATATCGAATGAATGATAATCAGGAAATTTTTGCATTCTCCATGGGAAATTTCCTGGCAGCATTTACAGGCTGCTGTCCTATTAATGGCTCTGTTTCAAGAACTGCAATGGGAGAACAGTATCAGAGTAAGACACAGCTGACCGGAATCATAGCCGGTTTATCCATGCTGGTATTGCTGCTTTGCGGAACCGGATTTATCGGCTATCTTCCGATTCCGATGCTGACGGCAATTGTAATTTCTGCATTACTTGGGGCAACGGAATTTGAGCTTGCTGCAAGATTGTTGAAGGTCAGCCGTACAGAATTCTTCATTTTCTTAGGAGCATTCTTTGGCGTGCTGATGCTTGGAACCATCAATGGCGTTTTGATTGGCATTATACTTTCCTTTACTGAGATGATTATCCGTACTGCCAAGCCATCAAGATGTTTTCTTGGAATCCAGCCGGGACATCGCCATTTCCGGGATTTAAAAGAAAGTCATCAGATACATGCGATAGAAGGCGTTCTGATATACCGGTTCAGCAGTAATCTCTTTTTTGCTAATGTGCAGATGTTAAAGCGGGACATTGAAGACAATATAAAAGAGGATACGAAGGCAGTCATTTTAGATGCCAGTGCTATCGGCTCCATGGACATTACAGCGGCGGATCAGTTGGAAATGCTGTATCAGGGTCTTAAGAAACGTGGTATCTGTTTTTATATTACAGAACATATTGCAGATTTGAATGAACAGATGCGAAAGCTTGGTCTGGGACACATCATAGAAGAGGGCAGCGCAAGAAGAACAATACATATTGCTTTAAAGGATATGGGTTATGAACGTCCTTATCCGCTGGAGGGCGGTGTAGACAATAGACAGCGCAGTGCCTCAAGAAAGCGGGCGGATAACCGGGTGCAGGAATTTGTCTGGGCATTTGGTTCGGAAACTGAAGATGCTATAGAGCGGCAGATTGTGGCACAGATAGAACAGCTGAAAAAGACAGGAGATGTGGAAAAGCTGTTACATGGAAGCTGGTTCCATATGGAAGAACTGGACGAAGATGAGTGGCTGGAGCATTTAGAGGAGCATTTGAAAGAGATTGTTAATATTTCTGGTAAAGATGAAAGAACGCTGGCTATGCGGTTAGAGGAACATCGACGGGAAGTACATGAGCGTATTGCAAAGGAACATCCGGAACTGGCAGAGCGCTTTAAAGAACGCCGGCATGCGTTAGACGAACATCTGAAGGAACGGAGACCGGAGGTTTATGCGCTGGTAGAGGACTTAAGGGAAAAACGGACTTCAGGAAAGATTTAATTAGGCAGAGACATCTTGTTTTTTCGACAAAATTTGCAGGAACCAGTCTGATAAGCTGAAACAGATTGGAAGGTATTATGCGGGATGAAAAAGGAAAAGCAGGAAAAAAAGGTTTTTACGGTATTAATTGTATGTATTGTGGTTATGGCTTTGATATTTGGATGGATGTCAAAAGACCTTGGGGGTTCAAACCAATACATTGATAAGAACAGCAAACAGAGTTTATCTGAACTGATGGAACAGATGGAGCGTGCTTACCGGAACCGTCTGGAGATTACTTATGAACAGATAGATTCTATTGAAAAATATATGTTCGGGGATGGGGAAAGGGAAGCAGAACTGAAAGATTACCAGAACTATTTTGACTCTATGGAAAGTAATATGGTGCGGGATATTGTCTTTGCCAATGATGAAGGTGAATATCTGTGCATGCGTGGACTGAATGGCAGAATACAGATGCAGGATGGATTGTCGGAATTATTTGGTGAGAATAAAGGAATTGCCCAGTACTGTACCTGGAAGGATGGAGAGGAAATCTTTATAATTGCAAAATCAGTAGATTCTTTTTTGGTCAATGGGGAAGAATATGAAGCAATTGCATTTCTCTTCCGACCACAGATTATTAACGATCTTTTTGTAACGTCTGCTTATAACGGACAGGCTAATATCTATGTCATGGATGAAAACGGAGAAGTGGCATACGCAAGCATTAATAATGAGCCGGGTGAAGTAACCATAAATTATAATCTGTTTGATAGTTACCATGAACAAAAGATTATGAATAAGAAAGATTATGAAAAAGTGAAGTCGGACTATGCAGAACGCAGCTCCGGGTGTATAACCCTGGAACGTGAAAATGAGTCCGACTATTTTTCGTATCGTGCATTAAAAGGAACACAGTATATGATAGCCTGTGAAGTGGACAGTACGATTGTGCAGAATGTACTGGCAGATTATCAGATTATGATGCTGCATATCTGGCTGACAGTGACCTGCATTATCATTGCAATGTTAGCAGCACTGGGTATCAGTATTCTATGGATTTATAATGAAAAGAATAAGGTAGCTTACGCGAGACGAAATGCAATGCAGCAGGCAGAAGCAGCAGAGAAGCTGGAAGAAGTCAATACTGCATTGGAAGAGACGGTGCAGTTTGCAAATACGGCAAAAGCAGAGGCAGAGCGTGCCAATGAAGCGAAAAGTGTATTTTTATCCAATATGAGCCATGATATGCGGACTCCTTTAAATGCGGTTATGGGACTGGCTACACTGATTTCAAGAGATGCTGAAAATTCGGATTGTGTCCGGGAATATGCAAGAAAACTGACTTATTCAGGGGAACATCTGCTTGGACTCATTAATGATGTCCTTGATATGTCGAAGATTGAGGCCGGTAAAACGGTCCTTAATATTACGAACACGAATATTGCTGAACTGGTGGAAGAACTGGATATGATCATCCGTTCACAGACCAGAGAGAAGAGGCAGGAATTCATGATTCATGTACATCGGATAGAAACAGAAGAAGTGGAAGCAGATAAATTACGTCTGAAGCAGATACTGCTGAACATTTTATCCAATGCAGTAAAATATACCCCAAAGGGCGGTAAGATAGTATTTGATATTACAGAAGTACCAAAGAAAAAGGGAAACTTTGCACAGTATCAGTTCCGGATCAGTGATAATGGACAGGGGATGGGTGAAGAGTATCTTAAGAATCTTTTTGACCCATTCAGCCGGGAAGTGCAAAGCACTGTTAATCCGGTTTCCGGAACGGGTCTTGGAATGCCAATTGCCAAGAGCCTGGTGGAGTTAATGGGTGGAAGCATTCATGTGGAGAGTAAACTTGGAAAAGGAACTACTTTTGAGGTGATTTTGAATTTCCGGAAAATAAAGTACCAGGAGAAGGTTAACTGGTGGAAACTGCAGAAGATAAGCCAGGTACTGGTGGTTGATGATGAGAGTGAATCGGGAAGATATATTATGGATACGCTGCATCCGTTTGGGATTGATGTGCAGACAGCAAATTCCGGCGAAATGGCGGTTCATATGGCAGAACAGATGGTAGAAACTGGAAAAACAAAGAGTTGGGATGTTGTAATTATAGACTGGAAGATGCCGGGAATGGATGGTGTTACTACAGCAGAAAAATTGCATCAGATTCTGGGAGAGAAAACAGTATTACTGCTTTTTGCCTATGATTGTAAGAAGATAGAAGAAGCAGCGGGTTATGCTGGAATTCAAAGTATTTTAAGCAAGCCGTTTTTTGTGACAAATTTTAAACGGTGCATTGAACAGGCAAGAAAAGAGCAGCAATTGCAGGGAAAAGGACAAGCAACAGAAAAAGAGAAAATGACATTAAAAGGAATGCGTTTTCTGATAGCAGATGATAATGATTTAAATGCAGAAATATTGGAAGAACTATTAAAAATGGAAGGTGCAGACTGTGACCGGGCAGTAAATGGCAAGGAAGCAGTAGAAATGTTTGCAAGAGCGGAGGAAGGACGATATAATATTATTTTAATGGACATTAAGATGCCTGTTATGAATGGCTATGATGCAACGAAAGAAATCCGGAGACTTAAGAAGAAAGAAGCAGCGAAAATACCGATTTTTGCCATGACTGCCAATGCCTTTGCGGAAGATATCCGGACCTGTATGGAAGCAGGGATGGATGCACACATTGCCAAACCGGTGGATCTGGATTTATTAGAAGAAAACATCCGGATTTATATGCAGGCAAAAGCATAACAAAAGAAGAAGGGAACAGAAGAATGGGTATTTTTAAGAAACGTCTGACTGTAAATGAAGCAATCAATGCAGCGCATACTTCGGAAAATGCAATTATAATTGACTGCCGGGCAAAGGAAGATTACCAGAAAGGACATGTGGCAGGAACAAAGAATATTCCGCTGGACAAGATAACGGAAGACCGTATTTTGCGGAGATTCCCGGATAAGGAAAAATCTTTTTATATTATAGGAAGTTACAGCTACCGGTCCGAAAAGGCGGTAAAAGCATTTAAGAAATTAGGCTATAAGAATGCCATTTTCGGCGGTTATATGGAGGAACACCACGGAATTCTGGTGAAGTAAGCTTAATGATTAAAATTGTATAAAGTCTATAAAGAATAAGAAAAATGCAGAAAATGTTTGTGAAAAAACAGGAAATTTCTGCATTTTTTTAATGCCAAAATATACAAATTGACGCAAGTGTACAAATTGCATAAAAAAACAACCAAAAAACTGGCAAAAATTGCAGAAGAATATGGAATATTTACACGAAAAAACGGCAAATGGTCAGACCTATTTTCACAGGAAGAAAACGGTTGCGTTTGCATTTTTTTCTTGTTAGAATTTTAACGATTTAAAAATGCCTTAGAGCAGCAGAAGGAAGTGAGACAGATGGATGCTCTGGTAAATAGCCTGATGGAAGAATTGAACTGTGAAACGGTATTTACAATTCCGATTTTCGGAGGCATTCCCATTTATGAATCCGTAGTAGTAACCTGGATTATCATGGCAGTAGTTATTGTGCTGTGCATACTCCTGACCAGGAACTTAAGTGTGGAACATCCGGGACGCAGACAGATTATTCTGGAAACGGCTGTAAACGGGTTGAATAACTTCTTCCGGGATACCATAGGCGAAAATGGAAAGCAGTATATTCCTTATCTTATGACGGTGGCAATCTATATTGGAATTGCCAACTTAATCGGTCTGCTGGGATTTAAACCACCGACCAAGGATATGAATGTTACTGTGGCATTGTCCCTGATGAGTATCATATTGATTGAGATGGCGGGTATCCGCAGGAAAGGAACGAAGGGCTGGCTTAAGAGTTTTGCAGAGCCGATGCCGGTAGTACTTCCAATCAATATTCTGGAGGTCTTTATCAAACCATTGTCGCTGTGTATGCGACTTTTTGGAAATGTATTAGGTTCATTTGTCATTATGGAATTGCTGAAAATGGTAGTACCGGCAATTCTGCCAGCAGTATTTAGCTGTTATTTTGACATTTTTGACGGATTGATTCAGGCATATGTATTCGTATTTCTGACCGCATTGTTCGTCAAAGAAGCAACCGAATAGGGAAGAAAAAACAAAAAGAGAAACAAAAAAGTAGAAAAGAAAAGGAGTGCATATTATGTCATCAACATTATTAGTAGCAATCGGAGCAGGTATCGCAGTATTAACAGGTATTGGAGCAGGACTTGGAATTGGAAAAGCAACATCATCCGCAGTAGATGCAATTGCAAGACAGCCGGAAGCAGAGAGCAAAATCAGCAAATCACTTCTTCTTGGATGTGCATTGGCAGAGGCAACTGCTATTTACGGATTCGTTATCGCATTGTTAATCATCCTCTTCTTAAAATAATAAAGAAAGATTATAGAAAGGCAGGTACGGGAAATGCTTAGCATTAATTTTTGGAATATTTTATGGACCGTTGTAAATCTGCTGGTATTATATGTAGTCTTTCGTAAATTTCTTTATCAGAGAGTCATGAATGTGATTGAGGCAAGAGAAGAAATGGTAAAGAAGCAGTTCGACGATGCAAAGAAAAGCGAAGAAGATGCCAGAAAATTAAAGGCAGATTATGAAGAACGCTTATCGGATGCAAGAACGGAGGCAGACCAGATTATTATTGATGCCAGAGCAAGAGCAGAAGAAGAGCATGCACGCTCGGTAGAGAAGACCCGGGAAGAGACTGAGCATATGTTAGAAAAAGCCAAGGAAGATATTGCAAACGAGCAGGAAAAGGCACAGCAGGCAGCTCAGGCTGAGATTGCCAAACTGGCAGTTATCGCTGCACGGAAAATTATGAAAACAGGTGATGCTCATGACACAGGAAGCAGTAAATAACGCAAAGGTATTGTATCGGCTGGGTGCCACAAGACAGGAGGCAGATGAACTCCGGGAGCTTTATGAGCTTACACCGGAACTGCTTAAGGTTCTCACAAGTCCGGTGATTTCCATACATAAGAAGGATGCCGTGATAGAGAAAATTTATCAGGATGCCGGATTATCCAAGGTGCTTGTGAACTATACCAAGATGATGTGCAGACTGGGTTATATCGGAGAAATAGAGGATATCCTGGATGCATTTTATCTCTATTGGGACAGACAGAATCATATCCTGCGTGCAGAACTGACCTGTGCAGGCACACCACAGCCGGAAGAAGAAGCAGAGGCAAGAAAGATTCTTGCAGAGAAATATCCCGACTGTGAGATTGTTCTGACAGAAAAGGAAGATGAGAATCTCTTAGGCGGATACATCATTAAGGTTCATCATAAAGAATATGACAGAAGCTATGAAGGCCGCTTACGTCAGTTGGAAAGAAAATTAACAGGGAGGTGAAGCCTGTGGGCGCAATTAGTGCTGCAGACATAATCTCGATTATCCAGAGCGAGATAGAAGAATTTGACTGGGATGAATCCAGTCGTGAGACCGGTTCCGTAATCTGGGTTGGTGATGGAATTGCAACCATTTACGGAATTGACCATGCAATGTATGGTGAAATTGTTGTATTTGATAACGGTGTCAAAGGAATGGTACAGGACATCAGACAGAATGAAATCGGTGTTATTTTATTCGGCCGTGATACCGGAATCAAAGAAGGAACCAAAGTGGTTCGTACCAGGAAAAAAGCCGGAATCCCGGTAGGGGAAGGCTTTGTTGGAAGAATTATCAATGCATTAGGTGAGCCGATTGATGGAAAGGGCGAGATTAAGGAAGATGATTATCGTCCAATCGAAGAGGAAGCACCGGGCATTGTAGAACGTAAATCAGTAAATACACCAATGGAAACAGGAATCTTGTCCATTGACTCCATGTTCCCAATCGGTAGAGGACAGCGAGAGTTAATTATCGGAGACCGTCAGACCGGAAAGACCTCCATTGCAACAGATACCATCATTAACCAGAAAGGCAAAGGAGTAATCTGTATCTATGTTGCCATTGGACAGAAGGCGTCCAGTGTAGCAAAAATCGTATCTACACTGACCAAGCATGATGCAATGGATTATTCCATTGTGGTTTCCTCAACTGCAAGTGATCCTGCATCCATGCAGTACATCGCACCATATGCAGGAACTGCAATGGCAGAGTACTTTATGCATCAGGGAAAAGATGTGTTAATCGTATATGATGATTTATCCAAACATGCGGTAGCATATCGTGCAATCTCTCTGCTGTTAGAGCGTTCTCCGGGACGTGAAGCTTATCCTGGTGACGTATTCTACTTACATTCCAGATTGTTAGAGCGTTCCAGCCGTTTAAGTGATGAATTGGGCGGAGGTTCCATTACCGCACTGCCAATCATTGAGACACAGGCAGGAGATGTATCCGCATATATTCCGACCAACGTCATTTCCATTACAGACGGACAGATTTTCTTAGAGAGTAACCTTTTCTTCTCAGGTATGCGTCCGGCAGTCAACGTTGGTTTGTCCGTATCCCGTGTCGGTGGTGCTGCACAGACCAAGGCAATGAAGAAGGCAGCCGGAAGTATCCGTATCGATCTGGCACAGTTCCGTGAGATGGAAGTGTTCACACAGTTTGCATCCGATCTGGACAATGCCACCAAGGAGCAGTTACAGCACGGTCATGTATTGATGGAGCTGTTAAAGCAGCCTCTGTGCAGACCTTTAAGCATGGCAGAACAGGTCATGACCCTGTGTGCAGCCAACGGCAGAGTAATGCTGGACGTGCCTGTAGATCATGTGAAGGATTTCCAGATGCAGTTCTTAAGTTACATGAAGGAGCAGCACAGTGACATCGTTCGTCAGTTAGAGACCACCAAGGCACTGGATGACGAGCTGAATAAGCAGATCTGCGATGCAGCTGAGGAATTTAAAAAGGAATTTTTGCAAAAATAATATTTGCAAACAGTGATAGTAATATAGGAGGTTAACATGGCAAATACGCGAGAAATACAAAGTCGTATGAAAAGCATTCGGGATACTATGAAGATCACCAATGCCATGTATATGATCTCTTCCACAAAGCTTCGGAAAGCCAAGAAGAATCTGGAAGAGACGGAGCCTTACTTCTATACTCTGCAGACTATGGTCAGCAGAATCGTCCGTCACTTACCGGAGATCGACAATAAGTACTTCGATGAGCGTAAGGACAAACCGGCCGGGGAGAAGACTACGGGACTGGTAGTAGTCACCGCAGATAAGGGACTGGCCGGAGCCTATAACCATAATGTACTGAAGATGGCGGAAGAGCAGATGCAGAAAGCCGGACAGACAGGAAAATATAAGCTGTTTGTCGTGGGTGAGCTGGGACGTCAGTATTTCGGACACAGAGCAGTTTCATTATACTGCACAGAACCCGACCCTGCATCGTGCCCGGATCATTACGGAGACGATCCTGGAGCAGTTTCAGGCAGAGCAGTTGGATGAGGTATATATTATTTATACCAATATGGTAAACAGCGTGACAACCGAACCGCAGATGATGCGTCTGTTACCTATCATAAAAGAACGGTTTATTACCAAAGACGGACAGGATCTGAGTATGTATCAGGAGCCGCTTGTCATGACACCGTCCCCTGAA
>OHVL01000110.1_pt1 | contig 29275 bp, 19 predicted proteins | sample 1579511 | NCBI WGS metagenome assembly OHVL01 (sample SAMEA3882545, study PRJEB24775) | human gut metagenome | biome: human-associated habitat; feature: intestine environment; material: feces | place: Netherlands | collected 2009/2010
AAACATGAAAATAGGAGATAAACACCTATGATTAGTGTTTACCTCCTACTCGATTGTTTTAAAATAATAACCGGAACTTTTGCTCGTGGTTCAAGAACGGGCAGAAGGTCCGAAACTCCTAGCCCAGAACGTATGGAGTTTATTAGCGAAAGTTCAGTAAATCATGAAACAAATTAAACTGAATACGAGGAACGTAGCAATATTGTCTTTTTTCCTTTTATTGTTATTGGGCAGTTGCAGCTCCAGTAATGATTCCATGGGAACTGATATTCCAGATAATCCCAAACCATCGGATGTGAAGGTGATGGATAAAGCTGAGATTGTTGACTATAGTAAGTACTATTGTCCTGCTAACTGGAATGAAGAATTTGAAAAGGGACCTGATTATATGCTCCGAAGCGATGCCAGATGGTCGTGGTGGAGAATGAAGCAGAGCGAGCACTTCTTTGTGTTCTGGGAGCCTGGATTTGGAGATGATCCTAATGCTGAATCTGCTTTGGGTAAATCCATCTACCTGCAAGCTGGTATCGCAATGCCTGGGATGATGATGAGACCAATGATGAACAATGGCCTTATCGTGTGAAGTTCTCGGGTACAGACTTGCTCGTCTTGCAGTAGATAGTTAGTACTATCAGATGAAATTCGTATGAAAAATAAGTTGGTGCATAACAGCTGGTCAACGCTCGCACATCACTTGTTGTGCGAGCGCATATCAGCTGTTATGCAAGCGCACAACAGCTGTTGTGCGGGCTACGATATTAACTATCTCGACAACTTCTCCTATATTCTTAGACAACTTCTCTTATTAACTTCGACAACTTCTATTGTATTCTTTGATAGCTGGCAGCCGTGACTGCTCAGAATACCAAGGCAACAATCCCTGCTCATGGTGTATTGATGTTGAGACTTTCGAAGAAAGCTAAATAGTTAGAAAGTAAAAAAGTGGCAACTGGGTTTCTGGTTGCCATTTTACTTTACAGTTTAAGCGTGGCTGGAAAAAATCTTAAGAGAAGAAATCATTTCCCTTAAGGAAAAAACTATTTTCCCTTAAGGAAAAAAATAAAAACCCTTAAGGAAAAATTCTCAATCTCTTTTTTCCCCATTTTTCGGGTGTTTTTGCCTGATTTACTTTCTTAGGAATATTGTTTACATAGGAGGTGGGGGAAGATTCTTATTAAGAATACTAAAGAAAGCATTCTTTCATCAAAACGATAAAGAAAATACGATATTGAGGTTTAGTATAAAAAAGAAAACCATCCGAAAGAACTAATGCTATCGGATGGTTTTCTTGTTTTATTATTGTTTAAACAAGTCTCTCTATATCTTCTATTGAAAGGCCTGTACCTTTGGCAACTTGCTCTTGTGTGAGCCCCATGTCGAGAAGACGCTTTGCGGTGGCCAACTTTTCTTTGGCAACCCCTTCTTCTCTGCCTTCTTCCTTCGCTGTATCGATCGAATTTTTAATGTCTCGGTAAGCTTTGAGGCTGTCTTCATATTCACGTAGCTCTTGTTGACTGAATTTTGCGATTTCAGCTTCTTCAAACAACTTCGTGAAAATTCTCTCTCTTAAAGCTTTCGGTCGTTTGTCAAGCTTGGGTAAATTCTTGAGTACATAGAGCCATTTGTCATACAGAGTTTCTAGCTCAGTCTCGCTTTTGTTGAATTTGGCAATCTCAATATACTTGAAAGAAAGCTTGTCGTTAAAGACCTTGAATGTCTTTTTGTCTAGCAGACCAACATCGTGATTGATTTCTTTTTGGTCGAAAGCTTCTTCCTTAAAATCAAAATTGAGTAATGCTACTGTATAAACGTGGTCTAGCTTGAAATTCCAATCTTGTCCTTTTGGAGCTTGTTCTCTGATAGGAAATGTAGAGTAGAAGAGAGAACGGTCTTTGAAGTATTTCTGAAAAGCGTTCTGCATTTCAACGATGAACTTTTCTCCTTTCTCATTTTCACAATACACATCAAAGATAGCTTTGCGCTCAGCGAAAACATCACCAACGTGTTCGCTATTGAGGTAGCGGACATCCTTAATGACTTGCTCTCCATCGAAAAGTGAATTCAGAAAGTTGATGAGCAAGTCTTTATTTGGCTTTGTTCCAAAGATACGTTTGAAACCAAAGTCGGTAAGTAAGCTGATGTATCGTTCTTCTGATAATCTCATAATCTGTTCTTTTTATAGATTTCTTTTGGCAAAGATACGACTTTTTATAATATCTCCCAAGTTTTTGGGCATAAATCTATTATTCTGATGTAGTTTTTGACAAATCTCTAAGATGTTCTTTGGGAAAATACGATATTTGTATCATTTTAGACGATATTGCGAGTGTTTCTGCAAGATTATCAGTACTTTTGTGGCGAAATATCAATAACGAAAATAATAAATAACGCAAAAATCATAACCGCAATGAAACGAATCTTCTTATCGCTGATACTCACAGCGGCAACCTTGCCTTGGGCTACTGTAGCTCTGGCGCAGCAGGATCCATCTGAGGCTCCTGCCACCAGACCCGTAAATCCTGTTTCTGCACCACAGAAACTCATCTTCGTACCGGATTCCCTGAAACCCTATGATTTCAACAAGGACGATGAGAGATGGTGCTGGCGACATAGTGCTCAGACCCAGAATATCGTGTATTTCTGGGAAAAGCCTTTCGGAGATAATCCGCAGAATCCTCCTTCGCTCGAAGGTAAGCCGATGAAATTCGACTTGGGTAATCTGCAGACTCAGGTAGAACGATTCTACCGTTTCTTCCGTGACACCCTGAAGTTCTCTCTGCCGGGCAGCATCTGCGACCAGTATAAGATGATGGTGATGGTGAACTATTCGCTGGAAGGAACTGCTTATGGCGGAACTTACGATGACTTTATCGGAGCGCTCTAGGTAACACCTAATCGTATTCAGGATCAAAAACTCAATTGTCTGGCTCACGAACTGGGACACAGCTTCCAGCTTCAGATCATGGCAGACAAGACGGGTGAAGCCTGGGGAGGAAGCGGTTTCTTCGAGATGACATCCCAATGGATGCTCTGGAGAGTGAATCCAGAATGGATAACAGATGAGAAGTATCATTTCGATGCCTTCAGACAGCTTACCCACAAAGGTTATCTGCATCTGGACAACATCTATCATTCGCCATACGTGATAGAATGGTGGGCTGAGAAGCATGGATTGGAAAGCATCGGCCAACTCTATCGTGAGGGAAAGGTAGGAGAGGACCCGGTTGTTACCTACAAGGGGAAGTATAAGATGAGTCAGAAGCAGTTTAATGATGAGATGTTCGACTGCTACCGCCATCTCGTGAACTTCGATTTCGATTATGCCCGCAAGGAGACCCGTCCTTATGCCTGCACCTTCGATACCAAGATGCTGAAGCAGAAGAATGGTTATCTCCGTCCGGATACTGCTTCGGTTCCAGAGAACTATGGTTTTAATGCCATCAAACTGGAAATTCCGAAGGCTGGCAAGAAGGTTACAGTAGATTTCAGAGCACTCGATGCCGAGGGTAAGGCGTTCAAGGCATCCAAGGACAAGATGGCAGGAACCATCGGTTACCGTTATGGATTGGTGGGAGTAACTGCCGATACCGATGAATGCATCTACAGCCCGATGGGTGAAGCGATGAACGGAAAGGTTTCGCTTGTGGCTCCAAAGTCCCAGCCTCTCAAGGCGCTCTATCTGGTGGTGATGGGAGCTCCTTCGAATCATTCGCTCGATCCATCTTCCCGCCGTTTCCCTTATGAAGTAAGAGTGAAGTAGATATCATTATTATTAATATAAGTGTAGTTTTCATAGATATAGCGAATTTGATGGTGAGACTTTCGAAGAAAGCTAAATAACAAGAAAACCATCCGATGGAACTAATGCTATCGGATGGTTTTCTGTATTATTATTGTTTAAACAAGTCTCTCTATATCTTCTATTGAAAGGCCTGTACCTTTGGCAACTTGCTCTTGTGTGAGCCCCATGTCGAGAAGACGCTTTGCGGTGGCCAACTTTTCTTTGGCAACCCCTTCTTCTCTGCCTTCTTCCTTCGCTGTATCGATCGAATTTTTAATGTCTCGGTAAGCTTTGAGGCTGTCTTCATATTCACGTAGCTCTTGTTGACTGAATTTTGCGATTTCAGCTTCTTCAAACAACTTCGTGAAAATTCTCTCTCTTAAAGCTTTCGGTCGTTTGTCAAGCTTGGGTAAATTCTTGAGTACATAGAGCCATTTGTCATACAGAGTTTCTAGCTCAGTCTCGCTTTTGTTGAATTTGGCAATCTCAATATACTTGAAAGAAAGCTTGTCGTTAAAGACCTTGAATGTCTTTTTGTCTAGCAGACCAACATCGTGATTGATTTCTTTTTGGTCGAAAGCTTCTTCCTTAAAATCAAAATTGAGTAATGCTACTGTATAAACGTGGTCTAGCTTGAAATTCCAATCTTGTCCTTTTGGAGCTTGTTCTCTGATAGGAAATGTAGAGTAGAAGAGAGAACGGTCTTTGAAGTATTTCTGAAAAGCGTTCTGCATTTCAACGATGAACTTTTCTCCTTTCTCATTTTCACAATACACATCAAAGATAGCTTTGCGCTCAGCGAAAACATCACCAACGTGTTCGCTATTGAGGTAGCGGACATCCTTAATGACTTGCTCTCCATCGAAAAGTGAATTCAGAAAGTTGATGAGCAAGTCTTTATTTGGCTTTGTTCCAAAGATACGTTTGAAACCAAAGTCGGTAAGTAAGCTGATATATCGTTCTTCTGATAATCTCATAATCTGTTCTTTTTATAGATTCTTTTGGCAAAGATACGACTTTTTATAATATCTCCCAAGTTTTTTTGCACAAATCTATCATTCTGATGTGATTTTTGACGAATCTTTAAGATGTTCTTTGGGAAAATACGATATTTATATCAATTTAGACGATATTGCGAGTGTTTTAGCTAGATTATCAGTACTTTTGTGGCGAAATATAAATAACATAAAAATGACAATCGAAATGAAGAATAAGACTTTATTATCGACATCTCTCGCCTTGATGATGGCGATGCCGATGCAGGCACAGAAGTTTGAAGATAACTTCGAAAATAAGACGCTGCGATTGGATTACATCGTGGCGGGCGATAGCGTGAACCAGGCTATCTATTTCGAACAGGCTTACAGCAACCCTACATGGGCGGGCAGAAAGACAAGACTGGATGAGAAATTCCTGAATGGAAACGGACAGGTGACCGTGTATGAGCATGGTACCAACAAGGTGCTCTATGTGAACACCTTCTCTACACTCTTCCAGGAGTGGCAGCTTACTCAGGAGGCGAAGCATCTGCAGAAATCATTCGAGAGCAGTTTCCTCGTGCCTTTCCCAAAGAAGCCGGTGGATGTAAGCATCACCCTGAGCGATACGCATCAGAAGGTGACTGCAGAACTGCGCCATACCATCAATCCCCAGGATATTCTCATCCGACCATTGGGCGAGAATGGCATCCCTTACCGCTACATCGTGAAGAGCGGAGAGACTGCCGACTGTGTTGACCTCGCCATCATCGCCGAGGGTTATCGCCAGGACCAGATGGATAAGTTCTATCAGGATGCGCAGCGGGCAGCCGATGCCATCTTCGAGCGCGAACCTTTTGCTTCGCTCAAGTCGAGATTCAATGTGGTGGCTGTTGCAGCTCCATCGCTCGATGAGGGTCCAAGTATTCCGCACGACGGGAAATGGAAGAACACGATGGCTTGCTCTCATTACGATACTTTCTATTCGAACCGTTATCTCACCACGAGCAAGATTCATCGCATCTATGATGCTTTGAGTAATGTGCCTTTCGAGCAGATTATCGTATTGGTGAATTCGCCTACGTATGGTGGAGGCGGCATCTTCAATCAGGTTACGCTTTCTACCTCTGATCATCCTACGTTCAAGAAGGTGCTGGTGCATGAGTTCGGTCATGGCTATGCGGGTTTGGGCGATGAGTACAGTACCGATGAGTACGACCCGATGTATCCTAGCGATACTGAGCCTTGGGAACCGAACCTCACCACTCTGAAGGATTTTCAGAGCAAGTGGGCGGATATGATGCCGAAGGGAGTGAAGATTCCTACGCCGCTTGCCAAACTTCCGGATCATAAGAATATCAGAAACGTGAAGGAGCAGAAGAAACTCAATGAAGCCGTCTTCAAGATTGGTGTATTCGAGGGTGCGGGCAACCAGAGCAAGGGATGTTACCGTCCGGCGCAGGTTTGCCGTATGAGAATCAACGAAGTGGATGATTTCTGTCCGGTTTGCCAGCGTGCTATCCGACGCATCACAGATTTTTATACTGGAAAATAATTTTTTCCTAACTGGAGAAAAAAGATACTAAAGAAGTCAACAAGTAAAATTTTAAATATAATGAAGAATCAGATTTTAGGCCTTTCGCTGTTGAGTGCAGTTCTGACGATGCCGGCAGCTACAGCTTCAGCACAGGGCACATTAGAAGATTACAACAGAGCTTATGCGCTGCGTCATCAGTTCTCTGCCGACTCCGTGTTCCATTGGGCACGATCATCGGCTTGGTGCGATTCCACCCACGTACTGCATTATCAGATTTCTACTCCTCAGGGCAGGAAGTTTGTATCCTATGATGCCGACAAGGATGAGATGAAGACTTATGATTCGCAGGAAGCGATGGAGAAGGCGCTGGGCATCAAGCCTCGTCCTGCCTACAAGCCTCAGTTCGGCAGACACCACGAGCGCCATTGGATGGAGGTAGATGAGGAGAAGGAGGCTTATCCGGTACTTTCGCCCGACGGCAAGATGGAAGCCTACATCGAAGGTTACAACGTGGTGGTTCATGAGGCTGGAAAGCCTTATACCGAAGCCAAGCGAATCCTTACTCAGGATGGTACCATCGGCTGCTATTACAGCAACCGCATCCAATGGAGCCCAGACGGCAAACGCATCTTCGTATGCAAGCGTGTTCCGGTAGAGAAACGCTATGCCTACTACGTGGAATCTTCGCCTGCCGACCAGCTGCAGCCTATCCTCCACAAGCAGGAGTATGCCAAGCCGGGCGATGCTCTGCCACAGCACTATCCGGTCATCATCGATGTGGCTACCGGAAAGAAGGTGGAGGCTGACAGGCATCAGATAGAAAACCAGTATGAACTGGAATGGATGCAATGGACACCTGACAGCAAGGAGGTGACAATGGAGTACAACCAGCGTGGTCATCATCTCTATCAGATGCTGGCGATGAATGCCGAAACCGGCAAGCTGCGTACCGTGGTAGAGGAGCGTGCCAATACCTTCGTGAACTATGGTCGTCTGTGGCGCCAGTTTATCAAGGATGGCAAGCAGCTGCTCTGGCTGAGCGAGCGCGACAACTGGAATCATCTCTATCTCTACGATGTGCAGAAGTCGAAGGTTATTCGCCAGATTACCAAGGGCGAATGGTTTGTTCGCGGCATCCAGCGTGTGGATGAAGAGAAGGGAGAAATCTATTTCTCAGCTAGTGGCGTGAATAGGAATGAGGACCCATATCTGGTACATTATTATAAGATAGGTATGGATGGCAAGAATATGGTGGCGCTCACTCCCGAAGAGGGCAATCATAGTGCCCAATATACCTACGATTACCGCTATCTCCTGGATACCTATTCTAAGGTGGATCAGGCTCCTGTTACCGTGCTCCGGGATGCGCAGACCGGTAAACTCGTCAAGACTCTGGAAACGGCTGATATTGCAACTTTGAAGAAGCACGGATGGGTAGCTCCGGAAGTGTTTGTGGCTAAGGGTCGTGACGGCAAGACCGATATGTGGGGCATTATCCAGCGCCCTACCAACTTCGATCCACATAAGAAATATCCGGTTATCGAATACATTTATTCGGGTCCGGGCGATGCCTATACTCCGAAGAGTTTCATGCCATACAACTGGTACACCACTTCGCTTGCCGAACTCGGTTTCATCGTAGTTCAGCTCGATGCGATGGGAACTTCCTATCGTGGCAAGAAGTTTGAGGAGGTTTGCTACAAGAACCTGAAGGATGCCGGATTCCCGGACCGTGAACTCTGGATCAAGGCTGCAGCCAAGAAGTATCCTTATATGGATGCGGATAATGTGGCAATCTACGGCTGTTCGGCAGGCGGACAGGAGAGTACCACCGCCGTATTGCTGCATGGCGATTTCTACAAGGCTGCCTATAGCGCCTGCGGATGTCACGACAACCGGATGGATAAGATCTGGTGGAACGAGCAATGGATGAGCTGGCCTATCGATTCCAGTTACGTAGAGTGCAGCAACGTGGAGAATGCCCACAAGCTGGAGCGCCCATTGATGCTGGTAGTAGGCGAGATAGACGATAACGTAGATCCATCGAGCACCTATCAGGTGGTGAATGCCCTGATCAAGGCTAACACGGATTTCGAACTCGTGGTGATTCCGGGAGCCCATCATACCATGGGCGAACTCTTTGGCGAGCACAAGCGCTACGACTTCTTCGTGAAGAATCTGCTGGGCGTGAATCCGCCGAAATGGAATCAGGTAAATAGCAAATAGTCCAGATAGGTTAATCTCTTGTCATTTTCTTTTCTAAGAACTCTTTCTTTTGAATATAATTTTGTAAATTTGCACCATCAATCGAAAAGACAAGAACAATGAAAAAGATCATAACAATCTTAGCTGCCGTCTTCCTGATGGCGATGGCGCCTGCTTCTTCCTGGAGCAGAAACATAGTGAGGGAGCCGCTGGTGCGTACCATCACGATGAACACGGGATTGCCGAGCAGTGCAGGATAAGAATGGATTCATCTGGTTTGGTACCGATAATGGTCTCTGCCGGTATGATGGCTATCATGTGCAGAATTTCTATAACCCGCAGATGCAGTTCGACCAGTATGTAAGTGCATTGGAAGCCTGCGACGAGGGACTGCTGGTGGGTACTCCCAAGGGAGCCTTCCTCTTCAATTTTGAAACGGAGCAGTTTCAGAAGCTGAGCGATCAGATTACTTCCATCATCTCTTATTTCTCTGTTGATGACAACCACAATGTGTGGGTTTCTACCCTGGGACAGGGACTCTTCAGATACAACCTCACTACCCACGAATGCCGTAATTACCAGATTAGGGGATGCAAGGGAGAAGTGGTGGCAACCCTGGTGGATGTCAACAATCAGGTGTGGGCACTCGCCAATCATCTTCCTTCTACGCTCGTCCGTCTCAATAAGGCGAATGATACCTTTGAGGTGTTTCCGTTAAAGGGAGATGCTACCCGTCTTTATGGAATGTCGCTGCTTGCCAATACGGATGGAAGCATTCTGGTGGGAACCTGGAACGATGGATTGTTCCAGGTGGATACCGATGGTACTACCACCCAGCTGATCAATTTTTCGGTAAGCAATTCCGTGCACCACATTCACAAACTCTATAATGACCGGAATATCAACGTGCTCATCGGTAGCGATGATGGAATGGTGGAATACGATATCCAGAAACGCAGCTGGCGAATGGTTTCGGAAGGGGAAAATCCGAGCCGCAGTTCTGCCGAGCGATTCGTGTACAGCATCACTTCGGATAAGGAGGGCGGTCTCTGGATAGGAACCTTCTATGGCGGAGTAAGTTACATTCCTTCTCCTGCTATGAGAAACCGATTTGAGATGCATTCTGCCGGTACCGGCGGACAGAAAGGTAACGTGGTAGGAAGATTTGCCGAGGATGCCAGACATCGTATCTGGGTAGCTACCGATGATGCGGGAGTGGATTGCTTTGATCCGTCAACGGATAGTTTTGTTGATTTCCCGGGCAAGCAGGCTGTGGCACGGTATAATGTGCACGGATTGCTGGCTGAAGGGGATGATCTCTGGATAGGAACCTATGGCAGCGGAATCTTCAGAATGAGTCTGTCTTCCGGGGCGCTGAAGCCTTTTCCTGCAGCCGACGAAGCCTTGGGCAGCAGCTGCTATTGCCTGTTCAGAGACAGCAAGCGCCAGCTCTGGGCTACTTCCATGAGCGGAGCCTGTATGCTGGATGAGCAGAAGCAGATTTTCAAGAAGGTGAAATCATTCAACAGTCTTACCATCGACATCAAGGAAGATAAAAAGGGCAACATCTGGTTTGCTACCCAGGGAATGGGACTCTGGTGCTACCGGCGCAACAAGACCTGGAAGCAGTATCTGAATGATGCGAAGGATACCACTTCTATCTGCAGCAATCAGATAAACTGCGTGCAGGAGGATTCCAAGGGAAGACTTTTCGTGGCTACGAATATGGGATTGTGCGAGTATCAGACATCTTCTGATTCCTTCCACCGTATCGCCATCGATGCGCCTAGTCAGGATTTTGCATCCATCATCATCAATCAGGATGAGATGTGGCTCTCTTCTGACAAGGGTCTCATCAAGTGGATTCCGGGCGAGCCTACGCTGCTGTTCAACCGTTATGATGGTCTCACCTGCGACCAGTTCCTGCCGAATGCCCGCCTGCTGGCTTCAGACGGCAAGGTGTATCTGGGCACTACGCAGGGATTCAATACCTTCTATCCTTATCAGGTAAAGATCAATCACGTGGTGCCTCCGGTGGCAATCACCTCTCTCGAACTTTTCAACAAGCGGGTGGAAGTGGGCTCCGAGAATTTGCCTGAGTCGCTGAACCACATCGAGCAGCTGGATCTCTCGTATGATGAGAACATCCTCAACCTCTCGTTTGCGGCTTTGAGTTATGTTTCTCCCGAGAAGAATCTCTATTCCTACATGCTGGAAGGATTCGATAAGGACTGGGTTACCACGAACGAGCATCGTGCCACCTACACCAATCTGCCTGCCGGAACCTATACGTTCCGTGTGAAGGCTGCCAATAACGACGGCGTGTGGTCGCAGAATGAAGCCAAGCTCAAGATTGTGGTGCATCCGCCTTTCTGGTGGTCGTTGCCTGCCAAGATTCTGTATCTGCTGGTTATCGGCTGGCTCATCTGGTTCTATACCCAGTCGAGGGTGAAGAGAGAGAAGCGCCGCCATCAGGAGGAACTCGACCATCTGGAGGAGAAGCAGGAGCAGGAGATGCGTGATGCCAGACTGCAGTTCTTCACCATGATAGCCCACGAAATCCGTACTCCGGTTACGCTGATTATCGGACCGCTGGAGAACCTGAAGGAGCAATGGCAGAAGATTAGTGAGAGTGTAAAGGATGGTGAGGCGATGAACCAGACCCTGAACGTGATAGACAGAAACGCCCAGCGACTCCTGACGCTTGTCAACCAGTTGCTCGATTTCAACAAGGTGCAGCAGAAGGGTCTGCAGGTTCATTTCCGATTGCAGAATATTTCCAAGCTGATGCATGCGGTGGCAGAACGGTTCGAGCCTACCCTGCAGCAGAAGGGAGCCAGGCTGGAGGTGGATTATCCTGCCGATGATTTTTCGGCCATCATCGATAGCGAGGCGATTACCAAGGTAATCAGCAATCTGATGACCAACGCCACCAAGTACACCCGTGATTACGTGCATCTCTCGTGCCGACTTGCCGAAGATGGCGAGCATTTCATCATCTCGGTAGAGGATAATGGTATGGGAATCAGTCCTGATGAACAGGAGAAGATTTTTGCAGCCTTCTATCAGGCTCACGACAACAAGCCGGGAACCGGTATCGGACTCAACATCGTGAAGAATCTGGTAGAGGCTCATCACGGAATGGTTGAGGTGAAATCGGAAGAAGGAAAGGGCGCCACCTTTATTGTTACCCTGCCTGTCAACCAGGAAGATGCCGTGGTAGAGAAGGAAGAGGATGCCTTGAAGAATCCTATCTCTGAGGAGGATGAAACGATGATGGAGGCTGACGGAAATCCTGATGAAGCCTCTACCGCAGAGAATGCGGAAGAAGCCCAGAAGGGTTATCGCCCTACGATGCTGATTGTGGATGACGACGAGGACATGAGAAACTTCGTGCAGGCACATTTCGCCAAGACGTATCGGGTGCTGACGGCAGAAGACGGCAAGCAGGCGCTGCGCATTCTGAACAAATGTGATGTAACGCTGATAGTGAGCGACTGGATGATGCCGGAAATGGATGGTCCGGAGTTCTGCCGTAGTGTTAGAACGAATCCGAAGACCAGTCATCTGCCATTCATCATGCTCACGGCAAAGACCGATGATGCTAGCAAGGCAGAAGGTATGAACTGCGGAGCTGACATCTTTATCGAAAAGCCATTCTCGATGAAGTATCTGGAGGCGAGCGTGAACCATCTGATAGAGATGCGCAGGCTGCTGAAGAGCAAGTTCTCGCATACGCCGCTGGAACCTATCCAGGAGATTGCGCCAACCAAGATTGATAATGATTTCCTGGTGCAGATGGAGAAGGTGATAGAGGAGAATCTCGCGAATCCGGAGATGAACGTGGCGTTTCTGGCTGCCCGATTGGGAATGAGCCGAAGCTCGCTGTTTAACAAGATCCGCGGTTTGGCTGATGTTACGCCTAACGAGATGATTCAGGTAATCAGGCTCAAGAAGGCTGCTCGCCTGCTGCGTGAGAAGCACTATCGCATCAGCGAAGTGAGCTACATGGTGGGCTTCAGCAGTCCTAGCTATTTCACAAAATGTTTCCAGAAGCAGTTTGGCATGAAACCTGCCGAATTTGCTGAAATGGGATAAAAAAGAAAAAGAGGGTGTGTCTTGGACTTTTGACACACCCTCTTTTTGTTTTTATTCTTTTTAATCAGATTATTTTTTTTAGAATCAGATTATTTCTTCGTTGCTCTGATGAAGAAGCCGATCAGGCAGATGTAGGCGATGAGCGAGCAAAGCTCAGACATTGGGTTCGCCCACCAGCTGTCTGCGATGCTGGCCTCTATGCCGCCAAACTTCAGTAGGGCGCTGACCACACCCATCAAGGCTCCACCGGCAATGAAACCGCTGGCGATGAGCGTACCCTTCTCGCCACGCTCCGCATTCACCTTGGCATCCTTGCTGCGCGAAGTAACATACCAGTTGATGGCGCCACCTACCAGCAGCGGAACGTTCAGCTCCAATGGAATAAACATACCCAGGGCAAAAGCCAGGGCTGGAATCTTGAAGTAAGTGAGCACGATGGCAATCACGGCTCCGATGCCGTAGAGAATCCAAGGTGCACCCACACCATTCATCAGTGGGTCGATGACCGCAGCCATCGCATTCGCCTGAGGAGCAGCCAGAGAGCCGGAAGCGAATCCGTAGGTCTCGTTGAGCAGCATCATCACGCCGCCTACGGTAGCAGCACTCACCAGGGTGCCGAGGAATTTCCATCCCTCCTGCTTCTTAGGCGTAGTACCCAGCCAGTAACCAATCTTCAGGTCGGTAATGAACGAACCTGCCACAGAGAGAGCGGTACAAACCACACCGCCCATAATCAGGGCGGCAAGCATTCCGCCAGGACCTCTCAAACCTACAGCCACCATCACCACAGAGGCGAAGATGAGCGTCATCAGGGTCATTCCCGAAACAGGGTTGGAACCCACGATGGCGATGGCATTGGCTGCCACGGTAGTAAAGAGGAAGGCGATGGCTGCCACCAGCAGGATGGCGATGACGGCGAAGAGCAGGTTGCCATCCATCACACCAAACCAGAAGAAGAGGAAGGTGATGAGGATGGTGACGAGCGAACCGATGGCGATGATCTTGAAAGAAATGTCGCGCTGGGTACGCTTCACGTTCTCATCCACATCGCTCTTGCCCTTCAGCTCCTTGGCGGCAAGTCCTACGGCGCTCTTGATGATGCCCCAGCTCTTGATGATGCCGATGATACCTGCCATGGCGATACCGCCGATACCGATACTGCGCGCATAGGCACGGAAGATTTCCTCCGGACTCATCGCACCCACGGTCTTCACGATGCTGGGATCCCAGGCGCTGAGCACGCTGTCGTGGAAGATGACGCTCATGCCTGGCACAATCAGCCACCATACCACGAGCGAACCCAGGCAGGTGTAGAAGGCGTATTTCAATCCGATGATATAACCCAATCCCAATACGGCTGCACCTGTGTTCACCTTGAACACGAGCTTCGCCTTGTCGGCAAGGTCACATCCCAAACTTACCACACGAGAGGTGAAGTTCTCGTTCCACCATCCCAGACTGGCTACGATGAAATCGTAAAGACCACCCACCAGTCCGGCGATGAGCAGAGGTTTAGCCTGGTCGCCGCCCTTGGCTCCGCTCACCAGCACCTGCGTGGTGGCTGTAGCTTCAGGGAACGGATATTTTCCGTGCATGTCGCTTACGAAGTACTTGCGGAAAGGAATGAGGAACAGGATTCCCAACACACCTCCCAGGGCTGATGCCATGAAGATTTTCATAAACGAAGTCGTCATTTCCGGATATTTAGCCTGCAGGATGTAGATGGCTGGCAGGGTAAAGATGGCTCCTGCCACTACGGCACCCGAGCAGGCTCCGATGCTCTGGATGATGACATTCTCGCCGAGCGCCTTGCTTCGCTTGGTGGCGGTACTTACGCCCACGGCGATGATGGCGATAGGGATGGCTGCCTCGAACACCTGACCCACCTTCAAGCCCAGATAGGCTGCGGCGGCAGAGAAGATGACGGCCATCACGATACCCCATGTTACCGACCAGCCGTTTACTTCAGGATAAACCTTGTCGGGCGGCATCAGCGGCTTGTATTCCTCCCCGTCCTTGAGTTCGCGGAATGCGTTCTCGGGGAGCTGCAAATTATCTTTTTCTTCCATTATTTATTGCTATGAACGATGGATTATTTTTCAATTCTGATGATGTATTCACTCATGAAGCTGGCACCTGGCTGCAGGCTGTTCATCATGTACTTATCCTTGAATTCGCCGGTGTATTCTGCCCAGTCGCAGGTACCGAACCAAGGTTCGATGCAGACGAATGGAGCGTGGTTGCCCGGATTCCAGACACCTACGGCTGGAGTCTTGAACTCTACGGTTACGTGTGGCTCGCCCTTTTCGTTGAGCAGGGAAATCTGCTTTACCTGACTCTTGTCGAAGATGTAGGCATCGTCTGCGAATGACTCGTCTGTTACCTCCAGGATACCGTTGTCGGTCTGGACCGTCTCGCGAGCGTTAGGGTCGATGCAGCCTCCGATGGTAGCGAAGAGACGGGTAGGAGCCTCGTTGTCGAGCTTGAGGAATGCCTTCAGCTTCTCTCCCTTCTTGCAGCCTGGTACCTTGAATGCAGGGTGACCGCCAATCTGGAAGTAGATTACCTTGTCGTCGGTATTCTCAACGTGCCAGATAACGTGGAGTTCGTTGCCGGCAAGGCGATAGGAAACGGCGAGGTTGAAGTGGTAAGGATAGTTCTCGAAGGTCTCCTCGTTGTCGATGAGGGCGAAGGTAAGGCGATCGCCGGTCTTGCCAACGAGCTTGAAATCTACGAGCTTACCGAAGCCGTGGCGTGGCAGGGTGTATTCCTTGTCGCCGATGCGGTAAACGCCTTTCCACAATCCGCCAACGATAGGGAAGAGGAGAGGAGACTGTCCGCCCCAGAATTCCTTGTCGCCATCCCAGAGATACTCGTTACCATTGGCATCCTTGATGCTCTTGAGTTCTGCTCCGTGCGCTGAAATTTCAACGGTGAGCTGATCGTTTTTTATTTGTTCCATAGTTACAAATGTTTATTGTTTAGTATCATATTGATTTCTGCTTTGCTACATAATCTTTGCAAAGATACGATTTATTTTGATAAAGAGCAAGAATCGGGCTGATTTTCTCAAAGATGGCAAGAGATTTATACGATTTTGTTAGTTTATCTCGAAAAAATGCCGTACTTTTGCAGCTCGAAACAAATTATCAGAATAGATTCTCGAAATAATTTCTCAGAATAGATTCTCGATATTGATTCTCAGAATAAATTCTCGAAAGAAATGATATTATATAATAAGGTATAAGAAAAAACTTAGTAAAATAAAAAAGCATTTTTAGTTCAATGACAAGCAGTAATAAAGTTAAGGGCTTTGCGGCGGGTGTTATAGCCGCCGTGTGTTATGGTACCAATCCTTTGGGTACGTTGGAACTTTATGGGGATGGATTCAATTCCAGTTCGGTACTCATCTACCGCTATCTCCTGGCTGTGGCGATGTTTGCCGTGGTGATGCTGTTCCGCAAGGAGAGTTTCAAGGTAAAGTGGGGACACTTGATCCGACTCGCTACGCTGGGTTGCATGTTCTCTCTTTCTTCTGCCACGCTCTATGTGAGCTTCCACTACATGGCGGCAGGTATTGCCAGTACCATCCTCTTTGTCTATCCGATCATGACGGCGATACTGATGACGGTATTCTTCCATGAGAAGGTGACGTGGTCCACCACCCTGGCTATCCTCCTGGCTGTATCGGGTGTGGGCTTGCTCTATCAGGGCGATGGAAACGATAAGTTGAGCACGGCTGGTTTTGCGCTGGTGATGTGTTCGTCGCTGCTTTATTCGCTCTACATCATCTCGGTGAACCAGTGGAAGAATCCGGGAATGTCGAACATCAAGTTCACCTTTTACATCCTGTTGTTCGGACTCATCACGATGTTCATCTATTCGTTTATTGCAGGCGAGAAGATTCTGATGCTGCAGACTCCTATGCATTGGCTCTATGCTGCCCAGCTGGCGTTGTTGCCAACGGTACTGTCGCTCTTCTTCATGACGATTTCCATCAATCTCATCGGCAGTACTCCTGCTGCCATCATGGGAGCGTTGGAGCCAGTAACGGCAGTTATCATCGGCGTCTGTATCTTCGGCGAGAGTTTCTCCTTCCAGCTTGCCATCGGTATCCTTGCCATCCTGGCTGGTGTAACCATCATTATCGCCCGAAAGAAATAATGCATTCTTTTAAACAGAAAAATAATGCATTCTCAATTTTAAAGAGCAAGAACTTTTATTAGAAAAAAATGAAGGCTGCCTCCGCAATCAAGTCGGAGACAGCCTTTTTAGATTGAATTACAATCTTCCCTTTATTTCATTTTATTCTTGTGCTCAGCATGTCTTTGTTTTTTAGCTCGGTACGCCCTGAAAGGGCAAAAGCTTTCTATCCTTTCCCGATTCTATCTCAGAATATCCTTGAGCGCGAAGTTGGCGAGGATGCTGGTGCTCTGGCTCAGCATGCGGATGAACTCCTGCGCCGAGTTCTTCATGTAGGCATCCTTCAGGATGTGGATGCAGCCATCCATCTCGTTGTCTGCCGCATCAATCGGAATCGCTCTCATGCCTTTTTCCAGGATGGTGGTGGATTCTGAAAGAACCGTTACCAGATTGCTGCGATGCAAGAGGTCGAAGATGATGTTCACATTATTCACCTCTACCATGATCTTGAAGTCGAGATCCTTGCCCTCTATCAGGTAATCGAAGGCGTTGCGGGCCTGCAGCCCCTTGCATGGAAGGATGAGGTCGTAGCGCTCCAGCTCTGAGAGCCTGATGGATGAAAGTCGTGCCAGGGGATGGTTCTCGTTCACAATCGCTGCCAGACGGTTGCTGAAGATGGCACGGCTGTCAATCGCCTTGTCTGTCTTGATTGGCTTGAAGGCAAGCACAAGGTCGAGCTCACGCTTCTTCAATCCATCCATCAGCTCCTGCATCGAACGGTACTGGATGTTCAGCTTCACGTGAGGATAAGCATGGAGGAAGGCGATGAGCGTTTCTGCCATGATGTTGCTGAAGGAGTAGGTGACGCCGATGTTCAGTTCGCCCGTAAGCATCTCCTTCAGGTCGTTCATGTGGTCAACGCATGCCATAGTGCAGTTTACGGCATTCTGGGCATAGGGAAGAAGCTCCTTTCCTGCCTCGGTGAGATAAACCTCGTGCGAGTTACGTTCGAAGAGCGGCAAGCCTATTTCCTGTTCCAGATGCGAAATCTGCTGCGAGAGGGTACTCTGCGTGATGTAGAGCTTGCGCGATGCCTCTGAGAAATTGAGCGTCTCGGCTACCTTCAAGAAGTATTTCAGTTGTCGTATTTCCATTTTGTTCCTTTTTTATGGCTATCGGTTTCAGAGATTGCCGATAGCTTGTTCTCGCTGCAAAGATAATGCATTTATTTGGAAATTCAAGAATCTGGGATGAAAAAATATCCCAAATCCTTCAATTCTTTATCACGAATAATCCTGCATTATCTGATTATCATCTTGTGGATGATTCTCATCTCACGCCGTGATTACTTGATTTCCACTTCGTGCAGATCCACGAATTCGCCATTCTTCTTCTTTCTTTCCACCAGCATGTTGAGCAGCTTGCGCTTGCGGTTGTCGGCGATGAAGCGACGGAAGAATACGTTTGGAATAGCAACACCCAGGGCGATGCAGATGATGGCGAGCGAAGCCTTGATCAGGTTGTTCATACCCACGGTTACCTCGCCTACCACGCCGTGCATGTCGATGAAGGCAAACAGGGCACGATACATCAATACTCCAGGTACCATAGGGATGACGCTAGGAATGGTGATGCACTGGTGAGGGGTGTGGAACCAGTGGCGTGCCTTGATTACGATGACGCTGATGAGCGCTGAACCGGCAAGCGAACCGATGCTCAAGCCCATGTCGAGACCTATGTTGCCATTGGATGGACCCAGGTTGACGAAGTTGCGGAAGCAAACGGCGATGATACCGCCCACAGCCACAGCTGGCAACAGTCTTCTAGGAATGCTGAAGATGGTAGAGAAGCCCATGGCTGATACGGCTGCTGCGATGGCAAACTCCCAGTATTCGTGGTGAGGAGTCATCGTAAGATCCGTCACGAAGTTGTCGATGTGGCAAACCTGGATGGCGAAGGCGATACCGAACGCCATGGCAAAGAGCATGAGCAGGGTGTTCAGGGCGCGAACCATTCCCACCTCGATGTAGCCATCGAGCATGTCGCTCACGAAGTTAATCAGCGGAACTCCCGGCACGATGAAGAGGGCGCATGCCATCAACGGGTGCCAAGGGGTATCTGAATGCATGAAGCCCGGAAGGGCGGCTGCGATGGCTGGGTTGAGTGAAAGGAAGGAGGTGAGCCACGCAATCAGCGTTGCCACGAATGCCGAAATACCGATGGCTACATAGTTGTTGCAGCCCTTGGTAGGCAGGAACATTCTCAGGCGGAAGCCCAGGATGGCTGCCAGGGAACAGAAGAAGAATGCTGGCCAGTCGCAACCGAACTGGATGCAGAATCCGCCGCAGGCAAATCCGCCGCCGATGGCTACCTGCCATGGGGTGAAGCTGCGTGGGGTAGCCTTGATATCGTTGAGTGCCTGCTCATACTGTTCGAGCGAATAGTTTTCCTTGATGGCTGTCCAGGTGAGCTTACTTACCATCGAAATGGAAGTAAGGTTGATGCCGTGCTTTTCGCAGCGCTGGAACTTGGAGAAGGAGTGCACCTCGTCGCTATAGTTCACCATCAGCACATTCCAGTTGATGTAAAGGTGCATGTAGCGTTCGTCGAGTCCGAGGAAAGCTGCTGCACGCTTCATTGTTCTCATGATGCGCGATGTGTCGGCAGCACTCTCCATGAGAATGCTACCGGTGCGTAACAACAAGTCGAGTTTTCTTCTCAGTTCTGTTTCTGCTATTTCTTTGCAGTTGCAGTTGTCAATGCCTTTCTCTGCGCAGTCGCAGGTTTTCATTTTTTTTTCTTCCATATATTTTATTTATCCGAATACGAAAATGATAATCTGAATGGTTACGATTCTGAGGAACATGGCAAATGGATAAACATTCGCATAACCTACAGATGGTGCATCTGCTGATGTCTGCTCACGTACGTAAGCCAGGGCAGATGGGTTGGTGTTGGCGCCTGCCAATACTCCGAGCAATGTGTAATAGTTGATGTGGAACACGTATCTTCCGATGATGCCGCCTATGATGATTGGAATCATGGTGATGGCAACGCCGTAGAGTATCCAGGTCATTCCGCTTTCTGATGCCACGGTCTGGATAAACTGTTCGCCTGTGCCCAGTCCCACGCAAGCCAGGAAGATGCAGATACCTATTTCGCGCAGCATCAGGTTGGCTGAAATGGTGTTGTAGGTAACGAGGTTGTACTTCGGACCGAAGTAACCTATCAGGATGGCTACTACCAGAGGACCGCCGGTCAAACCGAGACGCAGGCTCTCGTTGATGCCTGGGATGAAGAATGGGATGTTTGCCACGATGCAACCCAGCATGATACCCAGGAAGATAGGAATCAGGTTAGGGTAGTTGAGGCGCTTCATCTGGTTACCCAATACTTTCTCGGTATGGGCAATGGCAAGCTCGGTACCCACCACGGTAACACGGTCGCCCAACTGCAGTTTCAGATGTGGGGTAGCAATCAAATCTACACCGTTGCGGTTTACTCGGGTGATGTTGGCGCCGAGGCTTGAACGGATCTGAAGCTGACTGATGCTCTTGCCGTTGATGCCTGGCTTGGTGATGCGGATGCGGCGGGTAATCAGGTCTTCGCCGAATTTCTCCTCGCTCACCTGAACCTTCTCGCCGAGCAGGGCGATGACTGGCTCTTCCACGGTAGGGTTGGCTACAATCTGCAGGATGTCTCCCTCGTTGATCTGGGTCTGTCCGTTTACCACCTCATCGTGCTTGTCGCTATCTTTGCGGATAATCTTTGAAACCATGAAGTCGCGCTTCAGTATTTCTCTCATCTGCTTGATGGTGTCACCGAATACCATCTGGTTGGTCACCTGCACAGAGAAGGTGTTCAGGGTCATCGCCTCAAGGTGTCCCATACCGCGCTTGGCATCTGCTTCTTCTTCGCTCTTGTTGATGCGCAGCGCATACCTTAATATAATAAAGGAGAGGATGACGCCGAGCACACCCATAGGGTAGGCGATGGCATAGCCGGCTGCGATGGATGGAGCATCGATGTGGCGCAGGTCGCTGAATGCCTGCTGGGCAGCTCCGAGTCCTGGGGTATTGGTAACGGCACCCGAGAGGATACCTGCCATAGAAGTGATGGATGTTCCCGAGAACGAGAAGATGGCGAGGGTGGTGACGATACTCAACGCTACCACGATGATGCTGAGCAGGTTGAGGCTCTTGCCGCCATTCTTGAACGAAGCGAAGAAACCTGGTCCTACCTCCAGACCGATGGAATAGACGAAGAGAATCAATCCGAACTCCTTGAGGAAGTGGAGCAGATGCTCATCGAGATTGAGAGAGAAGTGACCGAAGATGAGGCCGATGAAGAGAATCCAAGCCAATCCCAGGGAAACTCCCTTTACTCTCAACTTTCCTAAACTCAAACCCAAGGTGATGACCAACGCCAAGATCATCACGGAGTGGGCTACTCCGCCTCCCCACAGATCAGGGAAGCCATAAAACAGATTTTTTAAGATATCCATGTTCTTATATTAAAATTGATTTCTGTCATAACTATTTTTTCTTTATTAGCGATAGTTGCTGTAACATTTACGCTATTTCTGCTTTCTCTAATGCTTGTTATGGATTTTTTACTATAACCGCATTTTGCTGATTTTCGATTGCAAAGGTATGGATAAAATCGAAAGCAAAAAAGAATCGGCGTTGGAATGAGCCGATTTCTGCTATTAAGAATTTCGATAGAAGAAGGGGAGGATAACGGGGAGAATGTAGCGCAGGAGAAAACATTTAGGCGAAATATGAGATTTTTCGGCATAAGATGGCGGCTTTTCGCAGAATTTGTTGTAACTTTGCCTTCACAAATGAATAATAGCGAATAGACAATGGATAATAACAATAAGATGATAACGGATACTCCAAGAGAGAAGGAACTGGAGACCAGAGACGAGCTCTTCCTTGCCGAGGTAAAGGACAAGCGGGTGGCGGTGCTGCTTTCGGGCGGCGTGGATAGTTCGGTAGTGGTGTGGGAGTTTGCCCGACTGGGCCTGCACCCTGACTGCTTCTACATCAAGATTGGTCCGGAAGAAAAGGAGGAATGGGACTGCTCTTCTGAGGAGGACCTGGAGATGGCTACCGCCGTGGCGCACAAGTACGGATGCAAGCTGCAGGTGATAGACTGCCACCAGGAATACTGGAACGAGGTGACCCGCTACACCATGGACAAGGTGAAGGCTGGATTCACCCCGAACCCTGATGTGATGTGCAACAGACTCATCAAGTTTGGTGCCTTCGATGAGAAGATGGGCCACAACTACGACCTCATCGCCACAGGTCATTATGCGCAGACCGAAACGGATGAAAACGGCGATAAATGGCTCGTTACAAGTCCTGACCCTGTAAAGGACCAGACCGATTTTCTGGCTCAGATAGAAAGTTGGCAATTACGAAAAGCGATTTTCCCTATCGGTCATCACATCAAGAATGAAATTCGTGAGATAGCAGAAGAGGAACATCTCGTTAATGCCAAGCGCAAGGATAGTCAAGGAATTTGCTTCCTGGGACAGATCAACTATAACGATTACATCCGCCGATACCTGGGCGAGAACCCGGGCGACGTGATTGAGATGGAGACGGGCAAGCGCATCGGAGGCCACAAGGGTTTGTGGTTCCACACCATCGGCCAGCGCAAGGGTCTGGGCTTCGGCGGCGGACCGTGGTTCGTAATCAAGAAGGATGTGGAGAAGAATATTCTCTACGTGAGTCACGGCTACGACCCTCAGACGGCGTACAAGCAGGATTTCCCATTGCAGGATTTCCATTTCCTCACCCGTGAGGTGGCGATGCAGAAGGTAACGTTCAAGATTCGCCATACGCCGGAGTATCATCCTGCTACTATCGAAAAACTCGAAGATGGCAGATGGATGATTCATTCTGAGGAGGCTATCCATGGCGTGGCTCCCGGCCAGTTCTGCGTGGTGTATGATGAGAACCATCATCGCTGCTATGGTTCGGGCGAGATTACGGTGTAAAAAAGAAAAAGGGAGTATCATCAGCATTTTTGCATTTGCTGGGTACTCCCTATATTTTTTATTCTGTTTCAGGCATTTTGCTCGTGGGCATAATTAGCATAGTTGCCCAAAATCTGTTCAATATGGATTACTTCTGGACAAGAATCCCAAGTAAAGCCACCCCCCATGAGATACCAGTTATTTCTTTCTTTTACAGGTACTTTTTTCATGCTTGGGAAAGCAGAGATAGGCATCGTTATGGAGCGGCCATCTTGCAGGGTAACTTCAAATTTACCTCTTTTGGGAAAAGATAAAGCCTTTATCTTTGGCTTCACATCCCAATAACCTTCTTTCTGATACATATTCTTACTTTTTTATTTTAATGATTTTTATTGTCTTACCTTCCTTGAATTGCTTCCATTGATGAAGTAATTTGGTTTGGTACTTTTTTACTATCTCAATGACTGCTTTGACTTGTTTGTCTGTTAAGTCACCTTGTTTTGCCAATTCTACATTTGGTTCTAGCCAGATTTTACAGAGTTCTTCTGTTCCACGTTTACCCACGTGGACATGAGCTCTGTTTTCATGGTAGTCTGTATTGTAAAACAGAAAGCTCCATATTATCTTGGCTGTTATGTAAAGAAGTACTTTTGGCATAATCTAATGTTGTATTCAACGCTTTTACATTCTATTTGCAAAGGTACAAAGTTTTAGCGAAACAATTGCTCTTTTATCGATTTATTTCTCTAAAAAAAAAACAAAAAAAATCAAATAGCTTTGAATTTACCTTCTTTACTTATCTTTTACGATGCTTTCCAGCAATCCCTGGCAGGCATCTTCCAGAAGCGTGATAACAAGCTCGAAGTCGCTGTAGTCGCCGTAGTATGGATCGGGCACGGTGGTGTATTCACGATGGTGGGTCAGGAAATCTGCCATGCGCACCACCTTGTCCTTATCAGCCTGGCTGGAAGCCATGGAGGTGATGGCGCGGTAGTTCTCGTTATCCATTACCACGATGGTTTCGAATTTCGAGAAATCGGATTTCTGGAACTGGCGGGCGTGACTGTTGAAATTGTAGCCATGCTCGGCTCCGCATTTTCTCATGCGGCTGTCGGGCAGCTGACCTTCGTGCCAGTTTCCGATTCCGGCAGAATCGATTTCAAACTCATTCTCCAGTCCTGCCTTCTCCACCAGGCTCTTCATAATGCCCTCGCCGGCTGGCGAACGGCAGATGTTGCCGAGGCAGATAAATAATACGGTATGTTTACCTTTCTTTGTCATTCTTCTGATATTTATGATTCTTATTTTTAGCTTTGGATTTGAATCCTGCTAGTTTATTTTTTGCAAAGTTAGTATAAATATCTGTATTATGCAAGGGTTTTCCTTTCTTTTTGATTTTCTTCATAAAAAAATAATCGGGAGAAATATTTTTCCAAAAAATGATATGAAAAAATATTCTCCCGAAATCTGATATGGATGAAAAATCTTAGTCGATTTCCTCGTCAGCCTCGTAACCACCCATTTCGCGGATGGCATTCTTCAGCATCGTGTACTGCTGGTAGAGGTTGTTTACAGCCTCTTCGCCCTTGGTGTAGTCGTGCATTGGCGCCTTGAGGAAGAAGCTCAGGAAGCGCTGGATGCCGTAACGGCCGGCACGGGCTGCAAGGTCGCTCAGCAGACAGAGGTCGAGCAACAATGGAGCAGCGAGGATAGAGTCGCGGCAGAGGAAGTTGATCTTGATCTGCATTGGGTAACCCATCCAGCCGAAGATGTCGATGTTGTCCCAACCCTCCTTGTTGTCGTTGCGAGGTGGATAATAGTTGATGCGTACCTTATGATAATACTGGGTGTCCTTGTCGTTGCCGTGGCCGTAGAGGTCTGGCTGCTCCTCTGGCTTCAGAATAGTCTCCAGGGTGGAGAGCTTGCTCACCTCCTTGGTGTGGAAGTTGGCTGGCTCATCGAGAACGAGACCGTCGCGGTTGCCCAGAATATTGGTAGAGAACCATCCGTTCAAGCCCAGGCAGCGGGTGCCGATGATTGGAGCGAAACCACTCTTCACGAGGGTCTGACCGGTCTTGAAGTCCTTGCCTGCGATAGGCATGTGGGTCTTCTCAGCAAGTTCCCACATGGCAGGAATGTCAACCGTAGTATTAGGAGCACCCATGATGAAAGGAGCACCCTCGGTAAGGGCAGCGTAAGCGTAGCACATGGATGGGGCGATGTGCTGGCGGTCGTCAGCCTTCATCGCAGCCTCGAGAGCTGCCAATGTGCCGTGAATCTCCATATCCACAGGTACGTAGATTTCTGTAGATGCAGCCCATGCTACGACGATGCGTGAGCAGCCGTGCTTCTCCTTGAAGTCGCGGATGTCCTGGCGCAGCGCCTCTACCATCTCCCAGCGGGTCTTGCAGTCCTTCACGTTGTCGCCGTCCAGGCGCTTGGCGTAGTTCTTGTCGAATGCAGCCTTCATCGGAACAATCTGCTCCAGCTCCTCGCGCACAGGGTTGATGTCCTTCTCCTTCAAAACCTCGGCATACATGGCAGCCTGATAGGCATTCTGAGGATAGACATCCCAGGTGCCGAATACGATATCGTTGAGGTCGGCAAGAGGAACGATATCCTTGTAGTGCAGATACTTCTTGTCTGCGCCCTTGCCCACACGAATCTTGTCGTACTGAGTCATTGAGCCTACTGGCTTGGTAAGTCCCTTGCGGGCCATCAGCACACCTGTCATGAATGTAGTAGATACTGCACCACAACCTACAACCATAATACCCAGCTTGCCATCAGCTGGTTTTACATTGTTCTGTTCCATTTTTAATGAATTATTAAGTCTTCTTATTAAATTCGATTGATTGAATCGGGGGCAAAGATAGTGAAAACTGATGAATAAAAGGCAGTTTTCCCCTATAATCTGCCATAAATTTAGAAAAATTAGCATTACAGAGGTGAAAAAAGCGAGAAAAAGTAAGTATCTTTGCATCATATTTTAATAATTCAAAGTTTTTTATAGCATGACAATAACGCTTATTATCTTGATCATTACGGTTGCCATGTTTATTTGGGGCAAGGTGAGAGCCGATATCGTGGCGCTCACAGCCTTGGCAGCACTCCTGGTTTTCGGAATCCTTACGCCAGCCGAAGCTCTGGCTGGCTTCTCTTCCCCCATCGTCGTCATGATGATCGGACTCTTCGTGGTGGGTGGAGCCATCATGCAGACCGGTCTCGCCAAGCTGACGGGCAATAAACTGATGGCACTCTCGCGCGGCAACGAAACCATCACCTTCCTGCTGGTGATGCTCGTAACCTCCTTTATCGGAGCCTTCGTGAGCAATACCGGAACGGTGGCCCTCATGATGCCTATCATCATGAGCCTGGCTGCAGGTTCGGGCATGCAGTCGTCGCGCTTCCTCATGCCGCTCGCCTTCGCCGGAAGTCTGGGCGGAATGCTCACACTCATCGGTACGCCGCCCAACCTGGTCATCGACGAGGTGCTTACCGAGGCTGGCTATCAGCCGCTCGCCTTCTTCTCCTTCTTCCCCGTGGGAATCATCGTCATCGCCATCGGCATCATCGTGCTTATGCCGCTCAGCAAGATCTTCCTCAGCAGGAAGCAGAGTGGAAAGAAGAAGAAAACCAAGTCGCTCGACGACCTGGTGGATGAATACCGACTGCTCGACAATCTGCATCGCTACATCGTGCCGAGCAACCGGACTTCTGCCGCCAAGGATGAAAACGGCGAGCCGATGAACATCGTGGGAAAGACCCTGAAGGAACTCAGCATCCAGAAGAAATATGGAGTGAGTATCATCGAGATCAGAAACGAGAAGAAATCGAGACTCGGACTGGTGCAGGACGTAAACCAGAACATGGCGAAGAGCAGCAGTACCATCCAAGAGCACGACATCCTATATATAATAGGTGACGAGCAGAAGATGCAGCGCTTTGCCCAGGATTACGGACTGAGGAAGATGAAGGACGTGAAGATTGATTTCTACGACCTGGGATTGACCGAGATCGTTGTGATGCCTACCTCCAACTTTGCCGGTCTGCGCATCGGCGAGGCCAACCTGCGCAAGCGATTCGGCATCAACGTGCTGGGTGTGAAGCGAGGCGGAAGCTCATCATCCTCTTCTTCTGAGGGTGGCAGAAGCGGCAACGAATACATCACGGACAATCTGATAGCCACCAAGCTGCACGTGGGCGACATGCTGCTGGTGCAGGGCGAATGGACCAATCTGGCGCATCTTACTGCCGATACTACCAACTGGGTGGTGCTGGATCAGCCGGAGAAGGCTGCCGACAAGGTGCTGCTGGATTACAAGGCGCCTGTGGCTGCTGCCATCATGCTGCTGATGATAGCCATGATGGTGTTCGATTTCATTCCGGTGGCTCCGGTAACGGCGGTCATCATCGCCGGACTGCTCACGGTCTTTGCCGGATGTTTCCGCAACGTGGAGGCTGCCTACAAGACCATCAACTGGGAGAGTATCGTGCTGATAGCCGCCATGATGCCGATGTCAACGGCGCTGGAGAAGACGGGTGCTTCGGCATTGGTATCTCAGGGGCTGGTGGACAGCCTGGGAGCGATGGGCCCTACGGCTCTCCTGGCGGGCATCTACTTCACCACCTCGCTCATGACGATGTTTATCAGCAATACCGCCACGGCGGTTCTCATGGCGCCTATTGCCCTGGTGGCAGCCCAGCAGGTGGGAGTGAGTCCATACTCCTTCCTCTTTGCGGTAACCCTGGGAGCCAGCATGTGCTTCGCCTCTCCGTTCTCCACTCCGCCTAATGCGCTGGTGATGAAGGCGGGTGGCTACACGTTTATGGATTATGTAAAGGTAGGCTTGCCGTTGCAGATTATCATCGGCGTGGTCATGACCTTCGTCCTGCCGCTGCTGTTTCCTTATTAAATTAAGGTAATGTTTCCTTATTAGGAATCTGTTTATTAGGATTCTTAGAAAAAACAAGATAAATCCCCAATCCGGGGCTCGCAATGGAGCCTTGGGATTGGGGATTCTGCGTATAAAGACTTAGCTGAAAATAGAGAGTGGAATGGGGAGATGAGATTTGTAATCCTAAGATGTATGGTTACAGATCTACATTATCTCCGTTGCCATCAGAGCCGGTATCGCCGGTATCGGTCTTGCCGCCCTCGGTATTACTTCCCTCGGTATTTCCAGACTGTGAACCGCCGCCAGGGTTATCGCCGTTTCCGGTGCCGCCAGGGTTAGTGCCGCCGCCGTTTGGATCCTTGTCTGGGTCTTCCACGTCACCGCTGTCGCCCGAGGTAACGTTCTTCACCACCTTGCCGTTTCGGTCGATGCAGGTAATCTGGATAGGAGTTCTCTGCAGCTCATCCTTGATATCCACGTTCGGGGTGAAGATCACTCGACGGGCGGTGATGAGGCTGCCTGCCACCTCACCCACGGTAGCCACACTCTTGGCGCGCACGCCGAATCGCATAGTTCCCAGACCTGGGATAGCTACGGAGTGGCCTTCGGTTGACCACGCCTTGATTACCTCGCCGGCTGCATCCCAGCATGCCTGCATCACGCCGCGGCTCACGCCACTTCTCAGAGCAGCCTCCTTGATCACCTTGCTCTCAGAGAGCTTGCTGTAAAGCTCGGTACCGAGCACGAAACGATACTTACCTTTCAACTCACCCACCTGGATGAGGGTTTCCTTTGCTTTCAAATTGATAGACATAATTACTTAAAATTTAAATTGTTAATAAAAAGATAAAAATAGTAAAGCCCCCGTTCCCAGCGATTCCATCGCTGGTCTCCCTAGTCATCCCTTCGTATCAGCAATCCTTCTTCATCGAATAGTGATAGTAGGCACGAAGTGGCTCGAGTCGGCTCTTGTCGAGATATTGTTCTCCTGCTGCTGCCGCTGGTTCTTCCCGATCACGAGTCCCGCGGTACACGAGCTGGTGAGGAAGGTGACGATGGCAGAGCATACGGCCACGATGAGATACTTGATGAATGCCTTCATGTTCTCATTCATGTTCACTTTCATGTTCTGTTTCATAAGCAATACGATTTTAAAATGTTAATACTAGCAATCCGGTCTTTCCCCCAGAAGCCTTTTTTCATTTTTCCAACTGGAGAAATATTTTTCTCCAACTAGGAAAGTGATTTTCCTGCGCTTTCTGAATCACGATGCAAAGATACAAAAACAGCCGCCAGCGGTTATGCGTTGGCGGCTGATGCCGTGAGATGGCGGCACATTTTTACTCTAAACTCTAAACTCTAAACATCAAACACTATCCCGGTTCCCCCAGGTATTCCACGATGGTCTTCACCTGCTTGGGCGAGAAGGCCTTGCTGGTCTTGCGGTACCCCATATCCAGGAGTTCATTCCATAGCGGGGTGCAGAGATGGATCCAAGCCATCAGATGGTTGACGGCTGTACGTGGATAACTCTCGGGAAAGTACATCAAGGCAAGTTCCTTCTTGGTGTACGTACGGATAATAAATTCTTCCATTGTATATTGTTTTTTTTTATTATCTTTGCATAGAAATTCAACATCAGGGTGT
>OHVL01000117.1_pt1 | contig 28074 bp, 23 predicted proteins | sample 1579511 | NCBI WGS metagenome assembly OHVL01 (sample SAMEA3882545, study PRJEB24775) | human gut metagenome | biome: human-associated habitat; feature: intestine environment; material: feces | place: Netherlands | collected 2009/2010
TTTGGTCGTTTTACAAGTAAATTCTCACGAAACCCTATAGGTTGCGGATTTGAGGTTATTATAGGTGCAAAGATACTAAAAAAAATGCTCTTATTATATATATAAGGTGAAAATTATGTTTTTTTTATGAAAGGGACCGCAAGGCTACGGGGCGGAAATCGGTATTTGCGAACGCAGGAATCGGCATGTCTGAATGCTGAAACCTGAAAACTCAGGCGCTGAAATCTGAAAACGTTTACGTCTTTTTTCAGCAAAAAGATGCGTTAAATTTTGATTCATTTCAGTTTTTTGCGTACTTTTGCAACCAGAAAAGAAAACTGATTTTCAAAGATACAAATCATAACTACATAAAAACACAAACTGCTGAAACATTCAAAAATTCAAAAGCCTCGACGTGATGTCGGGGCTTTTTGTCATTAAATCCCTTTAAATTAGCGAAAAGTATCTATTTTTGAATGATTCTTCCACTTCTTTCTCCGAGATTTTGCTTATCTTTGCAAGCATTAAAACAAGCATTAAAATAAATCAAACCTAAGAAGGAAATAATATGAAGCAAAAAATGAGTATCGCTGGTATTTTGTTGCTTGCTGCTTTGGGTATGCAGGCTAACAACTATACAGTGAAGTCGCCAGACGGTAAATTGGTGGTGAATGTAGCTTGTGAGGGAGGCAAGGCTTCCTACACGGTAGATTACGATGGCAAGCAGATGCTGGGAACCTCGGCGCTCGGACTGGTTGCCAATTACGGTGATTTCTCAAAGGATCTCACCATGGGCATCCTGAAGGGTGGGGAAGTGAAGCCGCTTTCTTATAAGATGACCCGCATCAAGAAGAGTGATATCCGGAAGGATGTGGTGGATGCTACCATCGGTTTCCTCAACAGCAAGAAGGATTCCATGACCCTCCATCTTCATGTGAGCAACAACGACATCGCCTACAAGTATGAGATGATCCGTCCTAAGAAGGATAATCCTAAGTCGGTGATTATATATAATGAGGTGAGCGGATTCAATTTCCCGGAAAAGACTACCACTTTCCTCTGTCCTCAGATTACTCCGATGACCGGTTGGGAGCGTACCAAGCCATCTTATGAGGAGGAATATACTCCGGATGCTCCGATGAACGTGAAGTCGCAGTTCGGTGTGGGCTATACCTTCCCTTGTCTCTTCAAGGTGGGCAACGATGGTTGGGTATTGGTCAGCGAAACCGGTGTATCGAGCGCTTATCCAGGTAGCCGTCTTTCCGACTACGAGCCGGGCAAGGGCTATACCATCGCCTTCCCTCAAAAGGGTGAGAACAATGGCATCGGTTCTGAATATGCCGGAATCCCATTGCCGGGCGAGACTCCTTGGCGTACCATTACCGTAGGTTCTTCGCTGGCTCCTGTCGTAGAGACCACCATCCCTTACGATGTGGTGAAGCCTTTGTATGAGGCATCCCAGGCTTACAAGCCATCGCGCTATACCTGGAGCTGGCTCATCTGGCAGGACAATTCCATCAACTATGACGATCAGGTGAAGATGATTGATGTGGCTGCTGCCCAGGGCTACGAGGCGGTACTGGTAGATAACTGGTGGGACAAGCAGATTGGCAGAAAGCGCATCGAAGAGTTGAGTAAGTATGCACAGAGCAAGAAGGTAAGCCTGATGCTCTGGTACAATTCCAACGGTTTCGAGAATGATGCTCCTCAGACTCCTCGCCAGATTATGAACAATTCCATCGCCCGCAAGAAGGAGATGGCTTGGATGAAGAAGATTGGCGTGGTAGGTATCAAGGTGGATTTCTTCGGTGGCGACAAGCAGGAGACGATGAAGCTCTACGAGGATATCCTCAGCGATGCCAACGATTATGGTCTGGAGGTCATCTTCCACGGTTGCACCATGCCACGTGGTTGGGAGCGCATGTATCCTAACTATGTATCGAGCGAGGCAGCCTTGGCTTCAGAGAATGTATATTTCTCGGATTATCATGCCAAGAAGGAGGCTTTCGAGATGACGATGCATCCGTTCTCAAGAAATGCCGTTGCCAGCTTCGACTGGGGTGGCGTGATGATGAACAAGTATTTATCTAAGGATAACAAGAGCCGTCATCAGCGTTATACCAGCGATGTATTTGAGATGGCTACAGCCATTACCAACCAGAGCAGCGTAAACTGTATCTGTCTTTATCCTAATAACTTGCAGGATGTACCGCAGTGGGAGTTGGATTGGCTCAAGAATGTTCCTACTGCATGGGAGGATACCAAGTTTATTGCCGGTTATCCTACTAAGTATGCGGTAGTGGCTCGCAAGTCGAGTGTAGAGAATGGTTCCGGTGCAGCGCTTACAGCCGGCAGATGGTTCGTAGGTGGTTTGAATGCCACAGACAAGCCTCTCGCCCTGACCCTGGATTTGCCGATGTTTGCGGGTAAGACCGTGACTTATATCACCGACCAGCCAAAGAAGAAGGGCGAGAAGTTCTTCACTTCTGTCAAGAAGACCTTGAAGGTTGGAAAGGATGGTAAGGCAAAGGTAGTAATCCAGCCTAATGGCGGTATCATTATTGAATAAGCTTCATGTTTATAGGCATCGATTACTTACGTGAAAAGGTTTATAAGCATCGATTGCCTACGTGAAAAAGTTTTTTTAGCGAAAAAGTATCAAAGTCTCATTTTTGCTTGAAAAATGGGGCTTAAATGCTTGATATATAAGAAAATAATAAAAATGAGACTTCTCGGTTTTTGAGCAGAGAAGTCTCATTAATGTCTCATTGAAGTCTCATAACGCTATCTTCACGATGCGCAAGTCGCTTATTGGTTCTGTTTCAGACTTTCTCTCCGAATAAATCGTCCAATTCCACTTCGCTCTGAATCATGCCTTCCTGGGCATTCTTCTTTAATCCTGCAGCTGTAACGAAAGTTAGATGCAGTGCCTTGCTGGTATTTGACGTTTGGCGGAAGATTTCTCTTCTGTCCAGCAGTTTTTGCAGATAAGCAGGGGTGATGTCGTATGCCTTGAGAGAATACTTCATCTCGCAGAGATTGATAATCTGGTCTCTACGGTCTAATATAAGGTCAATCTGTGCACCTTCAATTCCTTTTTCCTTGTTGGCTTTCTGCTGCCAGGAATATACATTCGTCTGTACTCCCAGAATGCCTAATTTTTTCTTAATCTGTGAGATATGGTGAAGGCAAAGCTGTTCGAAGGCATAGCCGCTCCAGGTACGATGGGATGGAGAGTCTATCATATTGCTCCAAAGATGTTCGTCGGTCTCCTCTTTACCTCTGATATAATGTAAATAAAACAGTGTGTAGAGATCGGTCAGCTGGTACATGGCACCGTTCGACTTGTTTCCGAATGAGTTGTATTTTCTGATGAAGTCGCAGCTGATGAGATCATTAAATGCTTCTGACAGTTTTCCGCCTGATGCGAGATGTAACGCCTTCATCACATCTTCTCTCGTCATACCCATCTTTTTCTTGGCAAGAAGTTCCACAATTCTGCGGTAAAGTATAGAGTCCTTGAAGAGTGAACGGAACAGGAATTCGTATTCATTCGATAGTTCTGCGCCTTCTGCGAAAAAAAGCATGTCAATATTTTGAGGCAAGCTATATTGCTTGTCTATCATGTTGAGGTAAAACGGTGTGCCTCCCATAATCATGTAGCATTCTGCTATCTGATGACGGGTCCATACGATACCTTTTGATTGTAAGAAAAGTTCAGTCTCATTAAGGTCGAAAGGGGCGAGGTAAATCTTTCTGGTTACCCGGTTATGCAAGCCGCCTTTGTCGCCCAGAAGTTTGTTGGTCATCCAGGTAGTAGCAGAACCGCAGACGATGAACTTGATATTAGGCTGGTCTGAAGCCCATCCGTTCCAAAACAGATCTAAGGCACGGATGAAATTAGACTTCGGTGTATCCAGCCATGGCAATTCGTCAATGAAGATGATGATTTGCTCTCTTTCTTCCAATAGGGTAGAGAGATAGGCACGCAGTTGAGAGAATGCCTCGAACCAGGTTTTAGGTCTTGCCTGTTTCTGTCCGGAATACAATGCCAACTGCTCGCTGAAGTAAGCGAGCATCTCGTTCTTGGAGCATTGGTACACCCCCGTCATATAGAAACTAAACTTCTCGCCCAAGAGTTGTTTGACGAGATATGTTTTGCCGATTGTCTTCTGCCATAAATGGCGATGAATTCGGGCTTGTTGGAATTGAGGCAATTCTCTATCAGCTCAATTTCCCATTTTCTTCCAATGATATTTTGCTGCATATCTTCTTTAATTTTGATTTTCTGCAAAGATAATGCAAACGAGCGTAATGAAAGCTTGCTTTCAGATTGCCGAGTGCAACTTATCTTCTGCAAAGATAATGCTAAATCATGAAAAAACGATGGAAAATTGGAAAAAAAAGTGCCGATAGTGGTGCCAAAAGTTGCTTTTTTAGGCACCACTATCGGCACTTTTCTCTGTTTTTATGCTGTTTTTTGCAGTGTGTAGATGTTCTATGGTTGTGTCAATATAATCAGGATAAGTCATGGTAATGTGTCTACTTTTTTAGTTCATCAGTTGGTCTCTCTATGTCCTCCGGTTGGTCTGTTTGTGCCCGTCACACGGGTATCCGCAGACCGTGTGCTGGGCAGCTATTGCCCATAGCGTGGGCAACGAGTGCTCAAATATAGGACTTGTTTTTGGGCAATATTATTTTAATCTTTTTCGATGTTTAAACAGGGTTTTCTTAATGTTTTAACTGTCTTTTCTCTAGTATCGTGCAATCTTTCATGATACTTCTATAGTATTTCATGATACTTCCATGATACTTCTTTCTGCTTTTTCCGAGAAGTCTCATTGAATGTAAATACTTATGTGTCAGTAATATATTATGATATTTACGGCGAAAAATGAGACTATGATACTTTTTTCGAGAAAAAATATCTACGTGCGTAAAAGCGGATAGATGCTATTTCTTTGTTTGTATTCTAACCAGGAGGTGAAGATAGGTATGGAGAAGCTTCTTAGTGTGATTTATGATAGTGCCCAGCGTACTATCAGCGACTGGATAATTAAGGAGGGGTGAATTTCTTAGGTTTATTTGTACTTTAAACATGTTATTAAAATTATATTGTTTTCTTATTGCAACACTAGGATAAATGAAATTTCTGATATGGCAAAATCCTGAGCAACTTTTTTGTTGCTCAGGTACTTATGAAAAAGTCAAATTGTAGTGTTGCGAAAATTAGAAAAAACAACGCATTTACTATAAAAAGCACATCCTCAAAACTTCTACATCTGCCCAATATGTCATAATGATTTGATAATGTGGTCAGAAAAAGAATCTTTGGGAATTGTCCAGATGGCATCTGGACAATTTGTTTGCTCATTGTTGTTTTCATAATGTTATTGGAAGGTTCCGATACATTATTGTCAAATTGTGCAATTGCTGGCTGCACAATTTGAGAACCTAAATATTTCTCTACGGCATTTTTAAAGCTTTTCGATGAATATTCATCGTAGAACATTACCATGTTGTAAATGCTACTTCGGCTAAAACCTTTGATTTCAGGGTGGTTTGAGCGAATGTATTCTGATAGCTAGCAAACAACTTTGCTTCCCCATTCTTCTGTTTTCAATTTTTCAGAAACATACTTCCCTACACACCAAGCGGTAAGCAAAATTTCATTATTTACCACTTGTGATGCATGGCTTTTATGTTGCTGAATAATGTCTATGACTTCAGCAAATTGTGCCTCTTGTGTTATGCTAATATTATATTTTGTCATACTTATCTTTTCTTGATACAATTTCGTATGCGCTGCATACGAAATCTTATATTTCTTTTATTCAACTCAATAATTATTCCAACTCATTCACTGCCTTGCTGATATTCAGGCTCTGTTCCTTGATGTTCGACATCAGTTGGCTCAATAGTAAATATTCTGTGTCATTACCCTGTTTTATCCAAGTGGTGTCAAGACTTGTTTTATCACGAGCCATTATTTCATCAATGCTATACTTGCACCATCTGCCAGATGGTGACACTCCAACTTGTTAATTTAGCTACAAAGATAATGATAATATTTCACTTGACCATTTATATGATTCACTATTTATACTTTTTTTGTCTTTTATGGATGGTTTCTCAACTTTTTTGAAAAATCTCTTGTTGGTTTCAAAAGAAAATCGTAACTTTGCTGCTACAATAGAAACATTAATAACATTGGGATTATGAAGCAGGTAGAAGAAAGATATATCAGTTTGCTGACCGATTTCGGTTTTAAGCGAATTTTCGGGTCAGCTCCTAACAAGGATTTGTTGATCTGTTTCCTTAACAGCTTGTTCAATGGAAGACAAGTTGTTAAGGATGTGAAGTATCTGAATCCTGAGAACGTGGGTGATATCTACACCGACAGAAAAGCTATTTTCGACGTATATTGCGAAGGAGAAAACGGCGAGAAGTTTATCGTGGAAATGCAGAATGCATACCAGACATACTTCAAGGACCGTGCCCTGTTCTATTCCACCTTCCCAATCCGTGAGCAGGCTCCTAAGGGTAATGAATGGGACTTCAAGCTCAACCATATCTATACCATTGCCCTGCTCAACTTCAACATGAACGAGGATGCCTTCAATAAGGAAGAAATCCGCCATCATGTACAGTTATGCGATACTGCTACGCACAAGATTTTCTACGATAAGCTGGAGTTTATCTATGTAGAAATAGCCAAGTTCAACAAGTCGCTTGACGAGTTGGAAACGCTATATGACAAGTGGCTCTATGCCCTAAAGAATCTCTACAAGCTCACTCAGCGTCCTAAGGCCTTATGCGACAAGGTCTTCGACCGTCTCTTTGAAGAAGCCGAGATTGCAAAATTTACTCCGCAGGAACAGCGAGAGTACGAAGCCAGCAAAATGGCATATCGCGACATCAAGAATTCGATTGATACTGCCAAGAAAGAGGGAAAAGAAGAAGGATTAGCTGAAGGCATGGAGAAAGGATTAGCTGAAGGTATGGAGAAAGGAATGAACCAGCGAAGCCTCGAGATTGCCAGAAAGATGCTGGCAAAAGGTATGGATGCAGCTACGGTGATGGAAATAACGGGATTGTCGGAGTGTCAGTTGCTGCAGCTGAAAGAATAAAGAGTATCTCGTGCCATATTCAGCCGATGGCAAGCGATAGTATAAGGTGGATTCCAAAAACGCAAGAAGTCTGCTGGCATCACTGCCAACAGACTTCACTTTTCACTAAACCGAACCTAAAATTCTATCTTATATTTGAAAATCATGTAAATTCTATGGAAACCTGAATAAGTCTTATTACCTTTTAAAAAACTAACCTAATCTATTCTTTCTTGTATAACGCCTGCAAAATGAATTGTCTTTTCCTATTTTTATTTATTCAGCAATAGTCTGCTGCTCTGCTGTCTGCTGTTCTGTAGTATCCTTCTGCTCAGTAGTTTCCTGCTGAGTGGTTTCCTCAGTTGTTGCTGGAGTCTCCTCTGTTGCATTTTCCTGCTGGGTAGAATCCTCAGCTGCAGCCTGTGGCTGAACAGGAGCATCTACTGCCAATGAATCTGAAGGTGCGTCTGGAGCTACTGTATCAACAGGAGCAACCTGACCGTTACTAACCATTCTGCTTGATGCAAAAACGTTGCTTACTGAAACCATAACCAAAGCTGCGATAGCTGCAAACATAAACTTCTTCATAATCTTATCTTTTTTAAATTGTTACTAATATTGATGTTACTTATTTGTTTGTGGATTCATTGTCGAACCCGCTAATCATAGTCACAATCTGCGTGCCAAAAAGATGAGAAAAATGTCTTTGTGCTGATAATCAGGTTTTTATGCGTTTTGTGCCAAAAATGAATGGTGTGGAATGTGAGGAAATGCTGTGGAAATATTCCCCAGAAAGTTGGGGAATGCACAAAAAAAAGGTCCCGACGGGGATGTTACTCCCCGAAGGAACCTTTCTCATATAATAGGAAATGATAAAAACCTATCTTTTAGAGATTCTTGAACTCGATGCCGGTTGCCTCTGAGTAGTCAATAGTAATTGGCTTCTCACGGCTTACTTCCTCGGCAAGAATCTTCTTGCTCAAATCGTTCAAGACGTAATCCTGGATGGCACGCTTTACTGGACGGGCACCAAACTCTGGATCGTAACCTACCTCGGCAAGATAACCGATGGCGGCTGGAGTCCAGCGGAGATCGAAGCCCTGAGGCTCCAACATCTTCTTGGCTCTGTTCATCTGCAACTCCACTACCTTGGCAATCTGATCCTTGGTCAATGGCTGGAAGGTGATGATGTCGTCAATACGGTTCAGGAACTCTGGACGGAAGGTCTTCTTCAGCATCTCACGGCTCGCATTGGAAGTCATGATGATGATGGTGTTCTTGAAGTTGACCACACGACCCTTGTTATCAGTCAATCGGCCATCGTCCAATACCTGGAGCAGGGTGTTGAAGACATCTGGGTGTGCCTTCTCAATCTCATCGAAGAGAACCACACTGTATGGTTTGCGACGAACAGCCTCGGTCAACTGACCACCCTCATCGTATCCTACGTAGCCTGGAGGCGCTCCGATGAGACGGGTGACACTGAACTTTTCCTGATACTCACTCATATCTATTCGCGTCATCATCGACTCGTCGTTGAAGAGATATTCAGCTAAAGCCTTGGCAAGCTCGGTCTTACCTACACCGGTGGTACCGAGGAAGATGAAGCTGGCGATAGGACGCTTTGGATCCTGCAAACCGGCACGGCTGCGGCGTACGGCATCGCTTACGGCGGTGATTGCCTCATCCTGACCGATGACTCTCTTGTGGAGTTCCTCCTCCAGATGGAGCAGTTTCTCACGCTCGCTCTGCATCATTCGGCTTACTGGTATTCCGGTCCAGCGGCTTACTACCTCTGCTATATCATCGGCAGTCACCTCTTCGCGGATCATCGCCTCACCGCCCTGGGTGCTCTTCAGTTGCTCCTGAATCTTCTTGATATCCTCTTCAAGAGCTACCAGTTTAGAGTAGCGAATCTCTGCAACTCGTTCGTAATTACCTTCACGCTCCATGCGTTCAGCCTCGAACTTGAGGTTCTCTATCTCCTGCTTGTCTTGCTGAATTTTATTGACGAGAGCCTTTTCGCCTTCCCACTTAGCACGGAAGTCGTGCTCCTTGTCCTTCAACTCAGCAATCTCCTTGTCGAGCTGCTGAATCTTAGGCTGGTCGTTCTCTCGCTTAATAGCCTCACGTTCAATCTCCAACTGCTTCAAGTGACGGGTGATTTCATCCAGCTCCTCAGGCACGGAGTCGCGCTCCATACGGAGTTTGGCTGCGGCTTCATCCATCAGGTCGATGGCCTTGTCAGGGAGGAATCTGTCAGAGATGTATCTCTCTGATAACTTGACAGCTGCGATACATGCGTCATCCTGAATACGAACCTTGTGGTGGTTCTCGTAACGCTCCTTGATACCACGAAGAATGCTGATGGCATCTACCTCGTCTGGCTCGTTGACCATCACGGTCTGGAATCGACGCTCCAAAGCCTTGTCTTTCTCGAAGTACTTCTGATACTCGTTGAGGGTAGTGGCACCGATGGCTCTCAATTCGCCACGAGCCAAGGCTGGCTTCAGAATGTTGGCTGCATCCATGGCACCTTCGCCGCCGCCAGCACCTACCAGGGTATGAATCTCATCGATGAAGAGGATAATCTGACCGTTGGCATTGGTCACCTCCTTGATGACGCTCTTCAGACGCTCCTCGAACTCACCCTTGTATTTGGCACCGGCAACCAGTGCACCCATATCGAGCGAATAGAGCTGCTTGTTCTTCAGGTTCTCAGGCACATCGCCACGGACGATACGCTCTGCAAGTCCCTCAACGATAGCGGTCTTACCAGTACCAGGCTCACCGATAAGGATTGGGTTGTTCTTGGTACGGCGAGAGAGAATCTGGAGCACACGGCGGATCTCTTCGTCACGACCGATTACCGGGTCGAGCTTGCCGCTGCGTGCCTGTTCTACCAGGTTCTTGGCGTACTTTTCAAGACTCTGATAGTTCTCGTCGGCACTCTGGCTTTTCACGTTCTGACCCTGTCGCAAATCCTGGATGGCTGCGGTGAGGTCCTTCTCGTTGGCACCCGCATCCTTGAGGATTCGGGCAGCGGTAGAGTTGCCTTTGAGGATAGCGAGGAGGATAGGCTCCACGCTAACGAATTCATCTCCCATCTTCTTGGCGATGTCCTCGGCATTGAGCAATATCTGGTTGGTATCGCCCGAGAGGTATGGCTGACCAGCACCCTGCACACGAGGCAAGTGCTGCATCTCCTGCTGCAGGAGCATGGCAATCTGGTTGCCGTTCATACCCAGCTTCTGGAAGATGTAGTTGGTTACATCAGGTGCTTTCTCGATGATACCACTGAGAAAATGCACCGGTTCGATGGTCTGCTGACCATTTCTCTGCGCTATGTTCACAGCGGCCTGCACCGCTTCCTGCGCCTTGATTGTAAATTTGTCGAATGTCATATCTTGATCTCCTTTCTAAATGTTATTTGTTCTACTTCTGCAATCCGGGGATGCGAATAGCGTGCCCATTGCGTGTTTTTTTGCGTTTTTCTGACATTTTGTCTGCTTTTTCTTTTCTTTTTGCCTATTCTTAGAATAGCTTCTGTCAAAATGGCTGAATCCTTACTTGATTTATCGCAAATATCTTTTAAATAATGTGATAATAGGTATTAAATATTTGTGTATTCCAAATATTCTTTGTATCTTTGCAGCGTTTTTAGAAACCATATTGAATATAAGAATTCGTAATATATAAAGTCAATGGCTGAAACAAAGAAGATCAAGACAGCTTTGGTGTCTGTCTTTCACAAGGATGGCTTGGACGAGTTGCTCGCCAAGTTGAATGAAGAGGGTGTTAAGTTCCTGAGCACAGGTGGTACTCAGAAGTTTATCGAATCTTTGGGTTATGAATGTGAAAAAGTTGAGGATGTCACCACATATCCATCAATCCTCGGTGGTCGTGTGAAGACTCTTCATCCAAAAATATTTGGAGGTATCTTGGCCCGTCGCGACAATGAGGGCGACCAGGAGCAGATGAAGGAGTATGAGATTCCTTCTATCGACCTCGTTATCGTGGATCTCTATCCATTTGAGCAGACTGTAGCCAGCGGCGCCAGCGATGCCGACATCATTGAGAAGATTGATATCGGCGGTATCTCTCTGATCCGTGCCGGTGCCAAGAACTTCAAGGACGTGGTTATCGTTCCTAGCAAGACTGAGTACAGTGTGCTTCTCGACATCCTGAAAAAGAAGGGTGCTGAAACCGACATTGAGGACCGCAAGATGTTCGCAGAGCGTGCATTCGGCGTAAGTTCTCACTATGATACAGCTATCCACGCTTGGTTTGCCAAGTAATAAAGAGGTAAACCAATTCATCTCGCTACTCTTCCCGCTCTTGAAAGAGAGGGCGGGAAGATGACTACAAAAGGAAAGATTTTAAGCTTAAAATATTAGATTTACATTAGCAAATGGGATTTTTTTCATTTATTCAGGAAATCGCAATGGACTTGGGTACCGCCAATACCATCATTATCAGTGATGATAAGATTGTAGTGGACGAACCTTCTGTTGTTGCCCTCGACCGCCGCACCGACAAGATGATTGCCGTAGGCGAGAAGGCAAAGATGATGTACGAGAAGACTCATGACAACATCCGTACAATCCGTCCTCTGCGTGATGGCGTTATCGCCGACTTTACTGCCTGCGAGCAGATGATGCGTGGACTTATCAAGATGGTTCATACAGGAAGCCGATTGTTCTCACCTTCACTCCGTATGGTGATTGGTGTTCCTTCTGGTTCTACTGAGGTAGAGCTCCGTGCCGTACGTGACTCTGCTGAGCATGCCGACGGTCGCGACGTATATTTGATTTTTGAACCTATGGCTGCTGCTATCGGTATCGGTATCGACGTAGAGGCACCAGAAGGTAACATGATAGTTGATATAGGTGGTGGTAGCACCGAGATTGCAGTCATCTCTCTGGGTGGTATCGTATCCAACAACTCTATCCGTACTGCCGGTGACGACCTGACTGCCGACATCCAGGAGTATATGAGCCGCCAGCACAACGTGAAGGTTTCTGAGCGTATGGCTGAGCGTATCAAGATTCATGTGGGTTCTGCCCTGACAGATCTGGGTGATGAGGCTCCTGAGGACTTCATCGTTCACGGTCCTAACCGTATCACAGCGCTCCCTATGGAGGTTCCTGTATGCTATCAGGAGATTGCTCACTGTCTGGATAAGACTGTAGCCAAGATTGAGAATGCAGTACTCTCTGCTCTCGAGAATACTCCACCAGAGCTTTACGCCGACATCGTGAAGAACGGTATCTGGCTTTCAGGTGGTGGTGCTCTGCTCCGCGGTCTCGACAAGCGACTCCAGGACAAGATCAACATCCCATTCCATATCGCCGAGGATCCATTGCACAGTGTGGCTAAGGGTGCCGGTATCGCATTGAAGAATGTGGATCGTTTCTCATTCCTGATGAGATAATATTCAAGATATTTAAATTCCGCATCTGGACCACTTGTGCCCATTTGCGGAATTTTAATCATATACAGATTCATTTTTTAAAGTATGCACAACCTTTTAGAGTTTTTGCAGAAATACAACCATTGGTTTGTCTTCGTGATTCTGGAGGTGGTGAGCATGGTGCTTCTGTTCCAGTATAACAGCTACCAGGGCAGTGCGTGGTTTTCTACAGCCAACGCCGTGACGGGCAAGATCTATGAATGGGATGCCAACGTGGAGACTTTCTTCTCCCTGACCAAGGTGAACCAGGAACTTACCCAGCGGAATGCCTATCTGGAACAGCAGGTGCAGCAGCTGAGCGACAGCCTCTATGGGGTAACCAAGGATAGTGCCATCTATCATCGCGACCAGTTTGCGCTGCTTCAGAATTACCGACTCATCCCAGCCAAGGTGGTTGCCAACAGCCTGGACAAGCCAGACAACCTGATTACCATCGACAAGGGTAGCGCCGACGGCATCCATAAGGATATGGGTGTGATAAGCGGTACCGGAGTGGTGGGCATCGTGTATCTCGTGGCTCAGCATTACAGCATCGTGATACCAGTGCTCAACGTGAAGTCGAATATCAGCTGTACCATCCAGGGCAGAGGCTATTTCGGTTATCTGCGATGGAAGGGTGGCGTTTCGGAACTTGCCTATCTGGAAGAGGTGCCACGCCATGCCCACTTCAAGCTGGGCGACTACGTAGTGACGAGTGGCTATTCGGCTGTGTTCCCTCCGGGAGTAAGAGTGGGCAAGATTCTGCACGTGTTTAATTCTGCTGATGGATTGTCGTATAGAGTACAGTTGAGACTTTCTACCGACTTTGCCCGTCTGCGTGATGTCTGCGTCATCGATGATGCCGTGATGAAGGAACGCCTGCAGATTATGCGTGCTGCACAGGACAGTATCATGCCCGACGGCAATGCCAAAGGTAAAAATTAAAAGATCATAGTAAGAGGAGATTAAGTAGCAATGAGTATAGATTTGATAAAACGACTCGGCATCTTCGTGGTGCTTGTGCTGGTGCAGGGATTGGTGTTCAACCATATCCACTTGTTCAACTGCGCCACCCCCTTGCTGTATATTCTCATGGTGCTCCATTTCCGCAGAAACCACCCACGCTGGTCGGTGATGCTGTGGAGCTTCATGATGGGACTTTGTATCGACGTGTTTGCCAATACGCCGGGAGTAGCTGCAGCTTCGATGACCTTCATCGGACTGCTTCAGCCTTATCTTTTCGAACTCTTCGTGCCAAGAGACAGTGCCGACGACCTGGAGCCATCCATGCGCACCATCGGTGTCGGTTCGTATGTTCTCTACACGTTGGTTATCGTACTCGTTTATAATCTGGTATTCTTTACTCTGGAGACCTTCAATTTCTTCAATTGGATGGAGTGGCTCCTCCGCATCGGTGGCAGTACAGCCATCACGATGTTGCTCATCATGGCATTGGAGAGCTTCCGCAAGGGATAGAACCTTGCTGTAAGACAGAGAACAGTAAAAGATCAAACAAAAAATTTCAGCTATATATATAATATGGTGGATTACAATCTTGATAAGCGTAAGTATGTGATTAGTGGTGTGGCTATAGCAATTGTAGTCATATACACCATTCGTCTCTTTACGCTTCAGATTATGAGCGAGGATTATAAGAAGAATGCCGATTCCAATGCCTTCCTGAAGCAGATAGAGTTCCCTTCGCGTGGCGCTATCTACGATAGAAACGGCAAGCTGATGGTGTATAATTCGCCTTCCTATGATATCATGGTGGTGATGAAGGAGCAGGAGGGACGTCTGGATACGATGGACTTCTGCAACTCCCTGGGCATTACCAAGGAGGCTTTCGAAAAGCGAATGGAGACCATTAAGGACAGAAGCAAGAATCCCGGATATTCGCGATATACCCAGCAACTCTTCATGAGTCAGCTTTCAGACAAGGACTTCAGCGTCTTCCAGGAGAAGCTGTTCCGTTTCCCGGGCTTCTATGTGCAGAAGCGAAGCGTGAGAGAATATGCCTATCCATACGCTGCCCATGTACTGGGAGATGTGGGTGAGGTTTCGCCAAGTGATATAGAGGAGGATGACTACTATCAGCCAGGTGACTATATCGGTAAGCTGGGACTGGAGAAGCACTACGAGAAGGAGCTCCGAGGAACCAAGGGCGTGAAGATTCTGCTTCGCGATGCCCGCGGAAGAATACAGGGAAGCTATCAGAACGGAAAGCTCGACCAGCGACCTGTTGCCGGCAAGGACCTGACGCTGGGTATCGATGTCAACCTCCAGGCTCTGGGCGAAAGACTGCTGCAGGGCAAGATTGGAAGTATCGTTGCCATTGACCCAAGAGACGGATCGGTGCTGGCGATGGTTTCATCTCCTACCTATGATCCGCGCCGACTGGTGGGCAAGAATAGAGGAAAGATGCACAAGTGGCTGTCGCAGAATCCTTGGAAACCGCTCCTGAACCGTAGTATCATGGGACAGTATCCTCCGGGTTCTACCTTCAAGACCTCCCAGGCGCTGACCTATCTTACCGAGGGAATCATTACTCCGGGCACAGCCTTCCCATGTAATCATGGTTTCTCCTATAAGGGTCTGCATGTGGGATGTCATGGTCACCCGTCGCCTATTGCGCTGGTGGATGCCATCAGTACTTCCTGCAACGGCTACTTCTGCTGGGGACTTTATTATATGATAGGCAACAAGAAAAAGTATGGTTCGGTGCAGGAGGCGATGACCGTATGGAAAGACTATATGGTGAGTATGGGATTCGGCTATAAGCTGGGCATCGATCTGCCAGGCGAGAAGAGAGGTCTGATTCCAAATGCACAGTTCTATGACAAGGCCTACAAGGGATCCTGGAACGGACTAACCGTCATCAGTATTTCTATCGGACAGGGAGAGGTGAACCTCACTCCTCTGCAGATTGCCAATTTGGGAGCCACCATCGCCAATCGAGGCTATTACTATGTGCCTCATGTAGTGCGCAAGGTGCAGGGCGAACCGCTCGATACGCTTTATACCCGCCGTCATTACACCAAGGCTTCGAAGCGAGCCTATGACTATGTGGTGGCTGGTATGAGAAGTTCGGCACTGAAGGGTACCTGTAAGATGCTCTCCCGTTACGACTTCGAGGCTTGCGGCAAGACCGGTACGGCTCAGAACCGTGGTCACGACCACTCTGTATTCATGGGCTTTGCTCCGATGAACAATCCGAGAATCGCCATCGCCGTGTATGTGGAGAATGGTGGATGGGGTGCCGACTACGGTGTGCCTATCGGAGGTTTGATGATGGAGCAGTATCTGAAAGGCAAGCTTTCTCCTGCTTCAGAAAGTCAGGCTGCCCAGATGCAGGCTCGCAGAATCGCCTACGGTTCCAGCAGCAGATAATATACTGAAGTTTCAAATTATTGAACAATAAAAACAATGGCTCAATCAGATAATAAACAACCAGCTGGTATTCTCCGTTCGCTCGACTGGTGGACCATCGGCATCTATCTGGCATTGCTCTGCTTCGGCTGGATCAGTGTCTGCGGTGCCAGCTATACCTATGGCGACAATGATATCTTCAGTCTGGGTGCCCGTTCGGGTATGCAGATTATATGGATAGGTACCTCCATAGCGCTGGGCTTCGTCATCCTGATGATGGACGACCGGTTTTTCGATACCTTCGCCTACGTGATCTATGCCGTGCTGATATTGCTGCTTTTTGCCACGATATTCAATCCGCATAGCATCAAGGGTTCGCACTCCTGGCTGGTGCTGGGACCGCTGCGACTGCAGCCTGCCGAGTTCGGTAAGTTTGCTACGGCGCTGGCTGTGGCGAAGTTTATGTGCAGCTATGGATTCAATATCCACAAAATGAAGCATTTCATGGCGGCTGTGGGCATCATCATTCTGCCTATGATATGTATCGTGGGACAGCGCGAGACGGGTTCGGCATTGGTTTATTCTGCCTTCTTCCTGATGCTTTACCGCGAGGGAATGCCGGGTGCCATCCTCTTTACCGGAGTCTCGATGGTGGTTTACTTTGTGGTGGGTATCAAGTACGAGAACGTGATGATGTGGGATACCTACACCTCAGTGGGAAAGTTCATAGTGCTGCTGCTGGTGCAGATCTTCACGGCAGGACTGGTGAACAGCTATACGGGCAACAGGAAGCATGCTCTCATCATCCTAAGCTACTCGGTGGGCATCACGCTCATCTTTGCGCTCTTCTCTACCTACATCATTCCGTTTGATATCGTATGGGTGCAGCTGCTGCTCTGTGCGGTGATGATTGGATTTCTGGTGTATCACGGTTTGAGAACCCGCTTCCGCAACTATTTCCTGATTTCGATTTTCGCAATGGGAAGTATTGCCTTTTTCTACAGTGCCGATTACGTGCTGAACAACGTGATGGAACCTCACCAGCGAGTGCGTATCAACGTGCTGCTGGGATTGGATGAAGACCTGGCGGGTGCCGGATATAATGTGCATCAGAGTGAGATAGCCATCGGTTCGGGTGGCTTGCAGGGAAAGGGATTCCTGAACGGAACCCAGACCAAGCTGAAGTTCGTGCCTGAGCAGGATACCGACTTCATCTTCTGTACAGTAGGAGAGGAGGAAGGATTCCTGGGTTCGGCAGGCGTATTGCTGCTCTTCCTGATGTTGATATTGAGGTTGATACATCTGGCGGAGCGACAACCTTTCAAGTTCGGACGAATATACGGCTACTGTGTGCTCTCGGTATTCCTGTTCCACCTATTTATTAATGTAGGAATGGTGCTGGGACTGACGCCGGTAATCGGTATTCCGCTTCCATTCTTCAGTTATGGAGGTAGTTCGCTTTGGGGCTTTACCATCCTGCTCTTCATCTTCCTGCGTATTGATGCCGGAAGAAATCTGGTAAGAAGCTAGATCTTGCAGCATAAGAAGCAGGATATTCCATATTGGAAGCAGATTTTACAGCATAAAAAAATGACCAGTGAGATACGTCTCATTGGTCATTTTTTGTTATTTTCACTCCGATGTCGCTTACACCCGGAAGAATTTCTCGCTTCATATCGTGGCGGATGGCGATATGGATGGAATCGCCTCTGTTTATCTTATAGATATTGATAGGGAAGTTGTACTGATAGTAGCTGATGCCCTGTCCCTTGTTCTCACCACGCTGGTTGATGAGCTGGCAGAGTACGGTATCAGTCCTCTCGATACGCTGACCCTTGTTGGCAGGGTAGATGGTCTGGTTCACGATGAGTGTCAAAGCCGTAAACGGATAGGCACCCGTGGTTCTCAGACCCAGACTCTGCCGGTAATAGCCGGTGACAGCCATTGGAGGGATTTCGAACGATAGGGTATCGTTCTTCTCCCATCCTGCAATCGGCGTGTGGGCATATTCATCATATACCTTGGCATGATTGCAAGCGCTGAAGGCTATGGTTGTCACCAGTATGAAAACGAAATGAATCAGTCTTTTCATTTTTACTTCTTGTCCTCCTGTGGCTTGTTATTTTCGCCCTGCTGAGGCTTGTTGTTGTTTGCCTGCTGAGGCTTGTTGTTTTCGCCCTGCTGAGGCTTGTTGTTGTTTGCCTGCTGAGGCTTGTTATTATTGCCTTGCTGAGGTCTGTTTCCCTGCTGGCGAGGTCCCTTGTTTCTATTATCCCTGTTGCGGTTATTGCCGTTTGGCTGGCGGTTCTCGCTCTTTTCAGGGCGGTTCGCATTACGGTTCTTGTTCTTCTTCTTTTTCTTCGCCTTGTCGAATCGGCTGAGATCAGATTCATTGAGCAGGTCGATGCTCTTGGAAGTTTCCTTCACCTTGCCGTTCTCCATCAGGCTGAGCGGTTTCTCTCCCTGCTTGTTCATCTCGATGATTTCCTTGGCACGTTCTGCGGTGATGGTCTCCAGGTTTGAAGCCAGGTTCTTGTCAGAAGAGTAGGTGATGAGTCCGGCAAGGATATCTACCTTGAACTGATGGAACTCGCCGTCGGCAGTCTGAAGCACGGCATCCTTAGGTGGCATCTTTCGGCTTGCCTCCACATAGTTATCTACCTCGTAGTTGAGGCAGCACTTCAGTTTGGCGCACATACCTGCCAGCTTCTGAGGGTTGAGCGAGATGTCCTGGTAGCGTGCAGCATTGGTGCTCACACTTACGAAGTTCTTCATCCAGGTAGCGCAGCAGAGTTCTCTGCCGCAAGGACCGGTACCGCCGATACGACCAGCCTCCTGACGTGCACCAATCTGCTTCATCTCGATACGGACATGGAAGGTATCGGCAAGCACCTTGATGAGCTGGCGGAAATCCACACGCTCATCAGCGATATAGTAGAAGATAGCCTTGTTGCCATCACCCTGATACTCCACGTCTCCGATTTTCATATTCAAGCCCAGGTCTTTGGCTATCTGACGGCTCTGGATCATGGTATCGTGTTCGCGGCTCTTGGCTTCCTTTGCCTTGTCGAGGTCCACCTGCTTGGCAAGTCGGTAGATGCGCTTGATGTCATCATGCGACTTGAGATTTGCCTTCTTGATCTGCAGTTTTACCAGTCGGCCGGTTAATGTAACTACACCCACGTCGTGACCCGGGTTAGCCTCTACAGCCACGATATCGACTTTCTTGAGGTCGAGGTTGTTAACATTATGATAATATCCCTTTCGGGTATTTTTAAATTGCACTTCCACCAGGTCGGTGCTCTCAGCGTTTCCTGGCACGTCGGCTAGCCAGTCGTATGTGTTGAGCTGTCGGTCCTGACGACCCACAGCCTTGCAGCATAGACCTCTATCGCAGCCATTCCACATTCTGAATTTCATATTTTTATAATCCACGATGTATTCTATTTATTTAATTGATGATTAATATATATATTGCCCTTTCGGGATGTATTTCCTTTATTTTCTGATGAGCAGAACGATATTCTTCAGCGCCAGGTCGAAGAACACGATTTTTGGGTTGGCATTCTGGGCGATGAATCGCTTGCTTTCCTCGAAGAGATTGGAGATGTCGATGATGTTCGCCTCGTTGATGAATCGGGCGAAGTTCCTGGCGAAATTCTCCTCCTCCTGTGTCATATAACTGAGTTCCGGCTGGCGGAAATTATACATGAAACTCTCTCGCAGCATGTGCATGAAATAATCGAGCATTCGCTTCTGCTTCTCTCTTCCGAAGGTGGCAACCACCTCGCTCCACTTCTTCAGGTCATGGATGTTGCGCATATAGGAGAGGCGCATCAGCATGATGAACATATCCAGATGCTGGCGGTTTTCATTGCCAGAGTCCAGCTCCTCCAATGCATGGTTCCAGTTGCCGTTGGCAATTCGGGCGATTCGGTGGGCTGATTCTGCATCCAGCGCTCTTCGCTCTATGAGCGCTTTCTCCACCTCGGAAGTTTCAATTTTCTTCAGGTCGATACGCTGTGCACGGCTTCTGATGGTTTCGAGCAGGAGTTCCGGCTGCTCGCTTACCAGGAGGAAGAGGGTCTGATGAGGCGGCTCTTCCAGCAGTTTCAATATCTTGTTGGCGCTCGTGAGGTTCATACGCTCCGGCAACCATATCAGACTGATCTTGTATCCGCCCTGACTCGACATCATGCTCAGTTCTCTCGAAAGATTGTCGGTCTCATCGGCGGTGATGATTGCCTGCTTGTTGAAGTCGGCATCGGTCTTGCCCATGCGCTGCATCCAGTCGCTGATCAGTACATACGGACCTTCCTGAAGGAGCATCTCCCTCCATTCTTTCATAAAATCGAGACTTACGGGCGTATGGTCGCCGCTCATCTCGGATGTCTTGATGGTAGGGAAGGTGAAGTGCAGGTCGGGATGTTCCCATTTTCTCAGCATCGGGGAATCGCCCAGCAGATAGCTGGCAAAAGCCAGCGCCACAGCCAATTTTCCACAACCTTGTGGACCGCAGAACATCAGTGCATGAGGCACACGATTCTCCTGAACCATCTCCATCAGACGGTTCCATATATCTTGCTGACCTATCACTTCACTATTTAACATTGAACTCCTTTGAACTTTGAATTTTGAACTTTGAACTTTATGATGAGTCGTCAGTGGCTAAAAGTCCTGGCGACTCATTTCTTTTTCCTACTTTCTAAAATAGGATTTTTGCAATCTGTTTCACGCTATCCACCGCCGAAACGGTGAAGAAGTGGATATGATTGTATCCGTGATCGAAGAGATCTTTCACCTGGGCTGTCGTCCACTCGATACCGAGTGCCTTGGCATCTTCATCGCTCTTACACTTCAAAACCTCCTGCGCCAGTGCTTCTGGGATGTCGCAATGGAAGGTCTTTGGTACCATGGTAAGCTGACTCAGCTTGGCGAATGGCTTCAGCGCCGGAACGATAGGGATGGTGATGCCCATCTGGCGAGCCTTCTCTACGAAAGCATAGAATTTCTCGTTGTCATAGAAGAGCTGGGTGATGGCATAGTCAGCGCCCAACTGCTGCTTCTCGAGGAGATGCTGCATGTCCATCTCGAGATTGGGAGCCTCTTCGTGCTTCTCAGGATAGCAGGCTACGCCACAGCAGAATTTATCACCCGGATGCTTAATCGGGGTGCCGTCGAAGAAAAAACCGTCGTTAAACTGGTTTACTTGCTTCAGCAGGTCGGTGGCGTTGGTATGACCGTTTTCTGTTGGTGTAAACTGTCGGTCTTCCTTTGCCTTGTCGCCTCTCAGTACCAGGATATTGCTGATGCCCAGAAACTGGAGATCGAGCAATTCGTATTCGATGTCTTCCTTCGTGGCACCGCTACAGATGACGTGAGGGATGACAGGGATGTCGTACTTGTTCTGGATGGCGCCTGCGATGGCAACGGTGCCAGGGCGGCGACGCACACGCTGACGAGTGAGGAGACCGTTTTCCAGTTCCTTGTAAACATACTCGCTATGGTGTGTGGTAATGTTGATAAACCGTGGGTCGAAGTCCTTGAGGCTGTCGATGGTGCGGAAGAGAGCCGCAGTGCCATTACCCTTGAGAGGTGGCAAAACCTCGAAAGAGAAGCCTCTTTTGTCGCCCTTCTGATGTAAGAATTCTGCGATGTTCATATTACGTAATATCTATGTTCTCTTATTTTGGTTGCAAATTTACAAAAAAAATAGGGGAAAAGTGCAGAATATGCGTATTATTTTAAAATAAACAGATAAAAAATTTAAAATAAACAAATAAAAAAATAACCTAAAGTAAAATGGAACAACAACAAAAGGGCTCTAAGGCCTATCTTTTCTCGATTGTGATGGTCGCCGTTTTGGGTGGCTTGCTTTTCGGTTACGATACCGCTGTGATATCAGGTGCCGAGAAGGGTTTGCAGGCATTCTTCAAGGGTGCAGGTGATTTCGAATACACCGATGTGATGCACGGATTCACTTCTTCCAGTGCGCTGATCGGATGTATCATCGGTAGTTCGCTTTCTGGTCTTTTCGCCAGCAGGCTGGGTCGCAAGCGCTCGCTCATCTTTGCGGGTGTCTGCTTCTTCCTCTCTGCCTGGGGATCTATGGAACCGGAAACCTATCTCCTCCCTCAGGGACATGCCGACTGGACGCTGCTGGTAGTGTTCAATTTCTATCGTGTGCTGGGTGGTATCGGTGTAGGTATGGCTTCAGCCATCTGTCCGATGTATATCGGCGAAATCGCTCCGAGCAATGTGCGCGGTATGTTGGTGAGCTGCAATCAGTTTGCCATCATCTTCGGTCAGCTGGTGGTTTATTTCGTCAATTTCATCATTATGGGTTCCCATGCCAATCCTATCTATGATGCTGCGGGCGCCATCGCCAATATGGTGGATGCGCAGTGGACCATCGAGACGGGCTGGAGATATATGTTTGGTAGCGAGATGGTTCCGGCAGGTCTGTTCACCTTCCTGATCTGCTTCGTACCAGAGACCCCTCGTTATCTCGTGATGATCGGACAGGATGAGAAGGCATACGGCGTGCTTGCCAAGATCAATGGTTCTGAGAAGGCACGTGAGATTATCCACGATATCAAGAATACGGTGACCGTGAAGACCGAGAAGCTCTTCTCTTACGGTTTTATGTGTATCTTTGTGGGCGTGATGCTTTCTGTATTCCAGCAGGCTGTGGGTATCAATGCAGTGCTCTATTATGCGCCTCGTATCTTCCAGGATATGGGTATGGGCAATCCGATGGTTCAGACCGTCATCATGGGTGTTGTGAATATCTCGTTTACGCTGGTAGCTGTCTTTACGGTAGAGAAGCTGGGCAGAAAGCCATTGCTTATCTTCGGTTCCATCGGCATGGCAGTAGGAGCCTTGGGCGTAGCCTTCACCTTTGGAAATGAAGCATTGAGTACGGTTACCATGCTGAGTATCATGGTTTATAGTGCCAGCTTTATGTTCTCATGGGGACCTATTGCCTGGGTGCTTATCGCCGAGCTTTTCCCGAATACCATCCGTGGTGCGGCTGTAGCGATTGCCGTAGCTTTCCAGTGGATATTCAACTTCATTGTCAGCTCTACCTTCGTTCCGATGTTCAATATGCACCTGACTCCGGGCGATGATTTCGGTCATTGGTTTACTTATGGTCTGTATGGTGCCATCTGTATCGTTGCAGCCATCTTCGTATGGAAGCTGGTACCGGAAACCAAAGGCAAGAGCTTGGAGGATATGAGCAAGCTCTGGAAGAAAGATTAGGATAGGATTTCGAAATCAGAATCATGGGATTTTGGAAGAAAGATTAGAATAAAAAGTAAGGCGCGATAGCAGGGTAGCTATCGCGCCTTTTATGTAGTTTTCACGCTGAGTGATAAATTCAGACCATATATTTGTAAGTTGTTTGTATTTAAAAGAGTATTAACTTAATGTCTTATTTTGAATTAGAATCACAGGGTGATTCCTGTTATCGCTTGAAAGACAGAACCATGATGTATGGAACAGAACCGTATGTACCTACAGTTGTCTTGAATACATCATTCACCATTTCTGTGCCATTAAAGATGGCGCCTGGTGTGAGATAGAGCAGGAAGTTCTTCTTGGTTTGGTCTAATCCTGCAGCAGCATATCCATTGAGAGCATAGAATTTCAAAGTATAATTGTTATTCTGCTCATCCTTGAAAGTGATGTTGTTTGTTGCTGTATAGAAGAAAGGGGTTGTTGCATCCATAGAGTAAAGCTTTCCAGACAAAGGCTGATTTGGTACTTCTGAAATCAGCTTGCTGTATGTCTCGTTCTTCACATATTTAGCTAACAGCTTAACAGGGAAGTTGCTGATGCGATAGGTGCTGTCTGAAGGGTTGATAGTGATGTTGGTTTCAACACTGTCCTTCTGCTGGATATTGTTGTTTTTATCCGCAGGGAAGAGGATGCCGCACTGGTGAGAACCGCCTACGGTCTGCATCATGTTATAGGCTTCCTGCTTGGTTGGAAGCTGGATACCGTTGTCACTGTCTGAGTTACAAGAGGTGAATGACATAGCTGCAAAGAGTACAGCCAGGATTGAGAATAATGTAATTTTCTTCATTGTCTTATGAAATTTTATTTTTGTCTTATGTTATTCTAATTTTTTTTGTTTTTATGGGGGAATCTTTCCGGCACCTTTCGGTATCCGAGAGCGTTTTTAGCCCTAAATTCCATTATATAAAACGCAGAAAAGCAAGAATCTTGCATCTGTTTTTAGTTAATGAGAGTTAAAAGAATCCTTCTCCCGCAGTTTTTAAAGCTTTTTCCCGAACCGCATACGAAAAAAGGACTTCCCTTAGTGGAAAGTCCTTTTCTGAGATTGTGACTCGCATGGGGCTCGAACCCATGACCCCAACATTAAAAGTGTTGTGCTCTACCTGCTGAGCTAGCGAGTCAATCTCCAACCTTGTACAAAAGCGAGTGCAAAGGTACGACTATTTTTTGAAATCACCAAATATTTAGTCGTTTTTTTATTGTTTTTCTTCTATTTTGCCCATTTCAGAGGTTGTTTCCGGTGGTTCCTGCCCAGAATTCTCTTCATATTGCGGTTTTTCTCTCGTTACATACCGCTGCCAGTAAGCTATGAGAAGGGTGGTGAGCGGAAGGGCTACAATCAAGCCCAGGAAGCCCAACAGAGCGCCCCATATCGAAAGACTCAGGAGTAGGATGGCAGGGTTCAAGCCCATCGCCTTGCCCATGATCTTCGGCGTAACCACCATATCCGTAATCACCTGAACCACGCAGAATACCAATACCGCCAGTCCGAAGACTACCCAGAAGTTCTGTCCCGTGTCTGCCGCCTTGAGCATCGCCAGGAAGGCCGTAGGAATGAGGGCAAAGGTATGAAGATACGGTACCAGATTCATGATGCCGATCAGGATGCCCAGACCTATCGCCATCGGGAAACCGATGATGGTGAAGCCGATGCAGAACATGATGCCCATACAGAGCGACACCATTCCCTGACCTCGGATATAGTTGTTGAGCTCGCGCTCTACATCCTTCATCAGTGCAGTCCAGAACGGACGGTTCTTCTTCGGGAAGATGCGCACCCAGTTGGCTGTCAGGGTTTCGTAATCGAGCAGGATGAAGAACATATATAATAAGGTAATCATCGATGCCACGATACTCATCAGCACGGTTGCCGTCTGGCTCACTACAGAGAATACCTTCGGCATCGTGGTCTTCAGGGCATCGGTGAAGTCCTTGCTCTTCAGAATTCGTTCTATGGTAGTCTGGTTGTCCTGTATCCACTCCTTGATCAGCATCGTGAGATTGTTGGTATGGGTGGTTTGATGGACCCATCGGGTCAATACTTCTCCCAGTTTGTCAAACTGGTCGATCATCGGCGGGATGATGAGCCAGATGACGCCACCCACGATGGCTATCGCAGCTCCCATTGCCAGCAGAATGGACAGGGCACGGACCTTGACATGGAGTTTATTCTCGATGAACTTCACGACGGGATAGAGCAGGTATGCGAAAAACCATGCTATAAAGAAAGGAAGCAGTACACCACTCAGATAGTTGGTGATGTAGAGTACTGCGATGACGAGGGTAACAATACCAGCCCATCTGATGAACTTATCGAACGTAATCTCCTTACTCATTTACTTTGAACTTTGAATTTTGAACTTTGAACTTTATGATTAGTAAAGCTGTTGTATCTTTGCTCTTCACTCTTCGTTCTTTATTTCTCCTGGCTGATGGCTTTCTGGTAGCAGTCTCTGCAGAGCGGCTCGTATTCATCCTGCTCACCCAGGAGCACACGCTTGTCGTTAGCCACCAGTCGATGGCTGACGTATGCCAGTGCACCGCACTTCACGCAGATGGCGTGCACCTTGGTCACCTCGTCGGCGATGGCACAGAGAGCCGGAATTGGACCGAAGGGAACCCCCTTGAAATCCATATCCAGACCCGCCACGATGACGCGTACGCCGCGGTTGGCGAGTTCGTTGCAGACCTCCACCAATCCATTGTCCAGGAACTGAGCCTCGTCGATACCGACCACGTCGATATCCGAAGCCAATAGCAATATCGATCCGGAAGAGTCAATAGGAGTAGATCGGATAGAGTTCTGGTCATGGCTCACTACATTGTCTTCGGAGTAGCGGGTATCCATCGCCGGCTTGAAGATTTCCACCTTCTGTTTGGCGAAGCTAGCACGCTTCATTCTTCGGATCAGTTCCTCGGTTTTTCCGGAGAACATCGATCCGCACACCACTTCAATTCTTCCGGGGCGGTGTGCCTCCCCATTCAGTATTTCAGTCATTTCGGGGACAAAATTACTAATAAGGTTTTAAAAAATGCAAAGATACGCAGTTTTTTTTTGCTATGAAAGATTAATTAACTACATTTGTACCCACTTATGGGCATATTATATATCGTACCGACTCCAGTAGGCAATATGGAGGACATGACAATGCGAGCCATCCGAGTCTTGAAAGAGGCGGATATGGTGCTCGCTGAGGACACTCGGACATCGAGCGTCCTGCTTAAGCATTTCGATATTAAAAATCGATTAGTGGCGCATCATAAGTTTAATGAGCATGGCACATCGGCTGGCATCGTAGAGCGATTGAAGGCTGGTGAGACCATAGCCTTGATCAGTGATGCAGGAACCCCAGGCATCAGCGACCCTGGTTTCTATCTGGCTCGTGAGGCTGCGAAAGCAGGCATCACCGTGCAGACCCTTCCGGGACCTACGGCTTGTATCCCAGCCATCGTGTCGTCCGGATTACCTTGCGACAGATTCTGCTTCGAGGGATTCATCCCGCAGAAGAAGGGCAGACAAACCTATCTGGAATCGCTCAAGGATGAGGTGCGCACCATGATCTTCTACGAGTCACCCTATAGAGTGGTGAAGACCTTGCAGCAGTTTGCCGAGGTCTTTGGAGAAGACAGACAGGTGAGCTGTTGCCGTGAAATCTCGAAGCTGCACGAGGAAAGTGTGCGCGGAAGCCTTGCCGAGGTGATCGCCCACTTCCAGGAGACGGAGCCGCGCGGTGAGTTCGTCATCGTACTGGCGGGTAAGGATCCCAAGCAGCTGAAGGAGGAATTGAAGGAAAAGCGACGCGAAGAGCGTAAGAATAATAAATAAAAAATATTAATCATAAAATTAACAAAAAGGAGAAGGATTATGAAAAAGCTATTAATGATGGCATGCCTCGCAGCCTTTGTTTTAACTGGATGTAACAACGGTAAGAACAATGCCGCTAATAATGCGGCTCAGTCAGATTCGCTCAACAGCATCATTGCGCAGAAGGATAGCGAACTGAATGATATGCTGGGCACTCTGAATGAGATTGAGGATGGTCTCAACCAGATTAATGAGGCCGAGAACCGTGTGGTGCTCTTGAAGAATGGCGAGGGTGCCAGCAAGAGACAGAAACTCAAGGAGGATGTGCAGTTCATCGCTACTCGTATGAAGCAGAACAAGGAGCTCCTCGCTAAGTTGCAGAAGCAGTTAGCTAACAGCTCTATCCAGGGCGACCAGCTCAAGAAGACCATCGAGAACCTGCAGAAGCAGCTGGCTGAGAAGGAGAAGCAGCTCCAGGCACTTCGTGAGGAGTTGGATAGCAAGGATATCCACATCGCTGCTCTTGATGAGACAATCAACAACCTGAACACCAAGACCACCAACCTGACCAAGGAAAGCAGTAAGAAGACTGAGGTGATCAATGCTCAGGATAAGCAGCTCAACACAGCATGGTATGTATTCGGTACCAAGAAGGAGCTGAAGAACCAGCACATCATGGAGGATGGCAAGGTAATGACCGGTAACTTCAACAAGAGCTACTTTACAAAGGTAGATATCCGTGAGGTTTCTGAAATCAAGCTCTACTCTAAGTCAGCTAAGTTGCTCACTACTCATCCTTCAAGCTCTTATACTCTGGTTCGTGATGCCAACAAGCAATATACGCTCCGCATCACCAACTCTCAGATCTTCTGGAGCACCAGCAAGTACCTGGTTGTTCTCGTGAAGTAACGGAGTATCAGGTTAGAAACGTATGTTGATGCACTGAAACAGTGCATCAAGCCGAAAATATAAAAAGGATGATGCACTGAAACGGTGCATCATCCTTTTGTTTGACTAGCATGTGTGTTGTCTAATGGGTGCAAGTCCCTAACGAGCCC
>OHVL01000130.1_pt1 | contig 26183 bp, 16 predicted proteins | sample 1579511 | NCBI WGS metagenome assembly OHVL01 (sample SAMEA3882545, study PRJEB24775) | human gut metagenome | biome: human-associated habitat; feature: intestine environment; material: feces | place: Netherlands | collected 2009/2010
CTTTTGTCACGGTGATGGACAAGGACAGCAACGTGATAGATACCATGACTACGAGGGGATGGGGTAAACGCCTCTTTTATCATACTCAAGTGCCAGCACGTCCTGCTTCTTATATCGTCAAGGCAGAGTGTGAAGGCTATGAATCGAAGTGTATCAATCATACCATCAAATACATCGCACGCAATAAAAGTTTCTTATTCCCTTCGCTTCTGCTCAAGAAGAAATTCAATCATGATGTTGCCCTCGATGACGTGGTGGTGACTGGCACCAAGGTGAAGCTGGCTTACCGTGGTGACACGCTCGTCTTTAACGCCAGTGCATTCAATGTGCCTGATGGTTCCATGCTCGATGCTCTTATAAGACAGATGCCGGGAGCCGAAATGAAGAGTAACGGCGATATTTACGTAAACGGAAAAAAGATAGATTATCTGCTCCTCAACGGAAAAGACTTCTTCAAGGGGAAGAATCAGGTGATGCTCGACAATCTTCCTTACTATACCGTAAAGGAACTGAAGGTGTATGACCGTTCTTCTGAAAAAAGCCGACTCATGGGGAAGGAGATGGAGAAGAAAGACTATGTGATGGATGTGACTCTGAAGCGTGAGTACTCCCGTGGATACATCGCCAACGTGGAGGCGGCGGGGGGAACCGAAGACCGCTATCTGGCTCGTCTCTTCGGACTCTACTACACTGACAATTCACGAATCTCGGTATTCGGCAACATGAATAACATGAACGAAACACGAAAACCGGGAAGTCAGGGTGACTGGTCGCCTTCCAACAGTCCGCAGGGACAAAAGACTACCCGCCAAGTGGGCGTTGACTTTAATACGACATCGAAGAGCCAGAAAATAAGAGAGCAGGGAAACGTTACGTTTGCTTGGGACAATACGCATGACTTGACCCACAGCTCGCAGGAGAATTTTGCCTCTACTGGCAATATCTTCGGTAGAAGTATCAGTGATTCGCGCAGCGATAACCATAGTTTCAACCTCTACAATACCTTCCAGGTGGATGGAAAGTTGGGAGTATGGTCGGATACCCGTATCGACTACTCCGACAGAAAGTCATCTTCGTCAAATCTCAGTGCTACTTATTCTGCCAACCCTGAAAGATGGGGGCGATATCAGGCAGACCATCGATTCTACCTTTGCACAGAATGTTAGTGGCAGCCTGCACGACATCATCACCAACCGGTCGCTCTATCAGTCACGCTCAAAAGTGCATGCATTCACAGGTAGTCAGACTGCTATGGTATACGTTGCCTTGGGGTGATAGAATAGATCTGGACATGTATGGAAAGTATGCCAGCTCCAAGCCAAACGAGTCTTTCAGCCTGAACCGCAATGAGTATTTCAAGACTGGCGAGAAGGATTTGCGTAACTATTACAGTGACAGCAGACAGAACAGCTATGAGATGAATGCCTGCTTGAAGTATAGAATAGAATTTCCATATACTAAATGGGCAATGTTTATAGGACCCAAATTTGCGCAGACCTATCAATCGGTGAAGGGCTTGAAATACCGTCTGGATGAACTTGGCGGCGACTGGATAGCCAATCCGGAACTGATGTTCGCCACGCTGCCTTCTAACATGGAGCAGCTTTCGGGGGTGATAGACGAGGATGTGAGCAGAAGCTATCAAACGCTGAAAAAGAATACGTGTGGTGAACTTTTATTCCAAAGAGGTGGTCCTTCTTCGTACCTGGTTCTGTCGCTGAGCATTTCTGAAGAAAAGGAGCGACTTAATTACCATACATCGACTCTCGACACGATAGCCAGGAGAAGCCGTGTGGTATTCAGACCTTTGTTCATATACGATTGTAATGACGATAAGAAGACTATCCGCTTATATTATTATATGCAGAGCCAGACGCCTGATTTCTTCAGCATCATGCCATACAGAGACAATTCGAATCCTCTGGCGGTGAGGGTGAACAATCCGGACCTGGAGAATTCGCTGTATCATCATTACGATGTAAACATCCGTTTCAACGGACTCAAGAATCAGCAGTATATAGGATTCTTCGCTACGGGTAATTTCTATCACAATCTTGTGGGTACCCGCACTACTTATAATTCGCAGACGGGTGGCTACACCTATATGAGTGATAATATTGGTGGTGGCGGCAACTGGGATTTCTGGACGACGACATCTTATGGTGTGGCTCTTGACAAGGCAAGATTGTTCCGTCTGGATTATCGTCTGTGGTTTAACGGTTTGCGCCGCAAGGATTTTGATATAGCTTACGATGATAATTCTACCCAGCTCTGCTATGTGCTCAGAACTGAGTTGGGTAACAGTTTGTACTTCAAGTATCAGAAAGACAAGTTGAGCATCAACTTGGGTGGAAAGGTGGAGTGGAAGCATGGTACGAGCGACCGCAGCAATTTCGAGAAATTGAATGCCTATGATTTTGAGTATGGTGGCAACATGACTTACACCTTGCCTCTGGGCATTTCGCTTTCTACCGACCTGAAGGAATATTGCAGGCGTGGTTACAGCGAGAAGTCGTTTAACACCAGTGATCTGGTATGGAATGCCTCGCTATCCCGTTCGTTCTGCAAGGGCAAGCTGACGCTGAAGGCAGAGGCCTTTGATATTCTTCAGAATCTCTCGAGCACCGTGTATGAGGTGGGCGGCCAGGGCAAGACCGAGAAATGGAACAACACCCTGCCAAGCTATGCGATGCTGCATTTGATGTATAAATTCAGCAAGGCGCCGAAGAATAAGAAATAATTGTGGGAGCATTAATATGCCTTCAGTCGATACATCATACCAAGCTCTATACGGTCGGTATTGTAATCCTTCAGACCGCACTCCTTGCTGTAGTCGTATTTTCTGCCTACGTAGGCAAGGAAGAAACGGAGGTCCTGTTTCTGCTTGCGGGCTGGATAGTATTCCAGACTTCCTATGTAGCCGTATGCTGTACGATAGTTCTTGAACTTTTTATCCTTGGTGGCACTGGCTGTTTCCCACATGCCTTTCAGCATCAGGTTCCAGTCTTTGGCAAACTGCCAGTTCATCTTGGTAACGATGCCCTGGTAACGTACCTTGCTGAGATAGAGGTTGGTATAACCATTCTCTTCAGGGTCCGGACTGATACTGCTAACCATCTCATTCACAATCTCCTTGGATGCAATCTTCATTCTGTCGAGATCATCGTATGTATGGTTGTAATCCACATACCACTGCAGCTTGCTAAGGTTCAGTTTCTGACCGAATCGGAAGAATCGGCTGTACTTTCCCTTGGCTTGTGTGCGGTGAGAATACGACCAGCGGGTCTGCAGTTCCATTCATCAGTCTTGGAACTGTGTTCTGTCTGGAATGATTCTGCGAAGTTCACGTAGAAATTCAGCGCCTTCTGCTTCTTCTCGATATTGGTAACCTTGGTGTAGAGCGATTCGATGTTGCCATCATCTCCGCCCAGACCATCGTTGGTGCCTTGTGCCAAAGCATTGACTGGCAGTAGGCTAGCTATTGTAAAAGCTGAAAGCATGATGCTTTTTGAATATTTTTGCTTCATATTTCTGAGGTTTTAAAAGGTTCAACATTTGGACCTCTATCGTACTTGAAAACGTACGATAGAGGCCGTTTCCGCATATTACATTTGGGCTTATAGGAACTGGATGATTAAGTAACCTATTCCAATAGACACGATGGTAGTAGTGAAACCGGCTATCTGGAATGAGTGATTGATAACAAATCGTCCGATGCCGCCTACTCGGGCACCGATAAAGATGAGCGCCAATACGATGGCGAGTTGTAAAAGTATGATAGCTGTTGCCATATTGTTTGTTGTTTCTTGTTTTCGTTTGTAAAATTACAGCATTTTTGGCTTATCTTCTTTATAAAATTATGACCGAGATTTGTAAAAAACGCACCAAATGCACTAAAATTCCAAAAAAAATAGTAAATTTGCACTGAAACTCTTGTAGAGGCAACTCTTTCAGAGTCAATCTATCTATAAATTTAAACAATTCAATATATATATGAAACGATATCTATACCTTATTATATATATAGGTCTGGTACTTGGGCTGTCGGCATGCAAGCAGCAGCCTAAGAAGTTCGTTATCGGTGTATCCCAATGCTCCGAGGATATCTGGCGCGACAAGCTTAATGATGAATTGAAGATGGGAGAGTATCTCAATGATTCGATTATCGTGAAGCTTGCCTCCTCGAATGATGACAATGTGTTGCAGAACAAGCAGGTTAATCAGTTCGTGGATGAGGGGGTGGATTTGCTGGTCATCTCTCCTAATCAGTTGAGTGCGATTTCCAAAGCGGTGGAGCGTGCTTACGAGAAAGGAATTCCGGTGATTCTGTATGATCGTATTTCCAGTACCGATAAATATACAGCATTCATCGGCTGCGACAACTATCTTATCGGTAAGTCAATGGGTAGCTTTATCGCTCAGAAACTTCAGGGTAAGGGACGCATTGTCGAGATTTGTGGATTGAATGGATCTTCGCCTGCCATGGAGCGTCATCTTGGTTTCATGGATGCTATCAAATCATATCCGGGTATCCAGGTAGTTGCCTCTGAAGGAGGCAACTGGAAGGAGGAAGGAGGCATCCAGGCAATGAAGCGCATCCTGAAGAAGACGCAGGACTTTGATTATGTCTTTGCTCACAACGACCGTCTGGCATGGGGCGCTTACGAGGCTGCCAAGCAGATGGGGCTGCAGCATCGTTATAAATTTACGGGTGTTGATGGAATGGCTACCAAGGGTGGTGGTCTGGAGTTGGTGCGCGATGGCATCTTCGAGGCTTCGTATCTTTATCCTACTAAGGGTGATGAGGTGATTGCCTTGGCGATGAAAATCCTGAAGCATCAGCCTTTTGAGCGGAAAAACTATCTCAGTACATCTATCATTACCCGGGAAAATGCAGAACTCACATTGATGGAGGCCAGGGATGCTGAGCGGCAGGCACATAATCTGAAGGCTTTGCATAAACAGGTGGATCGGTATCTTTCTGAGTATAATTCCCAGAAGGTGATGCTGATAGGTTTGGGACTGTTCCTGTTGGTTTGTATTGTCGCTGCTGCGATGATTTTCCGTAGTTACGTGGTAAAGGCTAAACTGAATGAGAAACTGGCGAGAACCAATGGGGAGCTGAAGAGAGTGAATGGGGAATTGGAAAACAAGAACGAAGAGTTGAAACGACTGAACGAGGAGGTGTTGGAACTCACTCATTCCCGTCTGGTATTCTTTACGAATATCAGTCATGAACTCCGTACTCCGTTGACTTTGATTGCCGACCCTGTGGAAATGCTTCTGGAGGACAGTGGTATCAAGGGAAAGAGTCGTGAACTTTTGAAGATGGTGAAGCGTAATGCGGTAGCTCTGCAGCAACTGGTGAGCAGTATCCTCGATTTTCGCAAGATACAGAACGGCAAGATGGAATTGACGCTTTATCGCTTCGACTTGGTGAAAGCTTTGAAAATGTGGGTAGGTGATTTCCAGCTTACTGCTGAGCGTAAGCAAATCAAGCTCCATTTGGATATAGCTGATTCAGTTGGTTCTCAGGAGGTGGTTGCAGATAAGGAGAAGATAGCTCGTGTTGTCTTCAATCTTCTGAGCAATGCCTTGAAATATACACCTGCCGGTGGCGATATTTTCGTATCTCTGAAAGATGAGGATGGAAAGTTCCGCCTGGATGTGAGGGATACCGGCAAGGGAATCTCGCAGGAAGAGGCTGGCAAGATTTTCGAGCGTTTCTTCCAGGCTAAGGGAGCTGCAAGCGGTACGGGCATCGGCTTGGCTTTGGTGAAATCGTTTGTTGAACTGCATCATGGCGAGGCTCGTGTAGAAAGTGAATTGGGTAAGGGATCCGACTTTTTCGTGGTGATTCCTCGTGAGCAGGAGGATAAGTCGCTAGTTATCCACACAGATGTGGATAATGTGGATAACTCTGTAAACTCTTCTTTATCAGATGGTAAAACGTTGGTAAATGAGTCTGATCTGCAATATATCGACGATGGAGAGAGAAAAAGTGGAAAAGTACAGCAGTTACTGAGCGACAACACGAATAAGCCAACTATCCTGGTTATAGATGACAACAATGATATTCGTCAGTACGAACATACCCTTTTACAGGATGATTATATCGTCCTGGAAGCTGCTGATGGCAAGGAAGGTCTGGATGTAGCCAAGAAGGAAGTTCCCGACTTGGTGGTCTGTGATGTGATGATGCCTGTGATGGATGGTCTGGAGTTTACCCAGAATCTGAAGACCCATACGGCAACCTCTCATATCCCTGTCATTATGCTTACGGCGAAGAATCTGGAAGAGCATCGTGCCGAGGGTTATGAGCATGGTGCTGATTCCTATATCACTAAGCCATTCCACAGCAAGGTACTCCTGGCACGTATCGAGAATCTGTTGAAGCAGCGCAAGCTTCTGAAGCATCTTTTCCATGGCTCTCAGGAGGCAGAGCAGGAAATCGCCGATTCTCATCTGGAAGATCGTGATAAGCAGTTCCTGAAACAGCTTCACGCCATCATTCTGAAGAATCTCTCGGATAGCGAGTTTGGCGTCGAGGATATCGGTAAGCAGATAGGCTTGAGCCGCGTCCAGCTTTATCGCAAGGTGAAGGCGATGACGGGGTCTTCGGTCGTTGATCTGCTCCGTAAGGCTCGTCTGGCGAAAGCAAAGCGCTTGCTGGAGTCCCGCAGCATGAGTGTTTCCGAGGTAGCCTATGATGTAGGCTTCTCTGCTCCTTCTTATTTCACCAAGTGTTTTAAGGATGAGTATGGCATGTTGCCGGGAGATGTGGGAAATGTATAATATAACATCATATAATTAACGTAGTTTCTAATAACAACTAATTTTCAGAAGAAAATGAAAAGAAAATCACTTTTATTACTATTAGTATGTCTCACCTTGCTGGCACATGCAGTCAAGGTGAACGTAAACAATGCTGTAGATTTCGTAAATCCACTCGTGGGTTCTGATTCCAACCCCGAGCTTTCTACAGGTAATACTTATCCAGCCATAGCGATGCCATGGGGTATGAACTTCTGGGTTCCTCAGACCGGAAAAATGGGTGATGGATGGCAATACACCTATTCGGCTAAGAAGATCAGAGGATTGAAGCAGACTCATCAGCCAAGTCCTTGGATCAATGATTATGGTCAGTTCTCTCTCTTGCCTACCGTGGGTAAGCCTGTCTTTGATGAGGCGAAGCGTGCCAGCTGGTTCTCTCACAAGGCAGAGAAGGCTACACCTTATTATTATAGTGTCTATCTGGCAGACTATGATGTAACGGCAGAGTTGTGCCCTACAGAGCGTGCTGCCTTGATGGCTTTCACCTTCCCGAAGACTGATCAGGCCAATGTGGTGATTGATGCCTTTGACAAGGGAAGTTATATCCAGGTGATTCCTTCTGAACGTAAAGTAATCGGTTTTTCTACCCGCAACAGCGGGGGAGTACCAGATAATTTCCGCAATTACTTTGTCATCGAGTTCGATCACGACTTTGATGCATTCGTCAGTGTGAAGGATGGTCAACTGATTTCTGCTAACGAACAGAAGGGAAACCACGTGGGAGCTATCATTACTTTCAAAACCAGTCAGCGTGGTGAAAAGATTCAGGCACGTGTTGCTTCTTCGTTTATCAGCAGTGCCCAGGCCATGCTGAATCTCAAGGAATTGGGACAGGCAGACATGGATCAGCTCAAGCAGCAGGGACGTCAGCGTTGGAATGAAGTTCTGGGAAAGATAGAGGTGGAGGATGAGAATATCGACCATCTCCGCACTTTCTATAGCTGTCTTTATCGCTCTGTGCTCTTCCCTCGTGCTTTCTACGAGAAGGATGCGGCTGGCGAAATCGTGCATTACAGTCCTTACAATGGTACGATTCAGAAGGGTTATATGTTTACGGATACAGGCTTCTGGGATACTTTCCGCTGTCTCTTCCCGCTTCTCAACCTGATGTATCCATCCGAAAACGTGAAGATTCAGGAAGGTCTTGCCAATACCTATAAAGAGAGTGGTTTCCTGCCAGAGTGGGCAAGTCCGGGTCATCGTGGTTGTATGGTGGGCAATAATTCTGCCTCTGTGGTAGCCGATGCTTATCTTTCCGGTTTGCGTGGCTATGATATGGAAACGCTTTGGCAGGCTGTGGTTCATGGTACCCAGGCTGTTCATCCTCAGGTAAACTCTACCGGACGTTTGGGATATGAGTATTACAATAAGTTGGGTTATGTGCCATACGATGTGAAGATCAATGAGAGTGTAGCCCGTACCTTGGAATATGCTTACGATGACTGGTGCATCTATCAGTTGGGTAAGGCTTTGGGTAAGTCGGCTAAGGAGCTGAAGCCTTTTGCCAAGCGTGCGATGAATTATCAGAAGGTATTTGATAAGGAAACGAAGCTGATGCGAGGAAGGTTGAAGAATGGCAAGTTCATGTCTCCTTTCAATCCTCTGAAGTGGGGCGATGCCTTTACAGAGGGTAATGCCTGGCATTATACCTGGTCGGTATTCCATGATCCTCAGGGATTGATCCAGCTGATGGGCGGTAAGGATGCTTTCAATCAGATGCTCGACTCTGTCTTTATCCTGCCTCCTGTCTTCGACAACAGTTACTATGGATATACGATTCATGAAATCCGTGAAATGCAGGTAATGGATATGGGTAATTATGCACACGGCAACCAGCCTATCCAGCACGCCATCTATCTTTATGGCTATAGCGGTCAGCCTTGGAAGACTCAGTATTGGATTCGCCAGGTGATGGACAAGCTTTATACGCCAGCCCCTGATGGTTATTGTGGTGATGAGGACAATGGTCAGACTTCAGCCTGGTATGTCTTCTCGGCGATGGGATTCTATCCTGTTTGTCCTGGAAGTGGCCAGTATGTGTTGGGAACTCCTTATTTCAAGTCGATGAAACTTCATCTGGAAAATGGCAAGGAAGTAGATATCCAGTCGGAAGGCAAGGGATGCTATGTGGATGATATGTTGCTGAATGGCAAATCCTACCAGCATAACTACCTTGATATGCGTTCTTTGATGCAGGGAACACAGATTACCTATCGCCTTTCTGAGCAGCCAAACTTGCAGCGAGGTACTCAAGAAGATGATATTCCTTACTCATTTTCAAGGAAATAGCCGATAGCGATTCAAAAAATCGTTCGGAAAGGGTGCAAAAATCGTTCATTTTCGATAAAAAGAGTGCAATGTACCATTTTTTCTAGTTTTTGAACGATAATTATCCATGACTTTCGCTAAATCTTCATACTTTTGCACCAGAAATTTGAAGTTTATAAATTGTTTCAAGTATTTGAGGTAGTAATATTTGCAAGTTTTTAAGTTTGGGTTTTAATGGTTTATAAGTTTAAGGTTTAGTAAGTTCATAGGTTTAGTAAGTATATAGGTTTTAGTTATTTAGGTTTATAGGATTGTTTTTCAGAGGTAATTAGTTTCTTTTAGGTAAAAGATTGTTTTGGGAAAATGTTAGTTAGTTGTTTAAGATAGGTTTATGTTAGTTTTGGGAAAATGAATAGTTAGTTTTGGGAAAAAACAGTAAAAATGAAAAAGCAGCTGCAGGAATATGCCTGACAGCTGCTTTTCACTTTCTATTCGGAGCTTATCTCCTTTCCTTCTTTCTTTTCATCTTCTTTCTCATCTCCTTCTCATCTCTTTTCTCATTCTTCCCATTCCTCAAACTCGAGTTCCAATTCCCGGTACTCAGGTTTCAGGGTACTGTTCTCCTTGTCTTCCTTCCGGGCTTCTTCAGAGGTGGCATTGCTTACGGATAGGCCCAACAGGCGGATAGGACGGCTCGAAGAGTAATCTACCAGTTGAAGCAGTCGTTTGGCAAGGGGAAGGATATCGTCCTTTTTCGTCAGAATCTTCTCCTGAGAGATGCTGCGGGTAATCTGGGTGAAATCCGAGAACTTCACCTTCAGCGTTAAGGTTCTTCCTTCGAAACCGCTCTTGGCGATTCGCTCCAGCAGTTCAAGTACCGTATGGTAGAGTTCAATAATCACTGCCGACTTGGCATAGATATCCTCCAGGAAAGTCTGTTCACATCCCACAGATTTGCGTTCCCGGTAGGTGATGACGGGGCGTTCGTCTATACCTCTTGCAAAATGGTAGAAGATGTGTCCGGCTTTGCCGAATACCTCTACGAGATGTTCTTCCGAAACTTTCCGTAGGTCGCCCCCATTGTAGATGCCCATGAAGTGCATCTTCTGCAGGGTTTTCTTGCCTACTCCCCAGAAATCCTCTACGGGTAACTGGGCGATGAAATCGAGTGCCTTGTCGGGATGGATGGTGCAGATGCCGTCTGGCTTCCGGTAATCGGATGCCACCTTGGCGAGAAACTTGCAGTAGCTGATACCTGCCGAGGCTGTAAGACCTGTTGCCTCCTTGATGCGGACCTTGATTTCCTTGGCGATATTCACAGCCATTTCTATCCCTTTCTTGTTGTGAGTGACATCCAGGAAGGCTTCATCGATGGAGATGGGTTCGATGAGATCGGTGTATTCCTGGAATATCTGATGTATCTGATGAGATATTTCTGCATAATAAGAATGCCGGCAAGGCACGATGATGAGGTCAGGACAGCGCTGCTTGGCTTGAGCGATGGATTGCGCCGAGTGAACGCCCCATTTGCGAGCCTCATAGCTGGCAGTAGAAACCACGCCACGAGGACCGTCGAAGCCCACCGCTACCGGTTTGCCCCGAAGTTCCGGATTATCTCTCTGCTCTACTGCAGCAAAGAAGGCATCCATGTCTATATGTATGATCTTGCGCTCTTCCATTGTCTGATATATGATGCTCTTTTTGTTAAAGCCCTGTCTTACGAGGTTGCAAAATTACTAATTATTTCTTTTTTATGCAAATCTTTCTTTCTGTTCTTGATAATATTCGTTCATGTAATAGCAATTATGTTACAATGAACGGAATTTTTTATTCGATGAAATGATTTTTAAAGCTACTGTTCAGACCTTTATGTACTTTTGCAGCAGAAATCAAAACAATAACGCTAACAAATTAAACATTTTAAAGTATGAATAACTTTTTAAATGGAAAGAGCGCAGCCATGATGCTTGCACTTTCATTGGTAAATGTTACAGCAGCTTTTGCACAGGATGATAATTCAAGTGCTAAGGAAGAGGGTAATCGTAATGTGATGCTTAATGCAGCCAGTGCGAATGGTCCTCGTGAGATTCAGATAGGTTTGCCATCTGCTGATGTCAACGTATTGGAGAATGGTCTGCCTGTTACTTACGCTACCAATCCTCATTCTGTCAATACTATCTGGCGTGGTGATGCAAGTTTGAGCCATCAGGGTTTGCTCAAGATTGCCGAGACAGCCATCACTACCGGTAATATCGGTTATGCCGTGAATTCTTTCACCCAGAAGGGGCAGGAAGGTTTCAATGGTACACTGAACTATAAGAGCAATCATTTCGGATTGCAGGAATTCTCTCTGAATATGAATGGTGATTTGGGTAAGGACTGGTACTACAGCTTTAATATGTATCAGGATTTCGACCCGGGAACTTTCAAGATTAAGTCAACTCCTTATCAGGACCGTACCCAGATCTACAAGGCGCTCATCACCAAGAAGTACAACGGCAACCGTGGTGAGTTTACAGCCATGTATAAGTATGCCAATAGCCACAACGTGTATAACTACGCTACCCAGAGTGCTCCATTCATCTATGTGGGCGATGGAAGCGTAAATGAGTATGGCGACTTCAAGCTCGGTACTACCTCTTATCTTCCTATCGATAACGAGATGACTTATCGCAATATGCGTACCGGCAAGGTGGAGCAGACTTCTCTCTACGATGCCTGTCTGAACAAGGCAAGCGAGGTAACTCTGATGAACAACTACCGTTTTGACAACGGTTTGAACTGGAAGGCTACCTTGAAGTACGATCACTCTCGTGGTGCGATGGTTTACCAGAGTCCAATGTCTATCATCGATTTGAAGAGCGATGCCAACAAGGGCGTATATAATTATATGTATCGCGACATCGATGGAAAGACCAAGGCTTACGATGGTCGGTATATCCAGACCCGTATGTCCTGTCTCAATGCCGGTAAGATTGATGAGGCTCTCTTCACCACCGAGCTCAGCAAGAAGTTCAGTACTTCCACCTTCCGTCTCGGCGTGAACGAGTGGTTCTACCATATCGATTATTGCTCAAATACAACCATGTATGATCAGAGCGTACCTGCTGATGGAAGTTATGCCTTGCGTGTCTGGGATGCCAACCAGCGCGACAGCTACTTCTACGATTTCAACAAAAATGCCTCTGAGTATTACAAGGGAAGCGAAAACAAGCTGGCTCTCTACTTCACTCACGATTGGGATGTCACCAATAAGTTGAATCTCTACTATGGTGCCCGTCTGGAGTGGCAGAAGCTGAAGGGTGAGAACGCAGCAGTGAAGAATGCCAAGGGTGATTACGTAGGTCGCTTTGCAGATTACTATCTCGGTGCTCAGGCTGCAGATGGAACCAAGATTGCTCCGGCAGACTTGAGTTACAACTGGTTGAACTACGATTTCTCTGTGGCAGCAACTTATAAGTTGACCGATAACTTCGGCTTCACTGGCGATTTCACTTATATCGTTCAGCATCCTAAGTTCGAGGCTTTCGCCCCAGCTACATTGCCAAATACTGATCAGATTTCTGTACCACTCGGTCGTGCAGGTATCTACTACAACAACTCATGGTTGAGTCTGACATCGTTGTTCTCTTACATCTCAAAGACCAACAACAACTCAACTCTGAACTTGCAGCATGGCAGTGAGATCAAGGCAGCTCCTTTGACTTACGATATCCAGACATGGGGATGGACAACCGACGCTGTGGCTCATCCATTCAAGGGATTCGATTTCCACTTTCTCTTCACCTATCAGAAGCCAACTTACAAGAAGTATGAAACCAGCATCACCTTCAGCGATGGCTATGTTGGCAACATCAATGCCACCGGCAATATCGTTGCAGAGATTCCTCAGATTCTCATCGAGTTGGACCCAAGCTACATGATTACCAAGGACATCAAGCTCTGGACCAGCTTCCGTTACTTCAGCAAGACCTACGCCAACATCAACGAGGCATATTACTTCAATGGTCACTGGGAGACTTTCGGTGGTTTGAACTGGCAGGCAACCAAGCGTCTGGCTCTCGGCTGCACCGTAGTCAACTTCCTCAACCAGACTGGTGCCAAGGGTAGTATCGCAGGTGCCGAGCTGATTACCAAGGATGAGGCTAAGGGAATCAAGAATCAGATTATGACGGGTAGCTACCTCCGTCCATTCACTGTAGAATTCACAGCATCGCTGAAGTTCTAATTAGTTCAAACATAATAAAACATAATAAGATAAGGCAGTGCTATATAATAATGTATAGTGCTGCCTTTTCACGTATAAGACACCTTTTTCTTGTTTTTGGTTTGGAAATGATTGGAAAAATATGGCTTTTGGTTTGGAAATGCACAAGAAACTATTAGCTTTTGGTTTGGAAATGAATAAAAAATATGCGATTTTTGGTTTGGAAATGAAAATAAAGTTGTATCTTTGCACTTGATTTTAAATGGATTAGATATGTTTACACGAACTGCAATCAATTATCTGCGCCAATGGGCGAATAAAGAAGAGCGCAAACCCTTGGTTTTGCGTGGGGCTAGACAGGTAGGTAAGACAACTTTGGTAAAGTTGTTTGCCAAGGAGTTTGATGTCTATATTTATCTGAACTTAGAGGAAAATGAAAATGCAGAGCTTTTTGCTGCCGATTACTCTTTTGATGATTTGTTGGCAGGTATATTTTTCAAGGCGAATGTGCCTCAGGATTCCAATAAGCGCACATTGATTTTTATCGATGAGATACAAAACGAGCCAAAGGCAGTGCAGGCTTTGCGATATTTTTATGAAAAGCGTCCAGACATTTTTGTGATAGCAGCGGGTTCTTTATTGGAGAGCTTGATGGGGCGACATATCTCTTTCCCAGTGGGTAGGGTGGAATATATGGCTTTGCATCCTTGTACTTTTGTGGAGTTTCTTCGTGCCATAGGTCAAGAGGCTACAGCTGATAGTATAGAGAAGTTATCTCTGCCAGCTTCTTTGCACTCGAATGTCATGGACTTATTCAAAAAATACATGATAGTAGGTGGATTGCCTGAGGCAGTGGCAAATTATGCTAAGTATAAGGATATTGTTAAGCTGAATGGTGTCTTTAATTCCTTGCTTTCTGGTTATCGTGATGATGTGGAGAAATATGCTAGTAAGCCCAAGGAACAAGATGCCATCAGGTATATCTTAAATTACGGATGGGCTGCAGCTGGTCATCGCATCCAGTTTGCCAAGTTTACAAGTTCTTCTTTCAAGGCAGCCGATGTGGGTAATGCGTTCAGAACTTTGGAGAAAACGCTGTTGTTGGAATTGGTATATCCTCAGATGTCAGCCTCCTTCCCGATATTTCCCGATTTGAAGAAAAGTCCAAAGTTGTTGTGGCTTGACACTGGCTTGGTGAACTATGTGGCAGGTATGCAGGAGGAGTTGTTGTTTAGTAAGGATACCAATGAACTGTGGAATGGTGACATTGCCGAGCATATTGTAGGGCAGGAGTTGCTGGGCTCATCTTTTACATTTGGAGAGAAGCGAATGTTTTGGGTGCGTGATGCTAAGAACTCCCAGGCAGAGGTTGACTTCTTGATACGTTATAAGTCACATCTTCTTCCGATAGAAGTAAAGACTGGTGATAATGCCAAGCTTCGTTCCTTGCATCTTTTCATGGATGAGTCGAAGGAAAAGATAGCTTTGCGCCTTTGGAATGGTCCGATGAATTCGGATGTTGTCACCACGCAGAATGGCAAGTCTTTCACCTTATATAATATACCCCTCTATTATGCAGGGTATTTGCAGGAGTTCTTGGACTCTGTGTTTGTATGAGATAGAAAATGAAGTTATAAAGTTTAGGTGTGAGAAAAAGAATCGTTCATGCACTATAAAAGATGTTGCATGAACGATTTTTTATATCGGATGAAACGAAATTTATATGATAATTCCTGTTTTATCCTTACTTTTGCAGCAGAATTTAAACAATAACGCTAACAATTTAAAAAAGATGATTATGAAATCCAATTCAATGATTACCAAGGCTGCCTGCCTCATGTTGATGGCATCAGCTACTACTTCTGCCTTTGCACAGAAGATGAATATCGAACACAAGGGTGATACTACTATCATCAAGGTGGAGAATCCTACCAAGTATCTTCTTCTCCCTATCCAGGAAGAGAAGGATGAAGCTCAGGTTTTGCTCGATACAGGTTCTAAGGATGATACCTGGATGGACGTTCGTCTGGCTCAGAATGGTTCTGATTACTTCGTGCCATTTGCCTTGGGCAAGGGTAAGACCGCTACCGTCAAGATTCTCGGTTTGAAGAAAGATGCCTTGGCACTCAGCTTGCTCAAGCTCAGCAATACATTTGATACAACCAACACCGATTACTATCGTCCATCTTATCACTTCACTCCGCTCTACGGCTGGATGAACGACCCTAACGGTATGGTGTATAAGGATGGTGAGTATCATCTCTATTTCCAATATAACCCATACGGAAGCAAGTGGGGCAACATGCACTGGGGCCATGCCGTAAGCAAGGACCTGGTTCATTGGGAGAATCTCGACCCAGCTATCGCCCGCGACCCTGTAGGCCATATCTTCTCAGGTAGCTCTGTAGTAGATAAGAAGAATACTGCCGGTTTTGGTAAGGATGCCATCATCGCCATCTATACCAACCACAGCGTGAACCACGGTGAGGTGCAGTGCATCGCCTACAGCAACGACAATGGCCGTACCTTCACCAAGTACGAGGGCAACCCAGTATTGACTCCATTCGATGGCTTGAAGGACTTCCGCGACCCTAAGGTGTTCTGGTATGAGAAGGGAAAGTGCTGGTATATGATTGTTTCTGCCGATAAGGAGACCCGTTTCTATAAGTCAAAGAACTTGAAAAAGTGGACTTATGTAAGCGCTTTCGGCAAGGGCTTGGGTCAGCAGCCGTGCCAGTATGAATGCCCAGACTTCTTCCAGTTGCCTGTAAATGGTGATAAGAAGAAGATGAAGTGGGTGATGACGATGAATATCAACCCTGGTTGCTGGTTTGGTGGCAGCGCTACCGAGTATTTCGTAGGCGATTTCGATGGTAAGAACTTCACTTGTCCTGATGCCCACGATGTGAAGTGGCTCGATTGGGGTAAGGATCATTACGCTACCGTTACCTTCTCTAACACTGGCGACCGTGTATTGGGAATCACCTGGATGAGCAACTGGCAGTATGCCAACCTCACTCCGTTCAAGCAGAATCGTGGTGCCAACGGTTTGCCAAGAGAGTTGAAACTCTATGAGAAGAATGGCAAGTACTATATTTCAGAGGATGTAGCTCCTGAGGTATATGCCTTGAGAAAGGATACCAAGAATCTGGCTGATGCTTCTGTAGCAGATGCCAAGGATTTGAAGGGTGTTGCAGCCAATATGGAGGGTGCCTTCGAGATTGAGGCTGATGTTACTCCTGATGCTAATGGTATTGCAGGTATTGAGATTTCAAACAACAAGCGTGAGCGCACCATGATTTACTTCGATATGAAGCAGGGCAAGGTGGTTATGGATAGAACAGAGAGCGGTTTGACCGATTTCGGCAAGCAGGCTGTTCCTCACGATATCGAGTTGGCATGGGACAAGCAGCGTGCAGCAGAAGGCAAGGAGCCAGCCCGCATCACCAACTCCATCAACTACAAGAACGATTTCGCTCTGGCTACCTGGGCTCCATTGAGTCTTTGCGAGGATGGCAAGAAGACCTATCATGTTGATATCTTCGTAGATAAGTCGTCAGTAGAACTCTTCGTAGATGGCGGTCGCATCGCCATGACCAACCTCGTCTTCCCTGTAGCTCCATACGAGAATGTGAAGCTTTACACCCAGGGTGGCAAGGCAGAGTTCAAGAACCTGAAGGTTCACAAGCTTGGATTGTAATCACGTAAAGTCGTGTGTTTCGGATAAAATATAATAAAAGCCGCAGTTTGTAAACGCAAACTGTGGCTTTTTCATTTTTTTAGTTTTAAATAGGAAATAATTAGTGGGTAATCTGCTTGGTTTCAGATAAAAGTTGTATATTTGCAGTAGAATAGCAAAAGTATGGATTATGGTGGAAGAAATGAACGATAGAAGATTGCCGGTAGGCATCCAGTCTTTTCAAAAAATTAGGGAAGAGAATTTTTTGTATGTTGACAAGACCGATATTGTATGGAAACTTGCCAACAGGGGAAAAACATATAATTACCTGATCCGTCCTCGTCGCTTTGGTAAGTCTGTGCTCGTGGATACCCTCCAAGCTTATTTCGAAGGCAAGAAGGAACTCTTCGGAGGCTTGAAAATCATGGATATGGAGAAGAACTGGACAGCTCGTCCTGTTATTCGTCTTGATATGAGCCGAGGTGGTGCTACCGTTGTCGAACTTCGTGCCTATCTTGACCGCATCTTTGCCAAATATGAGAAAGTGTATGGTATCCAAAACATTGAAGGCGACTCGCTAAGTAATCGTTTTGATGCCATCATTACGACCGCTTACGGACAGACTGGTCAGCAGGTTGCCATCCTCATAGATGAATATGACGCTCCTCTTCAGCATTCTTGGAAGACACCAGAACATGAAGGTTGTACAGCAGTCTATCGTAGTGTTTTTGCCATCTTGAAGGCAGATGATGAGTATGAGAAGTTTGTCTTTATCACTGGCATTACTAAGTTTACGCAGATTTCCCTCTTCTCTGTGCTCAATAACCTCAGCAACATCAGTTTTGACGCTCCATACGCAGCCATTTGTGGTATTACCAAGCAGGAAATCGCCGAAAATTTTATGCCAGAGATAGAGGCGATGGGAGAGAATAATGGATGGACAGTAGATGAAACCGTCGAACAGCTGAAAGCCAATTATGATGGATATCATTTCAGCCGTAACAACATGGTGGATGTTTACAATCCGTTCAGTCTCATCAATGCATTGGCTGATAGGGAGATAAGGAACTATTGGGCATCATCGGGTGCCACCTCCTTGTTGCCAAAGTTTGTGGATGATTTTGAGATTCGTTTGCAAGACTTCGACCATTGCGCCTTGCTGGGTAGAGTGGCAGAAACATCGGATGTAACAGGCGGCGGAGCAGAGTTGTTTCTTTATCAGTCGGGCTATCTTACCATCAAGAGTTATGCGAATGGTGCCTATTTCTTAGGATTTCCAAACTTTGAGGTTAGGCAAGCACTTAACGAGATGGTCTTGCCTGCACTTTCCATGCGTAGAGTGGGCAATCTGCAATCTACGCAAGCTTTTCTTAGCGCCTATTTAAGCACAGGTAATCTGCCTGAAGCCATGAAATGCCTCAAGGCTCTCATTGCTGATGTGCCATATAGCAACAAGAAACTTGCCTCTATGGATATGGAAGAGCGTTATCGTCTTGTCATCAGTACGATATTCAATGCCATCGGTTGCCGTGTAGAGGTGGAACACATGTTGTCTACTGGCAGAATCGACATGGTGGTAGAAATCTATAGCTATATCTATGTGTTGGAATTGAAACTCACCAAGAATGGCGGTCTTACTGCTGCTGAGAAGCAAATCCTGTCGAATCAATATGTCGAGCCATTCAAGGCTGATAAGCGAAATGTCGTGGCTCTTGCTGTGGAGCTGGATGATATGGGCAAGGGATTGGTTGATTGGCAGGAAGTAAAAGGTTGATTCCTTGCCTTTTGCTAAGTATTATTTTTGATGATTTCTATAACACTATTGTTTCTAAGAGTGTTACAGATGTAACAATGCAACAAAAATGGTAGCGGATGAACGATATTTTATGATGTATTATACCGTTTTTCGCTACCTTTGCAGCAGAATTTTTAGAAACAATAACGCTAACAATTATGAATAAATCATCAAAGTTAACAATCATCCCGGTGATGCTCTGTTTCTTCGCCATGGGATTTGTAGATTTGGTAGGTATCGCCTCCAACTACGTAAAGGAAGATCTCAACCTCAATGATGCAACAGCCAATCTGTTCCCATCTCTGGTATTCTTCTGGTTCCTCATCTTCTCGGTTCCTACGGGAATCCTGATGAATAAGATAGGTAGAAAGAAGACGGTGCTCCTGTCTCTTCTCGTTACCGTCATCTCACTCCTTTTGCCCTGTCTAGGCGAAAACTTCGAAATGATGCTCGTGTCTTTCTCTTTGCTCGGTATCGGAAATGCATTGATGCAGACTTCCCTGAACCCGCTGGTTTCTGTGGTCACATCAGGTAAGAACCTGGCTTCTACCTTGACCTTCGGTCAGTTTGTCAAGGCAATCGCTTCCTTCCTGGCTCCATACATCGCTATGTGGGGCGCCATGGCAAGCATTCCAACCTTCGGCTTGGGTTGGAGAGTTCTCTTCCCAATCTATATGGTTATCGGAATCGCAGCTACCTTCTTCCTGGCTGGTACGCCTATCACGGAAGAGAAGAACGAGGGTAAGGCTTCCGGTTTCGGCGAGTGCTTCAAGTTGCTCGGCAAACCTATCGTGTTGCTTTCCTTCATCGGTATCATGTGCCATGTGGGCATCGATGTGGGTACAAACACCACTGCTCCTAAGATCTTGATGGAGCGTCTGGGATGGAGCTTGAATGATGCAGGCTTCGCCACATCGCTCTACTTCATCTTCCGTACTATCGGATGTTTCACCGGTACAGCCTTTCTCCGAATGATGAAGACCCGCACTTTCTTCGTCATCAGCGTAGTGATGATGGCTCTGAGTATGGTAGGTATGTGGGTAGGAGAGAGCAAGACGATGCTCTATATCGCCATCGCCCTGGTGGGATATGGCAACTCTAACGTATTCTCCATGATTTTCTCTCAGGCTCTGCTTGCTATGCCTGACAAGAAGAACGAGGTGAGTGGACTGATGATCATGGGACTCTTCGGTGGTACCATCTTCCCATTGATTATGGGATTCGCCAGCGATGCTATGGGTCAGGTAGGTGCTGTAGCTGTCATGGCAGTAGGTGTAGTTTATCTCTTCACTTATATCCGCAAGTTATAATCCGCAGGTTATCATCTGCAAGTTATAATAAAAATCGTTCACTATCGTTTATAACGTATATATATATAATAAGGTGTAGTTATGGAAACAAAGAATTTAGATACAAAATATTGTGTAGGTTTGGGTGAGATTCTCTTTGATGTTCTCCCTAGTGGTTCTCAACTCGGCGGTGCTCCAGCCAACTTCGCTTACCACGCAGGTCAGCATGGTCTGCATTCTGTAGCCGTGAGTGCGATTGGCAAGGATGTCCTGGGCGATACAGCTCTCCGCCTGCTCGATGAGAAGAAGTTGAAGTATGTGATGCCAGTGGTTGATTATCCTACAGGTACTGTTCAGGTGCAGCTCGATAAGGAGGGCGTTCCTACTTACGATATCAAGCAGGGTGTGGCTTGGGATAACATCCCATTCACCGATGATATCAAGGAGATAGCAGCCAATGCCGGTGCTGTATGTTGGGGCTCTCTGGCTCAGCGCAGCGAGGTAAGCCGCAAGAGCATCTATCAGTTCCTCGACCATACCCCAGAGGATTGTCTGAAGATTTTCGACATCAATCTCCGTCAGAACTTCTATACTCCTGAGGTGATTACCGAGAGCTTGAAGCGCTGCAATGTTTTGAAGATTAACGATGAGGAGTTGATTACTATCGGTCGCCTCTTTGGTTATCCAGGTTTGGATATCGAGAACAAGTGCTGGTTGATTCTCGGCAAGTACAATCTCGATATGCTTGTGTTGACCTGCGGTGTAAACGGCAGCTATGTATTTGCTCCGGGTGTGAAGTCATTCCAGGAGACTCCAAAGGTTGAAGTGGCTGATACCGTAGGTGCAGGCGATAGCTTCACCGGTACATTCTGTGCCAGCATCCTGAAGGGCAAGAGCATCCAGGAGGCACACGAACTTGCCGTTAAGGTAAGTGCCTACGTTTGTACACAGAATGGTGCAATGCCAGCTATCCCTGAGGAATATACTAAGTAATCCCCCCTATTGGTCTAGCATAAAATGAGCAAGAATAGTTATATTGTTTTTAGTGAATAGTTGATATAAAGTTTATGTTATGAGGAAAGCTGCCACCTGTTCGGGAAGAATGGGTGGCAGCTTCTTTTTTTATATCATGATTTCTGTATCATTACTTCTGGCATTCCTTGCAAGGAGTCCAAGGCTTCAACTGCTTGAAGAAGTCGTTGCCCTTGTCATCTACGAGGATGAATGCTGGGAAGTCCTCTACGGTAATCTTCCAGATAGCCTCCATACCGAGCTCTGGGTACTCTACGCACTCGATGCTCTTGATAGAACTCTGAGAGAGAACAGCAGCTACACCACCGATAGTACCGAGGTAGAAACCACCATGCTTCTTGCAAGCCTCAGTAACAACATCACCACGGTTACCCTTGGCAATCATAACCAAGCTAGCGCCGTGATCCTGGAACTCATCTACGTATGGGTCCATACGGTTGGCTGTGGTAGGTCCCATTGAGCCACATGGATAACCCTCTGGAGTCTTGGCTGGACCAGCATAGAGGATAGGGTGGTTCTTGAAGTACTCAGGCATCTCCTCACCTGCATCCAAGCGAGCCTTGAGCTTAGCATGAGCGATGTCACGAGCCACGATGATGGTACCCTTCAAGTTAACACGGGTGCTTACAGGATACTTGCTCAACTCAGCACGAACTGCGTCGATACCCTTGTCGAGGTCGATCTCGATACCCTTGGTACCCTCACCTGGGTTGCGGAGCTCCTCAGGAATCAACTCTGTTGGGTTCTCATCCATCTTCTCCAACCAGATACCGTCCTTGTTGATCTTAGCCTTGATGTTACGGTCGGCAGAGCAGCTTACACCCATACCGATAGGGCAGCTTGCACCGTGGCGAGGCAGACGGATTACGCGGATATCGTGAGCCAGATACTTACCGCCGAACTGTGCACCCAGACCAATCTTGTGAGCCTCTTCGAGGAGCTTGTTCTCCAAGTCGATGTCACGGAAAGCACGACCGGTCTCATCACCTGTTGTAGGCAACTCATCGTAGTACTTGATAGAAGCCAACTTCACGGTAAGAAGGTTCTTCTCAGCAGAAGTACCACCGATAACGAATGCGATATGGTAAGGAGGACATGCAGCTGTACCCAGACTCTTCATCTTTTCTACGAGGAATGGGAGCAATGTACCCTCGTTCTGGATAGTAGCCTTAGTCATAGGGTAGAAGTAAGTCTTGTTGGCAGAGCCACCACCCTTAGCTACCATTACAAAACGGTACTCGTCGCCCTCTGTAGCCTCGATATCGATCTGAGCAGGCAGGTTGCAACGGGTGTTCACCTCATCATACATGTTGAGAGGAGCGTTCTGAGAATAGCGGAGGTTGTCCTGTGTAAAGGTGTTATATACACCCAGGCTCAAAGCCTCTTCATCCTCGAAGTCGGTCCATACACGCTGACCCTTCTCACCGTGGATGATAGCTGTACCTGTATCCTGGCAGAATGGGAGGATGCCCTTAACGGCAGTCTCTGCATTGCGGAGGAACTGGAGCGCTACGTACTTGTCGTTCTCTGAAGCCTCTTGGTCGCTGAGAATCTTAGCTACCTGGAGGTTGTGCTCACGACGGAGTTTGAACTCAACATCGTGGAAACCCTGCTGTGCCAGCAAAGTCAAAGCTTCCTTGGAAACCTTGAGGATAGTCTTACCCTCAAACTCTGCTGTGCTTACGCCTTCCTTAGAGATAAGGCGATACTCTGTCTTGTCCTCTCCAAGCTGAAACATTGGAGCGTACTTGAAATCAGGAATGTTTGCCATAACTACTTTATTTGTATATTTATAAGTTATTTATAATGTTTATGTATATTTCCTAATGTATATTCTATCTTTGATGGATATTCTTTCATAGAAGAAGGGGCTGACGAGCCTTAGTTCTCGTATTCCACTTCTTTGTCGAGGTTGTTCACGAAGTTTCTGAATACCTCTTCCTCCACATCTCCCATCGCATACTCCTTCTCCGCATCCTTCTTGATTTCCGCAATCCAGGAGCGGCGGGCACGGATATAGTCTTCGTGAATGCGGTTGGCATCTTCCAGCGTAATCTCTGAGATGCCGTAGTAATCGCAGATCACGCTGTAGGTCCATGCCCACTGATATTCACGATAGTTGTTGTTGATCTCCTCGAATCGTTCCAGCAGCTGCTGGATGGTCTCGATGTTGCCTTCTCTCATATCCTTCACGATGCGGTCTTCCTCGCTTACCGGCAGGAGGAGTCCTGAGAGGTCATCCCAGTCGCCTACACCTATCTGGGTAGATGGAGGGGTGATGGCTGGGTCTCGCTTCAGCACTCTCTTCAGCACGGCGCCCATATAGATTCTCAGGGCGATGTCGTAGTATTTGATGCCCTTGTGCAGCGATGTGGCTGGGATGATGTATTCGTGATAGAGATACTGCGATACATTGTCGCCCGTTACCTCGCGGAGATTCTCCAGAATCTTCTTGCCCTTCAGAATCTCGCCTACGGAGAAAGGAGAGAGCCAGTCGAAGTTCACGATGCTCTTGCGGTTTTCAGGAGCACGGAGATCTCGCTTCGGCCACTTCTTGATGTCGCGGTACAGACCCACGGTGGTGATGTTTCTGCCTGGGATGAGGAACATCTTGTCGCCATCGGCTATCAGATAGGCGAATGGCAGGTTGCGGGTGTTAGGGTGGTGCATCAGCTTGCCGAAGCATACTGAGAACGAACCCAGGGTGGCTGGCATCAGCAGGTAGGCACCACTGGCTGTCTTCGAACCGCGCTCCAGGATGCCCCAGTGCATAGGCCCCATCTTGTAGGCATGGTTGCTGAAGTTGGTGGCTGAACCGGCATTATAGAATGAGAACATACCGCCGATAAGCAGACTGCTCTTATGATGCGATGCAGTGAATGGACCACAGAAGGCGGCGCACGCCTCACCATTGCTCATATAGCTGTTGGCAAAGAATACGGAGGCAGAGGCTGTGAAACCATTGCTCAGCTGGCAGGCTTCGCCCACGAAGCAGTCCTGTATCTTCACACTGTTGATGACGCTGGAACCCTCGGCAATGATGGAGTTCTCGATGATGACTCCCGTGCCGACATATACGTTGCCGTGAACCGAACCGAGCAGTGTACAGTCGCTGAGTCGTGAAGCACCGTTTACCTCGCAGAGGTCGTTGATTACGCAGTTGGTAATCTCCTTGGTGTTCACAATCTTCACGTTGCTGCCTATCTGTCCTCTTTCCGGTGCCTTGTTCTCGATGTCGGTCTTGATGAGCTGTCGGATGTTCTCCTTCAGTTCCTTGTCGGAGAAATGTTTCACCATGAAGGCAGCCAGCTGACTGTTGAGGTCGGAGAAGAGAATCACGTTTCCTTCGCCCACCTCGTTGAGCACGCTCACCAGGTTGCCCTCGCCGAAGGTAGCTCCCTCGGTGGTCTCCATCGTAGAGATGTTGGAGATGTAGCAGTCGTCACCGATGGTGTAGTTATTGATGAAGTTGCCCACGTTCTCGATGAGACAGTCGTCTCCGATGGTTACGTTTCTCAGAGTGGCATTGTTGATGCCGGAATGCTTTACGAAGCCTTGGCTCACCTCCACATTCTTGTTGAAGGCACCGATATTAACCTCGCCATAGAGCATCACGCGATGCATGTAGTTGGGCTTGAAGTCTTCAGAAACATTGATTGAAGTCCAGTCTTCAGCCCAGCAGTCGTTGCTCTTGAGTACCTCGATTTCCTCGGAGGTCAGAGGTCTGTAGTCATTCATTGTTGATATGTTTTTAGGGAATTATTCGTAATCCTGGTACAGGAAGTCGTTGTATGGATACTTCTGTACGTGCAGTTCTCTTACCTTTTTATATAGCACCTCTCTGAACTCGTCGATGTTCTCCTTGTTCTTGGCAGAGATGAAGAGACAGTCGTCGTTGAGTTTTGCCATCCAGGTTTTCTTGAGATCTTCCAGCGGGATGTTCTCCTTCTCCATCGGTGTGAGGTCGTCTTCCTCTTTCTCCACCCAGGAGTAGTTGTCTATCTTGTTGAAGATAATCATCGAAGGCTTGTCGGAGCATCCAATCTCCTCCAGGGTCTTTTCCACTACCTGTATCTGCTCCTCGAAGTCTGGGTGAGAGATATCCACCACATGCAGCAGGAGGTCTGCCTCACGGGTCTCATCCAGGGTGCTCTTGAAGGAATCTACCAGGTCGGTAGGCAACTTGCGGATGAATCCTACGGTGTCGGCAAGGAGGAATGGCAGGTTATCTACCACCACCTTTCTCACGGTGGTATCGAGGGTAGCAAAGAGCTTGTTCTCCGCAAACACCTCGCTCTTGCTGAGCAGGTTCATGATGGTGGATTTTCCCACGTTGGTATAGCCCACCAGTGCCACACGGATCATTCTTCCGCGGTTCTTGCGCTGGGTAGTCTTCTGTTTGTCTATTTCAGCGAGTCGCTCCTTGAGCAGGCTCATTCTGCCGAGGATGATACGGCGGTCCATCTCGAGCTGGGTCTCACCCGGTCCACGCAGACCTACCGATCCCTTTCCGCCACCGGAACCTGAACCACCACCCTGACGCTCCAGGTGAGTCCAGAGTCGCTGCAGTCTTGGCAGCATATAGCGGTATTGTGCTAGCTCTACCTGTGTCTTGGCAGCTGCAGTCTGGGCACGCATGGCGAAGATGTCGAGGATGAGCGAAGTACGGTCGAGAATCTTCACCTGCAATTCCTGCTCGATATTTCGGATTTGCTTGGCAGAGAGTTCATCATCGAAGATCACCATACCTACTTCTCTGTCTTCCTCTTCCTCGTCCTTGATGTATTGCTTGATATCCTCCAGCTTACCCTTTCCCACGTAGGTGGTCTGGTTAGGCGACACCACCTTCTGCGTGAATCGCTTCACGGTGACGGCGCCTGCGGTATCTGCAAGAAATTCCAACTCGTCGAGATATTCCTTGGTCTTGGCTTCGTCCTGTGTCTTGGTAATAAGACCCACCAGCACAGCGGTTTCCGCCTTGACTTCTGATATTACAAATTCTTTCATTCTTTACGTACGTATTATTCCTTAATTCCGCAACACTATAGTTTAACATTATTTATAAGTGCCTGAGCAACA
>OHVL01000133.1_pt1 | contig 25010 bp, 18 predicted proteins | sample 1579511 | NCBI WGS metagenome assembly OHVL01 (sample SAMEA3882545, study PRJEB24775) | human gut metagenome | biome: human-associated habitat; feature: intestine environment; material: feces | place: Netherlands | collected 2009/2010
CTATATCCTCATCTGTTTCCGCACAAAGTAATATTCCAAGTGTAGGATTATCTCCCTCCTTACATTTCAGTTCATCGTACATCCGGACATACATATCAATCTGTCCCACATCCTGATGAGTGATTTTCCCCATTTTTAAATCTATAAGCACATAACATTTTAACTCAATATTATAGAAAACAAGATCAATAAAATAATCTTCTGTCTCAGTAACAATATGCTGCTGTCTGGCAACAAAAGCAAATCCCTTTCCCATCTCCATAAGAAAGTCCCTGATATGTGTTAAAATAGCTGATTCCAAATCACTTTCAATATAAGAATCTTCATTTTTGAAGCCAAGAAACTCTGCAACAATCGGACTTTTTAGAAGTTCAAATTTATTCCTTTGATTTTCCGCTGTTTTCTGCAGCATTTCATTCATGACAGCATCTTTCCTTGGTGACTGCATTAATCTGTAATAATATTGTGTACTGATATTTCTATCTAAAGTTCTTGAACTCCAGCCTTCCTGTGCAGCTTCGTTCATATACCACATTCTTGCATTTTCATCCGGCACACGTAAAAGTGCTCTAAAATGTGTCCAATTCAGATTGTGAACGCACGCGTTCACAATCTACCAATCTTATTTAATGATACTTATTTACCAACTTTTGCCATGATGCCTATTGCGCCTGTTCTTTATTATATAGCTTTTGTTAATACATAAGCCGCCTATATAGCAAGGCTAAGCGCTCCAAATTTCTTCGACATATCCTGCAAGGCTGTTCTGAGGATGGCAAGCTCGTCAGGAGAGAATTGGGAAGTCTTTCCGTTAACGATGTTGCCATTCATTTTATGCGCTAGCCAAGAGCGCGATTTTCCAAAGTAAGCCTTGGCGATGTAAGCCATGGAAACCATGTCTGTAATCTCGCCCAGCTTCTCTGACATAGTCAGTTCCTTTACCTTCTGTTCAGTGTTCTTAGCCATGTATCCAACAGCCACGGCAAAAGCCTTAGGATCTATACTTTTGAGAATATTCATCTGACGACGAACCTCATCTTTCTCCTCCTCAGTTTTAGCAACTCTGTTTTGTGCAGCCAGAGCTTTCACCTTATCAATCATCTCTGTATATTCCATAATCTTATTTTCTTTAGTTTAAAGGAATGAGGACCATATGGGACCTTATTTCTTTTTATTCTTAATTTTATTCTCTAACTCTGCGATTTCTTTTTCGGCTACCCTCTTGAAGGTATCGGGAAACTCTTGCCAATACTCTAGGTAGAAAAGCAAATCGTCTTCATTTTCCTTGAGTTCCTTAGATTTCCGTCTTGCCATACGCTTTGTTTCTCTAACATAGTGCAAAGATAATAAACTTTTGTTTAATACCAAGGTGTTTCTGTGTTTATTTTCAACATTTGTGTGTGATTTAACATTTGATTAACAGAGATTTACCATTTAACCTGAAAAAGTTGCTGGGCTTCATAAAATGAACCCCACCACAAATCCCCGACCGAAAACGAAGGAACCCGATTCTGAATCTCTATGATTCGGAACCGGGCTCCAAGACTTAGTATCAAAAATAATTAAAAAAATGTCTTACTTGAAGAATCTCTTGTAAAGACCTGCGAAACCTGCACAGTGGCGAGCCTCGTCCTTAGCCATCTCATGAACAGTATCGTGGATAGCATCAGAACCCTGCTCCTTGGCAAGCTTGGCAATGCGGAACTTGTCCTCGCAAGCACCCTTCTCAGCTGCGATGCGAGCCTCGAGATTGCTCTTGGTATCACCCAAAACCTCACCCAGCAACTCTGCAAAACGAGATGCATGGTCAGCCTCCTCGAAAGCATAACGCTTGTAAGCCTCTGCAATCTCTGGATAACCCTCGCGGTCTGCCTGGCGAGCCATTGCAAGATACATACCTACCTCGCCACACTCACCTGCGAAGTGATCCTTCAATCCCTTGATGACCTCCTCATTGACGCCATCCTTATATGCCTGACCGAGAACGTGTACAGTAGCGAATGTCAAATCATTATCCACTGTATCTTCCATCTCCTTGAACTTGCTGGCTGGAGCCTTGCAAATAGGGCACTTCTCTGGTGCCTCTGTACCCTCGTAGATGTAACCACAAACGGTGCAAATAAATTTCTTCTTCATAATGTTAATGTTTTAAAAAGTTCTTGTATTGTATTATCTTATTACTATTAATTCTCTTGTTTTTTGCGAATCAATCGGATTTCTGTTCCGCTTAATTCGTCTTCTTCTCCATCTTCTTGGCGCAAGCTGAACAGATGCCCTTGTAGTAGAGTTGCTGCTCCTGTACGATGTTTCCATCAATCACCTTACCCTCTGTAACCTGTGGTGCTGGCTCATCGAAGAGGTCGATGATCTTGCCGCAGTTCTTGCAGTAGAAGTGAACGTGTGGCTCAATGTTGCCATCGTAGCATACGTGATGCTCGTCGATGGTAATCATCTGGGCTGCATTCACCTCACTCAGCTTGCGGAGCGTGTTATACACTGTGGTACGGCTTAGGGTCGGTACCTTATTCTCCAAAGCGGTATAAACGTCTTCGATGTTAGGGTGGGTAGGGTGCTTGATCAGGTAGTCCAGGATTGCCAGTCTCTGTACTGATGGTCGGATGCCTTTCTCCATTAATCTGTTATAAGCTTCTGTTTTCTTCATATTCCTTTCGTTTGATTGATTTTTACGACTGCAAAGGTAATGAATTTATTTCTATCTACCAAATAATTCTGTAAAATATCCAAAATAATAGGTATTATTTTTAGATAATTTACAGAATTAAATGTTTGTTCACAAAAAATCGACTATTTTCCGGTCTTTACGCCCAGGAATTTATCTACCATCATCAGCTGTCTGAGCTGGAAGGCTGGCTTGCATGCCTTCTTTGCCTTGAGCTTGATGGTGAAGAGATCGCGGGTGCCCTCTACGGCCGGCTGCTCGCCGATGTTGACGAAGGTAGGGTAGAGCACCTTGCTGCCATCTGAGTGCAGACGGTCCTTGGTAAGGTTCTCCATCTTGTCCATATCCTTCACATCCACTCCGATGAACTCGTATTCGGTGGCGCTGTATGGCAGGGCGAAGCTCAGGGCATTGAGCGATACGAGATCCTTGCCCTTTACGGTGAGGGTGATGGTTTCGCCTGCCCGGTACATCTTCTTGTCGGCTGCGAGACTGATGCTGCCCTCTACGGCTGGCACCTTCTTGCTGCTTACTCCGCTCTTGAGCTGGGTAGCCACCACGGAGATATCATAGGCGTCGATGAGACCGTTGCCGTTGATATCGCCCTTGCTTACGTAGCCCTCAAAGTCCTTGTCACCCCTGCGCAGTCCGCAGTAGTTGAGGTAAGAGGTGAAGTCGTTCTCGTCGATGCGTCCGTCGTGGTTGATATCGCCAGCCTTCTCCATCTTGCTGCCTGGCATCTTGAATACGTACATCTCGGTTCCCGAACCTTGTCCGCCTCTGGCTTCCTCTACGGTCATCTTGATGTACTGAGCTTCTGGGTTGCCCTTGAACTGGTATTCCTTTACGGCATCCTCGTTCTTCCAGTCGAAGCTTCCTGTTTCTGTCCAGTTGATACCATCGTTACTGATGGCGAACTTACCCTTCTGAATCTGTCCGTTGGTTTCTCGTTCTGAAGCTGGCACATAGTGAATCTTGTCGAGCTTGGCGATGCCGTTGAGGTTCAGGGTAACATCGAATGGCAATACATCTTTCTTATAATAGTTGGTGTGCCAGAAGTTCTTCTCGTTGAAGTCGAACATCTTCGATACGTCCAGTCCTCCCCAGTCCTCTACTGAGTTGGTGGCTGTGATGTCGTGGATGGCCTCGTCCAGAGGATCCTTGATGGTATGTGCCTGCAGGGTAGTCCATTCAGAAACGCCGTCCTTGTTCACGGCTCTCACCTGCACCTCGTAATCGGTCTCCGGTTTCAGGTTCTCGATGGTGAATTCGGTGCTGCGGATGGTGGAATGAATTACGCCATCCACCTTTACCTCGTAGTAGTCGGCATTGGACTGCTTGTTCCAGGTAGCCACCAGTTCGAACGCCTTGGTAGGGCTTTGGCTGTCCTTCATCGTTACCAGAGGAGCAGCGAGGGCACCGTTGGAGTGGAGCAGCACATCGGCATCATCCATCTGATAGCCATCCATGCGGAGCTCTACGTCGTTGGCGGTGATGTCGGTCTTCGCCAGTCGCACATAAACCATCGGATTCTTGCGGATATCCATCTTCTCGAAGTCGCTGCCCGGTGTGGCGAAGCGGTTGAACTGAGGAGCCTCGTCGAAGAACCACGCATTCTCGGTGTTGCGGAGTTCATCGAGCGAATTCACCTGGGAAAGCTTCACGCTCTTTCCGCCCATCTTCGCCGCCAGCTTCTTAGGCATCTGGCTCAGATTGATGCGTAGCTCTGTAGCCTGGTTCTTCTCCTGACCCTGGAAGTGGCCCGTGGTCTTGTAGATGTGTACTTCGAGACGGTTCTTCTGGAGGGAAGAAGTGATGTGGGTGGTGGCGTGCTCGCCCAGGCGGTAAAGCTCAGTCTTGCCGTCATCGTCATAGAGGGCGTAATGGGTTTCGCCGTATGGATAGAGTTCGAAGATGCGCTGGGTGTTGTCTATCTGCGATACGTTGTTGTTAGGGTTTACCATCGGAATGATGGCGCCTCGCTTCACGAAGACAGGCAGTTTCCAGTAGGGAGCCTCAAACTCGTTGATGATTCTTCCACCTTTATATATATGTCCGCTGAAGTAATCCACCCATTCGCCCTGAGGCAGGTAGATGCCGTTGCGGATATCGTTGCCCTCCTTGTCCATCCGGGTTTCCTTGTAGATAGGAGCCACGAGGAACGACGGACCGCACATAAACTGATACTGCGTTGCCTTGCCCAGGGTATAAGGGTTGGCTTCGTCGAGGAACATCGCCCTTACCAGCGGCTTGCCGGTTACTGCCTCGTGGGCTGCGGTGTAGATGTATGGCATCAGCTCTGACTTGAGCTTCAGATACCAGCGGTTGACGGAAGTTACCGGTTCGCCCAGGATATGAGGATACTTGGCATTGCTGCCCCAGCCATCCATGTTCAGACCCATTGCGGTGAAGGTCTTCCATTCGAACTCTCGCATATTGACGATCGGATTCTTTCCGCCGAAGATACCATCATTATCCGATGTGATGTTGGAGATACCCGAAAGTCCGGCGCCGATGAAGGTAGGGATGTGGAAGCGGATGTACTCCCAGTCGCCACCGGTCTGGTCGCCCGACCAGACGGATGCATATCGCTGTGTACCAGCCCATCCATCGAGCGAAATGATGAACGGACGGGCATTATCGCCATAGTAAGGCATGATCTGAGCCACGTCAGCCACACCGTTCAGTCCGAAGGAATAGCCGTCGCCAACCCAAGCCACATCGGTCTTGAGTACTCTTACGCCAGCATGTCCCACCTCCTTCACGATGTCGCGCTGCAGGAGTGCCTCGATGCTGTCCTTCGGATGCAGGTCTGACTGGGTCCAGAGTCCGATTTCCACACCGTGCTTGCGGGCGTAATCTCCGAATTTTTTCAGGTTCTGGATGTTGCCGTCCAGGGTACTCTCCTGTCCGTATCCGGCTCCGTATCCATCGTTTGGCAGGAACCATCCCAGCGGCATGTCGTGCTTGATGTATCGGTCGATTGCCGCGCGTGCCGAGAACTGGTAGTTGTTCTTCTCGCCATTCAGTGATTCCTTGATTCCGGTCTTGTCGCTGGCACTCTCCTTATACGCCTTTCCATCCTCGAACACCATGGTGCGGCCCTTGTCAGATTCCTTCCAGTAGTCGCGGTTGTAGGCATTGAGATGGCCTTCGTAGAAGCCGAACTTAGGGAGCAGGACAGGGTTGCCGGTGAGCTGGTAATAGCCATCGAGCAGATCGGTAGGCTTTTTGCCCACCATGAAGAAAACGTCTAAGTTCCTGGATTCGTGAGAGAGTTCTACCTTTCCGTTGTGGGTAGAACCGAAGTCGTAGAGACCTGGCTTGAAGGTGTACCACATGAAGCCGTAGCCAGCGGTTGACCAATAGAATGGGGCAGGGGAAGCCACTCCGCCATCTACCCAGTTGTTGGTGTTGACGATTTCGATTTTCTCACCCTTGTGAGAGAATCTTCCGTTCTGTACGCCACCACCGAAGAAATACTCATCCGGCTGTTCGCGCAGGCTGAGGGTTACCTTTTCGGGAGTAAACTGTGCCGGAGCGCTCTGCTCAGCCACGGTCTTTCCGTCTTCCAGGTTGATGATCTTGAAGAGCTGGGTAGCCTTGTCGAAGATCACCTGCGCCTTGGTGGTAGAAAGGATGATGGAGTTTTCGTTCTCCTCAACCTTCACCTGCTTGTGGTTCAGGGCTGTGCGTGGATTATCCACCAGGATGCTTGCCTCGGGTTTGGCCTCGGGTGCTCTCATTACGCCATCGTTACGATCTTCGAAGATACGGAAAACACTTTCGCCATAGAAATCTACGGCGACACGTTGCTGGTTGGCGAAGACAATCTCCACCAGCGTAGGATTGATTCTGAGAATCTGTACATCTCCAGCCTTCACGGTCAGGGCTGCCTTCTGGGCATCGGGAGCGGATGGAAGCAGGGGAGATGATGATGTGTTGGTTGTGTTGGCAACCATAGGCAAGGTTACCGCCATTGCCATCAGGTTGCCAACAGATAATTTCTTATAAATATTACTCATTATTTTATTTATAGATTATTTTGAGAGTTTTTCGATGAAAGCCTTCATCTCTGCCTCGTGTTCCTTCGCCTTGAGGAAGAGATGCCACTGGTTCTGGGCTCTTACGAGGTTGTGCTCAGGATACTTGCACTTCCAGTAGTGGTCGCCGTTGAGGTAATCCCAGAGGAAGCGTACTGCCTGCATGTATGGGAAGAGCTCGGCTGCATGAGGAAGCAGGGAAATCTCCAATGGAGAAAGGAAGGCTGATGCTGACTCCACGTAGCCTCGGGTGAACGACTCGAAGATGTCCATGCGGAAATCTATCTTCTCGAACTCTGGAGAATCCTCGGCGATGGTATTCGCTGCCGTACGGAGGAAATCGCCGTAATCGCTCACGAAGAGAGATGGCATCACGGTATCGAGGTCGATGACGCACAATACGCGGCCCTCTTCATCAAACATCATGTTGTTGACCTTGGTATCGCAGTGGCAGACATGCTTCTGCAGCTTGCCCTCGCGGAATAGGCGCTGGCAGAGACACATCTCGTCCATATAACTCTCGATGTCGGCGATGAAATCCTTCACGCCTTCTGCTCGTCCGGCACGGTCTTCCTTCACAGCCTGGCGGAGCTGGTCGCGGCGCAGTTCCATGTTGTGGAAATCAGGGATGGTTTCGCCGAGGCGGTCGGTGATGTCGGTGAGCTGAGCCTCGAACTCTCCGAAGGTCTTGCCTGCGTAGTAGGAGCTTTCCGGGTTGACTGCCTCCTGGGTGATGGCACGAGGAATGAAGACGGAGATGCGCCAGTACTGCTGGTCTTCGTCTTTTACATAGGTTTTGCCATTGTTCGCCTTGACGAAGGTGAGAACCTTGCGGTCGATATCGTCAGCGCCCTGTTTTTCGAGCTGCTGGCGGATGTGTGTAGTTACTTCCTCGATATTGTGCTGCAAGAGATCTACATCGGTGAAGATAGAGTCGTTGATGCGCTGGAGAACATAGTCTGGTGCATCTTCTTCTACTGTTGTCACCTTGTAGGTGTCGTTGATGAGTCCATTACCGAGAGGCTTTACCTCATTTACAGTTCCGATGATATCGAACTGTGAGATGATAGGTTTGAGATCTTTCATTTTAGTTTGGTTTTAATATTGATTATTTATAAAGCTTTCAAATTATCTCAGGTCGATGACTTCGGCTCCTGGGAATTCCTTGCTGTTGAAGACGAAGGAATTGTTGGAAACGCCTTTTGCCTTGAAGCCGGAGATATCGATGGTGCTCCAGGTAGAGCCCTGGCGCATTTTTACCTGCGATGGCACGTGGGTGTTCTTGTTGATGGTGATATACATCTCTGCCACGCTGCGCTTCTGGTTGTTGGCTACGAGATGCACCTGATAGTTGCTGCCCACAGTCTTGAGACTGCTCTTATATCCTGTCTTGTAGATGTGGATGAAGGTATAAGGATTCATCGACATCTGCTTGGCCTGGGTAGGGTTGCTCACGTTCACCTCGTTGGTCTTCTTCATATAAGTCCACTGCGTCTTGCCGTTATACCATACGATGGCTTCCGGTGTGCGGGCATTAAACTTGTTGCCCTTGATGGTGATGGTACCGCTTGCCGAGCCGTACTTAGGACTAGACAGTTTGAAGTTGGCGGTAGCGCCCTTCTTGTTGCCGATAACGGCAGCGGTCTTGTCGAGCACCTGCTGGGCGGTCTGCGCCATGGTGCCCAGGCTCATCATCGCTGCGAAAGCGATAGCTAAAATCTTTTTCATATCCTTACTGTTTATTGTATTATTCAAATTATGAGTTTCTCAGCTGCACCAGCAATGTATTGAGCTGGTTCTCATCCTGCAGGAGCACCTCTCTAGGCTTACTGCCCTGAGCGGCTCCTACGATGCCTGCTGCCTCAAGCTGGTCCATCAGTCTGCCGGCACGGTTGTAGCCGATGCTGAATCTTCGCTGGATCATACTGGTGCTGCCCTGCTGCGAGAGAACGATGGCGTGGGCTGCCTCCTCGAAATATGGATCCAGGTTGCGGGCATCTACGCTGCCGTTGCCTCCTGCACCGCCATCCTCGCTGGCTGGCTCTGGCAACTCCATCGGTTCGATAGGACCAGGCTGCTCGCAGATGTATTCGTTGATGCGCTCAATCTCCGGTGTATCTACGAAGGCGCACTGTACACGCACCGGTTCGTTGCCGTTGAGATAGAGCATATCACCACGACCGATGAGCTGGTTGGCTCCCGTTCTGTCGAGGATGGTCTTGGAGTCGATAGCCGAAGTTACCTTGAAGGCGATACGTCCAGGGAAGTTCGCCTTGATGTTACCGGTGATGATGCTGGTGGTAGGACGCTGGGTAGCGATGATCATGTGGATACCCACGGCACGTGCCAGCTGGGCGATGCGGGCGATAGGAAGCTCCACCTCCTTGCCGGCTGTCATGATCAAATCTCCAAACTCATCGATAATCACTACGATGTATGGCATAAATTCGTGACCATCAGTCAGTTTCAGTCTATGGTTCACGTATTTCTGATTATACTCCTTGATGTTTCTGGCTCCCGCCTTCTTCAGCAGGTCGTAGCGGCTGTCCATCAGCACACAGAGACTGTTGAGCGTTCTCACCACCTTGGTAACGTCGGTGATGATAGGCTCCTCCTCATCCGGAACGGCAGCCATAAACTTGTTGGTGATGCGTGAATATACGCTGAACTCCACCTTCTTAGGGTCGATGAGTACCAGCTTCAGCTCGTTAGGATGCTTCTTGTAGAGCAGGGAAGTGATGATGGCGTTCAGACCCACAGACTTACCCTGACCGGTAGCACCGGCAACGAGCAGGTGAGGAATCTTCGCCAGATCCACCATGAACACCTCGTTGGTGATGGTCTTACCCAGCGCGATAGGCAGTTCCATCTTGGTTTCCTGGAACTTCTTGGAGTTGAGGATGCTCTCCATGCTCACGATGTTCGCCTTGGCATTAGGCACCTCGATACCGATGGTTCCCTTGCCCGGGATAGGAGCGATGATACGGATACCCAGGGCAGCGAGGCTCAGGGCGATGTCATCCTCCAGGTTCTTGATCTTGGAGATGCGCACACCCTCGGCAGGCTGAATCTCGTAGAGGGTGATGGTAGGACCCACGGTGGCACGGATGGTCTTGATCTGTACGCCGAAGTTGCCCAGCACCTCGATGATTCGGTTCTTGTTGGCCTTCTGCTCCTCTTCGTCGATAGACACCTCCTGGTCGTCGTATTTCTTCAGCAGGTTGAGGGTAGGGTACTTGTATCTTGTGAACGGCTCCTTCGGGTTGATAGGCGTATTGAGTACCTCGGCATTGCTTACGGTGTTGCTGGTAGCCTTCTCTTCTCCGGTAGCCACAGAGATATCCATTCCGATATGAGCCGAAGCGGCAGCGGCTGCAGCCATCTCCTGGCGCTCTCTTTCTGCGCGCTGTGCTCTGAGTTCACGCTGCTGCTGAATCAGGCTCGGAGCTGCCACATTCTTGTCGGCATCAGCCTGCTGGCTGTCAGCGGCAGCGGCTGCATCGAGGTCGATAGGCGAGGTTGACTTCTCATCCTCGTCCTTCTGCTTCTCAGCCATCTGCTGCAGAGAACTTTCCTCGTTCTGGTCAGCCATCTGGTTTTGGGATGTCTCCTGAGCCTGAGAAGTCTTGGAATTCTTGTCCATCTCCTCCTCCTCATCCTCCACGACACCCTGGGCAGCATTCCGGTAAGCTTCATCGATGGCATTATCATCCTCCTGCTTCTCCCTGTGGTTGGTAATCTCGAATTTCACCTTATTAGATATATAACCGATAGGGTTGAGCGCCTTTCTCACGATGGTGATGGTCTCGGTGGTGATATAGGTGAGGAATGCAATCGCCACGAAGAGGAGGATGGCGGTGAGTCCCGGAGGACCGATGACATTCTCTAGGGTCTGTACCACGAACATGCCGTGTTTTCCGCCCGGATTGAAGATGAGACTACCGAAGATAGGAGTGAGGAACTTGGCGAAGGTGACGGATGACCAGATCATCACCACCATCAGACAGAAGAACCACTTCCAGAGATTCACGCGATAGACATTCATCAGCTGGAAACCCACCATTACCACGAAGCAGGGTATCAGGAAGGCTGGGAAACCGAAGTTCACCGCCATCAGCCAATAGGAGAGGATGGCTCCCAAGGATCCGCAGTAGTTCTGGAACTGCTGCTGGGTGTTGGTCCATTCTCCGGGCTGCAGATTCTCCAGCAAGCTCTGGTCGGCAGCGCCCGTACTGAGGAAGGAAATCATCGCCAGCACCATGACGACGGCAACCACTAGAAGAGCGAGTCCGAGGAAGAAATCGGTGATCGTATTGTTGAAAATATATTGTAAACCAATGGCTTCGCTAAATGATTTAGTTTTGCCTGATGTTCTTTTCTTTGCCATTTTTCTTTTTCTTTTTAATATTTAACTGCAAAATTAGCAAAAAAGATTGAGAAACGCTCCTTTTTTTCGGGATTTTTTGCTAATTTTGCAACTTGTAATGAATAAATAGCAGTAATGAAGATAATTTTCACTAATTTCGAAAAGAAAACTATCAATAGCTTGCCTCGAATTCTCTTTCCTGGCAATATGATAGTGATAGATAAGGCTGAAGATACAGATGCCGCTGTAGAATATCTCCTGGGACAGGATATTCTGGGTGTGGATACGGAGACACGACCAAGTTTCTCCAAGGGTATGCGCTTCCAGGTATCTCTGCTGCAGGTGAGTACACGCGATACCTGCTATCTCTTCCGCTTGCATCTCACGGGTATGACACCAGCCATCATCCGATTCCTGGAGGATAAGAGGGTGCCTAAAGTGGGATTGTCTTGGCATGATGACCTCCTGCAGCTGCATCGCAGATGCGATTTCAAGCCGGGATATTTCATCGAGTTGCAGGATGTGGCTAAGAAATTCGGCATCAAGGATATGAGTCTGCAGAAAATCTACGCCAACCTCTTCCATAAGAAAATCAGCAAGGCGCAGCGACTCAGCAACTGGGAAGCCCAGGAGCTCAGAGAGGCTCAGTGCAGGTATGCTGCTACGGATGCATGGTGCTGCATTCACATCTACGAGGAGTTCAACCGGCTTGCCAAAGCTGACGATTACGAGCTGGTAGAGTTCTAGGTTCAATAATGTATAAGACTATATAATATAATAATGTATAAGAACGTATATTTAAAGAAAGGAAAAGAAGAATCTCTCAAGAGATTCCATCCATGGATATTCTCCGGCGCTATCCAGCGCATGGACAATGATATAGAGGAAGGTGAAACCGTAAGGGTGTTCACTTCTGCGGGCGACTTCATCGCCATCGGTCACTATCAGATCGGTTCCATCGCCGTGAGAGTGCTCTCCTTCAGCGATGTGGATATCGACAACGAGTTCTGGTGCGCCCGACTGGAGTCGGCTTACAAGATGCGACTGGCTGTAGGTATCGCCGGAAATCCAGACAACAACACCTATCGACTGGTGCATGGCGAGGGAGATAACCTGCCGGGTCTCGTTATCGACTGCTATGGTCCTACTGCCGTGATGCAGGCTCACAGTGTGGGTATGCACGTATGCCGTATGGAGATTGCCAAGGCGCTGAAGCAGGTGATGGGCGACGAGCTGCAGAACATCTACTACAAGAGCGAGACCACCCTGCCGTTCAAGGCCGATCTGCGTCAGGAGAATGGCTTCATCCTGGGTGGCGATGCCGACGACGTGGCTGTGGAGAACGGATTGAAGTTCCATATCGACTGGCTGCGCGGTCAGAAGACCGGTTTCTTCGTAGATCAGCGTGAGAACCGCTCCCTGCTCGAACATTACGCCAAGGGCAAGAGCGTGCTCAACATGTTCTGCTATACCGGCGGTTTCTCAGTCTATGCCATGCGCGGCAATGCCAAGGCGGTTCACTCCGTAGATAGCAGCGCCAAGGCAATCGAGCTGACCAATGAGAACATCGCTCTCAACTTCCCTGGCGACCCACGCCACGAGGCATTCTGCGAGGATGCCTTCAAGTATCTGGATGAGCACGACCAGCAGTATGATCTCATCATCCTCGATCCTCCTGCCTTTGCCAAGCACCGTGCGGCGCTGCGCAATGCGCTGAAGGGATATACCCGTCTGAATGTGAAGGGCTTGCAGAGAATCAAGAAGGGTGGAATCCTCTTCACCTTCAGCTGCTCTCAGGTGGTAACCAAGGATAATTTCCGCAACGCTGTGTTTACTGCAGCAGCCCAGGCTGGAAGAAAGGTTCGCATCCTGCACCAGTTGCATCAGCCAGCCGATCATCCTATCAACATCTATCATCCTGAAGGCGAATACCTGAAGGGACTCGTGCTTTATGTGGAGTAACTGAACTTTCGCATAGCAGGAAGTTAAAGGAGTAGTAATACAATGAAGAAATTTTCAATCATGATATGTCTGGTTTCAGCACTTCTGCTGGGAATGGCCAGTTGCGGCGATTCTCAGCAGAAGCGACTGCGACTGAGCAAACAGGAGAAGGCCCGACTCGACAGCATCGACCGGGCTTCGCTCAAGGTGGGTGTGATGCCTACGCTCGATTGCCTTCCGGTATATCTGGCTTACGAGGACAGCATCTTCCTGAAACAGGGAGTAACGGTACATCTCTATCGCTACAATGCGCAGATGGACTGCGATACAGCCATCGCCCGAAAGAGGGTAGAGGGTACGGTGACCGACCTGGTGAGAGCTGCCCGCCTCCAGAAGCAGGGCACACAGCTCTTCTATCCTGTCTCTACCAATCTGTACTGGCAGCTCATCACCAACCGCAAGGCGCGTATCTCGGAGCTGAAGCAGCTGTCAGACAAGATGATTGCCATGACCCGTCATTCTGCCACCGATTATCTCTCTACGCTTGTCACCGACAGCGTGAAGACCAAGTATGATGTATATCGCGTGCAGATCAACGACCTGAACATCCGCCTGCGCATGCTTCTCAACAATGAGATGGATGCAGCCTGGATGCCGGAGCCATACGCCACACAGGCAAGGATGGCAAAGCATGTGGCGCTGGCGGATAGCAGAGACAAGAACCTTCAGTTGGGAGTTATCGCCTTCCGCAGTAAACTGAAGAGAGAACCCCGAAGAAAAGATCAAATCGACAGATTCGTGAAAGCTTACGACATCGCTGTAGATAGCATCAATAAGAATGGCATACATCACTATGCCGCCTTACTGACCAAGTATTATGGTATTGATGCCCAAACCGTTAGCAATCTGCCAAAATTAAAGTACAGTCACGCAATGGAACCTCGCCAGCGAGACCTCAAGGTGGCAGATATTAACAATTAAAACAACTACAATTATGTCAGAAGAAGTAAATTTGTCAGAAGAGTCTAATAATTCAGAAACTGAGGCTAATAACCCAGAAAATGAGTCTTTGGACCAGAAGGAGTTATTGGAGGATGTTGCAGAAATCCGTCAAATGATTCATCAGCAGCGTTTTAGCGAATGCAAGCCATTGCTCAAGAGCATCTTTAAATACAGTCCGAACAATTCGCAGTATATGCGCCGTCTGGTGCATGGTTTGCAGACAACCGTTCTCGCCAATATGAGTCTCTTCCAGCGCAAGAAGTTGCCTAATGAAATTCTCGGCGTTCTCAAGCTGTATGGCGAAGCATCAGAGCAAACTGATATTCCGGAAACGACACCTGAGGATAGAGCGGAGCTCATCTCCGATGCAATTTCTGAGCTCGACCAGCTCCTGGTAGATATCGAGATGGATATCCGTTCAGAACTGGGTGTTTTCAAGGATTTGAAAAAGCAGGGCGAGGAGATTGATATCAAAGAGGTGAAGCCAACCCTCGAGAAATTCGTTTCCCGAGAGGCGATGCTTTTCCTGAACCATGACCTCTCGAAAGAGGAGCAGGACCAGGCTTCAGCCACTCTGTATCAGGAGTGGGAAGAGTGTCGCGAAAAGATTTTCGGCAGATTTGTCTCTTCTGGACATTGGAACGATGAGGAACGTGCTGCTGTTAAGGACACCATCCTTTCACCTACAGTTGATTCCTTGACCTCCCAGCTGCTGGTGAGTGCCATTACGCTCTCCGCTGCTACCGTCTTCGATATGGGAAAATTCACTCTGCTCTACGATATCTACCGCCAAGCAGATGACGATGAGGTGAAGGTGCGTGCCCTCCTGGGATGGCTGCTGGTTTCCATGAATTCCAGCTGCTACGAACAGCATCCTGACTTCCTTAGCTTTGCAGAGCAGTTGACCGAGGATTGCAAGAATGATTCAGACTTGCTTGCTGATATCTTAAAAGCCCAGAAGATGCTTGCCGTGACAGTGTTCAGCGAGCAGAAGTCTATCGACTATACCAATGATATCATGTCATCGCTGTCAAAACGTTTCCTTGGCGACCTGAAAAATAAGGTAGCCGATTTGCTGGAGGCAGATGAAGATATGCGAAATATCTTCGGAGTCGAGGATGACGAGGAAACTTCGGAAGAGGAAAGTCCTATCCGTTCTGTCGATATCAATACCGACGAGGATGGGGACCCTGCTCTCAACGTGGGTGTGGATAGTCCGCTCTCTATGGATGAAATGATGGATAAGGGCATTGATATCCTCTTGCCGCAGTTTAAAATGTTACGAGACCAGACAGAGTTCTTTACTCATCTGTACAATTGGTTCATGCCTTTCTATCTGAAGAATCCTCATATAACCGAGGCTCTCGGATTCGTAGATGAGAAGAGAAAATTCTGCAAGGCTTTCTGTTCTACTGCAAGATCATGTCCTGCCGATGCCTATTCCCTGGCAAACCTGATCGTCTCTCATCCTAATGAGATACCGGAGAATATAGTTGACTGTTACGATGACCCTGAGGATGAGGGAGATGACAGCGAGTCTGCAGATGAGGAAGAGATTGTTGATGAATTTTTCAAGGAGCCTGAAGAGCATCGTGCAAAGCGTATCCGTATCAACTACATCCGCAATCTCCTGCGCTTCTCCAAGTTCTATAAAGAGAAGGATGAACTCTTCACTATCCTCGACGAGCTGGATGATGACAAACCAGCCTATGCAGTCTTGGCAGGTCCTCTTTTCCAGGATGAATTCTTCGATAAGTACCGCATGGCTATAGCCCGCTATTCCTTCCGCCGCGAGTTCCCAGACATGGTTGATGTGATGTTGGAAGGTGTACCATGCGACACGCTGGAGATGCACTTCATGAAGGGATGGGTATGTATGCAGAAGGAAGACGATCATAGTCTTCGCATGGCTGTCGATCACTTCAAGGAGATGCTGAAGATGCAGCCTGACATGAAGCCGGTTTATCTGCAGCTGGGCATCTGCTATCGTAAACTCAGCCAAGTGGATGAGTATCTGGAGAATTTCGACAAGCTGATGGAGTTCAAGGATTCTTTCTCAGAAGAGGAACTCTTCGAGTTGAAACTGGAAAAGCTGAAGTTCATCGTCATGAACAACAGACTTGAAGAGGCGATGCCGCTGGCTTACGAGCTGGATTATACTCATCCTGAGAGTCAGATGGCGGGAGCCTTGCTCACACAGTTGCTTATCAAGATTGGTGGCGAACATGCGGAAGAGAACTTCCAGAAGGCTCATCAGCGCCTGGATGAATATTTCGCCGAGGTGAACGAGCTTTTCGGTAATTTCGAGAAGATGAAAAAATCAGGTAAGGATCCGAAGAATATGATGATGCAGGCGATGGATCTCTTCTTCAAGATGATGAAGAATGATAAGGCTGCCGAAGCATACAATAACTATTCGCTCGGTCTCCTGGCATTGATTGAACATCAGCCGAAAAAGGCTGTGGGACCTTTCTTCAGGGCTTATGCCTATTATGAAGATAAGGATCAGGATGTATTCTTTGAAGTCCTTAGGGAAGACTATAAATGGTTGAAGAACTATGGGTGTTCTTTCACGGATATCATGATTATCTACAATCAGATAGTGGCTGAGCACCAGCAATCGCAAGAAGAATTAAAGAAGTATGCCGATAAATCAGAATAGAAATAACAATAACAAGACACAGATAGATACCAACTATGCCCACCTGCAACCGCAGGCGGTGGAGTTGGAAAAGGTGGTTTTGGGTGCATTGATGATTGATACCGATGCTTTTTCTGTGGTATCCGAGATGCTGAAACCCGAAACCTTCTATGATCCGAGACATCAGAAAATCTACGAGGCGATTCAGACCATGAATATGGAGGAGCGCCCCGTAGATATCATGACCGTTACGGATGAACTCACCAAGATGGGCGCCATCGAGAAGGTGGGTGGAGCGGGTTACCTGATGGAGATTTCCTCGCAGGTGGCTTCGGCTGCCCACATCGAGTATCATGCCCGAATCCTGGCGCAGAAATATCTGCAGCGACAGCTCATCCATTATGCCGGCGACATCGAGACCCAGGCGTATGATGATGGTGTGGATGTGGATGAACTCATGCAGCATGCCGAGGGTGAGCTCTTCCAGCTCTCCCAGGGTAACATGAAGCAGGATTACACCCAGATTGATCCGGTGATCAAGGATGCCGTGGATATCCTGCAGCGTGCCGCCCAGAACAAGGGCGGACTCACGGGTATTCCTACCGGTTACCAGCAGATGGATGATATGACTTCCGGTTGGCAGCCTTCCGACCTGGTGATCATCGCCGGACGTCCTGCCATGGGTAAGACTTCCTTCGCGCTGAGTATCGCCAAGAATGTGGCGGTAGATCACGGGGTGCCTATTGGATTCTTCTCGCTTGAAATGAACAACGTTCAGCTGGTCAACCGTCTTATCTCGAATGTCTGCGAGATTTCGGGTAAGAAGATCCTGAACGGTCAGTTGGATCCAAGCGAGTGGGAGCGACTGGACAAGAAAATCCGTTCTCTCACGGGTGCACCTATTTATATAGATGATACCCCAGGTCTTTCCGTCTTCGAGTTGAGAACCAAGGCGCGCCGACTGGTACGCGAGAAGGGAGTGAAGCTGTTGATGATCGACTACCTCCAGCTGATGAATGCCAACGGTATGAAGTTTGGCAGCCGTCAGGAAGAGGTTTCCACCATCTCGCGTTCCCTCAAGGGTCTTGCCAAGGAGTTGAATATCCCGGTACTCGCCCTCTCTCAGCTCTCGCGTAACGTAGAAAGTCGTGAGGGTCTCGAAGGAAAGCGACCTCAGTTGAGCGACCTCCGTGAATCCGGAGCCATCGAGCAGGATGCCGATATGGTACTCTTTGTTCATCGTCCGGAATACTATCACATCTATCTGGACGAAAAGGGAAACGATCTTCACGGTATGGCGCAGATCATCATCGCCAAGCACCGTAAGGGTGCCACCGGAGATGTGCTTCTGAACTTCCGTGGCGAGTTCACCCGCTTCCAAGATCCTACCGATTCCTATACTCCAGTTCAGGAGGGTGGTGAAATCATGGGTTCCAAGATGAATGGTGGGGCTGCTGATGGGATGATTGCCAGCGGAGCCATTCCACCTCCGCCGATGACAGGACCTGACGGTCCGTTACCTTTCTAGATGAAAAGAGAATAAATTCGTACCAGAACGTTCTTTTTCTGAATAATCTGGTATAGAAACTGCTCAAATCTCTAGATTTTGGGTAAAAAATAGGCGAAAAATGGCAATTTGATAGATTTTCTATTAAAAAAAGTTATAAATTGTTTGCGTATATCAGAGAAAATGATTACCTTTGCCAACGATAAATATATAACGTATAAAAATAGAAAAATATGAGAGCATTAGCGTTGAATATTACAAGCATTATTATTATTCGACTTCGACTGCAGCATGTAGGCGGAAGTGATAAGGTGTGCGTATAGTTCAGCGGTTTGAATATATAGAGCCTTTCTACACTTCCGTATATGGGAGTGAGAAAGGCTTTTTTAATATCTTACGCCCTGGCCAAAAGTAAGGGCGCAATGTTGCCCCTGTAAGGGCAAAAGCTTTAATTAATAAGAGAAATAAAAATATTTAAGAGATATGAGTGACAGATTATTTATTTTCGACACAACCCTTCGTGATGGCGAACAGGTTCCAGGATGCCAGTTGAATACCGTAGAGAAGATTCAGGTAGCTAAGGCTCTGGAGCAGTTGGGCGTTGATGTCATTGAGGCTGGATTCCCTATTTCAAGCCCGGGTGACTTCAATTCCGTAGTAGAGATTTCCAAGGCTGTAACATGGCCTACCATCTGTGCGCTGACCCGTGCGGTGGAAAAGGATATTGACTGTGCTGCAGAGGCATTGCAGTATGCTAAGCATAAGAGAATTCATACGGGTATCGGTACCAGCGATAGCCATATCAAATATAAGTTCAATTCCAACCGCGAGGAAATCATCGAGCGTGCCGTGGCTGCCGTGAAGTATGCCAAGAAGTATGTTGAGGATGTGGAGTTCTACGCTGAGGACGCTGGCCGTACTGACAATGAGTATCTGGCTCGCGTGGTAGAAGCTGTCATCAAGGCTGGTGCTACCGTAGTCAACATTCCTGATACCACCGGCTATTGCTTGCCGGATGAGTATGGTGCCAAGATCAAGTATCTGATGGATCACGTGGATGGCATCGAGAATGCATGCATCTCTACCCACTGTCACAACGATCTCGGTATGGCTACCGCCAATACCCTGCAGGGTGTATTGAATGGTGCCCGCCAGGTGGAGGTTACCATCAATGGTATCGGTGAGCGTGCGGGTAATACTTCGCTCGAGGAAATCGCCATGATTCTGAAGTGCCACAAGAACATCGATATTGATACCAATATCAATACCACCAAGATTGTTCCGATGTCTCGCATGGTGAGCAGCCTGATGAACATGCCTGTGCAGCCTAACAAGGCTATCGTGGGTCGCAATGCCTTCGCCCATTCTTCCGGCATTCACCAGGATGGCGTCTTGAAGAACGTTCAGACTTATGAAATCATCGACCCTAAGGATGTGGGATTGGATGATAACGCTATCGTATTGACAGCCCGCTCAGGTCGTGCTGCATTGAAGTATCGCCTCCACGTAAACGGTGTGAATGTAGATGACGAGGAGAAGCTCGACAAGATCTACAAGAAGTTCCTCCAGTTGGCTGATAAGAAGAAGGAAGTTACCGACGAGGATGTATTGATGCTCGCTGGTGCTGATTCTGCTGATAAGCATGGCGTTCAGCTCGACTGGTTGCAGGTAACTACCGGCAAGGGTGTGAAGAGCGTGGCAAGCATCGGCTTGAACATCGCTGGTCAGAAGTTCGAGGCTGCTTCATCAGGCAATGGTCCGGTAGATGCTGCCATCCGTGCCCTCAAGAAGGTCATCACCAAGGAGATGAACCTCAAGGAGTTCACCATCCAGGCTATCGACAAGGGTTCAGACGATGTAGGTAAGGTTCACATGCAGGTGGAGTACGATGGTCATGTATATTATGGCTTTGGTGCAGATACCGACATCGTAACCGCTTCGGTAGAGGCTTATATCGACTGTATCAACAAGTTCAAGGTAAAATAAAGTAAAATTCTGATAAATATATAACAAACAGGATATTATGAATACATTATTCGACAAGATTTGGGACAAGCACGTTGTCCAGATTGTAGAAGACGGTCCTACACAGCTTTACATCGACCGTCTTTACTGTCACGAAGTAACATCACCTCAGGCATTCGCTGGTATGCGGGCACGCGGACTCAAGATGTTCCGTCCAGACCAGATTTTCTGTATGCCTGACCACAATACTCCAACCCACGATCAGGATAAGCCTATCGAGGATCCTATCTCAAAGAAGCAGGTAGATACCCTGGCAAAGAACACCGCTGATTTCGGCGTAACTCACTTTGCCATGAACACCAAGGACAATGGTATCATCCACGTAGTTGGTCCTGAGAAGGGTCTTTCTCTTCCTGGTATGACCATCGTCTGCGGCGACTCTCATACTTCTACCCACGGTGCCATGGGTGCCGTTGCCTTCGGTATCGGTACTTCTGAGGTCGAGATGGTGATGGCTTCACAGTGTATTCTCCAGAGCAAGCCAAAGTCTATGCGCATCAGCATCAACGGCAAGCTCAGCAAGGGCGTTACTGCCAAGGATGTGGCTCTCTATCTTATGAGCCAGCTCACTACTTCGGGCGCTACCGGTTACTTCGTTGAGTACAGTGGCGATGTAGTGAAGGATATGTCTATGGAAGGTCGTCTTACCCTCTGCAACCTCTCTATCGAGATGGGTGCCCGCGGTGGTTTCGTAGCTCCTGATGAGACCACATTCGAGTATATCAAGGGTTGCGAATATGCACCTAAGGGTGAAGAGTGGGACAAGGCTGTGGCTTACTGGAAGACCTTGAAGAGTGGTGATGACGCTGTCTTCGACAAGGAGTTGACTTTCGAGGCAAAGGATATCGAGCCACGCATTACCTACGGAACCAACCCTGGTATGGGTATCGGCATCACAGAAAGCATCCCAACACTCGATGAGATTCCAGAGGAAGAGCAGGCTGGTTTCAAGAAGAGCCTCAACTACATGGGCTTCCAGCCAGGCGAGAAACTGGAGGGTCATCCTATCGATTATGTATTCCTGGGCGCATGTACCAATGGTCGTATCGAAGACTTCCGTGCTTTCGCTTCATTGGTTAAAGGAAAGAAGAAGGCAGAGGGCGTAACAGCTTGGCTTGTACCTGGTTCATGGTTGGTTGATAAACAAATACGTGAAGAGGGAATTGATAAGATTGTAGAGGCTGCTGGCTTCGAAATCCGTCAGCCTGGATGCTCTGCTTGCCTGGCAATGAACGATGATAAGATTCCTGCAGGCAAGTACTCTGTAAGTACATCCAACCGTAACTTCGAGGGTCGTCAGGGACCAGGTTCCCGCACCATCCTTGCCAGCCCATACGTAGCAGCAGCTGCCGCTATCACTGGTAAGATTACCGACCCAAGAGAGTTCATGTAATGTCAAGTGTTCAACGTAAAACGAAAAACTGAAATGAAACAGAAATTCAATGTAATTACATCAAGCTGCATTCCTCTTCCTTTGGAGAATGTAGATACAGATCAGATCATCCCAGCCCGCTTCCTCAAGGCTATCGACAAAGAGGGTATGGGCGACAACCTCTTCCGCGACTGGCGCTACCATGCCGACGGAACTCCAAAGCCAGACTTCGTGATGAACGACCCTTCTTACAGCGGTGTCATCCTCGTAGCTGGCAAGAACTTCGGTTCTGGTTCTTCCCGTGAGCACGCTGCCTGGGCCATCGCTGGTGCAGGCTTCCGTGTAGTCATCAGCTCTTTCTTCGCTGATATCCACAAGAACAACGAGTTGAACAACCTCGTATTGCCAGTAGTGGTAAGCGAGGAATTCCTGAAGGAACTCTTCGAGAGCATCGACAAGGATCACAAGACTGAGGTAAAGGTTGATCTTCCTAACCAGACTGTCACCAATCTTGCTACCGGCAAGAGCGAGCACTTCGAAATCAACGGCTACAAGAAGCACTGTCTGGAGAATGGTTTGGACGATGTGGATTTCCTCGTTCAGAACCGTGACAAGGTAGAGGCTTGGGAAGCTAAAAACAAGTAATTATGGACGTTAACGCAAAGAGAGATAATTCCCGCATCAAGGAGATTGAGATCATGGACTGCACCCTGCGCGATGGCGAGCAGACCAATGGTGTCAGTTTCCTTCCTCACGAGAAGTTGATGATAGCAAGAATGCTGTTGCACGATATCAATGTAGATCGCATTGAGGTGGCTTCAGCGCGTGTATCGGAAGGCGAAAAGGATGCTGTCGCTCGAATTTGCCGTTATGCCAAGACCATTGGTAAGCTGGATTCCGTTGAGGTATTGGGATTCGTGGATAACAACAAGAGTGTGGACTGGATTGCCGAATGCGGCGGTCATGTCATCAATCTCTTGGCGAAGGGTAGCTACAAGCACTGCACCCAGCAGCTCAAGATGTCGCCTGAAGAGCATCTCGCTCATATCAAGCAGACCATCGACTATGCCCTGAGCAAGGATTTCACCATGAATCTTTACTTGGAGGACTGGTCGAGCGGTATGCGCGACAGCCGTGACTATCTCTTCACGATGATGGACGAGCTGGTGAAGTTGCCTATCAAGCGCTTCCTGCTTCCTGATACTTTGGGTATCCTGAACCCATTGCAGTGTGTGGAGTACATGCGACAGATGGTTCGCCGTTATCCGAACTCTCACTTCGACTTCCATGCCCACAACGACTATGATCTGGCGGTGAGCAACTCGCTGGCTGCCGTATTGAGTGGTGCCAAGGGTCTTCATGTTACCGTGAATGGCTTGGGCGAGCGCTGCGGCAATGCACCATTGGCGAGTGTTCAGGTGATTCTGAAGGATATGTTCGGGGCAAAGACCAATATCAAGGAAGACCGACTGAACGATATCTCCCGATTGGTAGAAGGATACAGCGGCATCGCCGTGGCTCCGAATACACCGGTGGTGGGCGATAACGTCTTCACCCAGGTGGCTGGCGTGCATGCCGATGGCGACAACAAGGATAAGCTTTATTGCAACGACCTGGTGCCTGAGCGTTTCGGCAGACATCGTGAGTATGCACTGGGCAAGAACTCCGGCAAGGCGAATATCGTACAGAACCTTAACGAACTGGGCTTGGAGTTGACTCCTGAGCAGACCAAGGCTGTGACCAAGCGAATCACCGAACTCGGCGACCGCAAGGAGCTGGTAACTCAGGACGACCTGCCATACATCGTGAGCGATGTGTTGAAGCATGGTGCTCCGGAGGATAAGGTGAAGCTGGTAAGTTACATGGTGTCAACCTCATACGGCTTGAAGCCTATAGCAAGTGTTAAGGTGGAAATCGATGGCAAGGAGTATGAAGACCAGAGCTCCGGTGATGGTCAGTATGATGCCTTCGTGAAAGCCCTCCGCAACATCTACAAGGTGAAGCTCGGCAAGACCTTCCCTAAGCTCGACAACTATCAGGTAACCATCCCACCTGGTGGTCGTACCGATGCCCTCGTTCAGACCGTCATTACATGGCGTGAAGGCGACCGCATCTGGCGTACCCGAGGCTTGGATGCCGACCAGACTGAGGCAGCTATCAAGGCAACACTCAAGATGCTCAATATGTATGAGGCAGACAAGAGCGATGAGCAGGCTGTATCGCCTCGCAACTTAGATATGGAATAAAACAATTAAAAAATCAGATAAGATGAAATTAAACATTGCAGTTCTCGCCGGTGATGGTATCGGACCAGAGATTATGAAGCAGGGCGTAGCAGTAATGCAGGCCATTGCAGAGAAGTTTAACCACGAGTTTACTTACAACGAGGCTATCTGCGGCGCTCACGCTATCGACGAGGTAGGTGATCCATTCCCAGAGGAGACCTTCAAGACTTGTATGGATGCTGACGCTGTACTCTTCGCAGCCGTTGGTGACCCACGTTTCGACAACAACCCTACAGCCAAGGTTCGTCCTGAGCAGGGCTTGCTCGCTATGCGTAAGAAGTTGGGCCTCTTCGCTAATGTTCGCCCAGTAGCAACTTTCGATTGCCTGCTCCACAAGTCACCATTGAAGGATGAACTCTTGAAGGGAGCTGACTTCGTTGTCATCCGCGAGTTGACTGGTGGTATGTATTTCGGTGAGAAGTATCAGGATAACGACAAGGCTTACGATACAGATATCTACACCCGTCCTGAGATTGAGCGCATTCTGAAGGTAGCTTTCGAGTTTGCCATGAAGCGCAACAAGCACCTCACAGTAGTAGATAAGGCAAACGTATTGGCATCTTCTCGTCTCTGGCGTCAGATTGCCAAGGAGATGGAGCCACAGTATCCAGAGGTGAACACCGACTATATGTTCATCGACAACGCTTCTATGCGTGTATTGACAGAGCCTACCTTCTTCGATGTTATCGTTACAGAGAACACCTTCGGCGACATTCTGACCGATGAGACTTCTTGCATCACCGGTTCTATGGGCTTGCAGCCATCTAGCTCTCTCGGTGAGCACACTCCATTGTTCGAGCCTGTTCACGGTTCATGGCCACAGGCAGCTGGCAAGAACCTGGCTAACCCAGTAGCTCAGATTCTTTCTGCAGCTATGTTGCTGGAGCACTTCGGTTTGAACGAGGAGGGCGCTTTGATCCGCAAAGCAGTAGATGCTTCTCTCGATGCCAATGTCCGCACTCCTGAGATTCAGGTTGAGGGTGGTGCTCACTATGGCACTACAGAGGTTGGCGAGTGGATCGTTAACTGGATCAAGAATGCTTAATCTGGATTAATCTTTAGAAGTATTCTTACAAGATAGATTTTTGATTTGAATGAGGGTGTGTCATAAGTCCATGACGCACCCTTTTTCTATCTATAATTTTCCG
>OHVL01000139.1_pt1 | contig 23915 bp, 18 predicted proteins | sample 1579511 | NCBI WGS metagenome assembly OHVL01 (sample SAMEA3882545, study PRJEB24775) | human gut metagenome | biome: human-associated habitat; feature: intestine environment; material: feces | place: Netherlands | collected 2009/2010
TTACAGCGTATAGCTGCTTAGCACATTATTGAATTATTAACGAACTATTGTTAAATTGTTAGTTATGAAAATGCGTATCTGTCATTTTCGGATGCAAAGTTACGAAATAATAAGGTATAAACCGATTGCTTGCAAAGAAAAAGTGGAAAGGTATCATTGGTAATCTTTTGTAAGTGCTTGATAAATAGTATTGTATGGAAAAATAAAAATGTGGCTAAAAGTGGAAATAAATGAAAATGAAGAAAGCGTTGTAGAAATAATGAATGAATAAGAAGGGTGCAAAATACAATTTTTATTCCATCCACTTTCAATGGTATGGAAGATTCTGGAAACCTGTTGATAATGAGACTGTTATTACGTTATTGGGTTGTTTTTGTTCCACTATTCTATTAATGAGGTTAGGAAAACTCGAAAAAACCTATTAAATTTGCAATCGCTAAAATGCCTAAGTGCATTCTACAACTAGCATGAAGCCAACCTTCGTATCAACAACGGAGAAATACTTCGCAACTAACATATATTAATAATGAATAAAATCAATTCTAAACAAACTTTCAAAATATGAAAACAAAAAGTTTATTGCTGGCTTCCGCATTATTAATGTCGGTGTCAACGTTTGCACAGAAGAACATCTTTAAAGGTGTTGTGTTGGATGACCAAGGTGAACCTGTTATCGGTGCCACCATCCAGGTGAAAGGCAACAGGGGAACAGGTACAATTACCGATCTGGATGGTAACTTCTCCATTGAGACAGATGCCAGCCAACCTCTGGTAATTACTTATGTGGGTTATCAGAATGTAGAGGTGAAGCCATCTGCTAATATGCGCATCACCCTGAAACAAGATGATAAAACCCTCGACGAAGTGGTGGTAGTAGGTTATGGTACGCAGAAAAAGAGCGTAGTTACCGCTTCTATTGCCAAGATTGGAGCTGATGAACTGGGAAAAACTCAGCCTGTGCGTGTGGATGCTGCTCTCAAGGGATTGGTATCTGGTGTACAGGTTACTACTGCCGGTGGTCAGCCTGGTGCTGCCAGCAAGATTCGCATACGTGGTACGGGTACCGTGAATAGTGCCGACCCTCTCTACATCGTAGATGGAATGCCTATTGAGGGTGGTATCGACTATTTGAATCCTAGTGATATTCAGAGTATCGAAATCCTGAAAGATGCAGCTTCGGGTGCTGTGTATGGTGCGCGTGCAGCCAATGGTGTAGTTCTTGTTACCACCAAGACTGGTAGTATCGGCAAGACTGTGGTTAAGTATGATTTCTCCATAGGATGGCAGAATCCTTGGCGTAAGCGCAAACTGCTCAATGCCGAGCAATATACTACCCTGATGAAGGAGGCTGCTGCATACGCTGGTGAAAAAGATATCGATAATATCCTGAAGAATATGGGTTCCAGCGATACCAATTGGCAGGATGTGCTCTACAATGATAATGCTCCTGTACAGAATCATCAGTTGAGCATCAGCGGTGCATCAGAGAAGTTTAATTACTATCTCTCTCTGGGTTACTATAAGAGTGAAGGTGTGATAGGTGGAGATTATGGACGTGCCAACTACGAGCGTATGACAATAAGAAGTAACAATACCTATGTTGTCTTCGACCAGAGCAAGGTGCGTAACTGGCTCAAGACGGGTAAGGTGGGTGTTAATCTGGCTTATTCCCGCATCAACAATACCAGTATGAATATCAACGATATTGGCGGTCTTTCTGCCCTTGGTAATGCCATGTTCCTTTCTCCATTGATGAGTGTCTATGCTGAAGATGAGGATGCTCTCAATTCGCAGTATGCTGGAGAAATTGCGAAATATGGTCCTTTGGTAAGAGACAAGAAAACGGGCAGGTTGCTTAATGTGCCAAACAAGAACTTCAATGATCTTTCCAATCCTTTGGGATGGCTCTCTCTGCCTGGAGAAAAGAATAATTCTGATAAGTTCGTTGCTAACTTCTGGGCAGAGCTGGGCATTTGGGATAACCTGAAGTTTAAGACTTCTTATGGCGTTGATCTCAGTTTCTGGGGGACTGACGGATGGACTCTTCCATACTATTTGAATGCTGATCGGCATAATGACAAGTCATCTGTCTGGAGTTCTATGAATCGTGGCAACCGTTGGCAGGTTGAGAATATCCTGACCTATAATAAGCAGTTGGGAGAGCATAATTTCTCGGCTGTAGTTGGACAATCTGCTATCAAATATTCCGGACGTAATATTAGTGGCTCTGCTCAGGATATGATAGCTCTGGATCCTGGCAAGGCAAACCTTGATTTCACCACTGGTATGGCTACCGATGGCAAGCGGGATGTATCGGGTGGATTGTTCAGCCCTCATACCTTGGCTTCTTATTTCGGTCGACTCTCTTATAACTATGCCGAGCGTTATATGGCTCAGTTTACCATTCGCCGTGATGGTTCTTCCAATTTCGGCCCGAACAACAAGTGGGGTACCTTCCCTTCTGTATCATTGGGTTGGAATGTGACGAATGAAAAGTTCATGGAAAAACGTCCTGAGTGGTTTAGCAAGATGAAGCTCCGCCTGAGTTGGGGTAAGAATGGTAACGAGGCTATCGGTGCTTTCCGATATACAGCCAATGTGGCTATAGGCAACAACTATACCTTTGGTGGTGCTGGCAACCAGGTAATCATGGGTGGTAGTAAGCCATCGGGAACTCCTAATGCCGACTTGAAGTGGGAGGAGAGCGAGCAGTATGATGCTGGATTGGATTTCAGCTTCTTCAATAATGCCCTGACGTTCACGGTAGATTGGTTTAAGAAGAAAACCAATGGTATGCTGAAAACCATGAGTGTGCCTTCTTACTTGGGCGAATCAAAGCCTTGGGGTAATGTGGGCGATATGGAGAATAGCGGTATCGAGTTTGAACTGGGATACAAGTTCCGTAAGGGCGATTGGGCTTTCAACATCAACGCCAATGCCAGTTATCTGAAGAACAAGTTGATCAATCTGGGCAATGATACCGGTTATGAAACATCGGACGAGGTTCACCTGATCGGTAATGTGAGCCGTGCAGAAAACGGTCAGCCATATCCTTTCTTCTATGGTTACAAGACGGCTGGTATCTTCCAGAATTAGGCTCAGGTAGATGCTTATGTGAATGATAAGGGAGTGAAATTGCAGCCAAATGCGCAGCCGGGTGATGTAATCTTTGTAGATTATAATGGTGATGGAAAGATTGATGATGCCGATAAGACTAATATCGGTAAGGGTGATCCTGATTGGACTTTCGGTTTCAATCTGGGGGCCAGTTGGAAGATGCTCGACTTCTCTATGTTGTGGGCAGGTTCCTTCGGCAACAAGATCTTCGATACCACTCGCCGTATAGATCTCCGTTATGCCAATCTTCCTGAAGCGTTTATGGGTCGTTGGCACGGTGAGGGCACATCCAATATTATGCCGCGTTTCGCCTGGTCAACAGCCAATGATAATAATAAGGTGTCTGACCTCTACATCAAGAATGGTTCCTATGTTCGTCTGAAGAACATCCAGCTGGGGGTTACCCTGCCGAAGAAATGGACGGAGACGGTATTCATCTCTAATCTCCGTTTCTATGTAGCAGCCGAAAACCTGCTCACTTTTACAAGTTACAAGGGTATGGAACCGGAGATTTACAGTGGTACACAGTCGGGTATCGACCGTGGATTCTATCCGCAGAATCGAACCATCACCGTGGGTGCCAATGTGACATTCTAAATAAATATCATTCAGAATTAAGTAGAACATATTAAAAAGAAACAATGATGAAAGCAAAAAATATATTATTATATAGTGCAATGGCAGGTATGGCATTGTCGTTGTCTTCTTGCGGCGATGATTTCCTAAGCGTAGATCCAGCAAGCAGCTTGCCTATCGATGGTTATTACAACACCAAGGCGCATGTGGATGAGGCGCTTACCGCAGCATACGCTCCTATGGCTTGGTATGATCTCTATAATGGCATGTGTCCTCTCTTCCTGGTATCTGATGCGCAGGGCGATGATATCTATGTGGGTGGTGGCAATACTAACGACCAGACAGAAATTCACTTGGCTTCGCAGTATAAGAGTACCAGTCTGTTGAACTTCAAGGGTGCATGGACAACCAGCTATTCGGGTATCAACCGTTCCAACTGGGTGATCAAGGATGTCGATGAGGCTACAGTGCTTTCTGATGCCGAGAAGGCTACTTATATTGCAGAGGCAAAGACCTTGAAGGCTTTTTATTATCTGCAGCTTTGGAAGTTCTGGGGCAATGTGCCTTATTACGAGAAGAATCTGGAGTCCCCTTATATTGCCGAGCAGCTTTCAGCCAGCGAGGTATATAATAAGGTAATAGCCATGTTGGAAGAGGTTATCAAGAGCAATGCCCTGCCGATGAAGGAAACTGCCGCCCGCAGCGGACATGCTACTCAGGCTTTTGCCGAGATGCTTTTTGCCGATTACGTGATGTATCAGAAGGATGAGAGCCGCTATCAGCAGGCACTCGGTTATATGGAGGATATCATCAATAGCAGGAAGTATAGACTGATGAGCGATTATGCCAGCATCTGGGAACAGAGTGGTGAGTGGTGTGATGAGTCAATCTACGAAATCAACTATTGTGCCAAGGGTAGTAAACGTAGTTGGGGAAGTCCCGATGCGGCTGGTGGTACCGTAGTGCCAACCTTGATTGGTATCGATGGCTTGAGCTATAAGGCTTCTGCTGCCCATCTGGCAGAAAATCCTTCCTACGCTCCTAAACAGGAGCTGAATGGTGGATGGGGCTTCGGCGATGTATCCAAGGAGGTGTATGATCTTTATGAAAAAGATGACATTCGCCGTACTGGTGGAATTGTTAACATGGCTGATTATGCTGCCGATTACAAGGCTCGTACGGGTGATGAGGTAACTTACAATGGCCGTTATCAGAACACGGGTATCTTCCTTTTGAAGTATTTGGGCCGCCATGGTGGTAATGATGGGGCTGTGGGTGAAGTCGACATGGGTTGGGATAACAACCAGCGTATCTATCGTTATTCTGAAACTCTGCTCAATGCCTCTGAGTTGATTCTCCGCACTGGCGGTGATGCAGCCAAGGCACAGGGATATTATAATGAGGTTCGCAATCGAGCTCATGCTTCTGCCCGTACTGTTTCTCTTGATAATCTCTTGGAGGAACGCCGTTTGGAATTTGTTGGCGAGGGCAAGCGTTACTACGACTTGATTCGCTTTGGCAAGGCTGCCGAGGTATTGAAGCCTGGTGGAGGAAAGGTACTCAACAAGGCAAAGACTGCATACGATGTGATTGGTGTACCTGAGCGTATCCAGTGGACGGAAAGCAAGAAATACTTGCCAATCCCTCAGGATGAAATAGAGGCTGCTAAGGGTACTTTAAAGCAGAATGAGTATTAATAGTCTGTTCTCCTAGCAATAAGTTATGTTCGGCACTGCTGAACTTATGTTCAACACTGTTGAACATAGATTTCTTCGTAGTTTAAAAACTTTTATTCATTGTTTTCACAGTAGGTTGACCAGTTGTTGTATAGTCCGTAAAGAGTATAATAATATAGGAACTGGTAGTCATGCGAATCTTCTTGAGGTTCTATCTTCTGAAGATCTACCAAAAGCCTACTGTTCGCACCAACTTATTGATTTTTGCCGTACTTTTACGGCAACAAACAATTTTAAATAAAAAAATATGAAAAAACTATTTTTGCTCGCAAGCCTTCTGTTGGCTTTTGGCATCTCGGCAGATGCCGGAGACATCACTTCTCCTAACGGACAGATCCAGGTGAACTTCACCTTGGATGGCACTGTGCCTACCTATAGTGTGACCTATCAGGGCAAGACCATTATCAAGCCTAGCCGTCTGGGTTATCAGCTCGCCAAGGGCGGTAAGGATGGCAAGGACTTGCTTTCTGATTTTAGCGTCATCGATGAGAAGACTTCCACTTTTGATGAGACTTGGACTCCTGTTTGGGGAGAGAACAAGTCAATCCGCAATCATTATAATGATATGCTGGTAGAGTTGAAGCAGAATTCCACCGACAGTTATATGAACGTTCGCTTCCGTGTCTATGACGATGGAGTAGGATTGCGCTATGAGTTCCCTCAGAAAGGCAGTCTCAACTACTTCACCATCAAGGAAGAGCGTACGGAGTTTGCCATGACCGGTGATCATACAGCCTGGTGGATTCCGGGTGATTACGATACCCAGGAGTATGAATACACCAAGACCCGTCTGTCGGGCATCCGTCCAGCCTTGCATGCTGCCGTCAGCAGCAATCTCTCACAGACAGTCTTTTCTGATACCGGTGTGCAGACCTCACTCCAGTTGAAGACTGATGATGGTATCTACATCAATCTGCATGAGGCTGCTCTGGTGGATTATCCTGCCATGCATCTGAACCTGGATGACAAGACCATGACCTTTACCTCTTGGCTTACCCCTGATGCTCAGGGAATGAAGGGATATATGCAGACTCCGTTCAAGAGCCCTTGGCGTACCATGGTCATTACAAATGATGCCCGCAAGGTATTGTCTTCCAATCTGATTCTCAATCTCAATGAGCCTTGCAAGATCAAGGATACCTCATGGATTCATCCTGTGAAGTACGTGGGTGTTTGGTGGGAGATGATTTCCGGTAAGGGAGAGTGGGCTTATACCCATGATTATCCTACCGTGAAGTTGGATGGAACCGACTATGTACATGCCAAGCCATCGGGCAAGCATTCTGCCAACAATGCCAATGTGCGCCGTTACATCGACTTTGCTGCAGCCCATGGTTTCGATGCTGTCCTGGTAGAAGGATGGAATATCGGTTGGGAAGACTGGAGTGGCTATATGAAGGAAAAGGTATTCGATTTTCTGACTCCATATCCTGATTTCGACATCAAGGCACTCAATGAGTATGCTCATTCCAAGGGTGTGAAGCTCATCATGCATCATGAGACCTCTTCTTCTGTGATGAACTACGAGAAGTATATGGACAGAGCTTACCAGTTGATGAAGGATTATGGCTACGATGCCGTGAAGAGCGGTTATGTGGGCAACATCATTCCTCGTGGCGAGCATCACTACAGTCAGTTGGAAATCAACCACTACCAGCATGCCGTAACCCGTGCTGCCGATTATCACATCATGGTAAATGCCCATGAGGCTGTGCGTCCTACCGGTCTCTGCCGCACTTATCCTAACCTGATTGGCAACGAGAGTGCTCGCGGTACAGAATATCAGGCATTCGGAGGCACCAAACCAGGACATACAGCCATCTTGCCTTTCACCCGTCTGCAGGGTGGTCCGATGGACTATACCCCTGGTATCTTTGAGATGGATTGCGCCAATGGTTCCCATTGCAACTCTACCATCTGCGGTCAGTTGGCACTCTATGTAACCATGTACAGTCCATTGCAGATGGCAGCCGATTTCCCTGAGAATTACGAGAAGCACATGGATGCTTTCCAGTTTATCAAGGATGTGGCTGTAGATTGGGACAAGTCTATCTATCTGGAGGCTGAACCAATGGAGTATATCACCGCAGCCCGTAAGGCAAAGGGCTCTGATAACTGGTTTGTAGGTGGTGTTACGGGTATGAAGGCTCATCAATCTACCGTAAAGCTCGATTTCCTCGACAAGGGTAAGAAGTATGTGGCTACCATCTATCAGGATGCAAAGAATGCTGACTACAAGACCAACCCTCAGGCTTACGTCATCACCAAGAAGACTGTGACCAGCAAGTCTGTCTTGAAGTTGAACTCTGTTGCAGGTGGTGGATTCGCAATTAGCATTCTTGCACAATAAAATGCAGAATTTTGAGTTATTATGATAGAGTTTTTCTTGAATTAATAATGATGCTCATGAAAAGAATGAATAAAATGCTGTTGGTTGCTGCCTTGGCGGCAACCACACTTTCTGCTCAGGCAGAACAGAAGAAGGGACCGGCTTGGTTGAGTGATGCACTTTTCTATCAGATTTATCCATCTTCCTATATGGATACTGATGGCAATGGTATTGGCGATCTGCCGGGTATCACTTCCAAGTTGGATTACATCAAGTCGCTGGGTGTGAATGCCCTCTGGCTCAATCCGATCTTTGAGTCGGGATGGTTTGATGGTGGCTATGATGTCATCGACTTTTACAAGGTGGATCCTGGATTCGGTACCAATACCGACTTGGTTACATTGGTCAATGAGGCCCATAAGCGTGGCATGAAGGTTTGTCTCGACTTGGTGGCAGGACATTCCAGCACCAAGTGTGCCTGGTTTAAGGAGTCTTCCGAGAAAGATCCTAACCAGCGTTACAGCGACTATTATATCTGGATGAATGATATCCCTGAGAGCGAGAAGAAAGAAATCGAAGCCCGTCATCAGGAGGCAAGTCCGGAGTCTAGTACCCGAGGCAGATATGTGGAGGCGAATGCTCCTCGTGCCAAGTATTATGAGAAGAATTTCTTCGAGTGCCAGCCTGCCTTGAACTATGGTTTTGCTCATCCAGACCCAAGTCATCCTTGGGAGCAGGGTGTAGATGCTCCTGGACCACAGGCTGTTCGCAGGGAGATACGTAACATTATGGCTTTCTGGTTTGATAAGGGCGTAGATGGATTCCGAGTAGATATGGCGTCATCGCTCATCAAGAACGACCCCGACAAGAAGGAGGTTTCCAAGCTCTGGAATGAGATGCGTGTCTGGAAGGACAAGAACTATCCTGAGACCGTCCTGATTTCAGAATGGGCTAATCCGCAGCAAGCCATCCCTGCCGGTTTCAACATCGATTTCTACATCCATTTCGGTCTCAAGGGCTATGCTTCTCTGTTCTTCGACCGCAAGACTCCTTGGGGCAAGTGGGAGCAGAGCTACCAGAACTGCTATTTCGACAAGCAGGGCAAGGGTTCGCTCAAGGAGTTTAGCGAGAACTATACCAAGGCATACAATGCCACCAAGAATCTCGGCTACATCGCTGTTCCATCTGCCAACCACGATTACCAGCGTCCTAACATTGGTACCCGCAACACTCCAGACCAGCTGAAGGTGGCGATGACCTTCTTCCTCACCATGCCTGGTATTCCATTTATCTATTATGGTGATGAGATTGGAATGAAGTATCAGATGAATCTCCCTAACAAGGAGGGTAGCAATGAGCGCTCTGGTACCCGTACTCCGATGCAGTGGACCAAGGGCAAGAATGCCGGATTCTCTACGAGTGCACCCGATAAGCTCTATTTCCCTGTAGATACGGAAAATGGAAAGTTGACCGTTGAAGCTCAGCAGGGAGATCAGAATTCTCTGTTGTCATATACCCGTAAGCTGACCGCTTTGCGTCATTCAGCCAAGGCTCTTGACAATGAGGGAGATTGGAAGCTCTTGAACCAGAAAGGTCAGGAATATCCAATGGTATATGAGCGTACTTTGGGTGAAGAGAAGTATGTTGTTGTCGTGAATCCTGGTGCCAAGGCTGCGTCTCTCAACATCAGTTCTGTCGGCGGCAAGCCTGTTTCCGTTCTTTCTACAGGAAAGGTTGTATATAAATCAGGCAAGAAGACCGATGCCATCAAGGCTTCAGGTATTAGTGCCGCCATATTCAAGGTGGCAAAATAACTTGAGAACATGATTATTGCTAGCTACATTATATATCAGAATCCGCATGGCTCCTAGAGTCGTGCGGATTTTTTATACCGTTTTTTCTTCAGCAATAACTAAAGATATTTAAATATTTATCCCGATATTTGGAGATAAATAAAGAAATAACTATATTTGCAGCATGATTACGGAATATGGTATAGAGGCAAAGTCTAATTCTGAGATTATATCAGAATTGGGAGGACGATTCAAGCAATATCGTCTGTTCAGCAATCTCACTCAGAAAGAGGTGGCTGTAAAGGCTGGTGTGAGCATTTTCACCATTAGCCAGTTTGAAAAAGGCGAAGCTAAGAACATAGGCTTTGGTACTATTCTTTCTCTGTTGAGGAGCATCGGATTCCTGCAGGAAGCAGAGAAACTCTTGCCGCCACTGCCACTGCTGCCTAGCCAAGTGAAGAAAATGAATGAAAAGAAGGAAAGGGTAAGACATGAAAGATAATGTTGTGCAGGTGAATTTGTGGGATAAGAATGTGGGCTTGTTGTCTTGGGATGACAAGCGGGGCTGCTCTGTCTTCCAATTCGACCAGGATTTTATGCAGTATGGATGGAATATTGCACCATTGGTTGCGCCGTTGGATTCTGTTTATGTTCAAAGAACTTTCCCAATGTCAGGGAACAGAGAAAAACTATATGCCGGTTTGCCTGAGTTCATAGCAGATTCTCTGCCTGACCATTGGGGAAATGTGGTCTTCCAGAAATGGATGGAAGCTAACCATCTGCAATCCAAAATGGTAAATGCGGTGGATAGATTGTCTTTTATCGGTAAGAGGGCAATGGGTGCCCTGGAATTTCAGCCTGCTCATATTCAGGAGGATGCATCTGTAAATATCGAGCTGGCTTCACTTTATGAACTTGCCAATAAATTATTCCTGGATAGGCAGGATGTGAGCATTGATATGAGCAATAGTCTTATTATGGAAGATCTGTACAAGGTGGGAACTTCCGCTGGCGGTCAGCGTCCTAAGGCTATTATCGGTATGGATGAGGCTACAGGTATTATTCGTTCTGGCCAAGCCGATTTGCCTGCCAACTTTAAGCACTATATATTGAAGTTTGATACAAGCAGGAAAAATGAACTTCCTTTTACTAGAGTAGAGATGGCTTATTATCTGATGGCCAAGGATGCCGGTATCAACATGATGCCTTCTCGTTTGGTTGAGATTGAAGGTACCCAGAATTTCCTGACTCAGCGCTTTGATAGGGTGGAGGGCAGAAAAATATATACTCAGACATTGGCAGCCATGAGTTCCTTGGCTGATACTTACGAAGATTTGTTTGTTGTGGGTAGAAAACTGAATTTGTCTGCTGAAGAGCAGAGTCAGCAATATAGGAGAATGGTGTTTAATGTTCTTGCAGAGAATGTTGATGACCATACCAAGAACTTCTCATTTGTGATGTATCCCAATGGAGAATGGCATATATCGCCAGCTTATGACATCGTGTTTTCTGCCGATCCTGATTCGCATTTCTATCGTAATCATGAACTTACAATTCTTGGCAAGCGAAAGAATATAACGAAGCAGGATTTGATGCTTTTTGCAAAAAGACAGGATATCAGAAATGCTTCTAGTATCATAGAAGAAGTGGAAGATGTGGTGATGAACTTCAAGTCTTATGCCGAAAAACTGGAAATCGATGAGTACTGGATACGCAAAATAGAACGGGTTTTGGAAGAAAACCGTAAGTAAGCGATTTCATCAGGCAATATTTTTAGTCTCCTTACTCCTTTATTTCTTTCATGTTTGCAGGATTATAGGGAGTCAACTGCTGCATCTCCTGCTCTGTTGCTTCAGGCAAGGCTGGAATCTTGTTGCTGTTGCAGAAATCGGCAATGGCGGCAGCTGATTCTTTGGGAGTAGAAGAATCCTGTTTGATGGATTGCTTCTTTTCTACATACTCCTTTTCTGTGATGTATAGCTCCGTAATTACATGGATGAGTTGCTGCTGCTTGTCTTTCTTATGAGAGAAGAGATAGCTGTTGTCTGATTTCTGGAAGAACAGGTCCTTGAAGGAATAGTAATCTTCAGGACTTATCTGATAGGCTTCCACCACATGGTCGTAGATATCTGTCTGGGTATATCCGAAAAGCTGGTGCGTCAGATTCTTGTAGGTAGGAAGCTGATTGATTTCTATCTGACAGATGTTCCGGGTGCTGTCCGTTTGAATACTGCCTATTGTCTGCTGATTGAGCAGGACGAGTTGAGAACCCAGGGAATCTTTCAACTGATATTTCTTTCTATATTGCTCAATAAGTGTCTTCTCTTCCGGCCAAGGTCGGAAGGTTCCTTTGTCGCTGACCATGAATGCCCGCTTCTTGTCTTCGCTGACGAGTCGGCTGTTGTAAAGATTTCTTTTGGAATAGGTATTGAGATCCGTCTTTCCATTCTTCAGGTTGATGTAATACTCCACGATACCGTCGTTGAAGTATTTCATGACAGAGTCGTTGGTCTGGTAACTGCGATAATATCCCTTGAGTCGGATGAAGTAAGGACGAATCCCAGTTACGTTCACATCCTCCAGTTTCTGTATTTTTGTGATATGTCCAGGCATCTTCTCTTCCTTGTTCTGCGCCATAAGACAGGTAGGAAGGAAGACAAGAAGCCAAAGCTGATATTTCATATAATTATGTTTCATATTGATGATGCTTAAAAAACTATACTTAAAATGTGTTTATATGAGCTGTTGCTTCTACAGGGAGGCTGCGCAGTTCTTTCTCAACCACATCCCGAAGAAGCGGTCGTAGATGATATAGCTGCCATTGTACTTGTAGATGAATTCTCTATTGATCAGCGTCTTGAGAGCAAGACTCACGCTGCTGGCAGCAGGCAAGTTGTGGCGGCTGATGAAATCCTGCGAAAGAATGGAGGTGACAGCCTTATCCTTGGCTATGGCAGATAGAAGGGCAGCCTGATTGTCTGTAAGAGAATCGTAGTAATTCACGAATGCCACTTCCTGCTCGTTCACCAGTTCCAGGGTTACATCATCAATTTCCGCTGTCGTAATTTCCTTTCCGTTCTGATAGAGGCGGTTCAGAATATCCTGGATATACCAGGTTTGACCATCCACCTTATTATATAGATAGGCAAAGGTGTCATGATCCATGGTCAGATTCCGGGTTCCCATCCATCTGTTGGCAAAATGATGATATTCTTCCAGATTGATGAGAGGAAGATTGAGAATTTGCGAACTCTGATAGAATGGTCGCTTTGCCGACAGGAACATGTCGGTCATCATGTGCTGCTTGCTGCCTGCAAAGATGAAATATACATTCGGCAAAAACTGGATGTAGGAGCGCAGCAGGGCCTCTGTGCCACCTTTGGGATATTCGGCTATCTGCTGGAACTCGTCTATGGCAATATAGATTCGTTTCTCCGATTGTTTCAGATACTCGAAGATATGTTTAAGAGAATCTTCGCTCTGACTTGGCGAAACCGTAATCGAGAACGTTGGGATACCTGTCATCTCATCAAACGACATCGTAGGCTTGTAGCCAGCAAAGAAGGTGGTAATCTTGCGCATGGCAGTTTGCGAGAAAGTGTCGACCTTCCCGATAACCGTCTTTGCCAATAATTGGATGAATTGGCTCAGATTTCTCGTGGCATTGATGTCGAGATAGAAACAATGCGTCTCAGGCTCCTGCTTGCTGATGTTCTCAAAGACATGGTGTATGAGCCCCGTCTTTCCGATGCGTCGAGGAGAGATGAGGACGATGTTGCGCTCATTCTGCAAAGCCTTCATAATGACTTCCGTCTCTTTTTTGCGGTCGCAGAAGTATTCTGCTCCCTTATATCCGTAGATAACAAATGGGTTATTCAGCTGTTCCATAACGTTTTATATCTATTCCATGTTTTATGTTACATGTTTTATGAAATGCAAAGATAGCAATAATCTTTAAAGTAAGAAACCTTTTAGTTAGAACTTTATTACTAATTAACTTTTTACTAGTTACACTAATGCCTCGCGAATTCAACAAGCATGTGTAAAATGATGAAATGCCTCAACCATCCTGGTCGAAATCGGTTATTATTAGATTAAAACTGTAAGTAAGTAAACGATTTCATACAATTATAATAAGGAATAGGGTGGTTATTGCTTTTCTTTTTGTACCTTTGCACACGTTTGGCAATTGTACGTGCCAAATCATAAGAAGTGGAATCAAGAATATCTAATAATAAAATAAGAAGTAATGACTACACTTACAATTTCTATTATTGTCGTTTTCGTGCTCGGCTATGCACTCATAGCTACCGAAAGCTTGACAAAGGTTAACAAGGCTGCGATAGCCCTGTTGATGTTGGTAGGTTGTTGGACCCTCTACATGATGGATCCAATGCAGTATCTCCAGTTGATGCACCCTGATTATACAGGCGGCGCTGCTGGAATGGTGGAGAAGGTGACCGGAATCATCCAGGAACATCTGGGCGATACCGCTACGACACTCTTCTTCCTGATGGGTGCGATGACCATCGTGGAAATCGTTGACCAGAACGGCGGATTCAACTGGGTTCGCAAGGTGATGAAGACCAAGTCGAAGCGTGCGCTCCTCTGGCGTATCGCCTTCCTTACCTTCTTCCTCTCTGCAATCCTCGACAATCTGACCACCAGTATCGTGATGATCATGATTCTCCGAAAGCTCGTCACCGACCACAAGGACCGCATGGTTTATGCATCCCTCGTCATCATCGCAGCCAATTCGGGTGGTGCCTTTTCACCAATCGGCGACGTTACCACCATCATGCTCTGGAACAAGGGCTTGATTACAGCAGCTGGCGTTATCGCCGAAATGTTCATCCCATCTGTGGTTTCCATGGTGATTCCAGCCCTCATCCTTCAGACTATGTTGAAGGGCGAACTCGTGATGCCTGAGGTTTCTGCCCAGCAGAATGCATCGGTCAGCGATTTCACCGAAGGTCAGCGCAAGGCAGTGTTCTGGTTGGGAGTAGGTGGTTTGATCTTCGTTCCTATCTTCAAGAGTATCACCCACTTGCCTCCATTCGTTGGAATCCTTTTGGTATTGGGCGTTCTATGGACTGCTACCGAAGTTTTCTATTGCGGTTTGCATCGTGGAGCTGATGCCGAGGGCACTCAGAAGCGAGTAACCAAGTTGCTTTCTCGTGTGGATATGAGTACTATCCTCTTCTTCCTCGGTATCCTGATGGCTGTATCCTGCCTGGCTGAGATTGGCGTGTTGACTGCTTTGGGTCAGGGCTTGAACGTCGTATTCGATGGCAACCACTACCTGGTTACTGGTATCATCGGTGTGCTTTCAAGTATTGTTGACAATGTGCCTCTGGTAGCTGGATGTATGGGAATGTATCCTGTGGCTGCCGCTGGCGATATGGCTGTAGATGGCGTCTTCTGGCAGTTGCTTGCCTACTGTGCCGGTGTCGGTGGTTCTATGCTGATTATCGGTAGTGCCGCAGGTGTGGTAGTTATGGGCTTGGAGAAGATTACCTTTGGCTGGTATATGAAGCACATCTCCTGGATTGCTTTCGTAGGTTACATCGTAGGTATCATCTGCTACTGGTTCATCCGCACCTTCCTTTATGCTATCTAAAGGATAATACTTTTCTCTTACGTGATTTTTTTTTGAAGAAAAAGTCTCAAAGTCTCATTTTCTATTGAAAATATCGGCTTAAAGACTTGATAGATAAAAAGATAAGAAGAATGAGACTTCTCGGTTTTGGTGCCGAGAAGTCTCATTAAAGTCTCATAAAAGTATCATGAATTCACTTTTTCTTTACGAGATACTTCATTCCGTCTGAAAATCTCTTGTGTTTCAACTCACTCATATTCGCCAATTTTCTGCCGAATCCCATCAAACTGTTCACTTTGAGCGAAGAACCAATCTGCTTCTTCAGATAGTCGAAAATCTCGGCGGCAGTCAGATATTCACCCTCTTTCTCATCCTCAACCAACTCGAAATAGAGCAGGAAATACTGGTCTATCGGCTGGATTACCTCAAACTGGCTGTTGCTCTTCATAATCAACTTCACCTGTTCCGCATCAAAATAACTCTTCTCGCCATTGTGTAAGGCAGTAAGTGCCTGGGCAAAAAGCTGCTGATAGTTCGGGCGAACGCTCACGTCGATAGGACCCGTCAGTTCCACGCCGATGAATCTTCGGTTACCGGATGGATCGGTGAGAATATCCTTCATGTTGCTCGTGGCGATGAACGAGGCGAGACGAGGAAATTCCATGACATGACTGCCATACGGAGGCTTGTATTTCAGCGTAGGCAACTGGATGAGATTCTTCAGGAATCCCTGCTGCACCTGTGGCGAAATCTGGTTGAACTCATCGAGATTGATGACCATAAACTGCGCCATCGCCTGATAAACCTGACGTTTTTCCGACAGAATCAGATTGTCGCTATATCCCCACTGCAGTTCCGGCGGCAACAGTCGGCGACAGAAAGTACTCTTGTTATAGCCCTGTTTGGAAATGAGAAGCGGAGCCACCGAGTTGCCGTATTGGCGATGGGTAAAGCCACGCCACTGGTCTACCATGCCCAGGAACCAGGTGTAGAACCAGTCTGCCCAGTAAGGATTGTTGGTTGGAACCGTACGAGCCAAGGCACGGATATGGTCCTTGCCATCCCATTTGTTGTAGCATTGGAAGAGATATTCATCTATCGGATTATAGTTTTTGATATAATCAGACTCCAGGAAATTTCGTACATCCTTGATGCTCACACGGATATCAGCCAGCTGTACCTCCAGCGTCATGCGCTTCTGTACTCTCGGATCTACGGGGCGGAAACCAAACCATTCTTTCTCCTTCTGCAGATACTCCACGTATTTCATCACCGTATTGTATCTGAAATCATATCTGCTTTCCAGCAGTTTCATCATGTTTACGATATTCTCGCGAACGCTGTTCTTGTCTCCTTTCTTTTCCTCTTCCGGACTATCCGGTTCAGACATCAACAGCTGATTATCTTCCGTATTGGAAGCCAGGTTCTGCGGACGCATATTGCTGTCAATCTTTATCGCCACCGCCTTGCTGTTGAAATAAGGTTTCGCATCGAGCGTCATCATAAAAGTGTTGTGCATCGAAGGCTCAAAAGACAGGTTGGAGCCCGCTTCTATCGAAGGTTTCGGTCCGTCAGTTAAAATCGAAGCTTTCGCAATCGCCTGATAGACAGGTAAAATCTGCTGGTAAGCGATGCGGTATAGTCGTTCGGCTTCCGCCTCCTCAGCAGGCAGCGAATCTTCTTCATTGCTGAATTTCACCAATACGATAACCGACTTTCCGTCAGCACCTTCCAGCGCAGCAAAGGTAGAAGGCAGCATGGCAACCGAGCGCTTCACGCCCTCCGCGCCGTCTACATCCGTGATGCGTCCGAATTTCAGCATCAGGATACCGTTGCAAGCCTTCATTTTCAGGTTGTTGTTTTCGTCTTTGGCGAATTCAGCAGCGGGGTAGATGTGCATCCATGTTGGCATGTCCTTGTAATATTCGTATCCGCTTTCCATATAGGGCACGTATTCGCGGAAATGGGTAACAGTAAGCCTGCTATCATCCTTTGCGATACGTTGCAGCAACTTCTCCATCGTCTTGGTGCTTACGAGAAGCTGGTTCTTGTTGTTTGTATGTACAATAGTTATCTTCATTGAATATATTTATTAAGATAGTTAATTGTCAATCTATTAGCTATAAACTCTTGTTAGCGTTGCCCAAGGTTCGGTTGGTAAATTGGGCACTCATTTCCCGTTGCACGGGCAATGGCTGCCCATCGCTTGTTCTCCAGTAGCCCGTCACGTGTTCACCGCTAGCCCGTCACGTGTTCTCTGTGGGACCGTTTAAATGGCATGGCTGGAACATCTGGAGGGCAGAGAAAAAGATTAGATTTTAGTGAAATCAATCTCTTCAGAGAAATGCTCGAATTCAACATCTTTATATCCGTATCTGGCGAAAAGCTGTTTGATATATGCCTGCTGTTCTGGGAGGAGTTTCAGTTGTCCCAGTTTGTAACGGTAGTATTGTCCTTTGCTACCGAGGTAGTCTCTCATTTCGGCGCGCAGTGCAGGCGCATCTTTCACTTTCATTTCGGCAAAGAGATTGTCGAATCCCCATGCCATTTTCACGACACGCAGCGGAGCGAAGTACTTGCATTCTCCGTTTTTCAGGGCATTTGGGAAGATGGCATCCCCTCTATCAGTCTTCTCGTTTTTGTAGAGTGCAGATAGATAGTGGATACATTTGTTTTTCATCGGACATGGTTCGGTGAAGCAATAGGTGATGAGGCTAGGTACGTTTCCGTATTCGAAAGCCTTTTTCAAAAGTTCCTTTTCATCCATAATAGTTATGTTTTTAATGAAAAATTTCTATAATAACGAGAAAAGTGGTTATTTATTGCCTAAAAACAAGACTTTTATCTGTATTTTAGTAGTTTCTTAGTAGCTTTTTTAGCTTCCTAATAGCTTATTTCCGCTTCTTAATAGCATTTTTATGATGCATTTCTATTATTTTATGATACTTCTATGATATTTCTTTCGTCATTTTCAGAGAAGTATCATTCGATAAAACAATCTGATAGTTAGATATATAATATTAGTTTTTATGTAAATAATGAGACTTTGATACTTTTTTCGAGAAAAAACATTTATACGTATGCGCGCGATGAATCATTGCTAGTATTGTCTGCTGCTCTGTCTCTGTAGCCTCCTGCTGCAGAGTTGTTTCCTGCTAGGTAGAATCTTCTGTGATAGCTGATGCAAAAACATAGCTTACTCATAAAGGTCATCCAAAAACATATAAAAAGTACGAAATCTTTTGCAGGTTTCAGGCTTTTTGTTTATCTTTGCAGAAAATAGTGTGCCTGAGACAGAATGAAGCATGATATTGGCTATATCTGATAGATTTCTGTTGTAACCACTTACTCAACTAGAAAAGGAGCAATCATGAAGCAGAATGTGAAACGTTTGCCTTACGGCATCAATGACTTTGAGGCTGTTATAGAACAGAATCAATATTATGTGGATAAGACGATGTATCTGCCTTTGTTGGAAAACCAACCTAGCAACATCTTCTTCATTCGTCCACGTCGGTTTGGTAAGAGCATATTCCTGAGTATGCTCCATGCTTACTATGACTGTAGTAAAAAAGAGAAATTCCAAGCGCTTTTCGGTGATTTATGGGTAGGCAAGCATCCTACTCCTTTACAGGGAAAGTATCAGATTCTTCACCTTGATTTCTCGTATGTAGGTGGTAGTATCGAAAAGTTGGAGGAAAACTTCAATATGTATCTGCGTGTCAAATTAGACGGCTTCATGCGAGTTTATCAAGAGTTTTATCTGGCAGATTTTAAGGAGAAGTTCTTTAAGTCTGATTCTGCTACGGAGAAACTGGCTTTGCTTCAAGATGAAACTGCGACCAAGGGCATTCCTCTCTACCTGATCATCGATGAATATGACAATTTCACCAATACCGTGCTCAATGAGCAGGGTGAGAAAGTATATTGGGCAATCACCCATGCTGATGGCTTCTATCGTGATGTATTCAAGAAATTCAAGGGCATGTTTGAGCGTATTTTCATCACAGGTGTCAGTCCTGTTACCTTGGACGATGTGACGAGTGGATTCAATATTGGCTGGCATATCTCTACCAAGCCGGAGTTCAACCAAATGCTGGGCTTCTCCCAGGAGGAAGTACGCAAGATGTTTGCTTATTATAAAGAGGTAGGTGGCATTCCTGCAACAAGTGACATCGAGGCGATGATAGACGAAATGAAGCCTTGGTATGATAACTATTGTTTCTCCAAGAAAGCTCTGGAAACTCAAAGTAAGGTATTCAATTGTGATATGGTCATTTATTATCTCCGAAATTATATGGACTATGGGCAGGCACCCGACCAGATGATAGACCCAAACACAAAGACTGACTACAACAAGATGAAGAAACTGCTTCAGTTGGATAAGTTGGATGGCGACCGCAAGGGTGTCATCCGTACGATAGCTGAGACGGGGCAGATTGTGACAACCCTGGAAGAGACATTCCCTGCCAGTAGGTTGACTAATCCTCAAACATTCACCAGTCTGTTGTTCTATTATGGTATGCTTACTATAAAGGATACTTTCGGTGATATGCTGATATTGGGTATTCCAAACAATAATGTTCGTAAGCAGTATTATGGCTATTTGTTGGAGCAATACCAGGAGGAAAAGTTTGTGGACTTAACTCAGATGAAGATACTGTTTACTTACATGGCTCTTGAGGGAAAATGGCGTGAGGCTTTGGAGGCAATGGCTAAGGCGTATGAGGACGTCTCATCTGTTCGTGACGGTATAGAGTCGGAGCGCAATCTTCAAGGTTTCTTCATGGCGTATCTGAATTTGAACAATTACTATTATACCGCTCCTGAGCTTGAGTTGAATCATGGCTATTGTGATTTTTTTCTTTTGCCAAATCTAACCCATTATGCTACCAAACATAGCTATATATTGGAACTGAAGGTGTTGTCGAAGAAAGATTATGAGGCAAAGCCTGAGGATGGCAAACTTTCCAAGGCAGAAGTACAATGGCAAGAGGCAGAGGAACAAATCAAGCGATATGCCGTGGCTCCAAGGGTTGAGGCTCTGCGTCAAGGTACAACGCTCCATAAAATCATTATGCAGTTTGTCGCTGGCAAGTTGGTGAGAATGGAGGAAGTGGTGTGTTGATCGTAGCATTCTTTTATGGATATTTTCGATATTTTTAAAAGCGCAGAATCCTGCTGGCATCACTGCCAGCAGGATTCTGCGCTTTTCTTATATGACCTTTGCAAATAGAACTAATTGAACTCTACAGATCTCTAGTAAATTCTTATTCAGCATTTTCTGGAGCCACGGTATCAACTGGTGCTACCTCTGCGTTACCTACCATTCATTGTCGAACCCGCTAATCATAGTCACAATCTGCGCACCAAAAAGAAGAGTGGAAATGATATGGTTTGATTATCAGGTGATTATGCTTTGGGTGCCAAATGTGGATGGTGTGGAAAATGAGGAAGGTATGTGGAAACATTCTTCAAAAGCTGGAGCTGCTTTCCCAAAAAGATAATTTCTTCTTCCCAATCGTGCCCCCTCACACAACTTTTTTCGAAACATTTTTCGATAAAAGTTTTGTTGTTAAAAATAAAACTTGTACCTTTGCATCGGGTATCGTTCTAAGATTAGGATGGTTCCCAAGACATTGTGGGTAAAAACAAAAGCATTCGCTATTATTTCGCGTTTAGCCAAGAGCCTCGGAAACTCAATTTGGAATAAAAAGCACGAAAATAATATGTGACAGGTGGCTCGTATAGTAGCCTCTGAAGTACGAAAAAGCGATGCACACGCTATAGGCGTGATGCATTCTTATGTACTTCCGGGGCTCCATTCCGAGGCCGCCCCGTGCTAAACGCGATAAGGGGCATCACGCCTTTTTTATACCCTATTGCGTTTTGCGGATTGATAGTTGGGTGCGTAACAACTATCAATAAATTATGGCAAATAGTACATTATCAAATGCTAAGGCTGCCAAGAAAGACGAGTTCTATACCATGTTCTATGATATAGAAACCGAAATGGAAGCCTATCTCGATTACAATCCTGACGTATTTCGTGGCAAGACGGTTCTTCTGCCTTGTGATGACCCGGAGTGGAGTAACTTCACTAAGTATTTTGCACAGAACTTTGAAGATTTGGGCTTGAAGAAACTCATCTCAACCAGCTATGCTATCAATAGCAAGGTTATCAAAGCAGGAATTCAAACATCCTTTTTAGAAACAACTTCTCCAAAGTTTGACAAGTCTAAGACTAACACCCATGGTAAAATCTTCGTTTTAGAAAAAGATACCACCGGTGATGGCAAAATCAATCTTGATGATTTGGAGTGGGACTATCTTGAAGGTGATGGTGATTTCAGGAGTGAAGAGGTTAAAAAGCTAAGAGACGAAGCTGATATTATCATAACGAATCCACCATTCTCACTTTTTAGAGAGTTTCTTTCGTGGATTGTTGAGGCAGATAAGCAGTTTATCATTATAGGAAATATAAACTGCGTTACCTATAAAGAAGTTTTCCCATTACTCAAAGATAATAAGGTATGGATGGGATGTACTATCCATAGCGGAGACCGTGAATTTGGAGTTCCCGATGAATATCCGTTGGAAGCAGCTGGATGCAGAATTGATGAAAATGGCAAGAAATACATTCGTGTAAAAGGGGTAAGATGGTACACCAATATTGACCATGGTAGCCGTCACGACCCATTGTCTTTGATGTCTATGGCTGATAACATTAAATATAGTAAGCATAAGGAAATTCAAGGAAAAAAGTATCAGCATTATGACAATTATGCTGCTATAGAAATTCCATATTCTGATGCAATACCTTGTGATTATGAGGGAATGATAGGCGTTCCTATAACTTTTTTTGATAAATATTGTCCTGAGCAATTTGAGATTGTTGGTATTACTAAAACTTGGTTTGGTATGGCTAATAAGGTATATCCAAAGCAAATACAAGTTAGTAAAACTGGCAAAAAGACTATAGTAACCAAACTAAATGACGGACCTGTAATAGAATTGGATGGTCCACTTGATGGTGAAGTCTATTATATTGTTGAAGGCAAGTATTATACACAAGCTTATGCTCGAATATTAATCCGTAAAAAACAATCATAATATGGAAAAGGAGTTGAAAATATATACAGTAAAGGAATTATGTGAAGGTTTTACATATAGTGATGTTGACGGAAAGGGGTTGTATGGCTTAGCTGGTAAGCTAACTATACAGCCAGAGTATCAGCGCAACTATCTCTATAGTGAGAATAATGGTGAGAAAGAAGCCGCTGTTATAGATTCCGTCTTGAAGAAATATCCTTTAGGTTTGCTCTATTTCAACAAACTTCCTGATGGACGTTTAGAGGTTCTTGATGGACAGCAACGTATTACAAGCCTTGGTAGATACTTGATAAAAAAGTTCTCTATCATGAGAAATAACAAACCGTATAAAATCTTTTCGTTGGATGATGAAGAACGTGAACTCATAGAGAATACAAAGTTGCTAGCCTACATTTGCGAAGGTACGGAGTCTGAAATCAAGGAGTGGTTTGAAATTATCAACATTGGTGGTATCAAGCTCAATGACCAGGAGAAACTGAATGCGATTTATTCCGGACCATTCGTTAGCTTAGCCCGAAAGGAGTTTAGTAATAAGGAAGATAGTAATATACAGAAATGGGGATGCTATATCTCTGGCTCAGCTAACAGACAGGAAATTCTGCAAGAAGCCTTGAGATGGGTTAGTCATGGCAACATCAAGGATTATATGCAGGAGCATCGTCGTGATACCGATATCAATGAACTCAAACTATATTTCAACGATGTCATTTCATGGATAGAGCAGACTTTTGATGATGTCTATCCTAAAATGAAAGGATTGAATTGGGGAGAACTCTACGAAAAGTACCATACTACTCCATACGATCATATCAAGGTTTCACAAAAGGTGAAAGAGCTTTATAACGATCTATGCGTTCAAGATAAAAAGAACGTATTTGAATATGTGCTTGGCGGTTGTAAGGATACAAGACTTCTGAATGTCCGTGTCTTCGATGACAATACCAAACGCAGGGTTTATGATCGTCAGACGGCAGATGCCAAAAAGAAGCACGAAAGCATTTGTCCTCTTTGTAAAATTGGGCACGATGCCAATAAAGATAAAATCTGGGCATTAAAGGAAATGGATGCTGACCATGTACAAGCATGGAGCAAAGGAGGAGCCACAGACGAAAGCAACTGCCAGATGCTCTGCAAGACCCATAATCGGGCTAAAGGAAACAGATAGTTTGAGTATGGATAGAGTGCTAGAGAAGTTAGGCCGATATCCTTGTTTGGAATGGGCGATAGCATTGATTCCGGTACTCTTCGGAGGACTGATATATTTGCTTTATCGGCCTAAAAGCATTTTTTTGTTTGAGATATTGAACAAAATGGGTGGTTCCACGACTATTGATATAGTAAGGAATAAAGTAGAACAGATTCATTTGCCTGATTTTGTGGTTTATAGTTTGCCTGCTGGGTTATGGACAGCATCATATCTTATGGCTATGTATTTATGTACTAAGCAGCTGAATAAGAAAATGAGGCTATCTTTAGCTCTACCTCTTCCTATATCTGCAGTTGTATTAGAGTTTATGCAACAGTTCGGTCTTTGCCCTGGTATCTTTGATATTTATGATTTAGTGTGTTATATAATTCCGATAGTAATGTTTTTTAAAACAATACTGCGTTAAATTAATATTTAATCGTCTGTAAATCAATAACTTATATTA
>OHVL01000152.1_pt1 | contig 21762 bp, 19 predicted proteins | sample 1579511 | NCBI WGS metagenome assembly OHVL01 (sample SAMEA3882545, study PRJEB24775) | human gut metagenome | biome: human-associated habitat; feature: intestine environment; material: feces | place: Netherlands | collected 2009/2010
TTCATTTTCTGTCGCAGTTTTTTTGACAGCGAAAATTCATATTGTGTATTTAAAATACGAAAAATGCGCAGGAGAAGTCCCCGACAGATGATCGGAGAAGCCTCATCATGACGCTGTAATTCCAAAAGAAGTGATGTCATGGTTTCATCCATCTGTGAGACTGCCTCCTCTGCCTGAGGGAGAAAATGCAGATATTGCTGGAGCGATTTCTGTTCCATCAGTGCCATCTTCAGGAACGAGCTGATACGCTCTGTTGTAATCTGCCGTTTCATAATGTCCTGAAACATCACATTGGTAATGCCAAGAAACAGAAGTGTGGCAGAAGTTCCTTCCATGATTTCCTGATGCAGACAGTTTTTGTCGATCAGGCAGACTTCACCCCGGTGAAAAGTAAATTCATTGCCCAGAATTTTCTGCCGGTATTCTCCGTCAATGATATAAAACAATTCCAGATATTCGTGTGAGTGCATCTGCGTGCGCATGCCGGGTGTAAACTCTTTTTCATAAAGGAACGAGGGCTGGGAGGGCAGAATCGTTGCAGAAGCGGATAGGTTTTGACAACGCTTTCATGAGCCGAATATTCCGGATGCAGAATCTGAAACCGGCTGAAGTTATCCGGGATCTGTGTATTTGCACTCTGATAAATCAAATGTTTTGTAAAATTCTTCAAATCCATGGAACGTCTCCTGTAAAAAATTACTCCACCATGGAGGTGGAGTAATTGTAAGTGTATGTTTTTGCCTGTTATTTATTTCATGGCATTTTTCTTGGCGATGGAAGCACGCTTGCGCATCGTAGGATCCAGAATTCTCTTGCGGATACGCAGGCTTTCCGGAGTTACCTCAAGAAGCTCGTCGGTATCAATGAAGTCAAGAGCCTGCTCTAAGCTTAATTTGCGAGGCGGAACCAGAGTCAGTGCCTCATCTGCAGAAGAGGAACGTGTATTGGTCAGATGCTTTTTCTTGCAGACATTTAACTCAATATCTTCGGCTTTGGAACTCTGTCCGATGATCACACCGGAATATACTTTTTCGCCAGGTCCGATAAAGAGCGTACCACGCTCCTGTGCGGAGAACAGACCGTAAGTTACGGATTCGCCGGATTCGAAAGCAATCAGGGAACCAAGTTTACGATAAGCAATATCTCCCTTGTATGGAGCATAGCCATTGAAAATGGTATTGATGATACCATTTCCTTTGGTGTCGGTTAAGAAGTCTCCACGGTAACCGATAAGACCACGGGATGGAATGTTAAATTCCATACGGGTATAGCCGCCGCTGATTGGACGCATATCAACCATCTCACCTTTACGCTGGCTTAATTTATCAATAACAGTACCGGTGAATTCATCCGGAACGTCAACATAAGCTAATTCCATAGGCTCTAATTTCTTGCCGTTTTCATCAGTGTGGTAAAGAACTTCAGCCTTGCTGACTGCAAATTCATAACCTTCACGACGCATATTTTCGATTAATACGGAAAGATGTAACTCACCACGTCCGGAAACCTTGAAGCAGTCTGCACTGTCGGTTTCTTCTACACGAAGGCTGACGTCGGTATTTAACTCGCGGAACAGTCTGTCTCTTAAGTGACGGGAAGTAATGAATTTACCTTCCTGTCCTGCAAGCGGGCTGTCGTTGACCATGAAATTCATGGAAAGAGTAGGCTCAGAAATCTTCTGGAAAGGAATGGCAACCGGGTTGTCTGTTGCACAGATGGTATCACCGATATGGATGTCTGCAATACCGGAAATAGCAACGATAGAACCGATTTTCGCTTCCTTTACTTCTACTTTATTCAGACCATCAAATTCGTATAATTTGCTGATTTTGACTTTTTTCTGTTTGTCAGGCTCGTGGTGGTTTACTACGATAGCATCCTGATTTACCTTTAAGACACCGTTGTCTACTTTACCAACACCGATTCGTCCAACGTATTCATTATAATCAATGGTACTGATAAGAACCTGGGTGTTTGCATCCGGGTCACCGGTAGGTGCCGGAATGTAGTCGATAATGGTTTCGAATAAAGGAGTCATATCCTTGCGCTCATCATTTAAATTTCTTATGGCGTATCCATCTCTTGCAGAAGCGAAGATGAATGGGCAGTCTAACTGTTCGTCAGAAGCGTCTAAATCCATGAAAAGCTCTAATACTTCATCAATAACTTCTTCCGGTCTTGCTTCTGGACGGTCAATTTTATTGATACATACAATAACCGGCAGATTCAGTTCCAGTGCTTTCATAAGAACGAATTTGGTCTGTGGCATAGCACCTTCAAATGCATCTACCACAAGAATAACACCGTTTACCATTTTCAGAACTCGCTCAACCTCGCCACCGAAGTCGGCATGGCCAGGAGTATCAATGATATTGATTTTTACATCTTTGTAGAATACAGCAGTATTCTTAGAAAGAATGGTAATACCACGTTCACGCTCAATATCATTGGAATCCATGACACGTTCCTGGACTTCCTGATTGGCACGGAATACACCACTCTGTTTCAACAGCTCATCGACCAGAGTAGTTTTACCGTGGTCAACGTGGGCGATGATAGCTATGTTTCTAATATCGTCTCTTGTTGTTTTCATATAAAATCCTTCCTTCTATCAGTGCATAAAATTCAGTTTCTTCTTATATATAATGCCTGTCTGTAAATGACCGGCGTTTTTATTCTATCACATATTGAAAAATACGCAAGTATTTCTTTCTTTACAGGAAATTGCTTTCCTGTAAAGAAAAAAACGCTCCGCGAGGATGCGCACTGCGGCGTATAAGGTAGATGTCGCAAGCGACCGCCGCAGGCGCGAGAATGTGCCAAGGCACATTCTTTGTTCAAGGACACAGCGCATATGCATGGAAAAGTGGCTTTATGCATAATATATCCAAAATGTTATCGACAGATTTTGATGAGTTTCATCTCATTGGAATGGTACTGTAAAAACGTTCGAAAACACACTAAATAAAGGAGAAAGATTCATGGCAGATAAGATTTTAGAAAACAACCAGGTATCCATTGTAGGGGAGATTATTTCCGATTTCCAATACAGTCATGAAGTGTATGGGGAAGGCTTTTATATGGTAGAGGTAGCGGTCAGCAGATTAAGTAATTTTTCCGACTACATTCCATTGATGATTTCAGAGCGTCTGATTGACACTTCGCAGAGTTACATAGGACAGAAGGTATATGTGACCGGACAGTTCCGTTCCTATAACAGACATGAGGAACTTAAGAACCGGCTGGTTCTCTCCGTATTCGTCCGGGAGATTGAGTTTATTGAAGAAGAGACAGAGGAGATGAAGAGCAACCAGATTCTTCTTGATGGCTATATCTGTAAAGACCCGATTTACCGTAAGACTCCTCTTGGAAGAGAAATTGCAGACCTGTTGGTGGCGGTAAACCGTTCCTATGGAAAATCTGATTATATCCCATGCATCTGCTGGGGAAGAAATGCAAGATTTGCCGCAAGATTTGAGGTGGGTGTGCATGTGCAGATCTGGGGCAGAATCCAGAGCAGGGAGTATGTCAAACGCTTAAATGAGGATGAGGTAGAGAAGCGTACCGCCTATGAAGTATCCGTGAGCAAAATTGAATATATGGAATAAAATAGTAGAAATAAAGAATAATTGAGAAAACATGAAACATACAGACATTGCTTTTTATTGGAAATTGTGGTATCGTAAGTAAATCTGGGATAAAGAGTCCCTGTAAGAATTGGCATGGAGGTTTGTCATGGAAAAGGGTTCCGTACAGATTTATTATGGTGCAGGTCGTGGAAAGACCAATGCTGCACTGGGCAATGCGTTGCGGGCAGCCGGAGAGAATAAGAGTGTAATTATTATCCAGTTTTTAAAAGGAAAAACAGATGATCAGATTGCTTATATGAAGCAGTTAGAACCGGAAATCAAGGTATTCCGTTTTGAAAAATCAGAAGAGAATTATGATGAACTGCCGGAAGAAAGACAGGCAGAAGAGAAACTCAATATGAAAAACGGACTGAATTTTGCCAAGAAAGTGCTGGTTACCGGTGAATGCAATGTACTGATTCTGGATGAAGTTCTGGGCCTTATAGATGCCGGAGTAATTTCGTCGGAAGAATTAGAAGCTGTTTTAAAAGCAAAGATGGATGAAACAGAGGTTATTATGACCGGAAGGGTATTAGAAGAATCCATTCGCAGCTATGCAGATGAGATTTATAAGATTACTGCGGAAAAATAAGAAAGAAAATGTAAAATGTCTGCATAGGACGTTGACAGATAGTAGCAGCGGTGCTATATTGAGGTAAGAAATTTAATATATGAAGGTAGAGGTTGCGTGAGACAAGAGTACTTGGTCGGATATGGCAGACATAGAAGAAGACATAAGGAAAGGGGAACACGCCGAAAGGTTATTTTTCCTGCAAAGAATAATCTTGGGCATGGATTGAAGAAGTTCATGACTGTCATCTTGTAATAAGATGGGGCGCTATCGGTATGATCCATAATAATTTAAGTGGAATATCAACCGGCTCCCTGTGAGCCGGTTTTTTTATGCTGGTAATAAAAGCAAAACAAACGATATCTTCATACAATAAATAAGATACTTATAAAGTGGAGGAAAAAGAACATGTCTATTTACAAAGGTTCCGGAGTTGCAATTGTAACCCCAATGAAAGCAAATGAAGAAGTTAACTATGACAAATTAGAGGAATTAATCGAAGAACAGATTTCTGAAGGTACAGACTGTATCGTAATTGCAGGAACAACAGGAGAGAGTTCTACCTTATCCATGGAAGAACATCACAAAGTAATCTGTGCAGCAGTAGAATTTGCAAAACACAGAGTTCCGGTAGTAGCAGGAACCGGTTCTAACTCAACGGAGACAGCAATCCAGTTGACCCAAGAAGCAGAAGAAGCAGGAGCAGACGGAGCACTTATCGTAACTCCATATTATAATAAGGCAACACAGAAAGGTTTAATCGGACATTATTCTAAGATTGCACAGGAAACAAGACTTCCGATTATTATGTATAATGTACCGGGAAGAACCGGATGTAACCTTCTGCCGGAGACAGTTGCAGAATTATTCCGCACCCAGGAAAATATTGTTGGATTAAAAGAAGCAACCGGTAACCTTGCACAGGCATCTAAGACCATGTACTTAACCGATGGAAAGCTTGATTTATATTCCGGAGAAGACGGACTGGTTGTACCACTTATGTCCATTGGCGGAATCGGAGTAATTTCCGTATGGGCAAACCTTGCTCCGGCAAAAGTGCATAATATGTGTGAAAGCTTCTTCAAAGGAGACCTTGCAACAGCAAATCAGTTACAGAGAGAAGCCCTTCCATTGATTGATGCATTATTCTGTGAAGTAAACCCGATTCCGGTAAAAGAAGCATTAAATCTTATGGGCAAGAACGTCGGACCGCTTCGTTCCCCGCTTTGCGAGATGGAGCCAGCCAATAAGGAGAAACTTATTCAGGCAATGCGTACATATGGATTAAAATTAGTATAAGAAACTGGAGATGATAGAGATGACAAAAGTAATCATGCATGGCTGTAATGGAAAAATGGGTCAGGTAATAACCGGCCTGATTGCGCAGGACGAAGATGTGAAAATTGTAGCCGGAATTGATACCTATGATGAAAAGAAAAATGATTATCCGGTATATAAGACCATCCGGGAATGCCAGATTGCAGCAGATGTTGTGATTGATTTTTCAAATGCGAAGGCAGTAGATGAACTGTTAAATTACTGTGGCGAGAAGAAGCTTCCGCTGGTACTTTGCACCACCGGTTTATCCGAAGACCAGCTGGCGAAAGTTACTGAGACCAGCAAAGAGACTGCAATTTTAAAATCTGCCAATATGTCACTTGGAATCAATACCTTAATGGATTTATTGCAGACTGCTATAAAGAAGCTTGCACCTGCCGGCTTTGATGTGGAAATCGTAGAGAAACATCATAACCAGAAGCTGGATGCGCCGAGTGGAACTGCTCTTGCATTAGCAGATGCCATGAATGAAGCTATGGACAATACCTATTCCTATAAATTAGACAGGAGCAGTGAGCGGAAGAAGAGAGATGCAAAAGAAATCGGTATTCAGGCAGTCCGTGGAGGAAGCATTGTTGGTGAACATGAAGTAATCTTCGCAGGAACTGATGAAGTGATTGAATTTAAGCATACGGCATATTCTAAGGCAATCTTTGGGAAAGGAGCTGTAGAAGCAGCAAAGTTCTTAAAGGGAAAATCTGCCGGAATGTATGATATGCATGATGTAATCCATGCAGAGTAGAGTTGGGCACGCATATAATTACAAAATAAGAAATCCCCGGTATCATATCCGAAAAAGATATGATACCGGGGATTTAATATTTACGAATAGTTCGTTTTACAATAACTGGATACCTGCATCTGCTGCAGCCTTGCACATGTCTTCCGGCCAGAGAGAAGACTGGACTTCTCCGATATGGGCCTTACGAAGGAAGAACATACAGATACGGGACTGTCCGATTCCTCCACCGATGGTATATGGAAGTTTGCCATCAATGATTGCTTTCTGGAAAGGAAGCTTAGCACGTTCCGGGCAGCCTGCTTTATCAAGCTGTGAGAGCAGTGCAGCCTTGTCTACACGGATTCCCATGGAAGATAATTCCAGAGCAATATCAAGGACAGGATAGTATACTAAGATGTCGGCATTTAAAGACCAGTCATCGTAGTCCGGGGCACGTCCGTCATGACGCTCGCCGGATTCTAAGACATCACCAATCTGTAAGATGCAGACAGCACCCTTTGCCTTGGTTATGTAATATTCACGCTCCTTTGGAGTATTTTCAGGGAACATATCCTCTAATTCCTGAGTGGTAATGAAGAAGATATCATGCGGAAGAATCTCTTCAATATAATCGTACTGGATAGCCATATATTTTTCTGTTTTACGAAGACATTTGTATACAGTACGGACAGTATCTTTTAAAGTTTCCATGCTGCGGTCTTTCTTTGCAATGACTTTTTCCCAGTCCCACTGGTCTACGAAGATAGAGTGGATATTATCTGCGATTTCATCGCGGCGGATAGCATTCATATCGGTGTAAAGACCTTCGCCCTCTTTGAAATCATAATGCTTTAAGGCATAACGTTTCCATTTAGCAAGAGAGTGAACAACTTCTGCTTTACGCTCATTCTGTTCTTTGATGGTGAACGTAACCGGACGCTCCACACCATTTAAGTTATCATTTAATCCGGAATCAGGGTCAACGAAAAGTGGTGCTGAAACACGGGAAAGGTTTAAACGCAGGGAAAGCAGATTCTGGAAGAAATCTTTCACTGTTTTAATCGCAATCTGTGTATCATGCAGGTTAAGTTGAGACTGATAATTTTTTGGTATAATCAGATGTTCCATAATAGCTCCTTTTTCATTTTAGTCTGCAATTATTATAGCACAGCAATTCGAGTTTGCAATGGATTATTTGTTTAAAAAAGAGTACAGAAGCGGATATAATTTATCACTGTGTTCAATATAACTTCCATGACCTTCTCCCGGAACAATAACCAGAGTGGCATGCTCAATATTTTCTGCAATCTTTTTTGTAACCTTTTTCTTGATTAAATCTTTTTCGCCGGCTAAGACAAGGGTTGGAATCTTGATTTTATGTAAGTCCACCGGCTGGATATCTGGCTCATTGAGCATCATTGTGGAAAAAGGATTCGGATTCTTTTTGCATTCCCTGCGGATGCGGCGGTAGTCTCTTCCTTTGATGTCCTTTGGCGTCAGGTTTGCACCGCTGATCATAAGCTTGGAGAGCTTATCCGGGTATTTTGAAGCTAAGAGAAGTCCGACGATACCCCCGTCACTGAAGCCATAAAAGAGAGGGGCCTTTAATTCTAAGGCATCAATAAAAGCTGCCATGTCGTCTGCCATATCCATGTAATGAAGTTCTTTGGGAGTGGCAGAAAGACCGTGACCTCTGGAATCGATGGCATAAACGGTATAATGTTCGGCAAGCTCCGGAATCAGTACATCAAAAATTTCGTGGGTTTCGCCATTTCCATGCACTAGCAGGAAAGGCTGCCCTTCGCCATATTTTTCATAATAGAGAATCTGACCATTTAATTGAATATACATAATGATTATCGTCCTTTAAAATTGATTATTTTGTCATTCTATTTTATAGTAAAGGTAATTCAACTTTTTTAGTGTAGCATTTTATAAAGGAGAAAACAAGATGGAGACAGAACATGTTATGCATACTTTTGCCCCGGTATACGATAAAAAATCCAGAGTATTAATCTTAGGCACGTTCCCGTCGGTCAAGTCGAGAGAGAACCGGTTTTACTACGGCCATCCGAGAAACCGCTTCTGGAAAGTAACGGCGGCAGTATGCGGCTGTGAGGTCCCAGAGACGATAGAAGAAAAGAAGGCATTTCTTCTTGAAAATCATATTGCTATCTGGGATGTTATTGCATCCTGCGACATAGCAGGATCTTCAGACAGCAGTATAACAAATGTTGTGGCAAATGATATTGAACGGCTGTTAACGGAGGCTCCCATTGAGGCTGTTTTCCTAAATGGCGCAAAAGCCTACGAATTATTTATGAAATACTGTTCCTGTAAGGATAAGGCAGAAATCTGCAAGCTGCCGTCCACCAGTCCTGCCAATGCTGCATGGAGTCTGGAGCGGCTGATAGAAGAATGGAAGAAAATCAGGAGATAGGATGAAATGTATACAGACAGACAGTTAAAGATTATAGCGGTCTTAAAAAGTGCAGATGGCTGGATGAGTGGTTCCCTTCTGCGGGAAAATATCGGGGTGAGCAGCAGGACACTGCAGATGGATATTAAGGCAATCAATGAGAAACAGTCAGGAGAGCCTCTGATACAGTCTAATAACCGGCTGGGGTATCTTTTGAAAAATAAGATTGCATTAGAGCAGGAACAGAAAAGTTACGGACAGGAGAACTATGTGCATTCCAAGCAGATTATTACTTTGCTGCTGTTTGAAAAGGAGTATACCAGTATTGGAACGATTTCTGAGCGATTATTTTTTTCACGGTCATCTGTAACTTCTGACCTGCCGCAGGTAAAGCGGATTATAAGCCGCACGCCGGGGGCAAATCTTTTGGTATCCGGACAATATGGACTTAAGATTCAGGCATCGGAGAATGTAAAGAGAATCATGTGCATGAAGACCATGCAGAGCAGACAGGATTATCATATGTTGTTTTCGGAAGAAGAGATGGAGCAGTTTGCAGAAAATCAGAAGAAGTTACAGGCTGTTCTGGCAGAAGTATTTACCAGAAACCAGTTTATCGTATCGGGAGAAGCTTATCATGATTTTGCACGTTATCTGGCAGTATGCATGATGCGAAGCCAGATGGGATTTCCGGTAACAGAGGAAGAGGATGGCACAACTGAAATGCCTGGCAGACTTTCTACTGAGCTGGTAGATGAAATCGAAAAGGTGTGCACCTATCGGTTTAAGGAGAAGGAAAAGCAGAATGTAGAGGCACGGTTAAAGGAATTGAATATGGTCTGTAAGGAGACGGACATTCAACTGGATATGCTGCAGAAATTAGAAGTATTTATCCAGCGGGTGCAGGAGGAAACCGGACTTAAATTGCAGGTGGAGCGGGACCTTTTAGAGGTTTTATCAGACCATGTGTCAAGAATGGAACTCCGGATTCAGAATGGACGTAATAATATCGGTAATCATACCAAAGAAATGGCGAAGCGGTATCCGCTGGAAATGCATCTTTTAAGAACCTGTTTAAGTCCTGTTTTAAATACAGAGATTCCGGATGCGGAAATGGGCTATCTGGTGCTTTATTTTGCATCTGCCATTGAACGGAACAGAAGAAAACCGGATATTTTATTTATCAGTGACCAGAGTGCCAGCAGCATTTATAATGTGCAGAATAAATTAAAAGGCTTCTTAGGGGAGCGAATCAGTGAGATAACAGTTATCCCGGAATATTTATTTGAACAGAGAAAGGAGCGGTATTGCCGGAATTACCAGCTTCGGATTACATCGGAAAAGGAGCTGGTATTAAAGGATGCTTCCTTTACTTATCTCGATCTCTTTGCAGACAATGAGCAGATTATGCGGCTGGGGAGAAATGTTGATAAGCTTGAAAATAACTACTGGAAGGAAAAGGAAGAAAAGTTCCGGAAAAAATATGGTACAAAGGACGGTCTGTATCTGATAGAAGAAGCGGCAGACTTTGATGATTTAAAGAAAAAAATCGGCTATGAATATCAGGAACAGAAGGTGTCGAAGGAGACCATCGGAAGCAACCGTCTTTCTATGATTGACCATGAGCAGGATGGCAGAAATAAGATTTATCGCATTTATCTTAAAAAGCCATTTTTTTATGGCGGTAAGCAGATTACAGAAGTTATTGCAGCACATTATGGCGGAGAAGGGGATATGATAGAATTCTTTGACTATGTAAAAGAGCTGTTAGGTGGACAGAGCTAGGTAGAGGATTTCGCTATTAGTGACGCAAAAGTATAAATTTCCTGAAACATAAAAGCACGGTATAATAAGCTTAACAAAATAAATGCGGGTCATTTATGAAAGGAGAATCTTTATGGAAAAAAATTATGAGAAGCTGGGAGATGAAATTATTACCCGGCTGGGAGGAGAACAAAATATTACCAAGCTGTTTCACTGTGCTACAAGACTTCGTTTTCAGCTTGCAGATATGTCTAAGGCAGACCTGGAAGGAATCAAGAAGCTGCCGGATGTCATGGGCGTAGTAGAAAGTGTTGGCGGTGTTCAGGTTATCATTGGAAATGATGTAGCATCCGCTTATGCTGCAATTGTAGCAAAGCATAAGATTGAAAACAGCAGTGATGGCAAGAAGGTTGAAAAAGCAGATGCAGCACCGGAGAAAAATGGAATTGTATCAAAAATTCTCAATGTGCTTTCTGCCATTTTAGGACCGGCAATTCCACTGATTATGTGTAGTGGATTGATTTCAGCATTACTGATTATTTTAACCAAGTGCGGACTGAGTACAGAAGGCACAACCTATACCATCATCAGCATGGTTGGAAATGCAGCATTATATTTCCTGCCGGTATTACTGGCATATACTTCTGCCAAGAAATTCGGCTGTGATATTATGACCAGTGTTTTCCTTGGTGCAATTATGATTAGTCCGACATTGATTGGATTAACGGAGCAGGGAAGCTTTGCATCACTTTTCGGACTGCCGGTGAAAACAGTAAATTACAGTTCTACCGTAATTCCGATTATTTTAACCATCTGGATCTTCAGCTATGTAGAGAAGCTGGTAGTTAAAATTGTTCCAGCAGCAGTTAAATTTGTATTTAAACCGTTACTGTCTGTTATTATCATGATTCCAGTTATGTTATGTATTACCGGACCAATCGGAAGCTATTGTGGAGACCTTTTATGCAAAGCACTGACTGCAATCAATAATGTAGCACCTTGGTCTTCTGTATTAATTGTTGGCTGTCTTGCACCACTTTTAGTATTAACCGGAATGCATCTTGCATTGATTCCGCTTGTAATGTCCATGTTTGCAACAGCAGGATATGATAATATGTTATTCGTTGCATTTATCGGAATGAACTTCTCACAGTTCGGTGTAGCATTAGCTTGTATGTTAAAAACTAAAAATAAAAACCTTCGTACACTGGCATCTTCCTGTGCAATTACAGCATTCCTGGCAGGAGTTACAGAGCCTACCCTTTATGGAATCTGTGTACGAATGAAGAAACCTTTGATTGCTACCTGGATTGCATGTATAGTAAACGCAATCTTCTGTGCAATCTTCAGCGTAAGAGTATACAGCTTCGGCGCTCCATCCTTCTTTACAATGCCGATTTTCTTAAATCCGGATGGAACGATGAGTAACTTCTATTTTGCAATTGCTGCAGCAGCAATTACCATTGTAGTAAGCTTTGTATCAACCTGGGTGTTAGGATTTGATGACAGCATTTATGGAGAGGAAGCAGCTTAATGGAAAAAAGTCTGAATGTAGTGGAAAAAATATCGGATCAGCTTTATGTGATTACGGAGACAGAGAGTGTGCATTGTTATCTTGTTATAGGAAGTGATAAGGCAATGCTCTTTGACATTGGCTATGGCTATGAAAATATCATGCCACTGGTTCGTACAATTACAGATTTGCCGGTTATGCTGGTGTTAAGCCACGGTGACCCGGATCATGGTCTTGGAAGCAAATGGTTTGATGAAGTGTGGATACATCCGCTGGACTGGGGAAAGCTTCTTTGGAATGACACTACAGAGATGCGTAAAAAAGCAATGGATTACAGGGTAAATAAAATGCCCTGGACAAAAGAACTGATACCGGAAGAGTTCCCGGAGTGGAGAATCAGCAGTAAGACGAAACCTCATTTTCTCTGTCATGGAGACAAGATTTCGCTGGGAGATATTGAATTTACGGTATTACATACGCCGGGACATAGCTATGGACATATTATGCTTCTGGAAGAGGAGAAAAAATGGCTCTTTTCCGGAGACCAGATATCTGCACACAACATCTGGCATTTTCAGGGAAATGATGTGCAGGCTCCCTTCCAGAGCACACTTCACAGCTTGAAGGAGCTGGCATTAAAAGTAACAGAGGATTATAAAATTTATCCGGCACATGACATTATTCCGATTCAGAAAAATTATCTGACAGATTTGATAGACTGTTTCGAATGGGAACTGCAGGAGAATTATAAAAAGGATGCACCATTCCATTCTTTTGCAGGAGACGGCTATCAGCATTTTTATCAGACTGTAAATCTCATATATTCTGATGAGCGGCTGGGTGAATTCCTCGGAAGGAAAATAGAGCGATAGGGGGAGTGTAAGTGGAATTTAAAGAAAATTTCTTATGGGGCGTAGCCACTGCTGCGAACCAGTGCGAAGGAGGATATTTAGAAGGAGGAAAAGGACTTACCATACAGGACTATATAAAAGGTGGCGGAATCGGAAGACCACGGATGTTTCGCAGTACCATGGAAGAAGGAGCATTCTATCCGAGCCATGATGCGGTAGACCATTATCATCATTATGAGGAAGATATCCGCCTTTTGGCGGAGATGGGCTGCAAATGTTATCGCATGAGTATCAGTTGGGCAAGAATTTTTCCAACCGGATGCGAAGAGGAGCCAAATCAGGAAGGACTTTCCTTTTATAAGAATATTTTTACTCTGTGCAAATCCTTTGGCATAGAGCCGGTGGTGACCTTAAGCCACTTTGAAATGCCGTGGTATCTGGTAAAAGAAAAGGGCGGTTTTGCAAACCGGGAAGTAATTGATGATTTTGTTCGTTATGCCTGTTGTGTAATGAATTATTTTAAAGAAGAGGTACATTACTGGCTTTTATTTAACGAGATTAACTTTGGCGTAATGCCAATGGGTGCTTATAAGTCGCTGGGGCTGATTGATGGGAAATATCTCGGCGGGGAAGCATTCATTTCTCTTAAATCCATGACCGTAGACGAAAAAGTAAGATTCCAGGCATTACATCACCAGTTTGTTGCCGGAGCGAAAACGGTGATAGAAGCAAGGAAAATCAGTCCGGAAATAAAAGTGGGCTGTATGATTGGACACATTACGCAGTATCCGCTGACCTGCCGGCCGGAAGATATGTTAGAGTGCCAGCACAAAGACCGGATATTAAATAAATTTGCCGGAGATGTAGCCGTGTTCGGCAGTTATCCGTCTTATATGAACCGTTATTTTAAAGAGCATCAAATTACGATTCAGAAGGAGCCGGAGGATGATGCAATATTAAAAGCCGGCTGCGTGGACTTCTACACCTTCAGTTATTACATGACAAACTGTGCCACGATAGATGATGCAGCAGAGCAGACCGATGGAAATCTTTTGGAGGGAGCCAAGAATCCGTATCTGACCGCCAGTGAGTGGGGCTGGCAGATAGACCCGAAGGGACTGCGCTATACATTAAATGAACTTTGGGACCGCTATCATCTTCCAATGATGGTGGTGGAAAATGGATTTGGTGCACCGGATGAAGTCGATGCAGATGGAAGCATCCACGATGATTACCGTATTTCCTATCTCAATGACCATATCGCAGCAATGGGCGAGGCAATCGAGGACGGTGTAGACCTGTTCGGCTATACCATCTGGTCAGCCATGGATATTGTCAGTGCCGGAACCGGCGAAATGAAGAAACGTTACGGGCTCATTTATGTGGACAGACATGATGACGGCAGCGGAGATTTTAAGAGAATCCCAAAAGACAGCTATTACTGGTATGCAAAGTGCATTCAGGAAAATGGAAAAAATATTACCGCATAAAGGATTGTGGAGATAAAAAGTAAGATGCGTACAGCGGGTATCGGGTATGCATCTTACTTTTTTACGCTGCAACGCATCCGTAAGAAGCTGCCGGTGGCAGGTTCTGCAGGTGAGTAGCAAGAAATCTGGGGGGGACTGGTAGAAAATTTGACACAACAGAAAATGCATGATAAATTTACTCTGAAAAAAGAGAAAGAAGGAAGAAGCACATGGAGAAAATCACAAGCTTTACAATTGACCATATTAAACTGCAGCCGGGTGTCTATGTATCAAGAAAGGATGCAGTAGGAGACAGTACAGTAACAACCTTTGATTTAAGAATGACATCACCAAATGATGAACCGGTTATGAATACCGCAGAGGTGCATACCATAGAACATCTTGGTGCAACCTTTTTAAGAAATGACGCAGAGTATGCCAGAAAGACCGTGTATTTTGGACCAATGGGCTGCCGGACCGGCTTTTATTTATTGCTGGCGGGAGACTATACATCCAAAGATATCGTGCCACTGATGATTCGCATGTTTGAGTTCATCCGTGACTTTAAAGGTGAGGTACCGGGCGCAAGTCCAAAAGACTGCGGCAACTATCTTGATATGAACCTTGGTATGGCAAACTATCTGGCAGACCGCTATTTAAATAATGTACTCTATCATATTGATGATGCACACCTGAATTATCCGGCGTAGAGGATGCTTGGAAAATTTGCTTTAAAGCAGATATGAAAAATGTATTGCATAATGCATAAGTAGGAAATCAGCAGAAAGAGGAAAGAAAACATGAGTAAAATCGGAATTATCGGAGCTATGGAATTAGAAGTAGCAACATTAAAGAAAAATATGGATACAGACCAGATTACAAAGAAAGCCGGTATGGAATTCCATGAGGGTAATTTAAAAGGAATGCCGGTAGTAGTGGTACAGTGCGGTGTAGGAAAAGTAAATGCAGCAATGTGCGTGCAGATTCTTGCAGATTTATATGATGTAACACATATTATCAATACCGGTGTAGCAGGCTCTTTGAATCCTGTATTAGATATCGGAGATATTTTAGTATCTAAGGATGCTATTCAGCATGACATGGATGTGACACCATTAGGCTATGTGAAAGGACAGATTCCGGGATTAGAGCAGCTTGCTTTTGTGGCAGATGAAAAGTTGTGTAAGACTGCCGTAGAGGTATGTAAAAAAGTAAATCCGGATATTCATGTAACAGAAGGCCGCGTAGTAAGTGGAGACCAGTTTATTTCCAGCAAAGAGATAAAGGATGCATTGATTGCAGAATTTCATCCGGACTGCACGGAAATGGAGGGAGCTTCCATCGCGCAGGCAGCAACTTTAAATAACATCCCATATGTAGTCATTCGTGCAATTTCAGATAAAGCAGATGGCTCTGCACAGGAGGATTATCCAACTTTTGAAAAGAAAGCAGCAGAGCATTGTGCAAAGTTAGTACAGGAAATGATGAAGGAGCTGTAAGAATCTTTGAATTGGGTAAAAAACCGCAGAAATGCCAGCCTTTTACCATGACGAGAGTCAGCGAAGCCAGAATTCCAAGCTCCTCCAGGAATCCGCAAAAAAAAATACAACCCGGATATTTGTAATGGCCCTAAAACTATGCTTTTTAGGAAGCAACAAATATCCGGGTTGCATTTTTGCAGTCATCTTACATAAATTTCATAAACATATTCAAAAAACGTAAATAATCATCATAATTAAAGAAGCGGTCAAGAATATCCTGCAGGGCATTCTGCTCAAGGGAATCCCACTGGTCAACAGAAAGGGAATTATCTACAGCGCCTGCATTGTAGGCAGCATTGCTGTTTGCACTTGCAGCAACGGATGTTCCGTCCGGAAGAGTGACACCTTCCTGCATATAGCCGGTGATCTTGGCTACATAATTCTGGGTTTCTTTAAATGGAGGAATTCCACCGTATTTGGCTACGTTGCCGCTGCCTGCATTGTAGGCGGCAAGAGCAAGGGAGGTATCTCCGTTGTATTTATTTAAAAGCTCGCTGATATATTTGGCACCTGCCATAATATTCTGTTCCGGGTCATAAGGGTCGGTACAGCCAAAATAAGAAGCAGTGGAAGGCATTAGCTGCATGATGCCCATGGCTCCTGATTTGGAAGTGGCATTTGCCTGAAAATTGGATTCCTGCTTTGCCATGGCGGTCAGAAGAGAAACAGAGACACCATAGGTATCGGCGGCTTTCTGAAAGATAGATGCAAGGGAATTGTTGCCTGCATTATTTAAATAGGATTCAAAATTATTTACACCGTTTACAGAGGTTGTGGAAGCAGCGGTACTTCCAAGCGCAGCGGTAATCGGATCAATCTGCATGGATAGAACTCCTTTCATAATCTGAAATTCTTCTTTCTCATTAAGATGCGAATTCCAGGCTGTATATTAAAATTACAATTTATGCTAGTATAGCATAAAAAACTTGTTTTTTGAAGTCTCATATTGTAGAGTTATTGTGTTTGATGTAGAAAGGGCGAATTAGAAAGAAGGATTACAGAATGAAACAAAATGGCTATGTCAAAGCAGTGAAAGCAGCATTTCCGTATACGATACCGGTATTGACAGGTTATCTTTTTATAGGAATTGCATTTGGCGTGATGTATCAGGAAAAAGGCTACAATTTTCTTTGGGCAATCCTGATGAGTATCTTGGTGTACGCCGGAAGCGGACAGTATCTGGCTGTTAATTTTTTTGCACCGGGAGTCAGCTTCCTGCAGATTATATTCTTAGAATTTATGGTAAATATCCGGCATGTCTTTTATGGACTGTCTTTAATAGAAAAATTCCGTGATATGGGAAAAAAGAAATTATATATGATTTTTTCCCTGACAGATGAGACCTATTCCTTATTCTTTATTACAAAAGTGCCGGAGGGCGTGGATGAGCACAAATTCCTATTTTCCATTGCGTTGTTAGACCAGCTTTACTGGATTATTGGCTCTGCCATCGGAGCCATTGCCGGAACGCTGATTCCGTTTGACACAACGGGTATTGATTTTGCCATGACAGCATTGTTTGTTGTAATTTTTGTGGAGCAGTGGCTGACCAGCAGGAATCATTTGCCGGCGCTGACCGGAATTGCAGCATCTCTTATCTGCCTGCTTATCTTTGGCAGTGATAATTTCATTCTGCCATCCATGATTTGTATTATGATAATTCTGTTATCCAGTCGTAAGGTGATGGAAGAAAAGGAGGTAGCGGAAAATGCCGATTAGCGTGGAACGGTCGTTATTAATTATTGTGGTTTGCGGATTGGTTGTATTTACAACAAGGGCAATTCCGTTTGTATTATTCAGCGGGAAAAAAGAAATTCCGGAAATCGTAAAATATCTTGGAAAAGTGCTGCCGCCTGCAGTTGTGGGAATGCTTGTTATTTACTGCTTAAAGGCAGTAAATGTAGTGAAGTTTCCCTTTGGTCTGCCGGAATTTATTGCAGTTTTCGTAGTAGTTGTTTTACATGTGTGGAAAAGAAATAATTTACTGAGCATCGGTGTGGGAACCGTGCTTTATATGGTGTTGATACAGACAGTATTTGCGTGATGTTAAAGAAATCTTAAAGACTTGGTGCCTTGGTTCTTAAAGGTTCATTCGATACAATAATGGTGTACTTGGAAAGGGGAAAAGAAAATGTATAACATATTGATATGTGATGATGAACCGGATATCGTGTCCGCGTTAAAAATCTATCTTGCATCGGATGGCTATGGAATTTACGAGGCTTATAACGGTCGGGAAGCAATTGAAATGATGCAGAAAACAGAGATACATCTTGTGCTCATGGATATTATGATGCCGGAAATGGACGGCATCCAGACCATGGTGAAGATTCGTGAGAACAGCAATGTCCCTGTGATTTTCCTGACTGCAAAAAGTGAAGACAACGATAAGGTTTTAGGACTTATGGTGGGAGCAGATGATTATATTACCAAGCCATTTAATCCGGTGGAGGTCCAGGCAAGAGTAAAATCCCAGCTGCGCCGTTATATGCAGCTGGGAGGTGGAAACATGACAAAGAAGAATCTTGCCATCGGTGGCATTGAGCTGGATGACAGTGCCAAGGTTGTGACGCTGGATGGAGATGCGGTGAGTCTTACCCCTACAGAGTATGATATTTTGAAACTGTTTATGGAACAGCCCGGAGTTGTATTTTCTCCAAAGGATATCTATCGCAAAGTATGGAAAGATGCACCGTTTGGCTCAGAAAGTACAGTGGCAGTGCATATTCGCCATCTTCGGGAAAAATTAGAGTATGACCCTGCAAATCCACGATATTTAAAAGTGGTGTGGGGACAGGGCTATAAGATGGAAAGAGGAAACACGCCATGAAAAAGAAAAAAAGAGGCATCAGAAGAGCAATTGCAGTCATTGCATTTATTTTACTGACTTCAATTGTATTTTTATCCGCAGTAGTTACGCTGGAAATGATAGACAGCCAGATTTATCAAAACAGCCAGGAGGAAACAGAGGCAGACTTTCAGGAGCATATTGGCTCCTATCTGGCAGCAGAAATTTTTTCAGAATTTGTAAATTATGATATAGAGGATGCGCGGTCTTTTGCATACAGCCTGGCTGATGAGACGAACTTTAATTTTTATGTATTTAAAAAGAGTGTAGATACTTCCGTGGAACGAATCTGTACCATAGAAAACGGAAATCTGGGAAGCGTCATTCCGGAATACATGGCAATCGTGGGAAATTATGATAGTTATTGCTATCCGGGAATTTCCATAGATGTTTTAAACAGTCCGGAGCAGATATTTACGGAAGTAGAAGAACAGGATGCAAATCTTTCAAGAGGTGATATTTATGCAGTGGCATTCTTCCCGCTGGGGGATTTGACTTACCATGATGATTTGTATTTTAAAATGAAATATATTGATTTTGCATATAAGGTCCGCTATGCAATCTTTGCGGTACTTGCAGGAAGTACGATTGGAGCAGTTATTTTACTGGTTACGCTGGTACGGACTGCCGGAAAGAAGAATGAAGAGGGCAGGATACAGAAAAGTTTTATCGATAAGATTCCATTGGAACTCTATGGACTGATGCTTTATATCGTTGAAGCCTGTGTGGCAGGATTTTTTGGAAACATATGGGGATTTTACGGAACGGACATAGGCTCCTTTGCTGCCATTGTGATACTGGCAGTATTGACAGCAACCCTGCTTTTAGTATTTCTCATGAGCTGCTCAGTAAGGCATAAGACAAAGACGCTGTGGAGCAACACGCTGTTATGCCGGTTTGTAAAATGGCTGAAACAGGCATTGTCTTATATTAAAAAGCATATGCCGTTTATTTATAAAGGTGTAGTGATTGCACTGGGCATTACATTTATAGAATTTATCGGTATTCTGATGCTGGAAGACAGTTACAACTGGGAGTGGATTTTCCTGGTATTTCTGGTAGAAAAGGTAGCACTTTTCCTGATATTCTGCATCATACTGGCAAATCTCAATCAGTTGAAGCAGGGTGGTGAGAAGATTGCAGAGGGTGACTATGATTATCAGATGGACACCAGCCATATGCGTGGAGAATTTAAAAATTATGCAGAGCATCTGAATCAGATTGGAAGCGGAATGCAGACAGCACTGGATGAGCGGATGAAGAGCGAGCATTTTAAAACAGAGCTGATTACCAATGTATCCCATGACATTAAAACACCGCTTACTTCTATTATTAATTATGTGGATTTGCTGACCAAAGAGGATGTGGAAAATCCGAAGGTGCAGGAATACTTAGAAGTGCTGACACGACAGTCTGCCCGGTTAAAGAAATTAATTGAAGATTTAATTGAAGCATCCAAGGCATCTTCCGGTGTGTTAAAGGTCAACTGGGAAAAATGTGTGCCGGAGGTATTGCTGACACAGGCAGCGGGCGAATATGAGGAACGGCTGCAGGCAAAGAATTTAGAGCTTGTGATTCATCATCCCGAAGAAGAACTTTCTGTTCTGGCAGATGGAAGACATCTGTGGAGAGTTTTTGATAATCTGTTGAATAATATTTATAAATATGCACAGCCGGGAACCAGAGTATATCTTGACTTAGAGCAGGATGAGAGAAATGTTTCCATCGTGTTTCGAAATATTTCCAAGAGTCCTTTGCATATGACGGGAGAGGAACTGCAGGAACGCTTTGTCCGGGGAGACAGCTCCAGAAATACGGAAGGCAGCGGTCTTGGATTATCCATTGCCCGGAGCCTGACGGAGCTTATGCATGGAAGCTTCCACCTGTTAGTGGATGGAGATTTCTTTAAGGTAACGCTGACCTTTCCACGCATTACAGAAAATGCATAAAAATTACTTTGACGGGTTGACAAGTCACAGTGGGAATTTTAGAATACTACTTAGCTGAGGCGTGAAGGAGACTAACTATTATGAAGAAAGAACCATTTGTGACAAAAGAACAGATTGAAGAAATTGTAAAGACATATCCAACCCCGTTTCACCTTTATGATGAAAAAGGCATCCGTGAAAATGCAAAGGCAGTAAAAGAAGCATTTGCATGGAATCCGGGATTTCGTGAGTATTTTGCAGTAAAGGCAACCCCGAACCCATTTATCTTAAATATTTTAAAAGAGTATGACTGCGGCTGCGACTGTGCATCCCAGACAGAGCTGATGTTAGCTGATTCCCAGGGATTTGACGGAAAGCATATTATGTTTTCTTCCAATGATACCCCTGCATATGAATATAAATTTGCAGACAAGATTGGCGCAATCATCAACCTGGATGACTTTACCCATATCGACTTCTTAGAGAAGACAATCGGTAAGATTCCGGAGACCATCAGCTGCCGTTACAATCCGGGTGGAGTATTTGAACTGAGCAACGGAATCATGGACAACCCTGGAGATTCCAAATACGGCATGACAAAGGATCAGCTCATCGAAGCGTTTAAGATTTTAAAGGATAAGGGAGCAAAGCATTTCGGTGTCCATGCATTTCTTGCCAGCAATACCGTCACAAACGAATACTATCCGAAGCTTGCAGGAGAACTGTTTGAACTGATCGTGGAATTAAAGGAAAAGACCGGATGTGATATCAGATTCGTAAATCTTTCCGGTGGTGTGGGAATCCCTTATACACCGGACAAGGAGCCGAATGATATCGCTGTCATCGGAGAAGGTGTGCACAAAAAGTTCGATGAGATTTTAGTTCCGGCAGGACTTGGGGATGTATCCATTTATACCGAGATGGGACGTTTCATGCTCGGACCTTACGGATGCCTTGTGACGAAGGCCATCCATGAGAAACATATCTACAAAGAGTATATTGGTGTGGATGCATGTGCAGCAAACCTGATGCGTCCGGCAATTTACGGGGCATATCATCACATTACGGTTCTTGGAAAAGAAAATGCACCATGCGATCACGTGTATGATGTGACAGGAAGTCTTTGCGAGAACTGTGATAAGTTCGCGGTTGACCGGAAACTGCCAGAGA
>OHVL01000174.1_pt1 | contig 18562 bp, 23 predicted proteins | sample 1579511 | NCBI WGS metagenome assembly OHVL01 (sample SAMEA3882545, study PRJEB24775) | human gut metagenome | biome: human-associated habitat; feature: intestine environment; material: feces | place: Netherlands | collected 2009/2010
TTACTTCATCTTTTGTCATGGAACTTTCCTTTCTACCTCATCCCTGATTTCAAAACATTATTTATTTTGATAGTTGATTCGTTCTCCTTGAATTACTGGATAACAAATCATTTTATCACTATCCAGATTTTCTACATGCATATCTACTGCACTGATCTGATGGTTTTCATAAGTATTGTAATAATAAATACCTTTTGTAACATTACAACACGACGTATACAATGTGATTTCATATTTTCCATCCGCTACTTCGCAACATCCTCGTTGCTGATCCACAGATCCGAGAATGTGGAAGAATTGGCTAACGCTTTCTTCCTCTGATTCACCTGAAATTGCATTTACCTTTGTAAAAGCTACACGTACAAAGCGTGAGGAAGATGAGAGATCTCCCGGAAGACCTAATCCTCCCATACCTCTACTATATGCATCAAGAGCCAAATTTTCGCAGAAAGTATTTCTGGGCTGTTTAGGAGATAAATACATATAATTATTTAGTTGAAACATCTGCTGTGGAAATGGCGGATTATTCGTAAGCACTCCTACTGGATTGTCATAAATATGCAAACCATCTGACATAGATTCTACCGTAATTGACTCATTCTCATCAGAAATGATCCAGTGTAATTGTGCTAATGGTAATTGCTCGCTGAAAGGAGTATTAACAATATTAATTCGTTCAAGAAGCTCGCGAACTTCAACTAAAGAAGAACACTGACTTAAAATCCACGGAATAAATTCAAACTGTGCAATATTTTCCACATCTGGCTTAATCGCGGCATAAACAGCATTTCCGACAAAATTCAGTCCTGCCATTGCCACTCCTTTTTCATTCATAGCATCATAATACAAAGGATAATCCTCTGCAACATGAGCCATTCCAATAATTGCATAATGATTTTTCATATCGCCAACATGGCGAAAATTAAACGCATAATTACGTGGTGTAATTACTATCTGATCACCATAAGAGAATTCATAATCGAGGGTTCGTCCAAAGTAAAAATCTTTTGTTTTATAAGTTGCTGCTGTACACATGATCGTTTATCCTCCTAAATAGATTGAAATATGTCAATGAGTTTTTTTCTTGAACAATAGTATAGCACAATTCTTTTATTTTGTTCCAACTTCATACATGATCATAACATGTAAACTTTAAACTATTTTCCTAGATTATTTCTCCATCAGTTTTTCAAACCAGGTATCCATAGCTAGGATGAATTGACCTACGTCTGGCAATTCTTTAGCAAAATCAATATCTTCTGTTCCTTCATATGCATGAAATGGTGCAAACTTATTTATCAGATTCTTCTTCATTACATTTTTTATATAAATAACCAAGTTGTTTTCATTAGCATCAATAACCTTATTAACCTCATGAAGTAAATCACTATTATTATATTGAAAGAACCTTGCATGTTTTTCTCCAACACATACATTTTGCATGTCAATTACCAATAGTGCTTTTTCACAGTTCTTTACCTCCTATATCTACCATTACAATTCTAATAGATAATGCGGAAATGAAAATTTCAGTTATAATGAAAGTTTTATGTTATAAAAAATACCGATCTTAATTCTCCACTATTTACGGATTATTAAGACCGGTATTTATTTCATTTTTTAATTAGCAATTAATCCCGACGTAGTGTAAACTTTCCTACCAGATCGTTTAATGTATATGCCTGTGCGGATAATTCCTCACTGGTAGCAGACGATTCCTCTGCTCCCGCAGAGTTCGACTGTACTACTTCCGATATCTGATTCACACCAAGTTCTGCCTGTTGCATCGCCTGTGCCTGCGCAGCAGACTCTTCACTCAATCGTTTTGCATCTGTCGCAATCTCCTTGACTCCCGTAACGATCTGCTCCAGAGATTCCGCTGCTACCTCCACTGCCTGGTTGCCATTCTTGATCTCCTGCAGCGATCCCTCGATCAGGCTTCTGGTATCTACTGCCGACTGTGCACTCTGTTCGGCCAGTTTACGGATCTGTTCTGCCACCACTGCAAATCCCCGTCCGGCTTCTCCTGCTCTGGCCGCCTCAATTGCCGCATTCAGAGACAACAGGTTCGTCTGACTCGCAATATCTTCAATGTCAGCAATAATATTCTGTATCTTTTTAGATGTTTCATTGATTCGGTCCATTTCCTCCATCAATGACCTCATCTGCGTATGCCCTGCATCCGCCTGCTGTGCATAATTCTCAGCCTTTTCCGTCGTCCTCTGCAGTTCGCCGGCTGTACGTGACACGGCATCTGTGATATTCGTAATGGTTGCCGTCAGTTCTTCCACAGATCCTGCCTGCTCTGTTGCTCCTTCTGCCAACGCCTGGGCAGATTGTGCAAGATTCTCCGATCCGGCAGATACCTGCTTAGCGGCCTCTTCTACCTGCTGTAAGGTACTGTTCATCTGTCGGTTCATCTTACGCATGGCATCTTTCAGTGCCACAAACTGTCCTACATATTTCTCTTCGATCTTAGTACCGATGGCATAATTACCCTCCGCCATCTGTCCCAACAATTCTCCTGCATCCGTAATGATCAGATTCAGGTCAGCAGCCATGCCTTTTGCGACCTGTATCATATAGGATATCTCATCTTCCGTGTTTCTGTCCGGGAATGCACTATTCAGATCTCCCTGTGCAAAAGTCTGAAGTCGATCTGCCAGCGCTATCATCGGTTCTTCGATATTTCCTGCCATTTTCTTGCCTAATACCACAGAACTCCAGAAAGAGGTCACTACGATAACCAGAATCGCGATCAGCATAAAACGCTCCATATGACGCAGATCTACCTCCGCCTGATCTCCTTTTTCGACGCACAGATTCATCAAGTCTACAAACTCCGCGTATATCCGTTCGTACTGTGCGGTCAGCTCTCCGATATCCAGATCCTGCGCCTTCAGATATCCGTCCTCGTCATCGGAAGTAGCCAGTTCCAATACCTGTGCATCCAATTCCCAGTACCCGTCCAGTTCCTGCAATACTTTATTATAGGCATCCCTGCCTTCGGTGAATTTGATTGAGCGGTTCAATTCATCTATGTAAGTCTCAAACGCTTCCTTTTTCTGGTCATGCAGTTCGATCTGCTTGTCTATCACTGCTTTGTCATCATAGCCTACTACTGCACGTAATGCGCTCCGGCTCTCCGAAAATGCCGCGACCGCTTTACCGATATCTCCCTGTGTAAATCCGTATTGGCTCAATGCCTTTTCATACTGTATCGCTGCGATCAGTAGTACTACGATTCCAATAACTGCCGCAATCGCACCGATTATTGCTACTTTCACAAATCCTTTCGTCAGTTGCTTTTTAATACCTTGTTGCTTTTGTGTGGCCATATAAAGCTCCCCCTAGTTTATCCGTTAAATAAGCTGCCGTGATCAACATCTCTATACAATAGTAGCACATCCCCTTTCATTATTCAACTGTACGAAATGGGTTGGTAGAGATTTTGCAAGACTGAAACTTGACTTTGCAGTTCATGTAACAGTTCTTTCATGTACTCCGACCTCTCATTACATAAAAATCCAGTTTTTCATTTATCATTCTGATTTCTTCGTCTTTGGTCATGTTAAAACCTCCCTACATTATATACATGGCACTTCTCGACAAATTCTTACAAATAACTACAAATTTTTTCACAAGAAACGAAAAAAACGATACTGCATAGATTTCTTACTCCACACAATATCGTTCTTCTATATTTATACTTCCCCGAAGTTCCGGATGATGCAGAAGCTCTACTCTTCCTATTGTCTTGATCAGCTGCTGTAAGCCTTTGACCGGAAGATATGCTGCCTGCACCGGTATCAGTACAGAATCTGCACATGCCAATGCGTTAATTGTCATCATTCCAAGTGAAAGCATACAATCAATTATGATGTAATCATAAAATTCTCTCAGCCTGTCTACCATAGATCTCAGAATCAGTTCCCTGCTCATGGCATTTACCAAAGACACCTCTATTGCTGATAATTCAATGTTGGCTGGGATAAGGTCTACGCCTTCTTTATGGTATAAGATTGTCTTTTCTATATTCAGTTTTTCATCATTCACAATGTTCATCATCAGTGTTCTGTCAATGACACTTCCTCCTTTTCCCTGAACGAAAAAAATCGCCCAGACTAGAATTTTTAATCTAATCTGAGCGATGCTTCGTCAGGCCTGTTTTCTTCAAACAAGAAAACCATTTTTACATTCATTGACAACCTAAGTCAAGGAAATCCTTGGTTTTCCTAACTATTCTGTTACTCCTTGTCAAAATAAGAAAACCTGTTTTCATCTCTGTAAAGTACCTTTCGGTGCTCGTCCGATGCTCGGAGCATCCGGAGGATATAACCATTCCGTTCCATCGAGTTCACTCAGTTGGCCACCATTACGATTCAGCTTCGTAACAATGATCACTTGGTTTTCTTATTAGATTAACTATATTATAACGTGCTGTAGGTCTGATGTCGATGATTTTTGACCATATTTATTGTTTTATATGTTACTTCTCTATTAGTTCTGCAAACTGAAATTTCACGCAGACTATTCCTATACCGTAATGTCTATTCTGACCGATGATTTCTTCTCACCAAAATGCTTTATTTCGATATCCTTCATTTCCTCTATAACATCTTTTTCAATTTGGTGAACATCACTTAATTGTAAATCTCGCTTCGAATCATTTACTATTTTTGCTGCCTCATCTACTGAAACAGTTGTATCTGATGTTAACTGTTCAGACATTTCAGTATCGTTTGAATCCTCTGCAACCTGCCCCTTTTCTATAGATGTCTCTACAATTTCCTCTTCTGTTGGCAAATCCCTATATTCTGTACTTTTTACAAATCTTGTGAATGACTCTACAGCTCTAAAAGTATTTCCCATGATACGTTGAGCTTCCTTAAGCTTTTCACTCTTTGGAATATTTGGATTATTCACGATACTTTTTAGTTCTGCCAAATTTCCATTCATCTCATTTACTTGAAGCCTTTGAGCCTCTTCTTTTGTCTTACATCTCTCCAACCTACGCTCATAAGCTTCTTGTTCCATTCTTGCCGCTTTATATTCCATATAGGCTTTAGGGTCTTTCTGACGAATAGCATCTTCTTCTGAAGCTGTTAATTCTTGACCGCTTGCAATCTTGTTATAAATCTGACTATATGCAGAACTTTCTTTGTCTCGCTCAAGTTGCTCTCGGAAATGCTGAATCATGCTTTCTTCCTGACTTGTTACAGTCATACCCTCTTGCTTCTTTACAACATCCCCGGTAGCCTTCTTTTGCTCCCAATCATTTACTAACTGCATCTGATTCACAGCGTTTCGTATTGTACCTGCAATCATAGCACACCTCCAATTCCCGGTTAATGCTACGATTAAATAGTGATATCAAACTTCATACCCTGTGTTGCCTTTTCTTCTGTTATCTTACTCCAATCCAGTTCAGAAATCTTTTCAAGTAATTCTTCTTTTGAATTTGCCTGAATTGTAGTCCGCTTAACAGTTACATCCTTCTTTTCCTGCTTTTTCTCCTCTGCACGTTTTTCCTTTAATTCTTCAAGCCGTTCTTTCTGCTTTTCTGTAATCTTCTCCAAATCAGCAAAAAGTGTCATCTTTCCATCATCATCAAAGGACATAGTTAACTTATTTAATACAGTTCCACTATTGTCTGTCGTTCCCCAAGCACGTTCAAACCCAAACTGTTCATTGATTTTATCTGACATCTCAACTGCAGTTTTTACCGTAGACAATTTTTCCCGTGCATATTTCTCATCGGATGCCATTCTTTCAAGTTCAGCACTTGAAAAAACAACTGTAAATTCCTTATCGCTTTGGTCTACTAATCCTCTGAAATCATCGCCTTTATCAGCAATAATAAAATCGAAATCCGCATTATCCTTACGCAATGTTTCCAGATATTTCTGTGCCTTAGAAGATAACTTATCTTCGCTGGATTTTATTTTCTGTGCATTGGGCTGCACATCTTTTGCTTTCTCTGTGTTATTTTGCTTACTAACAGTATTGCTCTTATAATAATCTGTTACCTGTGTTAAATTAGCTGCTCTAATCATGGTATCATCCTCCTTGAAAATTGATACAGAAATCCGTTTCTATATCTGTAATATCGGCACTTTATATCCAAAAGTTAATAGTGCGTAAAATTCAAATTTGTACATATCTTTTTACACAGTATAACACATACCTATTCTTTCTGCCTGCTTTCTTTTTAATGGCATCATATTTCATCTTGTAGGCATATGCTTTTTCACTTGGTGTAATCTGCCCTCTCTGTAAATTAGAATCCACCATAGTTACTACAGCTTCATGATCCTGCATCATGCGGATAATCACAGGAATTTTCTTATACCCCAGTCGCTCCGCTACATATTTCCTTCTGTGACCTGAAATGATTTCATAGTAACCTTCTTTCCTCGGCCGGACGATCAATGGATTAAGAACTCCATATTTCTTAATACTGTCCTGTAGTTCAATCATCTGACTGTCACTGATCACCTTGAATGGATGATTCGTAAAAGTTCTTAACAGCTCCATTTCAATTTCAACTACTTTTTCATCCGAATCTCTGATATCCGTCTTTTCTGTCAATGACATTTCCTCCTTTTCCCTGAACGAAAAAAATCGCCCAGACTAGAATTTTTTATCTAATCTGAGCGATACTTCGTCAGGCCTGTTTTCTTTATGCAAGAAAACCATTTTTACATTCATTGACAACCTAAATCTTATCCTACACTTTAGTTATCTCCATTGGGTGCTTGGATATATTTAATTCTTGTTGCATTTTTCTATCATTGGTGCAAAAAATCAATGTTCCCAGCGGGAATCGAACCCACAACTAGTGCTTAGGAGTTCAAGTCACTACAGAAAATCTATGTTTTTCTTGGTCAACATAAGTCAAGCAACAACTTGATTTTACTGACTTTCCTGTAAATCCATGTCAAAATAAGAAAACTGAAAATCATCTAAGTTAAGCACCTCTCGCTGACAAATGAGTGACACTGTCACCCTGAGGGTTCAACCATTCCGTTCCTGCGAATTCATATTTATGGCTACCATTCTCACTGAATATGCGGTAATGATAACACTGTTTTCTTATTAGATTATCTATATTATAACGTGTGTGAGGTCGGATGTCGATTGTTTTTTGACCATTATTTACTCCGCATTACACGTACTCTCTTCTATGTTATAAAATCAAGCATCTTCTGCATATACACCATCTCCATAATATAAAAAAGAGGAGTCCCCGCAGGTTCTCCCCCGGTCGCAGGCCTCACAGGTTTCTGCAACGCGATCACTGTATTTGCAGTTTATTCCGCAATGGGAATAGGTTTTCGGTCTCCATCCCGACCACTGGAACAGGTTTAAGGTCTCTGTTTCGACCTTATATACATCTTTTATATTTTAATTATGCAAGATAACTTTAGAATCTGCAACAAGTTGTTGCTAAATTAACTGCTTACTTATGAACTCAATTCCGTTACCAGTGAAGAATATCTTTTTGTCCGGTTCTTTATATCCTCCTCACTGACACCATAATAACAATATAAATCTCTGGCTATTTTCTTAAACCTTTTTATGACCGACTTATTTCCAGAGTAAGATATTCCAAATATATTCCAGGTATAATCTACCTCTATTTCCATTAAATCCTCACCAATTTTTATTTCATATAAATGAAAATCCATGGGAATTACATTATCAGGCATTTGGTCAATCAATTTATTTCTAATTTCCATTTCATTCAAAAAATTTTTAACAGATTCTTCATTATGAAAATCTGGTTTTGGAATATCCTTCCTTTGGCCCAAAAGTTCTGGTTTATGCTGCATAATCAAACTAGCTTTTAGATTTTTCTGTCGTTCTATCCAATTTGTTGCGGCAGGATTGATTTCCACTAAATCATAATGATCCTTTGCGTATTGCACCACTTCCGCAAGGGTATGCGGGTTGGCCGCTATTCTCTTTTCTATCCTTTTTCGTCTGGATTGATAGATAGCATTTCGGATTCTAATCTTTAGAGATTGCTTTTGAGCTTCTCCAAATATAAAAACACTTGTGGGACCATCTTCACCATTTATTATGGAAACTTGATTGATACTTTTATTTTTCATAAGTGCCCTCTACTCACAAATCCCGATTATATCGGTGATTCACAATCTTTTAGCCAAAATCGCAGTTCCATAACCGTCACAGCAATTTTATACTTTACTTCGATTTCAATCTTTTCTGGTGGATTGGCTAAAAGCCTGTCAATATCATTTTCCTCAACACCAGCCATTTTTGCTATGCGCCGTAACCGTAAGCACATGACCTCCATTAACACGAATACTTTGTCCTTCTGCAATATTAACAGAATTATTCTGTCTGCTAAGTGAAGCACCCTTCGCCAATTTTATTGGTGTTTTTAACGCTTGTGCCAGATCCTCTACCGGATTTAGTAAGTGCTGCAACATCGCCCCATTATATGCTTCCTTATCTTTAATAACTGTATTTTTATAATTAGATGTAAGTGCTCTTGTATTGGGATTAATATAACTTGATATTGATTGCATCATCTCAACCTCCAATTATTTTCATTCCTCTGTCATTCGGAATCTATTCACTCTCCATAACGGTCCAAGTGATCTATTACTTTTATGACCATCTATACCAAGTTCCGCTATTCAAAAGCTGTGACATACTTTCTTCATATCTTTTCACTGCTTTCTGCTGAATGGAACTAGGCACCACATAATCGTTACCAACTTCACATATTTTCCCATTTACCAGTTCGCAATGTGTCCCGTTTATCACAAATTCTCTGCTTGTATCCACTCCCTGTGACGCAAGAAAATCTAAAATATAATCGGTGTATGTATCTGTCATACTTGAAAAATACTGCTGATCCGCAAAATGTATCAGGGAGTTCAGACCACCTATCATCATATTGCATCTTTCATCATCTGCCTTGCTTCCGTTTCCATAGCCCTCGCCCCAGACAAAATCTTCCTGTACCGTCATGCTGTATCCATTTCCAAGATTAAATCTGCTTCCAACCCCAATCGTGATACTGTTTGTACTGGGATCATATGGTTTGTACCCTCTGGTTTTAAATGGCTGCTGTACGGTTCCAAAGGTTTGAATCTCGGATGGGAGATATGACATACCCGTAATTGCCGTAAACGCTTTCTGCCCATTCACATAAAAGGAAGTATGGGTTGCACTGTCTATATCCGCTGTAATCTCGACTTTCTCATCATTGGCAAAAGGATTCTGTCCGGTCATTCCGGTTCCATATGCAAACAGCATTCTTGTAAACTGATATCTTGTATGCTCATCAAAATGATTCAGTGTCTCTGTATCTTCTCCCTTTACATCTCCATTGCAAAAATCAACAAATTTATTTTTGTCTATTTTATGTTCTAGCATAAGTCATTATTTTAATTGCACACCTTACGGTTTCATATCAAAGTTCCTATGCCAAAGCATCAAATGCCGAAACTCCATTTTCTGTCACTCCTATAGAAGTTGAAGTACCTAGCAATTCCACCATTTTTCCTGTCAGGTCAGCTACATCTTTTCCATCAATTTTCAGATTATATTGCCGTTCTTCCTGATCCTGTTTTTCGGCACGCTGTTTTTCCAGTCTTTCCTCTGTCTCTTTCTTTTCTGCTTTCCTTTTCTCGAGTCTTTCTTCAAGTTCTTTCCTTGCTTTTTCTGTTCCCGGATCAACTTCATCTTGAGTACACATTACAGAACTCATGCTATCATATCCATTTATAGTAATACTATAACTCAGTATCTTTGCTCCTCTTGCTGCCACATAAGCTCTTGACTGTTCTATTGTTTTTGGTATTAGCGATAAATTGTACTCCAACCATTGTTTTGTCTTTTCATCTCCCATAGCCTTTGACAAAAGAGAACTGTTTATATTTACGGAATAATCCCTGCTTCGTAAACATTCGTATTTTTGTGTTAAATAGTTCTTATATTCATGAGCATTCTTATATGTCCTGCCCGTTTTGTTTCCAGCATTTTGTGTATTGCCATAACTATTCGTATATGACGCATATGTTCCTATTCCTGTAACTGCCATATTAACATATCTCCTTTCATTATTCGGAGTCCTTCCAACTATGCCACCTGTTGGATTTCTCTCAGAATCAATATAATATTGATTACACGCTAGCTTCAAATATACTTTGACTAATACCTTTCATCCACATATTCTGTGCTGCTCCATATCCTTTTTCCTGCCCTATATCATACAATCCACTGCTGTCAAAGCCTATTTTCAATACTAAATCATTTTCTTTTTTCCATCCATTCTTAGCATATTGCAGCCATCTCTTAGAATAAAGTTCATACCCTGCACCATTTTTAGATTTTTCCTTAAACAATGCAAGTAAATCTGTACCATCCTCTGCAATAAAAGTACCATTTTTATATGTCGCATTGCGTGCATCATACCCGGTTGTCTCATACACTTCATGCCATAAAGAATATTGGTTTGCCTTTGTCATATTTGCCTGCGAATTAACAATTTCATTGTCTGCATCATGCATACAAATCCACGCATGTGTCCATATATTTTTCGCATTATCCCCTTCATTCAGCAATTTTTCTATCTGCGATAATATGTCTCTATCTGCATTTCCCGACACCGTTAGTTGATATGTATATGGGTCAATAGAAAATACCAAATCTGCCTGTTTTGATATTGATATCCCATTCTTTGAAAGTAGATTTGAAATTTGCTGATTTACAACACTTCTGGCATACTGTTTTTCCCTGTCAGTATTGCGTACATAACCAACACTTCTTGAACCACCTGTATATACATCCTTGTAATTCCTTAATGCATAATCATACCGTGCAAATCCACCCACAGGTTTTCCTCCGGATTGTAACATTCTTTTCTCTGTACGGTAAGCTATGGAACGCTGGTCTTCTGTCATATATGAGCAAAAGTTAGGTGAAGTCACATCACAATATTTCGATATGACATATGCCATTGGATCAGAATGCGACATATTTTCTTTGTACATTTTATCATAATGCTCCCGCAAAACTTTTTGTACGAAACGATCTTCCTCTGTAAGTCCATCATACTGATATCCTACAGTTGTACCGGCGCTGGAATTATTGGGCAGCTTGTTTAAATCCCTGCCAGCTGGAATGTTGTTATAATAGTCAGAATTATTTACAGTAACCATATTATCCCCCTGCCTTATATAAGTCTTGAATCATCCGCATATTTAAGACAATAAGAAAGACCTGTACCATTACCTCCTGTCCACAACATATTATCTGTTGTGAATATCTGGTATACCTTTGGTGTTTCAGCCGTATAAAATGTCTTTTCCGCAGATGCAGGTGCTTTCATATAATTACTTTTTTGTTGACCGTACAATGAAGATACGGTATTCAGACCAGAACCAATATACATATTTCTGTTCCTCCAATCAGCTCAAAATTTTCTCTATATGCCAGTCCAGTTTCTGCCTCAACTTTTTTGGATAAAAGTGTTTTCAACACCTAATCCCATATTAACTTTCCACGGTTCTTCTGTCAGTCGGAACCGCACCTGCTCTCTCCTATGGAGTCCAAGCTTACTTTTTCTACTATATTCAAATAACTAAGCACTATTTATGCTTACTGTTTGCATTTAGATAAGTATTCATATTTCGCATATAAAACATCTGCAAATCATACCTTCCTAATTTATTCATATCCCGAATAACCTTTTCAAAGCTGGATATAAGGTCGCATCTTTCATTTAATCCCATGTGACCAGTTTCTTCTGGAAAAGAGCTGAGACCATTACCCCTATCAACATCATAATATGCCTCCAAAGCACTCATTTCAACATAAGAAGCATTTCTCAAATCAATATCGTTAATATTAATTTTTTCTTCAAATTCTTTTCCATTTTCGTCAACTCCTTTGGCTATCACTACAGGATTATCCTCTGTTGACTCTTCTGCGTATTTAATATAAAACGAAAGACCTGTTCCATTTCCACCTGAAAACAACATATCATCCGTCTTTAAATACACCTTCACTGATGTCTGAGAAAATGCCTCATTTTCGGCAACATATGTTTTGCTATTATTTTGCTGCTTTCCAAATACTTCCGATGCACTTTGCACTCCCGAACCAATACGCATTTAATTACCTCCTTCTGATGTTGTATCATAATACTTTCCTGAAACTGTACTCATACATATCCGAATACATGTTATCATGGGGTTGGGGCGTCAGCCTTCTGTCCAATGCCGCCATATCCACCGTAAAACCGCTGTCTGCCACAGAGAAAGCGCCATTGCTGAATTGAAACTCCGAAGTAAAATCGGGAATCCCCAGATCACCGCTTGTCCTGTTATGTCCTATAATATTTATCAATGCATCCTTTATCCGCTCTATCTTGGCATTGTCTTTTGTTTTGTTGATCAGATTAGCGGCTTTTTCCGGCAACCCGCCAATTTTTCCGTCCGGTGTCAGATAAAGGTTCTCCAGAGAAATATCTTCTCCCGTAACTCCTTTTAAGTAACGCCTGACTTCCTGCACATCCGTGGCATACTGCCAGGTATTGGACGTCAGATTTCCCACACTGTCAGCAATTCCTGTGTAATACTGATACATCCGGTCACTGTACTTTTCCTCTACCAGTTTCTGAACCTGCTCCCGGACCTCTTTGTCTTCAATGCCGCTCACCGTTACATTCCCATTGCTTTCAATCTTTATCTGCATTCCCTCCAGCTCATCACGGGAGATACCTTTGCTTTCCAGATCCTTTACAAAATCCTCGGAAAAATCATGTTTCAGTTCCGCCTTCTGCTGTGCTTTTTCAAAATCTTTCAAATTGGCAAAAATCTTCACATACTCCATTTCCGCATCATCCAGTGTCTTTCCTTCCACCATGTCCTGCAACAATTCATCCACTGTGCGCCCACCTTTGTATTTCTTTTCTTCCGGCAGACTTTCAAACTGCTTCTGGTGGAATTTCTCCATTTCTTTTGTATAATTTTTCTCTGTATCCATCAGGACTTCATTATATTTGTCGAGGTATTCCCTCCAATTTTCATCTTTCCGGCTGTATGCACCATGAAGGTTCCCGAATGCCTCCCTTATGGCATCGGTCTTTTCCTGTTCTTTATTTTCCGTAACCTTGAAACTGATTTTATAATAATCATGCGGAGAAACTTCTTCCCCATTTTTGTTTTCTATTTTGATACAATATTTATTGGTATTTGTATCCCAGTTCGGGATGGTCAGTGTTTTACGTCCTTCCCCGTCCCATTCTGCCTTTCCGACCTGATTGCCATATTCATCATATAAGGTGAGGTCATAATCACAGCCTTCCGGCATGTCCATGTATATTTGAACCCCAAAATAATTCTGTATGGTTCGATTAAATGGAATGGAAAAGTTGTAGAAATCCACATCCTTTTTATCACTGAGATTTCCTTTCAGACTGCTGGTTTCGTCCTTAATCAGAAAATCCAGATCCAGAAACGTACTTCCCTTCTTCTTGTCCGAAACCTCATAAGTGGTATGCTGTCTGCGATAAGTGTCATTGCTGCCAAGTGTACAGGAATCTTCCTGAAGTGTCATATTTTTCTTCAGTTTCCCTTCAAAAAATGCCACTGTTTCCTTTCCAGACATGAAAAAAATCGGTTTTTGACGAAATGCCGCCCCATATGTAGAATGATTACTGTTTATTTCCATTTCTTATCCTTCCTCCCGAAAAATATCTTACCTGTATTCTTATGCTTTCCTGTCAAAAGATGAGCCTACAGTATAACAGGATTATCCGGTAAAATAATACTGCTTTTCTTATATGCTGCCGCCGCCAACTGGCTATTTAGATATTCGTTTTGTACAGCTTTTCGTCTTGCCTGTGCTCTTTTTACTGCTTCCTTTTCCTGTTCTTTCATAAGTTCTTCCATTCTTTCGTGGCGCTTCTCCCACCAAGATTCTCCGTCATTCGCTGTTTCTGATCCACTCTTTCCTACTGGACCTGCATAACCGTAACATTCTTCCGGTGACGCTCCAATAACATCAAAGCTAACATTATTTGATCCTACCAGTAAGCCTTGAACGGAATATGCTGAACGAACTCTGTTCAAAACATAGTTCTCATATTCAGGATTGTTTTTCATTCTTTCAAAAGCTTCTTCCTTAATCACAATCGACCCTGAAGAAAATGTGGAACGAACCCATCCGCTTACGGGAAATTGAGATATTTGATTCATAACCCATTGTTTATACTCATCCAGTGACATCTCATCTTTTGATTTTTCAGAAACCACGCTATTGTTTACAGCATTGTTTATCCGAGGTGGATAATCAATCGTCACATCTCCCGGATACATCACATTACTTGTATCCGCTGAATTTTTACTTTCCTCTACTTTCTTCACCGCATTTACAAAAGTATCTTTTGATGTAGTATTACTTCTGTTTTTTGCAGAAGTTAAGTAACTGTCAGCATACGGATTTCTTCCTATACCATTCACATTTATACCTGCCATTTATGTCTCTCCTGTTTACCATTGCATTTACCCGTTGATCACATTCATTCCTTTCGAAATGCCTTCAACTTTCACCGAATCCTCAAATGTGACTGTCATCTGTGTATCGTAAGTTTTCCATTCAAACTGCGACCAGCTTACACCGTTACCGGTATGATCATAAGCCTTGATTGCATCGTTATATTGCTTTTTTGTTTTTCTGAATATTCCGGCACATTTTCAGTATTATTTATTTCCAACAACATTCTTAAACTATCCGGCACTCCATCTATCGCTTTTCTCCACGCTTCACTCTGTTGCTTTGCAACCGCCATCTCATACTGCATAACATAATCCTGATATGCCTTTTCTCTTGCGGCACTTGCTTCTTTATCTACCTTTAACAACTGCCGTTTGGTATCTTGCTTCATAAGCATTAGACGCTTTTGACAACAGCCTTTCATTGTTCCACGACCGTAATAATCGGCTTCTTTCCTGTTCCTGCTTTGCAATCTTTTCATTCAACATTTCCTGCTGCTGTTTTTTAACCTGCGCCCGTTTTTCCAGATATTCTTCCAAAAGCTCTTTTTGTCTATCTTTCTTGTTGCTTGTCTTTTTATAAAAACTGTTTTGTGAACGAGCATAAAATTCCGATTGATTATTAACACCAGACCATGAATCGCCCCTATAATCTTTAGCAGTAGCTCCTACAGTGAGCACCATAGAAGCTTCCAACGGTGCAAAGGACGAAGTTAAGTCACGTTTAAGTGCTGATAATATCTTTTCCCTGTACTCCGGATCATCTTTCATATTCTTAAATGCTTCCTCTGATATGTTGATAGCCACATTGGTTATAGTTCTATTTCTGGGTATCTTATCAATTTCAGCATAAAATTCCTTTTTGAAAATCGCCATTTCTTCCGCTTCTGATAATTCCTTTGTATTGCCCGTTTCTCCCGTGCTGTTTACGCTCTTTGTACTTTTCGTTGTTGCAACATTGTTCTGATAATAACTCTGTCCTACTCCACTAATAGCCATTTTTAATCCTCCTTTATCAGCACTTTTTCATGCCTTTATATCAAATAGGCGTTTGCGAAACGCCAAAAGCCGCATAAATACGGCATTTTTTGTTGTTAAAATAAAATATCTCCTCAAGATTTATGGTAAAATAGAGTTGCGAGAAACTATCAACCAATCCTGATATGCCTTTTCTCTCGCAGCACTTGCTTCTTTGTCTGTCTTTAACAACTGCTGCTTGGTATCTTCCGTCAATTCCACCTCTTTACCATTGACCGTAACATATCCTCTTGCAACTGCCCTGCTGACCATTGCAGAATCAGAGAAATGCACAATATAAGAATTTTCTTTATCTCCTTTTGTGATACCCAATACATCCTTTCCAGATGTTGCTGTGATTTTTTCTTGTTCGCATACCTTTTTACTTTCTGCATTCTGTTGGCTATAATGCGGATATTTACTATATAAATTTTTCTGTCGGTCATAGATGGAATCAATCTGTTTATTTAAAATGTTCATAGTCCACTGCCCTCCCTTGCTTTTTCCTTATTATTTCAATATTTCTCAAACATTTTAATACCCGCATTAAACAATAAAACCAATTTTTTCAAACAGAAATTCACAATATTTATGCATATCCTGATTTCCGCTTCTTAAAACAGAAGAAAACAAAGACTTTATATCTATATTTCCTCCCGTTCTTTCATATTGCTCCAGATAAAGTGAACGGAACTCTAAATAAGAATCTTGAATATAGTCACATGCCTGATTTATATCAAAGGCATCAAACGATTCATCCAATTTTGTATTCTGAAATTTCTGCTTATTTTCTGCATTTTGCTTTTGACTTTTGGCAACCATTTTGTCCCATTTTATCAGTTCCTCAAAACCTTTATTTAGCTTTTCCAATTCTTCATCCATTGACAACAGACGTCTTTTTCCACTCTCTGGATTATCGCATACATACACTTCTCTTGTTCCATTCCTATATCCTTCTACAATTTTTTGATACATAGTAGAATAGGCATATGCAGCTCCCATTCCAATATCATCGAAACCATACCCATTTTTACTTTCACGGATACTTTTTAAATATTTAGCATTTTCATCCCATAATTCTCGAAGATAATCATTTGACCAAACAGTTTTAGGCACCGTTTCTCTGATATAATTTGCGTAACTAGCGTCTAAGGCAAAACTATCATGTATATATGTGTTTTCCTGATTTTCCCCATCGACTTCATCTGAATGTCCTATCTTCCGGCATACGTCCTTGCCGGATGTTACGGTCATTTTTTCTTGCGATTCATTTGCCTTATGCTTTTTATGAGAAAGCTCTATAGTTTTCATATGATCGCCTTTTTGATGACCGTACAATGAAGATACGGTATTCTGACCAAAACCGATGTGCATACTTCTATTCCTCCAATCAGTTTATCTGAATTGTACCGTCTACTATCACAAACTGTACGTTTAACTCAGACATAATATCTTTGTGCTGTGTCCGGTTATATGCTAAAATTTCCCAGATATCGCTTGCGTAATTCTGATAGGTCAGATTCCCGCCCGGATTTAACTGAATTTTCAACGCCTAATCCCATACTAACTCCTTTTGTTTTGCCATTACGATAATCACAACCGCAACACTCCACAAAATATTTCATTATTCTGACCTAGTTTTCCCTTTTCTTCGGTCTTTTCGGCTGGTGATAAATCGCTGAACACTCTGCCGTCCTGCCAAGAACTGTTTTTTCCACTTCATTCCGGGCAATTCTCTCCACTACCTTCAATACCTTGTTTGTAATCTTTTCTTTCTTCAAAATTATAGAAATTGATACTATGCATATGTATCAAAACCTACCTTATTTTTAGTTGTCGCTTCTATAGCAATCATATTTTCTGTTTTTTTATCTTCTTTTTCTTTATCCTCTTTCATTCTCTCCAGCCATTTGTCAATTTCTGAATCCGTACCAGTCTCTCCAAAAATGCCACAGGTTGTCATTTCGCTTCCATTATTCGTAAACTTAAACTCCACTGATATCAGTTTACTACCATGACTTATTGCCGCCTTCTGTGCATTTCGTATAACATCTGGCATAATTGCTAAATTTTCCTCAAGCCATTTCGCAGTTTTTTCATCTCCACATGCCTTTTGCATTACACTTCTGTCAATCAATACAGAAGCATTTTTGCATGGAGTCAAACATTTATACTTGTTAGTCAAATACTTTGAATAGTCTGATACATTTTTAAACTTATTGGCTGAATTCATAGTGTATCCTGCATAATAATTCTTTTCACTATTCTTTGATGGCTTTACATTTTCATTTTTTACATTTCCGTATGTGTATGTATTGGCATACGATGATACTCCATTAATTCCCATACTGCATCTCTCCTTTCTATTTAGCCTTGATTTTTTATTTGCAGGCTATTGGGTTTTGTTCGATACGCTTACTGCCATTGTAAAATTTGCCTCATAAGAAGCTACTGCCTGACTTATTGTGACAGTCTTAGCAAACGAACTACTCTCAGCCACCAATCGAGTTCTGGCATCCTGAGCGGATAACCTTTTATTTTGCGCATATTCTTCATAAGCTGTTCTTTCCGCTTGTTTTTTCTGAATCCGCTTTTTTTCCTGTTGTTTCTTTACCTGATTTTCTATTCTCTTTTTATTTTCTATTCTGCGCTCCCAAAAACTATTTTTTGACTTATCATTAAAAATCTTCCCACCATTCCCATTGTTATAACCAGCACTCCACATCTCAGCATGACATTCTTCTTTTGATGCTCCATAATATATTGTAGAAAACGCTCCTCCACATATACCGGACCATTTATCCGGTTGTGACCAACCCACCTGCAAATCATTTAATACCCATGCTTCATACTCTGGATCGTTCTTCATCGCTTCAAAACCCGCCTCTGAAATGGTGACAGATATTGACTCGCCTGCCCTTGTGGGATGCATTGGAATTTGGGATATTTTATTGTAAATGTACTGCTTGTATTCCACCATCGTCATATCTTTAGCAGACACAGAA
>OHVL01000176.1_pt1 | contig 18281 bp, 10 predicted proteins | sample 1579511 | NCBI WGS metagenome assembly OHVL01 (sample SAMEA3882545, study PRJEB24775) | human gut metagenome | biome: human-associated habitat; feature: intestine environment; material: feces | place: Netherlands | collected 2009/2010
ATTTTCTTCATATATATATAATGGTTCTAAAATTTTAAAGAATTTATTAGCACCTTTTATTCCTTTTATTAAAATTAGTGATGCTTCTGTTTTTTTATTTGAATATACTGTTTTGATCTCTTTTGGTTCTATTTTGTTTTCTCTCATTTTTTGGATTATATCAGGCATTCTCTCTGGTTTATGAACTATGTATATTTCGCCTTTATCTTTTAAAAGATTTGATGCCACCTTTATAAAATCTGATAAAGTTGCTTTTACTTCATGTCTTGAAATTATTTTGCTATCTACTTCGTTTATTTTTCCAGTACCTTTTTCTTTGTATGGCGGATTCATGACAACTACATCAAATTTGTTTTTTTCTAGTAGCTTATCTTCAAATATTTTATTTATATCTGTATTTAATATTTTGAATTTATCTTCTAGTTTGTTAAGTTTAATACTTCTATTTGCCATTTCAGCAACCTCTTTTTGTATTTCCACTCCCACTATTTCTTTTAGTTCTGTTTTTTTACAGAGTAATAGTCCTATTATCCCTGTTCCAGTTCCTAAATCCACTACTTTGCTTCCTTTTTTTATGTTTTTTGCAAAGTCTGATAGAATCACACTATCTATTCCAAAACAAAAACCTTTGGTGTTTTGAATTATTTTAAGTCCTTTATATTGCAAGTCGTCTATTCTTTCATTTTCTTTTAAATTTTCTTTCATTTCTTGTCTCTTTTCTATCAACTTTTATTTTGTACTCTAATATTATATATTAAATATTGAATTATGTAAATAGTGAGGTTTTATATGCAGAAAAATTTTAATAATAATTTTAATAATAATTTGCCATTTTGTAATAATTTTTGTTGTGGCAACTGTCAAAAGCCTTGTTGTTGCAACAAAAAAGAAAGCTTTATCAGCTCTCTTTTTTGTGTTGAAAAATTTTTGTGTTGTTTTCAAGATTCTTGCACCATCGTAAAATTTATCAATTTTTTTAGATAATTTTATGTTATTATGTTATCTTTGGTTTTTTGTTGCACTTTTTTACTCCTCTCTGATAAAAATTTTTTCGAATGATACTTCCCCATCATTAAATTTTTTGTTCTCTTCACCCTCTATTAAAATTTTTATTGAATTTACTTCTGTTAGTTCTGTTAGTGTGTTTACTATACTTTCAATAGTCTTTTCTTCTGCTTCCTTACCCTCTCTGTTTAAGAATTCCCTAGAGAAATTTAGATTAAGTGTATCTCCTTCTAAAGTAGCTCCTAGTAATTTTGTCCCTTCTGGCATCGTTTTTTCAAGATTTTCATTTTTAGGTCCTTCTATTAGAAAATTTATTAGCACATTGTATGGTTCATTTATTAAATCTTTTACATCTATCATTCTAGCTTCTGGCGTAACTTCTCTGGTTTTCTTGTTGAGAAAGTATAATGATATAATTGTCTTTCTCTCTTGTTCTTCTGATATTTCCTCTTGTGGTTCATATTGAATTGTTTTTGCTTTTTTATTCTTGACAATCATTAAAATGCCTATTATTACTGCAATTATTACTATAATAATTATTGTTTTTAACACTTTATTTTTCATACTATCACTTTCCTTCCTTTTTTTGTTTCTTGATAGTATGTCTATGCTCTTTTTATTAAAATAGAACTATTTTTTATGTTTATAAAATTTGACAAATTCCTTTTTTCCGTATAAAATTAGTGGAAGTTTATTTTTTAAGGAGATATATTTTTATATGAATAGATTATTACATGTAGGCCTTGATGTTGGCTCTACTACTGTAAAAATAGCTGTAATGGATGAGAATTTAAATATTCTATATACAAGCTATCAAAGACATTTTTCAGACACCAAGAATACTGTATGTTCTGTTTTGGAAGATTTAGCTAATCGTTTTTCTGATAGTGAATTCACAATAGCTTTAACTGGTTCTGGTGCAATGTCTGCAGCAAATTTCTTGGACGTCGCTTTTGTTCAAGAAGTTGTTGCTTGTAAAAGAGCTGTTGAAGCTTATATTCCGCAGACAGATGTTGTTATTGAACTTGGTGGAGAAGATGCAAAAATTATATATTTTGGTAAATCAATCGAGCAACGTATGAATGGTACTTGTGCCGGTGGTACTGGTGCTTTTATTGACCAAATGGCATCTTTATTAAATACTGATGCTGAAGGATTAAATAATTTAGCTAAAAATCATACTATTATTTATCCTATTGCCTCTCGCTGTGGAGTTTTTGCAAAGACTGATGTACAACCTTTATTAAATGAAGGTGCTGCTAAGGAAGATATTGCTGCTTCTATATTTCAAGCAGTTGTTAATCAAACTATTAGCGGTCTTGCTTGTGGTAGACCTTTGCGTGGTAATATAGCATTTTTAGGTGGTCCGTTAAATTATTTATCAGAATTAAAAAATAGATTTATTGAGACATTAAACTTGACCGAAAGTCAAGTTATATCACCTGCTGAGGCTCATTTGTTAGTAGCAAAAGGAGCTGCCCTTGATTCAGTTTCTTTGAAACCAATTTCTGTGGAGAAATTAAGATCAAAAATAGAAATGTTAAAAAATTCACACGATTCAACAACAAATCCATTAAAGCCTTTGTTTGTAACAGATTCGGAATATACTGAATTTAAAGAACGCCATAATAAAGATGTCGTTCCAAAGGGCGATCTTTCAACATATAGTGGAGACTGCTTTGTTGGTATAGATGCTGGATCTACGACTACAAAATTAGTTGTTACTGATACAGAAGGTAAATTGCTATATTCTCTTTACTCTGGCAATGAAGGAAATCCTTTAAATAGCGTTATGAAAATGCTAAAAGAACTATATTCTGTATTGCCTGAAAGTGCAACTATACGATATAGCGGAGTTACAGGCTATGGAGAAAATTTAATTAAAACAGCTTTAAATGTTGATTTAAATGAGATCGAAACAATAGCCCATTATACTGCTGCAAAGCGTTTTATGCCAAATGTTACAAGCATTGTTGACATTGGCGGTCAAGATATGAAATATATTAAAATGAAGAATCATACTATAGATAATATTATGCTAAATGAAGCTTGTTCTTCTGGTTGTGGTTCTTTTATAGAAACATTTGCAAAGAGCTTGGGTTTAACTATTGAAGAGTTCGTTGATGCCGCTATTTCGGCTAGAAATCCAGTTGATTTAGGCTCAAGATGTACGGTATTTATGAATTCTAAGATTAAACAGTCACAAAAAGAAGGTTATAGTGTTGGCGATATTTCTGCTGGACTTTCTTATTCTGTTATAAAAAATGCTCTCTATAAAGTTATGAAAATCAGAGATTTAAAGACTTTAGGAGCTCATATAGTCGTTCAAGGTGGTACTTTTTATAACGATGCTGTGCTTCGTGCTTTTGAACTTTTAGTTGGCAGAAATGTTGTAAGACCTGATATTGCTGGTCTTATGGGTGCCTATGGTGTTGCTCTTTTGGCACAAGAACAGTATGAAGCTAATAAAGATATGGAGTATAAATCAACTCTAGCTAGTTTAGATGAAATTAACTCATTAAAAATTGAGTCATCACACATTCGTTGTAATGGCTGTGAAAACCACTGTCTTCTTACTATTAATAAGTTTAGTAATGGTTCTAAACATATTTCTGGTAATAGATGTGAAAAAGGTGCTGGAATTGTTTTAAAAGATAATGAATTACCTAATTTAGTAAAGTATAAATATCAAAGGATATTTAATTATATACCTTTAGATGAGGATCATTCACCTCGTGGAACTATTGGTATCCCTAGGGTTTTAAATATGTATGAAGATTATCCTTTTTGGTTTACTTTCTTAACTAATCTTGGATTTAGAGTAATCTTATCTGAGAAAAGTAATAGAAAAACTTACGAAAAAGGTATGGAATCAATGCCTTCAGAATCTGTATGCTATCCTGCCAAGCTTTCACATGGTCATATAATAAGTCTTCTAAAACAAGGAATAAATACGATTTTTTACCCTTGTATGCCTTATTCTAGAAAGGAATACAAATCAGCTGATAATCGTTATAATTGCCCTATTGTAATCTCTTATTCTGAGGTTTTAAAGAACAATGTAGAAGAATTAAAAGATAAAAATATTACCTTTTTAAATCCTTTTCTACCTTTTGACCAAAAGAATTTAGTTGAAACAATTTTAGCTCTTCCAGAGTTTAAAAGATATAATTTTACAAAGAAAGAGCTTACTGTTGCCGCTAGATTAGCTGAACAAGAATATCAAAAATGCAGAGCCGATATACATGCAGAAGGTCAGAAAGCCGTAGAGTTTTTAGAGAAAAATCATAAAAAAGGAATTGTTCTTGCTGGTAGACCTTATCATATTGATCCTGAAATTAATCACGGTATAGATACATTAATCACTAGTCTTGGTCTTGGGGTTATTACTGCTGACAGCATTTCAGATAAGGCCGAACCTAAAGCTCCTCTAAGAGTTGTTAATCAATGGGTATTTCATGCCAGACTATATGCTGCTGCTGATTATGTTGGAAGGCACGACAATCTAGAGCTTGTTCAACTTAATTCTTTCGGATGCGGTGTTGACGCTGTAACAACTGATCAAGTAGAAGAAATTTTATCTAGTTACAATAAAATGTACACTTTAATAAAAATAGATGAAGTAAACAATCTAGGCGCCGTTAGAATCCGTATTCGTTCTCTATTGGCAAGTATGCAAAAACGCCAAAAAGAACAAGAAAATTCTAAGGCAGATGGCGATTATACGGTAAAGAAAAAGATTTTTACAAAGGATATGAAAGATTACAAAATATTATTTCCTTTAATGGCTCCAATTCATTTCGAATTAATGGAATCTGCTGTTGCTTCTTGTGGATATAATATAGAACTTTTAAGACACTGTGACGAGCATACTGTTGAAACCGGGTTAAAATATGTTAATAATGACGCTTGTTATCCATCTATTTTAGTAACAGGACAAATGATTGAAGCTCTTGAATCTGGCAAATATGATGTTAATAAAACTGCTTTAATGATGTCGCAAACTGGTGGCGGTTGTAGAGCTACTAACTATATAGGATTTATTAGGAAAGCTCTAAAAGATGCAGGTTTTGCCAATGTACCAGTTATATCTTTTAATGTTGTTGGTATGGAAAAAATGCCTGGTTTTAAACTAACTCCTGAAATGATTGAAAAGCTATTAAAAGCTGTAATCTACGGAGATTTATTACAAAAAATGCTTACTAAAAACAGAGCCTATGAAGTAAATAAAGGAGAAAGCAAAAAGTTATTTGATAAATGGATGGACGAGTGTAAAAAGCTTGTCGTAAACTCAACTTTGTCACAGTTCAAAAAGAGTATTTATTCTATTGTAGAGGATTTTGAAAAAATAGAATTAGATACGTCTATTGAAAAACCTAAGGTTGGAATCGTTGGCGAAGTATTAATAAAATATCATCCTTTTGGAAATAATTTTGTAGCTGAGAAGTTAGAGCAAGAAGGCGCAGAAGTAATTCTTCCTGATTTTGTTGGATTTGTTAAATTTATGGCAACTCATAAAATTACTTTTAACACATTAATAAAAACAGATAAATATAAATCAAAATTATTTAAAATTGCAATAAATTTGATTGATTTACTAGAAAAAGATGAGAGAATTGCTTTACATAATTCTAAAAAAGGGTATTTACAACCTTGCGATATTTGGGAATTAGAAGATAAAGTAAAAAATATATTATCTATTGGTAATCAGACAGGCGAAGGCTGGTTCTTAACTGCAGAAATGATAGAATATATTGAGAACGGAATTACTAATATAGTGTGTGTTCAGCCATTTGCTTGCCTTCCAAATCATGTTGTAGGAAAAGGTGTTATAAAAACAATAAGAGATGAATACCCTTATGCCAACATCTCTCCTATTGATTATGATCCTGGTGCAAGTGAAGCAAATCAGACAAATAGAATAAAATTATTAATGGCTGTTGCAAAAGATAATCTTGCTAAACAAAATAAAGAAAAAAATATTTTAATAAAGGAAAATATTCAAAAGAAAAATAAGAAAAAAATATTAAAATAAAAATTCACGGAAAAAATATTAATTATTTTTTATTAATTCGTTTTTTTATTTTTTTATAATTATTTTATTAATTTATTTTTGTTTATATTTTTAAATTATTTTTTATTTCTTTTTTTTATTAATTTTTTATTAATTTATTTTTTTATAAATGTTTTTTTAATTTATTTTTATTTTTAAAAAATTCTAGGAATATTTTTTACTAATTTTTTTATTAAAATATTTTATAGTTTTTTTATTTATTTTTTATTAAATATTTTTCTTATGTTTTTCTCCGAAAATTTTCATAGACTATTTTTTATAAAGTTTTTCTTCTTTCTTGTCCGCTTTTTATTTTTATGGTTTATTTGTTTTTTATTTTATGTACACTTCTCTTTTTTTATTTTCCTTTTCTTGCTTTTTTCTATTGTTTTTTTGTTTCTCTTATTTCCCATGGCTTTTCATGTTCGGATTTTTACATTTTATTTATTTTTTTGTTTTTTTCCTTCAACATTTTTTTATTTTCTTTATTAATTTTTTAGCTCTTTTTCTGTTTTTCCTTTGTCTTTTTTTTTTCACTATTATTTTTTATTATTTTTATTTTCTATGGTTTTATGTTGTCCTTTTAAAATATTTTTATTTTTGCTTATTTTTGATTTTAATATTAAAATATTTAAAAATAATTTTTAATATTAAATTTTTTGCTATTAATTATTATTTATTTTTAAATTTATTTTTTATTTAATTTATTTATTATTTATTTTATTATTTATTTTATTATTTATTTTTTTTATTTATTTGTTTATTTTATTTTTTATTTTAATTAATTTTTATTTTATATTATATATTTTTTATTTTATTTTTTTATGAATAAAATTGAATTATTTTTAATATTTTTTTTAATTCAATTAAATTAATTTTTATTTATTTTTATTAATTAACTTCAGCATTGCGACAACAAATTCTTTATTGATTTATCTAAGAGGGATATTGCTCGTTATCAGAGTTTTTGTCTTACTGAATATAAATGGTCGCCAGCTAGAATGCGTAGAGTAAAATCTACTCTCTCTTCTCTTTGTTTTATTCTTCTTCTGGTGCTAAAGTCTCAATGCTTACCACTTTTTCATTTTCGCTTGTTCTCATTAATGTAACACCTTGCGTAGCTCTTCCTAGAATACTTACATCTTTTACTTTAATTCTTATTATTGTACCAGAATTTGTTATTAGCATTGCATCATCATCTTCGTTTGTAACTCTTATTCCTACTATATTTCCTGTTTTTGGAGTAATTTTGTATGTTATTACACCTTTTCCTCCTCTATTCTGTACTCTATATTCATCAAGTTCTGTTCTTTTTCCGAATCCATTTTCTGTAATTGCTAACAATGTTGCTTTTTTATTATCTGCAAGAATTGACTCCATTCCTATTACAAAGTCATCTTCATCAAGTCTTATTCCTAAAACTCCTTGTGCAGATCTTCCAACAGGTCTAACATCTTTTTCATCAAATGTTATACACATACCCTTGCTTGTTACAAGAACTACGTTGTCTTCTCCATCTGTTAATCTTACATCAATTAACTCATCATCATCTTTTAGAGTAATAGCAAGTAATCCTGTTTTTCTTGTTGAATTATATTCTTGTAGTGCTGTCTTTTTAATTAATCCATTTCTTGTTGCCATCAAAAGATATTTGCCATCTTCAAAATTAGAAATTGGAATAATTGCTGATATTTTTTCTCCTGCATCTAGGCTTAATAAATTAACTATTGCTGTTCCTTTTGCCGTTCTTCCTGCCTCAGGAATCTCATATCCTCTTAGTCTATATAGTTTTCCTTTATTACTAAAGAATAAAACTGTATCATGAGTAGACGTTGTGAATATTTGTTTAACAAAGTCTTCTTCTCTTGTAGCTATACCTGTTATTCCTTTTCCACCTCTTCTTTGGCTCTTATATGTATCTATTGGCATTCTTTTTATATAACCAAAGTGTGTAAATGCAACAACCATTTGCTCTTCTTTTATAAGATCTTCTTCGTTTAGCTCTCCTTCTGCTGCAACTATTTTTGTAAGTCTTTCATCTCCGTATTTTTCTTTAACTTCAATTAATTCCTCTTTTATTACTTGGAATACTAGTTTTTCACTTCCTAATATTTCTCTTAAATGAGCAATTAATTTCATTAATTCATTATACTCGTCTTCTATTTTTTCTCTTTGCAAACCTGATAGCGTTTTTAATCTCATGTCTAGAATTGCTTGAGCTTGTATCTCAGAAAGACCAAATCTTTGCATCAATTTTTCTTTTGCATCGTCATATGATGATCTAATTATATTTATTACCTCATCAATATTGTCTAATGCTATTTTTAATCCTTCTAATATATGGGCTCTAGCAAGTGCTTTATCTAAGTCAAATTGCGTTCTTCTCAATATTACATGTTTTCTGTGATCAATATAATGATCTAAACATTGTCTTAATGTTAATACTTTTGGTTCTCCATCAACAAGAGCTAACATTATAATTCCAAAAGTATCTTGCATTTGAGTATTTTTGTATAATTGATTTAGTACAACTCTTGCATTTGCATCTTTCTTTAATCCTATATGAATTCTTACAGCGTTTTCTCTGTCAGATTCATCTCTTAGTTCAGCTATTCCTTCTATTCTTTTTTCTTTTACTAGGTTAGCAATGTTTTCAATTAATTTTGCTTTATTTACTTGGTATGGTAATGATGTAACAATTATTTTTTGTTTTCCATTACTTGATTCTTCTATTTCTGCTTCTGCTCTTACTGTTATTTTTCCTCTACCTGTTGTATATGCTTGTTTTATTGCTTCTCTTCCTAGTATAACACCTCCTGTTGGGAAGTCTGGACCTTTTATTATTTGCATTAATTGTTCGTCTGTTACTTCATCTTCATCTATTATTTTGATTATTCCATTAATAACTTCTGTTAGGTTATGTGGCGGAATATTGGTTGCCATTCCTACTGCAATTCCTGATGATCCATTTACTAGTAATGCTGGTATTTTTGCTGGTAATACAGCTGGTTCTTGAAGTCTATCATCAAAGTTTGGTATGAATTTTACTGTATTTTTTTCTATGTCTGTTAGCATAGTTTCTGCTATTTTTGACATTCTTGCTTCTGTGTAACGGTAAGCAGCAGCACCATCTCCATCTATTGATCCAAAGTTTCCATGTCCATCTACTAATGGATATCTTAGCGAGAAAGTTTGTGCCATTCTAACCATTGCATCATATACTGAAGCATCTCCGTGTGGATGGTATCTACCAAGCACGTCACCAACAGTAGTAGCTGACTTTCTATATGGTTTATCAGATGTTAATCCATCCTCATACATCGTATATAAAATTCTTCTGTGTACTGGTTTTAGACCGTCTCTTACATCAGGCAAAGCTCTAGAAACAATTACACTCATTGCATAATCAATATACGCAGTTTTCATCTCTGCTTCGATGTCTCTTTCTATTATTTTGCCATCTCTGTTTTCTATGTCTTTTGAGTCCATATATTTACCTCTTTTCTGTAAATTCTCTATGCTTGTATTATACTAAAACGCGTAAATTTTTGCAAGTAAAAAATGCTATTTTTTCTAGTTTTTTAGGTATTTTTACAGTACTTTTACTAGCTCAAGTTGATCCTGTGTTAAATTAAAATTTTGTCCATTATTTTTTATTAATTTATGTAAGTTTTGAACTTCTCTAGCACTGTTTATTGTCTTTTCTATTGGGGCAACTTCTTTTATTTTATCTCTAATTTTTTCATATTCTCTTTGCATTCCCTCAAAATCTCTATTTTGATAGTAATTCTTCCAATTTCCTATGTATTTATTTAATTTTTCTATGTTGTCAACCTGGTTTTCAAATTCATTTTCTATATTTTTTGTTATATTATTTAATATTGCATTTTTCCCTCTTTTAATAATATTCCCAACACTATATGGTATTTTTCCTCTGTCTACAATTTTGTTAATTGTATAGTTTAGCACACTTGATATTCCGTCAATTATTCCTCCTGTTTTTACAGCTGTCTGCATCTGATTTACGTTTTCAAATCTTCCCGTGACTATTCCCATTGCGCTTTTTCCTAAATTAATAGCTGAATCTACGGCAGTTTTTATCCCCTCTTTAAATCCATTTTCTATAAAACTATCTTTTATCTCAATTATTTCATCTTCAATTAAGTCTGGCAATAAACACCTAAGTCCGTATATTTAAGCCTGCGTTTACAGCTTTTCCTATATTACTTTGCAAAAAGTTTGTCTGTTTTTTTTCTTCTGTTAAATTATTTTCTAAATTTTGATCTACAAAAAGCTCATTCATTTTTTATTTTCTCCTCTCCCTTATTAATTATTTCATCTTCATATGGAAAACTTTTGATTTCTGCTAGTACGTGATTATCCCCCACAAAAAGTAGCGCTTCTCCTCTTTTTAGTGTTTTTATTTCTATTTCCTCTTTTTCTGAAATATTAGAATATTTTTTTAATATTTTAATATTTTCTTCTTCAAGCGCAAAAAAACTTTTTATACTTGAATTATTTAAAATACTTGTCCCAAATCTCCCATCTTCTAAACTAAATAAATCAGAAATATCCTGTGTTACAGCTACAGCACTTCCTCCGTATTTTCTTATTGTTTTAAATATTTTATACACAAATCCCGCAACTTCTTTATTTGATGTCACTCCAATTAATCTCCAAATTTCATCTAAATATATAGCCTTTTTTTCTTTTCTATTTTCTTTAATCTTGTCCCAGAACAATTCAGTAAAAAGATACATTCCATATTTTAAATTTTCTTCTCCTAATTCATATACATCTGCTACAATTAATTTATTATTTATTTTTACATTTGTATAATTATTAAAAAAGCTTAATTACCCTTTTACAAATGGAATTAATTTTATTTGGAATTTTTTTGTTCTCTCATCTTTTCCTAGTTCATTATAAAAGTCCTCTAGCAAAGGCATATCTTGTGAATTTTTAAATATTTTTTTATCAATATTTTTATATAATGTTTTATCATTAAAATTAATTCCTTTTTTCTTATAAGTAATAATTATCTTTTCTTCAATTAATCCTTTTTCTTCTTCATTTAATTCTCCAAAAATCAAGTTAAAAAATCCAATTAATTTAATAATTTTACTTGCTAAAAATCCCTTTTCTCCATTTTCTATGCTTTCTCTTCTAATATCAAAAATATTAATATATGTATCTGAATTTGGTCCTATTTTTAAAAGTGTTCCTTTCAGCGCATTAGCCAAATTTGTATATTCTCTTTCTGGATCTATTATATATTGACTGATTCCCAAAAGCCTGTATCTTAGTATATTTAATTTTATATAATAAGATTTGCCTGCTCCGCTTGTTCCAAACACACACATATTTGCATTTTTATATTTATTTTCATTATATCTATCTATAAAAATTAATGAATTATTATAAATATTTTTTCCGATTAATATTCCTTTTTTATCAAAAATAGATGATGATATAAAAGGATATGTTGCAACTAAGCCATTTGTTAATATATTTCTTCTTGTCGCTTCTTTTACATCTTTATGATTAATCATCAATGGCAATGTTGAAATAAATGCTTGCTCTTGTCTAAAATATGCTTTTTTCGTTTTTATTCCTTTACTTTGTAATATTCCTTCTATTTTTTCAATATTATTTTTTAATTCTTTTAAATTTTCTGCATATGTTGTTATATATACATACAAAAAATAAAAATCTTCATTTTCTATTTGTAATTGTCTCCTAATATATTTTGCATCGTCATATGTAAATTCTACTAAATCTATATCCTGTCTATTTTTGTTACTATTTTCTAAATCAACTGAAACATTACCAATATTATATGTTAAGTCCTTTAATATTTTATATGTATCTTTCTTTTCATAAAACATTGACATGTTTATGTTAACATTTGCATCGATAATTGTTTTGAAAATTAAATCACGTTGTTCTCTGTAAAAGTCCACTATCAGTAAGGATGCAGCGTATTTATCTTCTATTTCTATATGCTTTGGATTTGAAAAATCTATATAAGATGGACTTATTTCGTCTTTTGTTATTTTTTTTGTTTCTAAATTAAAAATATTTTTAATAATTTCCTCCTTATTTCTTTTTATTATTTTTTGTTATTAATAATAAAATAATTTAATAATTTTTTTATTTTATTTTTTTATAATTTAATTTTTTATTATTAAAAATTATAAAAAAATACTTTAATAATATTTTTTATTTTATTTTTTTATTATTAAAAAATTAAAAATTGTTTAATAATATTTTTTATTTTTAATTAATTATTTTCATTATTTAAATAAAAATAATTATATAATATTTTTTCTATTTCTTCTTTTGATTTAATAGATGAAGTTTTATTTCCACATCTAGACAGATTATCTCTTATTTTATTTGTTTTTTCTTGTAATTGGTCTACATAATTGTCTTTTTTCCCTTCTATTTCGTGCCCAATCACAATATAAAACTGTTTTGAGTCTGATTTATTTTCTGCGTTTAATTGTTCAATATTTTGAATATATTTATTTATTATTTTTTTTATTTCTGGCTTTTCTTTTTCTTGATTTTTTTTCATAGAATTAATATGCTGAATTAAATTCTCTTTTTTACTTTTGATTATTATTTGCATATCAAACTGACATGTTTTTAAAAAACTTTTAAATGAATTTAAAATTGCCTCTTTTTCGAAATTTGATTTTAGATTATAATTAATTGGTTCAACTTCTATTATTTTTATATATTTATTTTCTTTTAGTTTTATTATTCCATTATCTAATATTTCATCAAACGGCATCCATTGCTGTATTGATTTTACCTTTATTTTTCTCCACTCCTTTCTGTTTTTTATTGTATTAGCAATTAGTGTTTTTGTCAACATAATTCGTTCGTCAAATTGTGTTATTATTTTTTTTGTTTTTTTATTTTTATTTATTTTTCGATTTTTTTCTGTATTTTTTTTAATTATTTTTATTTTAATAATATTACTTAATTTTTTTATTTTATTTTTTATAATTTAATTTTTTTTGTTAAAAAATTAAAAAAATAATTTTATATTATTTTTATTTTATTATTTAATTTTTTATTATCTAAAATTTTAAAAAATAATTTAATAATATTATTTATTTTTAATTAATTTTTTATTATTAATGATTTATTATTTATTATTTATTGTTTATTATTTATTATTTATTATTTATTTTTTATTTTTCATTTTTTTATTTATTATTAATTTATTTTTATTAATTTTAATTAAATATTTTTGTATATATTTTTTTATTTTGTATATAATAATAATATAAGGTTAATATTAGTTTAACTAAGAAATGTATTAAATTTGTTTTTGGGTTTTTTATGTTTCGAGCAAAAATATATATATGTTTAATATATTGGATATATATATGTTGGCGACATGAGTATATTATTTGTATGTAGGCTGTATTTTATTAATAATTAATATATGGTCAAATTATAGGTAATGTATTCTATGTTACGAGTGTATTTCTATTGTTTAGTGGTTGTTATTAGTCCCTCGTTTGGATGAATATGGCTATCATTGGTGGATTTACATTCAAGTGACTGATTGATATGTTTGGTGGAGTAGCTTGTTTATATAGCAATATATATTAGGTTATTAGTTAGGCATATTGGTTTTAACTGCGATTAATATTAGCTTCATTATAATAACCTCTGAGATATATCTCAGAGGTTATTATAATTTTATTTATTTTTATATGTCTAGATTTTTAACATATTTTGCATTTTGTTCTATAAATTCTCTTCTTGGTGCAATTTCATCTCCCATTAAAACATTAAATGTTGCATCCGCTTTAATAGCATCTTCCATTGTAACTTTAACCATTATTCTTGTTTCTGGATTCATTGTTGTTTCCCATAATTGTTCAGGGTTCATTTCTCCAAGACCTTTGTATCTTTGAATATTTACATTATCTCTTCCCATTTCAGCTAAATGTTGTGCCATTTCTTCGTCAGTATAGCAGTAAACATCTTTAAATCCTTTTTTAGATAATTTATATAATGGTGGTTGAGCTAAGAATACATTTCCATTCTCTATTAATGGTCTCATATATCTAAAGAAGAATGTTAATAATAAAGTTCTAATATGTGCACCATCAACATCGGCATCAGCCATTATAATGACTTTTCCATATCTGATTTTATTTATATCAAAATCAGCTCCAATTCCTGCACCTACAGCTAATATAACAGGTTGTAATTTTTCATTATTATATATTTTATCTGCTCTTGATTTTTCGACATTAAGCATTTTTCCCCATAGAGGTAATATTGCTTGGAATCTTCTATCTCTTCCCTGTTTTGCACTACCACCTGCAGAGTCTCCCTCAACTATATAAACTTCACATTGAGAGGCATCTTTTTCGCTACAATCTGCTAGTTTTCCTGGTAATGTAGTTGACTCCAAAGAGTTCTTTCTTCTTACTAATTCTCTTGCTTTTCTTGCGGCCTCTCTTGCACGAGATGCACTAATACATTTCTCAAGAATTGCTTTTGCAACAGAAGGATTTTCCTCTAAAAATGGTGCTAATACTTCAACAACCATAGATTGTACTATTCCTGTAACATTGCTGTTACCTAATTTTGTCTTAGTTTGTCCTTCAAATTGAGGTTCTTTTACTTTAACAGAAATAACTGCTGTCATTCCCTCTCTTATATCTTCACCTAAAAGATTTGAATCTTTTTCTTTTAATATATTGTGAGATCTTGCATAATCGTTAAATACTTTTGTTATACCTCTTTTAAATCCTTCTAAATGAGTTCCACCCTCTATTGTATTTATATTGTTTACAAAAGTATAAATGTTCTCTGAATATGCTGTTGTATATTGAAGTGCAATCTCAACTGGCACTTCCCCATCTTTTTCAATATAAATTGGTAATGGATGGATTTTTTCTTTATTTTTATTTAAATATTCTACGAAAGAATTTAATCCTCCTTCAAAGCAGAATTCTGATTTTTTAAGATTTTCATCATTTCTTTGATCTTCTATTGTTATATGTAATCCTTTATTTAAGAATGCTATCTCTCTAAATCTTTCTTCTAGTGTTCCAAAATCATATTCTAGAGTTTCAAATATTGTGTCATCTGCTAAAAATCTTACCTTTGTTCCTGTCTTTTTAGAATCACCAAGTTTTGTTAATTTTTCAACAGTTTTTCCTCTTTGGAACTTCATTTGGTATAGCCCACCATCTCTTTGAATAGTTACTTCTACCCATTCCGATAAAGCATTTACAACAGATGCACCAACTCCGTGAAGTCCTCCAGAAACTTTGTATCCACTATCTCCACCAAATTTTCCACCTGCGTGTAAAACTGTATAAACTGTTTCTGCTGCTGAAATATGTGTTTTAGGATGTATATCTACTGGAATTCCTCTACCATCATCTTCAACAGATATAATATTTCCTTTTTCTATAATTATATGTATATGTGTACAATATCCTGCTAAAGCTTCGTCAACACAGTTATCTACAATTTCATATACAAGATGATGTAGTCCTCTAATAGAAACGCTTCCTATGTACATTCCTGGTCTTTTTCTTACGGCTTCTAATCCTTCTAGAACCTGTATTTGCTCTGCATTGTACTCGTGATTATATTTTTCCATTATATTAACATCCTTTCGTTTTTATTATCTATTAATCGTACTTATATATCATATCACTAAAAACTATTTTTTTGCAAATGTTTTTAGATAATTTTTCCGTTTTTTACATTAAACAACTTATATTCATTTAAGTTGTCCAATTCCATCTTATCTGTACAAGTTATAATTACTTGTGTGTCTTTAATATATGATAAAAAGCTTTTTCTTCTTTTTTCATCTAATTCAGACATAAAATCGTCCAATAATAAAATTGGATATTCTCCTATCTCATCATAAATAACATATAATTCTGCTAGTTTTAAAGAAAGAACGGCAGTTCTATGTTGTCCCTGAGATCCATAAACTTCAATTTCTTTATCGTTTATAATACATTTAAAGTCATCTCTGTGTATCCCTTTTGTTGTATATCCTTTTATAGTATCTAATTTTCTTCTTTGTTTTAATAATTGTAAATATATTTCCCTGTTATTACATTCTGTTATATATTCTATTTTTATTTCTTCACTATTTGAAGTTACTTCAGAATGTATTTCTTTAATTTTACTATTTAATTTTCCTATAAATTCAGTCCTATATTTACATATAATTTCTGCATATTCAGCAAGCTTTTCGTCCCATATTTCAAGCATACTTTCTGGTTTATTTTCTTCTTTTATTTGTTTTAAATAATTATTTCTTTGTTCTAATGTCTTTAAATACAAATTAAGAATATATACATACTTAGGTCTTAATTGACCTATCATCATATCTAAAAATCTACGCCTTTTTTCGGGACCACTTTTTAAAATCTGAATATCATCTGGTGTAAAAATAACTAAATTAATTTTTCCTATTAATTCACTTAGCTTTTTTATTTTTACACCATTTACTTCTATTTGTTTTTTATTAGAAATTACGGTTCTAATTTTTCCATCTCTATCTGACTTTTGATAAAACACTGTTGCTTCTAAAAAATCCTCTCCTAGTTTTATCATTTCTTTTTCTTTAGAGGTTCTGAAAGATTTACCAAATCCACTTATAAATATTGCTTCTAATATATTTGTTTTTCCTTGTGCATTATCTCCATAAAAAATATTTATATGTGGATTTAACTCGATTTCTTGTTTTTCATAATTTCTAAAATTTTTAATCTCTATTTTGTTAATGTACATTTTTTATCCTCAATAAACTATTAGAAATTCAAAATCTCCAATTAGTTATCAACATTTTGTGCTCAAACTGTGGAAAATCACTGTGTATTTTCTTATTTTTAGTCTTTTAATTTAATTGGTAAAATCATATATGTATAATCTCCCTCTTCTTCAACTGGTCTAATTATACAAGGAGAAATACTTGTTCCAAAATTAACAAATATCTCATCATCATCAATATTTCTAAGTGCATCTAAGAAATATTTTGGATTAAATCCTGCTTCAAGATTTTTTCCTTCTGTTGTAAGATATATTTCTTCTTTAGCATCTCCTGTTTGATTTGTACAAGAAATTGTCAATTTTCCTATATCAACAGCTACTCTAACTGGATATTTCTTTTCTTTCTCTATACTAGATGATGAAATTAAACTAATTCTTTCAAAACAATCTTGTAAAATAGATCTCTTTACTCTAATTCTTGTTTCCCAATTTTCTGGAATAACGCTTGAATAGTTTAAAAATTCTCCATCTAATAATCTAGTTACTATTTTACAGTTCTCCATTTCGAATAAAACTTGATTTTTAGCAACACCAATTTTTATCATATCAAAAGAATCTAATAATATTTTGTTTATTTCATTTAATGTTCTTCCTGGTATAACTGCTGAAAAGTTATTTACTTTATTTTGTAAAAATTTGCTTTTCCAAGCTAATCTGAATCCATCAACAGCTACAACATTTAATTTATTATTTGCTATTTCGAATAAACATCCTGTAAATATAGGTCTGTTTTCTTCTGTACTAACAGCAAATATTGTTTTTCTTATCATATCTTTTAATGTATTTTGTTCTATTTCTATTGAATTTTCCACATTTATTTTTGGTAATTCTGGGAATTCATCTGGATTCATAGTTGCTAATTTGTATAAAGATCCTTCACATTCAATTACTAATAAGTTTTTATCATTTAATGTAATTTTTATATCTGTATCTGGTAATCTTCTTATAATTTCTGTAAACATTATTGCATTAACAACAGTTGCTCCTTGTTCTTCTACTTTACAGTCATTAATTATATATTCTATACCTATTTCTAAATCATAGGTTGTTAATTTTATTTCATTGTCGTTTGTTTGTATTAATATTCCTTCTAATATAGGCATTGTTGTTCTTACAGCAACAGCTTTAGTTACGGAATTAAGTGCTTTAAGGATTTTATCCTTTTCACAAATAAGTTTCATTTTTTCATCGACTCCTTTATTATATAAAATATAAATATATTTAGTAGTAGTAGTAGTAGGTGCTGTGGATTGTGTGGAAAACTCATCTACGCCCTTGCTTCCCTAGCAAAATTGATGTTGATAACTCTGTGGATAAAATGTAAAGTTATCAACAGGTAAAAATTACAATTGTGGATTACTGAGTTATACACATGTTATCAACA
>OHVL01000193.1_pt1 | contig 15816 bp, 19 predicted proteins | sample 1579511 | NCBI WGS metagenome assembly OHVL01 (sample SAMEA3882545, study PRJEB24775) | human gut metagenome | biome: human-associated habitat; feature: intestine environment; material: feces | place: Netherlands | collected 2009/2010
ATAAAATGGGAAAAATTGAAAAGGCAGAGTAGAATATAAAGAATTGGAGAAAAAGTATTGAGTTTTGAAAATATTGTAGGAAATACAAAAATAAAACAAGAATTAAAAAATGTTGCAAATAGTAATGCAGTATCACATAGTTATTTGTTTGTTGGAGAAGAAGGAATAGGAAAAAAACAAATAGCAAGAGAATTTGCAAAAATGATCTTATGCTTATCACAAGAAAAAGAAAACTGTAATCAATGTGATTCTTGTATAAAATTTATATCAAACAATAATCCGGATTTTATAGAAATATCAGAAGATGGAAACTCAATAAAAATAGCACAAATCAGAGAACTACAAGAAAAAATATATCAAAAACCGATTGTGTCATCAAAAAAAGTTGTAATAATAGATAATTCAGAAAAAATGACTGAAGAGGCACAAAACAGCTTACTAAAAACATTAGAAGAACCACCAGAATACATAGTTATTATATTGATAACATCAAATGAAAACAAATTGCTAAATACTATAAAATCAAGATGTTTAAAGCTAAGTTTTGTCAATATAGATGGCAAAGAAATGTTAGAATACATTGACAAAAATCAAGAAATACAAAAGCCAAGCCAAAGCATATTAGAACTTTGCAATGGGAGTATAGGAAGATTAATAAAAATTAATGACAACATAGAAGAGTATAATCAAATTGATGTAATTACAAAAGATATGATTAGTGGAAGAATTCCAAATGTTGTAAAGTTGATTAATAAGTACGAAGTTCTATATAAATCAAAAGAAATAATTTTTGACTTGTTAGATTATATGATAGCAATAGTATATAGTCACATAAAGAAGAATGCAGATTATAGATCTAAATTTATAAATATTATAGGCATAATAAATAATGCAAAAACAAAATTAAATTCAAACACAAATTATGATATGTGTATAGATGAAATGTTGTTTAAAATATGGGAGGAAATAGATGAAAACAATAGTAGGAGTTAGATTTAGAAAACCTGGAAAAGTATATTTCTTTGACCCAGGATACATACAACTAAAACCAAAGGACAAGGTCATAGTTGAAACTTCTATGGGAGAGGACATAGGAGAAGTAGTTATTAGCAAAAGAGAAATACCGGACAATAAAGTTCAAACAGAATTGAAGAAAATAATAAGATTAGCAAACTATAAGGACATCAAACACTTAGAAGAAAACAGGAACAAAGAAAAGAAAGCATTTGATGTATGCAAAGAAAAAATAAAAAAATACAATCTAGATATGAACTTAGTAGATGTTGAATATAAATTTGATAATAGCAAAATAATATTTAGCTTTACTTCAGATGGAAGAGTTGACTTTAGAGAGCTTGTAAAAGACTTGGCAGCAATCTACAAAACAAGAATAGAGCTAAGACAAATAGGAGTAAGAGATGAAGTTAGAAAAATAGGCGGTAATGGAGTTTGTGGTAGAGAACTTTGTTGTTGTTCTTTCTTAAATAATTTTGATGTGGTATCAATAAAAATGGCAAAAGAACAAAGTGCTTCACTAAACCCATCAAAAATATCAGGAAACTGTGGTAGATTAATGTGTTGCCTAAAATATGAACAAGAAGTATATGAGGAAAAAAATAAAAGACTCCCAAAAGTTGGAGCTGTTGTAAAAACAGAAGACGGAAAAGGAACAGTCTGCTCAGTAGAAACTTTAAGAGAAATGGTTAAAGTACAATTTGAAAGAGAAGGCGCAAAAACTTACAAGACTTATAATGCAGCAGATGTAAAAGTTTTAAAAAATCCAAAAGGAAGCGAAACAGAGAATGTAGACAAAGAAGAATTAGAAAACCTACAAGAGCTACAAAAACTAGAAAAACTAGAAAAAGAAGAAAGAAAAAACGTAGACAATAACCAAGATGAATATTAAAAAACAAACCACAAAAAAGAGCGCCATCAGACGCTCTTTTTTATATCTTATTCTTCAACTGGTGCTTCAACTGGACAAACACTTGCGCAAGTTCCACAGCTGATGCATTGTTCAGGATCAATTTCATATTTTTCTCCTTTTTGAGCTATACATGAAACAGGGCAGTTAGCTGCACAAGCTCCACAAGCTATACATTTATCTGTAATTTTATAAGCCATTATTTTCACCACCTTTTACAATAATTAAACTAAATTTATTTCTATATTTTTTAGATATTATTCAGCAGATTTATTTGTTATCTCTTCTAAATCTAGTATTTCTTGCCAACGCTTGTCAACCTCAGCTTGGAAAGCTTCTATCATCCACTCATTTCCTGGTTTGAACATGTGTTTAAAACGTTTTTGTGGACGTAAGAATTCTTCTACTGGTAATTTTTTAGCAGGTTTATATGTAATATGGAATACACCATCAACAACTTCATATAAAGGCCAATAACAAGTATCAATAGCAAGCTTATTAATCTTCATTAAATCTTCTGTTGGATAACCCCAGCCACGAGGACAAGGAGCTAATACATTTAAGAAAGTTGCACCTTTTGTATAAATTGCTTTTTCAGATTTCTCATATAAATCTTTAAAATTTGCAACTGCGATACTTTGAGCAACATATGGTAAATGATGAGATGTCATAATCAACGTTAAATCTTTTCTTGATTGCATTTTACCAGGAATAACACTTCCAGCAGGAGATGTTGTCGTATCGGCAAACCTTGGTGTTGCTGATGAACGTTGGATACCTGTATTCATATATGCTCCGTTATCATAACACACATAAGTCATATCATGACCTCTTTCCATTGCTCCAGAAAGAGATTGAAGACCAATATCATAAGTTCCACCATCACCACCAAAGGCGATAAACTTTGTTTGTTCTCCATCTTTCTCTACAAGTTTACCTTGCTTTACCAAAGATTTGTAAGCGGCTTCTACACCTGAACAAGTTGCGCCTGCGCACTCGAAGGCTGTGTGGATATAAGAATCTGTCCAAGCTGAATATGGATATAAACAAGTAGAAACTTCCATACAACCAGTAGCATTTGCTATAACAGCGTGGTCAGTAGGCTTTAATGCTCTTAAAACCATTCTTGCAACTGGTGGAGCACCACAACCTGCACACATTCTATGACCTGCAGTAAATCTAGAAGGCTTTTGTGCCATAACTTCTTTTAAATTATAAGCCATATTATTCACCTCTCCTTCTTAATCCTAAATATCTATAAGGATTTTGAATATCTCCAGTTTGAGCTATTTTTTCTAAATCTGCATAAACACTAGCAATTTCTTTTGTAGTAGTATCTCTACCACCGATACCGTAAACATAGTTTACAGTTGGAACATGAACGTTTTGTGTATACATACTAGATGTAACATCTGTAAACAATGGAGCACCTGCACCATTTACGCTAGTAGCTTTATCAAGAACTGCAATAGCTTTTAAATGAGAAAGAGATTTTGCTACTTCTTCTACTGGGAAAGGTCTGAACATACGAATTTTTAAAAGACCTGCTTTTATACCTTGGTTTCTTAAATCATCTACAACAGCTTTTGTAGTTCCAGCTGTTGAGTTCATACAAACAATAGCAATTTCTGCATCATCTAATTTATATTCCTCAAAGAAACCGTATTTTCTTCCAGTCATTTTCTCAAATCTATCTGCTACTTCTAAAATTACTTTTTTAGCATTTATCATAGCTTCTGCTTGTTGATATTTATGCTCAAACAAGAAAGCTTGTAAATCCATAGGACCAACAGCTATTGGCTCATTATGATTTAATAAATAATGTTCAGGTTGGTATTTACCAACAAATTCTTTAACTTTTTCATCTTCAATTAATTCTATATTTTCAATAGAGTGTGATGTTATGAACCCATCTTGGCAAACCATTAAAGGAAGCATAACATTTTTATTTTCTGCTATTTGATGAGCCATAATCAAATTATCATAAGCTTCTTGATTATTCTCAGAAAATAACATTATCCAACCAGCATCTCTAACACCCATTGCGTCTGAATGGTCATTGTGTATGTTTAAAGGACCAGAAACAGCTCTATTTACTAATGAAAGTACGATAGGAAGTCTTGAACCTGATGCAATATAAAGCATCTCCCACATAAATGACAAACCATTTGAAGAGGTAGCTGTCATAGCTCTAGAGCCTGCAGCTTCTGCACCAATACAAGCACTCATAGCACTATGCTCACTTTCAACCGCAACAAATTCTGTGTCAACTTGACCATTGCTTACAAAAGTTGAAAAATATTGAGGTATCTCTGTTGAAGGTGTAATAGGGAAGGCAGCAACAACATCTGGATTTATTTGCTTCATAGCAACAGCTGATGCTTCATTTCCACTTAATCTTTCTCTAATACTCATTATTTAGAACCTCCTTCCTTCATTTCGATGGCTCCGAAAGGACATACTTTACTACAAACACCGCAACCTTTGCAATAATCATAGTCGAAGTCGCCTCTTTTTCCTTCTGAATTAACAGGAATAGAGTCATCTGGACATACTGGAAAGCATAAACCACATTGAGTGCATTTTTCTGAAATCCAAACTGGACACATACTTCTCCAGTCGCCAGTTTTAAATTCTCTTGCATTTCCAGATTGATAAATTTCTCCACCAGGAGTCATATCTTCAACTGGTGTGTTTTTATCTATATGCATTTCTGACATAAAATTTCCACCTTTCTAATTTATCTTTTTTATTTCTTGTAAAGCCATTTCTAAGGCCTTCATATTTCCTTCTATAACTTCAGGCTTTTTAGCAAATTTATGCTTAAATGAGCCTTGCATATCGGCTAAGAAATCTTCATCATTCATTATACCGGCAACTTTTACAATAGCTGCAAGCATTGGAGTATTTGGAAAATATTTTCCTAAAGCTTCCTCAGATATCTTTCTAGCATCTATGCAATAAATTCCTCCATTGTAACCTTTCAAGACACTCTTTAAATAATCAGCGTCTCTAACTGTGTTTATTACAATAGCTCCGGTTTCTTTTAATCCTGCTGTAACATCAACACTTTCTAAAAGTGTATCATCTACGACTACAACATAATCTGGTTCGTATATGTTGCTATGTATAACAATAGGACTGTTACTTATACGATTATAGGCTGTGATTGGAGCACCCATTCTTTCAGGTCCATATTCAGGAAATCCTTGAATGTATTTACCTGTATTAAAGGCTGCATCTGCAAGCAAAAGTGAAGCTGTCTTTGCACCTTGACCGCCTCTTCCATGCCATCTAATCTACCAAATCATTCATAAACAAACTCCTTCCTTATCAAAAATTAATAGTATTATACTAACAATCCAAGTATATTATTAATTGCAAAACATGTCAAGAAAAAACATGCAAAATTAATTGACTTATTACTGATTTTTAGTATAATATAGGTATATAAAGTAAACTATAAAGAGAAGAGGAAAAGCGCAAATGAAAAATTTAAAAAGTGAAAATGGCTCAATAACGAGCTTAGTAATTGTAACAGTATTATTTTTTGTAACAATTTTGTCAACTTCTTACATGGTGGTAAATGCACTAAGAAAATCTCAATTAAAAAGCCAAATAAACGCAAAAGATGTATATGAAAGAGATCTAAAACGAGTAGACGAAATAGTTGCAGAAATAGAGAATAGAAAAAATCAGGTATGGCCGGAGCCAAAAGAAGAAAACGAAACAATAAATGGAGAAGTAGGCAATGCTTATAATCCAACCATACCTGCAGGATATATTCCAATAAACACAGATAGCTCAAAATGGGGAGATGGAACAACTACTCCAACGACTGATGCAGTGGATTATGGATTAGTAATAAAAGACAAAAAAGATAACGAGTGGGTATGGATCCCAGTACCAGATGTAACAGTAATATGTGATATATACAATATCACTGAATATACATTAACTGGAACTTCCGTAAAAGCAAAACTATATTCAAAATCAGAGATAATAAGTGGAGAAACAAGAACTACACCAGGAACAAATGCAGATCCATTTTACCGTGAACCAGACTTAGTAACTGGATTAGAGAATACAAGTCAAGACGCAATGTACTATCAAACCATGCTAGGGTTTGATAGCAAAGAACAAATGGCAGAAACATTTGTTGAGAACTATACAAAAATGATAGAAAGTATAAAAGAATATGGAGGATTTTACATAGGTAGATATGAACTATCAGAAGCTGGAGTACAAAAAAATCAGCCTACATTAGTATACACAAATTGGTATAATTTATATAAAAAATGTAAAGAATTAAATGCAAGTGATAAAGTAGAAACAAGAATGATATGGGGATGCCAGTGGGATGTAACGATGAATTGGCTAATAAGTTCAGGAGCAAAGACAAGTAATGAAGTAAATACAGACTCGAGTTCATGGGGAAATTATAAAGAAACATCAGTCAAAGCAGATGACGGAAAAACAGAGCTAAAAGCGAGTGGAACAAAGGAAAAGTTAAATACGGGAAAAACAACATTTACAATGGCAAATAATATATATGACCTAGCTGGAAACTGTTTTGAATGGACCCAAGAGGCGAACAACACCGATAGTCGAGCTTGCAGGGGTGGTGACTACTTCGGCAGCTTTGGCTCTAGCAAGCCAGCTTCAAGCCGCTTCGGCGACTATCCGGGCGGCAGCGACAGCGGCGCCTTACGGTTCTCGTCCTACTTTAATAATAAAGTAACACTGGACTCTAGAGCGTGAGCACCAGTGTAAAGAATAATTGCTAAGTAGACATAGATAGATGCTCCTTTTTTGAGATAGCCCTTGACAAATTTGAAAAAATAGTTTAATATATAGGAACACGAAAAACTTAGATTTAAGATCTATACTGCAAATGTGCAAAAGGAGGTTGACAAAGATGGAAGAAAAAGGAATACTTGTAACACAAGAAGGTTACGATAAACTAGAAAAAGAATTGGACTATCTTAGAACAGAAAAAAGAGCAGAAATAGCAGAAAAAATCAAAGTTGCACTTGGATTTGGAGATTTATCAGAAAACTCTGAGTATGATGAAGCAAAAAACGCACAAGCAGAAAATGAAGGAAAAATAGCAGAGTTAGAGAATAAAATCAGATATGCTAAAATTATAGATGAATCAGAGATAGACACAAAAACTGTTCAAGTAGGAAATATAGTTAAAGTTTATGATGAAGAATTTGACGAAGAAATAACATATACAATAGTTGGATCAACAGAAGTTGATTTAGCTCAAAACAAAATATCAAATGAATCACCAGTTGGAGCAGCTCTACTTGGTAAAAAGAAAAACCAAGAAGTAGAAGTAAAAACACCAGCAGGAACAGCAAAATACAAAATATTATCAATAACAAAATAAATTTAAGTAGCACTTTCAAAAGTGCTACTTTTATGTTTAGTATTTATTGAAAAAGATATTCTATTGTGATATATTTTGAAAAAAGAAAATTGGAGGTACACTAATATGACACAAGCAGATAAACACTTTATAGACACTTGCAAAAAGATAATAACAGAAGGATATTCATCAGAAGGAACCGGAGTTAGAACAAGATGGGAAGATGGAAGCGAAGCAAACTACTTCTCTATAGTTGGTGTTACAAATGTATATGATGTAGGAAAAGAATTTCCGATGATAACACTTAGAAATAATTCTCAAACAGTAAAAAGAGCAATAGATGAAATTTTATGGATTTGGCAAAAAAAATCAAATAACATTAAAGACTTAAATTCTCATATTTGGGATCAATGGGCAGATGAAAACGGAACAATTGGAAAAGCTTATGGATATCAATTAGGAAAGAAATATCAGTTTAAAACAAAAGAAGGAATAAAGGAAATGGATCAAGTAGACTATGTATTATACTTATTAAAAAATGATCCTGCTAGTCGTCGTATTATGACAAATATATTTAACCATGAAGAATTAAAAGATATGAGATTAGAGCCTTGTGCATATGGAACTCAATGGCTTGTGAAAGGTGGAAAGCTTCATTTAATATTAAACCAAAGATCACAAGACATGTTGGCAGCAAATGGATGGAATACAATGCAGTATGCAGCACTTTTATGTATGTTTGCTCAAGTTGCAGGTCTAGAAGTAGGAACTCTTACACACAACATAGGAGACTGCCATATTTATGATAGACATGTACCATTAATAGAAAAATTAATGGAAGCAGAAGCAAAAGATGTATGTCCAAAATTAAAAATAAATAATCCTACAAAGAATTTCTATGATTTTAAGGTAGAAGATTTTGAAATAGAAGGATATGATTATAATAAAGATATAAAATTGGGAAAAATTCCAGTAGCTATCTAAGGAGGAAAAATGTTAAGTATAATTGTAGCAGTTGCAAAAAATAATGTAATAGGAAAAGATAATCAACTTATCTGGCACTTACCAGAAGATTTAAAAAGATTCAAGAGATTAACAACTAACCATACTATTATAATGGGAAGAAAAACCTTTGAATCATTAGGAAGAGTATTGCCAAATAGAAAACATGTAATTCTTTGCAATGATGCGGAGATGAATATAGATGATGAAAATGTTGAAATATTAGATGATATTTCAAAGCTAAAGAAATATAAAGATTCAGAAGAAGAAAACTTTGTAATAGGCGGAGCAACAATTTATAAATTGTTGATGCCATATGCAGATAAAATGTATGTTACACATATAAACGAAGAATTTGAGGGAGATGTATATTTCCCAGAAATATCTGAGAAGGATTGGAAAATAACGGAAAGAGAGAAAGGTTTAAGAGACGAAAAAAATCCTTTCGATTACGAATATGTAACATATGAAAGAATAAAATAATAATAAAAGCACCACACTATGCTCTGCCAAGCTGTGTGGTGTTCAATATATTTTATATAACTGTTTTAAAGTACTCATTAATAAAATTATAATCTTATAGCAGATTCTAATGCTAACTCAATCATAGAATTTAAAGAAGTTTGTCTTTCGTTTGCAGAAATCTCTTGATGTTTATAATGAGAATCAACAACACTAAGTAAACAACTAGCTTTTTTTCCTAAATAGTGAGCGTTATAGAATAGGGCAAAAGCCTCCATTTCTGCACCAATAATATTTAAATCCTTTGGAAATCTAGCAATCAACTGATTGACATCTTTAACATAATAATCAAAACAGTCTGTGCAAAGAGTATTTCCTTTAACATAATGGATATTAAGCTCTTTTGCAGTATTTTCTATAACAGAATTAACCTGTTTATCAGAATTCATTAAATGACATTCTTCCTCTGTAAGCTCGTAAGCATAATTTCCTTCTGTATAAGCATTATCTACTAAAATTGTGTCCAATAAATTTAGACTCTCTGTATATGCTCCACAAGAGCCAATACGAATAATAGTATCAACATTATAGAATTTATATAGCTCATAAGAGTAAATTCCCATACTTGGCATTCCCATACCAGATGCAAAAACAGTAATTCTTTTTCCTTTATAATTTCCTGTATATCCAAACATATTTCTAACACTATTTACTAGTTTTACATCCTCTAAAAAATTGTCAGCAATATATTTTGCTCTAAGTGGATCTCCAGGCATTAAAACAATATTTGCGATATCATCTAATTTCGCTTCATTATGTGGTGTCATAAAAACCTCCTAATTAAAAATTCTTTAAGATACGACTATTATATCATAAAAAAAGCATAGTGCAATAAGATAAAGCAAAATTAGATAAAAGTCTTGCAAATTAAGAAAAATATGATACAATTATAAACAGAAAAAAGAAAATTTGTTTGATAAAAGAAAGGAAATCAAATGATAGCATATTTAAAAGGAAAATTAGTGATAAAATCAGTGGATTATATAGTTATAGATGTACAAGGAATTGGATATAAAGTGTATATGTCAAAAACAGCAATAGATAAACTTGAAGAAGAAAAAGAAATTAAGGTCTATACATATTTAAAAGTTAGAGAAGATGATATAAGCTTGTTTGGATTTAATACTCTTGAAGAATTGCATATGTTTGAACTATTAATATCTGTTGGAGGAATAGGTGCAAAATCAGCAATAGCAATATTGTCAAATATAACTCCATCAAAATTTGCATTAGCAGTAATTACAAGTGATGTAAATACTTTAAAAAAACTACAAGGAATTGGTCCTAAAACAGCGCAAAGAATTATATTGGAATTAAAAGATAAGATAAAAACAGAAGAAGCAATAGAGAACCAAGAAAATACAATAAAACAAGAGGAACAAATCCAAGAGGATATGGAAGAATTAATACAAGCTTTACAAGTTTTAGGCTATAGAAGATATGAAATAAATAACATATTACCAAAAATAAAGGAAGAAACTTTAGAAGATAGAATAAAAGAAGCTTTGAAATATTTAGCAAGGTAACTTGCTAGGTTCGTCACTGTTGGACGGAAAAAGAAAGGAGAATAAAATGAACCCAAATGAACCATTAGCATATAGAATGAGTCCAAAAACATTGGATGATTATGTTGGACAAGAACATATATTAGCACAAGATAAAATTCTATATAGAACAATAAAAGCAGATAGATTATCTAGTATTATTTTATGGGGGCCTCCTGGATGTGGCAAGACTTCACTTGCTAGAGTAATTAGTAATACAACAAAATACAAATTTACAAAATTAAATGCAGTAACTGCAGGAGTGGGAGATATAAAAAACGCGATAGAAGAAGCGAAAAATCCATTATCATGACCTTGATAAGAAGACTATAACAGTCCATATCTTACCAGGGCTTCTGGATATTAATAAATAATAAAGAAAATGTATTTTATTTATAGACGAGATTCATAGATTTAACAAATTACAACAAGATGCGTTATTACCATTTGTAGAAAACGGAACTGTTATACTAATAGGAGCGACAACAGAGAATCCATACTTTGAAGTAAATAAAGCTTTAATATCAAGATCAATGGTGTTCAAGTTAGAGCCTCTAACTGAAAATGATATATTTAAAGTGTTGAAAAAAGCATTAGAAAAACCAGAAGGTTTAGGAGAGTACAAAATAAAAATAACAGATGACACTCTTTATAAAATAGCAGAAACTGCAAACGGAGATGTAAGAACAGCTTTAAATGGTTTAGAAGTAGCAGTATTGACAACTAAAATGGGAGCAGATGGATATATTACAATAACTGATAAAATTGCAAAAGAAAGTGTCCAAAGCAGGAAAGCGATATTTGATAAAAACGGTGATAGACATTATGATAATATTAGTGCATTTATAAAATCAATGAGAGGAAGCGATGCTGATGCAACAGTATTTTACTTAGCTCGAGCTTTAAATGGAGGAGAAGATCCAATGTTCTTAGCTAGAAGAATAGTAATTGCAGCATCAGAAGAAGTTGGACTTGCAAATCCTAATGCACTAGTTGTTGCAACAAGCGCAATGGAAGCAGTACATATGGTTGGAATGCCGGAAGCAAGAATAATACTATCTCAGGCAGCATTATATGTAGCTAACTCAAAAAAATCAAATGCAAGTTACTTAGCAATAAACAAAGCATTAGAGGATGTATCAAGTAAAGACACAGGGGAAGTTCCAATGCATATTAGGAATGCTCCTATTGAAGGAATGAAAAAAGACGGATATGGAGTGGGATATAAATATCCGCACGATTATCCAGGACACTATGTAGAACAACAATATTTACCAGATAAAATGGTTGGAACTAAATATTTTATAAAAGATGAAAACTGTGAATAGAGAGGTTATATGGAATTACCATTAGAATTAAAAGAAGAACTAGAAAAAGAAATACAAAGTGCAAGTATTAAAGAATTGAAACAATGTGCACAAAAAGTTAGTGAAAGATATAGAGAAGATAGCAAAATAAAAACAAAGAATAAGCTTATAAATAGTAAAGAAGAAGCACTTGCATATGCTATTAGCAGAATGCCTGCAACATATGGATCTATTCATACAGCTTTAGAGAATACAATAAAAATAGCAAATATAGATATTCAAAGCGTTTTAGATATTGGAGCTGGAACAGGCTCTGCCGAGTGGGCAATTCTTGATTTAATGCAAGTTGATGATATTACTTGCATCGAAAACGAAACATATATGATGCAAATGGGCAAAAGATTAATGCAAAATAATGAAACACTTAAAAATGCAAAATGGATGCAACTTAACATTGCTCAAGAGCAGATAGATCAAAAGGCTGATTTAGTGATTGCAAGTTATGTGCTAAACGAAATTGAGGAAAAAACAAGAGAGCAGATACTAGAAAAATTATGGCAAGCTACAAATAAAATCTTATTGATAATAGAACCTGGAACACCAGAAGGTTATAAAGAAATAAACAGCATAAGAAAATATTTTATAGGTAATAAGGTAAATATAGTAGCTCCTTGCCAACATAGTAGAGAGTGCAAAATAGGGCATGATGACTGGTGCGCATTCTCGTGTAGAGTTGCTAGAAGCAAAATACATAAAATACTAAAAGACGGAGAAATCCCATATGAAGATGAAAAATTTTCATATATTGCAATATCAAAATTTGAAACTGAGAAATTAGATGGAGTTGTATTAAGACATCCAAAAATAGAGAGTGGAAAAATAACAATAAAGGTTTGTAAATCAAATGGAGAGATAGAAGAAAAGATAATTACCAAAAAGGAAAAAGAAATATTTAAAAAAGCGAAGAAATTGAAAGCTGGAGATATAATTAATTTATAAACAAAAAAAGTTCCTGACAAAACAGTCAGGAATTTAATATTTTATTAAGCTTTTTTATCATCTTTAAACATTTCTTTTACAGCACCTAAACTTGAAAGAGTGTTAGTAGCTTCGAAAGGAATAAATACTTTGTTAGCCTCGCCATTAGCAATATCTTTTAAAGCCTCTAAAGACTTTAATTGAACTAATGTGTCATCTGGTTTTGCTTTCATCATTGCATTATAAACCATTTGAATTTCTTCAGCTTTAGCGGCTGCAACTTTTCTTATAGCCTCTGCTTCACCAGCAGCTTTTCTAATTCTAGCTTCTTTTTCAGCATCTGCTTCAAGAATAGCAGCTTCTTTTTTACCTTCAGCAAGTGTAATTGCAGATTGTCTTTCACCTTCAGCTTGAAGAATTTGAGCTCTTTTATTTCTTTCAGCGTTCATTTGCTTTTCCATCGCATCTCTAATATCAGCAGGTGGAGTAATATCTTTAATTTCAACTCTGTCTATTTTACATCCCCATTGATATGTAGCTTCATCAAGAATTGCTCTTAATTGTTCATTAATAAGATCTCTTGAACCAAATGTTGCATCTAAATCCATTTTACCAACAATATCACGAATTGTAGTAATAGCTAGATATTCAATACCTTTCTTTAAAGATTGGATTTCGTAAACTGCTTTTGCTGGGTCTGTAACCTTATAGAATACAACAGTATCTATTGTTATAGTAACATTATCTTTAGTGATAACTCCTTGAGGTGGTACATCCATAGTTTGTTGCTTTAAGCTTACAACACTTCTAACATGATCAACAAAAGGAATTATAATTGTAAGACCTGCATCAGCTATTTTATGAAATTTACCTAATCTTTCTATAATGTAAACTTCTGATTGTCTTACAACCTTGATTGATTTTACTGCTATAATTATGATTATAACTAGTAGTGCAATTAAAAACCACATAATGTTTCCTCCTTAAATTATATATATTAAAATTAAATTTATTTAGCGCTTTCTGATATTGAATAAACCGGTTCTACAATTAAATTAACACCATCGATTTTTAGAATTTTTACATTGCTTCCGACAGGAATTGCATTAGTAAAATCATTAGTAGTGACGGCTGACCAAGTATCGCCTGAAATTTTAACCTGACCAATTTTATTTGAACCAGAGTTGATTTCCTTTATAACTATTCCTTCTTGACCAATTAAAGCATTAACATTTGTAGCCACTTTATCTTTTTTAGTAATCTTATCAGTTAATGGTTTGGTTAAAAAGATTAGTATAACAGAAATTATAATAAATATAGTAGCTTGAGCAATTATGTTGTGGATAAATAGACTTAACAGAGCTGTTATTAGTGCTGCTATTGCAAACCAGAATACGAAAAATCCGACAGTTGCAATTTCTATAATCAAACAAACTCCTGCTATTATAAGCCATATTTGCCAAGAAACCATAAAATTACCTCCATATTCAATTTTAATACATACACATTATATCATAAAAGTCGCATAAAATAAAGGGTTTTGCCAAAACTAATAAAAATATATTAAAACAGATTGCATTTTAGAATAATTTGTGATAAAATAAGTAAGTCAATATAAGTAGCAAAAGGAGAGTTGAAAATGCAAGTAGTAAAATATATATTAATGGCCTTATATATCTTAAACTGTTTAGCAGTAATTGTAATCACAATGATTCAGACTAAAGACAGCAACGGAGCTTCTGGAACAATAGTTGGTTCTACTACAAGTAACTTCTATGAGAAGAATAAAAGCAGAACTCATGAAGGAAAATTAAAGAAATGGACAATGATACTTGGAGGAACTTTTATAGTATTAACTATAGCTCTAGGAATAGTATATGTTATATAAGATTACTTAAAAAGATTTAGTAAGGCGGCAGAGGATATTCTGTCGTTTTTGCGTGTTTACAGAGAGGAAAAGAATGAAAAAATCAAGAAACTCTAGTTGGAACTTTTAAAAGAAGTCAAAACTTTGGGTTTGTTATTCCTGACGACAAAAATGTTGAAGGTGACATTTATATTCCAAAAAGGAAAATGGCAAAAGCAAGAAACAATCAAAAAGTAGTTGTCCAAATAGATAAAAAAGCAGATAGAAAAAACAAAGCAGAAGGTACGATTATTGAGGTAATTGGCTATATAGACGAAGCAGGAGTTGATATGTTAGCTCTTATAAAAGAATATAAATTACCAAACGAGTTTCCTGAACCAGTTATAAATGAAGCGTTAGAAATACCACAAACTATAAATGAAAAAGACATTCAAAGAAGAGTAGATTTACGAGCAGAGGAAATCTTTACAATAGATGGAGAAGATGCAAAAGACCTAGATGATGCAGTAAATGTAAAGAAAAATGAAGACGGAACATATACATTAGGAGTGCATATTGCGGATGTTAGCTACTATGTAAAATCAGGATCTAAACTAGATAAAGAGGCAATAACAAGAGGAACAAGTATCTATATGATGGACAGAGTAATACCAATGCTTCCAAAAGAACTATCAAATGGTATATGTAGTTTAAACGAAAATCAAGATAGATTTACAATATCGGTTATAATGAAAATAAATGAAAAAGGAAAAATTATAGACTCTGATATATTTAAATCTGTAATAAAAACAACCAAAAGAATGAATTATCATGATGTAAATGATTTGTTTTTATATAAAGACTTACAAGACGGAAAAATTGAACAAGAAACTTTTTCAGATAAAGAGTTAAAAAGAATAGAAAAAGTGGCTAAGAAATATCAACCTTATATAGAACATTTTTTAAGAATGAGAGAATTAAAGGGAATATTAAAAGATAGAAGAGATAAAAATGGAAGCTTGAACTTAGATATTCCTGAAAGTAAAATAATACTAGACAATAATGGAGTAGCAATAGATGTAAAGAAATATGATTACTTAGAATCAAATGAGGTTATAGAACAATTTATGCTAACTGCAAATGAAACAGTAGCCGAGAAATTTTATTGGTTACAAGCTCCATTTATATACAGAGTACATGAAACTCCAGATTTAGAAAAAGTTGAGGAATTAAATAAATTTTTATTTAATTTAGGATATAAAATAAGAGGAGTAAAAAAAGACGACCAAGAAAGTATACACTCAAAAGCTTTCGCTCAA
>OHVL01000211.1_pt1 | contig 14650 bp, 16 predicted proteins | sample 1579511 | NCBI WGS metagenome assembly OHVL01 (sample SAMEA3882545, study PRJEB24775) | human gut metagenome | biome: human-associated habitat; feature: intestine environment; material: feces | place: Netherlands | collected 2009/2010
TTCTATCGCTGTCACAGGGGGTATCTAGTAAATATGGCACATATCGCAGAATATGAAAATGACAGCATAAGCCTGAGTAATGGAGAGAACATATTCATGGCGAAGGAGCGTTATAACGAATTTGTGAAGGAGTATATGCGGTATCTGCGGAATGGAGGTACAGCCGGTGTATGATGTGATAAATGTATGTTTGGATGTAATCGTTGCTTTGGGGCAGGGGTATTGTCTGCAATACTTTTTGGGAAGTTTTCTGGAAGGCAGGGAGAAGGACAGACGCATAAACGGACTGCTGGTTATGGTTGTATATGGAGTGTTAAGATTGGGTATTAACTTTATCCTGCCAGCTGATAATGAGAGCATCAGAACGGTTGGAAAAATTACATTGATGTTTGTAATTATCGTCCTGCTGGCACTTCTGTTTTATAAAGGAGTTCAAGCAATAACTGCTTTCCTTGCAATAACTTTTATGGCAGTAAGTGAGATTACTTTTTTCCTGTCCTATATGCTGATGCAGATTGGTGGCAATCTGTTTGACCTCTGGGTATGGCTTCTAGAAAAAGGCTATATTGCTGTTGATACTTTTGAATGGATTGTGCAGATATCTGCCACTTTTCTACAAATAATTTTTTATGGCATATTTCTTGTATTATTGTATTTCGCTTTAAGGAAGATTATCAGGAGTTTTAGTGATAAGGATTATAGGATACAAAGAACAGAGTTGTATTTTCTATTAGTACCGGGAACGGTTGGGTTACTGGTTTGTTTGCTTCTTAGAACGATTATGATAACAATAGAAAATGATATGCCGAAGCTATTATGTGACAGATACCCGATTTTAAGCATTATTGTTCCGGCAATTCTGATTTTGTCCCTGTTGTCTATTCTCTATGTGGTAAAGACATTTCAAAATATGATTGTATTGAACCGAGAGAAGAACAGCCGGATTATTTTGGAAAAGCAGATAGGCAGTATGCAGGAACACATGGAAGAAATGGAACACATTTATTCCGGCATACGCAGTATGAAGCATGATATGAAAAATACACTTTCCGTTATCATGCAGCTTGCAACCGGAAATGAAGAAACAGAAAATGCAGAATTGCAGGCTTATCTGTCTGAGCTGAATCGGACAATGGAACGCTTGGAATTTCAATTTAGAACAGGGAATACCGTTGTTGATACCCTGCTTAATATGAAGTATCACGAAGCAGTAAGGACAATACCTGACATGCAGATGGATGCAGACAGGCTGCTGTTTCCGGATAACTTGCTCATTCAAAGCTATGACATAGGGATTATTTTGGGCAATGCACTGGACAATGCAATCGAAGCGTGCAGGAAGTTAAAGGGAAAAGAATCTGATGCAGAAACTTTTATCCGGCTATCTTCTTTCCGGAAAGGGAAGATGATTTTTATAGAAATAACAAACAGTTTTGACGGAAATGTAATACGAAAGCGGCAGTCTGAATTTCCGGCAACGGATAAGGCAGACAAGGAAGCGCATGGAATCGGTCTTGCCAATATCAAAAGTGTGGCGGAAAAGTATCATGGCGGCGTGGACTGGTCAGTAGATGGAAAGGTATTCATTTTGTCGGTGATGATGAAGGATGAAAGGAGAACAGAAAATGAGTATTAGTGGTGTAAATGGTATTGGCGCAACTGCCTACGCTTATATGAACAGCAGTATGAAAACAACAGGGGAAGGCAATTTTGCAAGTGAAGTACAAAAGGCAGAGGAAAGACAGAGCACAACATCAACTACCTCTGCATGGGCGGGGGATATGGTTATTTCGCAGCCACCAAATTATAGTGGCTTTACATATGATAGTTCTTTGACATCGAGCAAGATAGATAAAGAAGTATAGAAAGTGTGGACTAACTTAGGGAGGTTGCTATGAAAGTTCAAGGAAATAGGTATATTAATAATCCAGAGATGATAAAAAATAAGGTTGAGAAGAAAACAACTGTTCCTCAGAATATTATTTCGGAGGATGATGTGAAAATCAGTGATTCAGCAAGAAAGTTAGTTGAGACTGCTCGTAATAAGGTATCGGATTTTCATACAATGCATTTTTCATCTATTATGGGAGAGATAAGAGAGATACCAGCAGAATATAAATGTGAAAATTTATTCAAATTAGATTTGAAAGCAGCTTCCATTTCTGGAGAACAAAGTGCGTTTGAAGGCTGTTCGGAAAATCAGTCAGAGGTTTTTGAAAAATGGCTGGACGAAAATGCTTCTGAATATTTGACAGAAGATGAAATGAAAGATTTAAAAGAGAAGATTAATGCAATGACAGCAGATGTAGATTCTTTGAATGCTCAGGAGGGATATAGAGGAACTTCCTATGAATCTGTATTTTTGTTAAGTGCAAGTGAAGCGGGGCTAAGAAAAGTAAATGAAATGTATGTTCCAGAGCAATTACAAGCAGGTTTTTCAGACATGATTGACGAATATGTTCATTTTAATGATTCGGCACGTAATTCTATCATGGAGAAAATGACACCAGATTACATGGTTGTTGGAATTGGAAGCAAAACAGAATCTTATAAGTACAAGTCAGAAATAATCTCAGATGAGACAGCTTTTTATACAAATGAGAAGAAAGAGATAAGTGGTATCTGCAATCATTTTTTAAATGGTAAAACAGATCAAAAATTATTTTGTAATGAGATGAAAGACCGTTTAAATGATTACTATGGAAGCAGGTATGAATTAAGGAATCAGCCAGAAGCTGTTGAAGGCAGAGTAAATAATATGCTGGACAAATTGCAGCATATGTTTGGCGTTTAATGTTGAAAAAGGGTTTGGAGAATAATTATGAAGACAGTGACAGATGTAAACACAGTAAACCAGCTATTGACATATTCAAAGCAGGCAGAGGCAGGAATACACCAAAAAGCAATACAGATGTTGCTTGGAGCAGGAAATAATAAAAAACAGGACAGTTTAAGTATTTCTGATGCTGCACGAGGCTTTTCAAAGCAATCCATAGCTGCACTGATAGATAAAAATGCGAATATTTCTAACAGTGAATTGGCTTATTATTTTGCAAACTATAATAATTCAAGTGCTATTTTGGATGCAATCAATTTTGGGGAGAATGTTTCCTGTGGATATAATTCTGATTTTAAGGAGTATGGGGTTATTTCCTTTGACCTTAATGGGAGCAGACAGGTAGTACCTAATTATGCAGTACCGAAAATGAATACAAGCACCATGTCAGGCATTTGTGCTGCGAATAATTCTCTGGTACTAAGTAATAAAAGTTATTATGCATGGACAACATCAAGTGGCGGTAAATATACATGGACGGTCAATAATGGAAGGATAGGCTGGGCAGCCTCGGAATCGTTGCTTGCAGAGAATACAAATCAAAAAGGAACAAATTATAAGTGGGAAATGTGTAAGGCAGGCAATATCCTGTCTGATCTGGCACAGGGAAAGAGTGTGTGGGGGTATCTCTACAGCAATGAGGAGGTATTGTCCGTCTGTGAGAAAGTCGGGATTTCTCCGGGATTCTTTTCTATAGATGCGGGAGCAGGAAAACACACTTATTTATTGCAGGAATCAGGAAAGACCATAAATGTTGACGCAAAGATAAAACAGTTAAATGATATAAACTGGATAGAAATCGGATATAAAGAAGGAGATACGTTTTCCGTTTATGGTAAAGAGTATGCCATTGACAGCAGTGGGCATATCAATGTTTCGGCAGAAGATGAATTTACATCAACGGAAATTAAATATCCAAGTCGTTCAATATAATAGAAATTATTTTAAGTTTCAATAACAGGGAGGTAGGATTATGGCAATTACGGGTATCAATAACAGCAGTTACACATCGTATTATGCTTCAAATTATAAGAATACTGTAAAAAAAACAGATAGTGAAAAGGATAGTACAAATACAAAAGACGGCAACGTGACAACAAGTACAGTTGAATTAAAAACATCACGTCCCGGTGTGACAAAAACAGAGCAGATTAAGACAGGGTATAGTAATGTAAATGATTATTCAAAATACTTGCAAGGAAAATACCATTATATGAATATAGGGCTGACTTCAATGCAGGGTATTCCGACAACGGTATCTGTTTCAAGTGCATTTTTACAAAAGTGCATGAATGATCCGGAAAAAGCAAAGTATCTGGAGGAAAACTTAGCAGCCATTCCGGATTGTACAAAAGATACGATTAATGGATGTTTGGGCACTGTGACAAATCAGAGTTATATGATTGATGCAAACGGAAATATTATAGAGACAGCATCTGGTACAAATGATCCAGATGGGAAAATAGCGAAAGAGAATGCTGAACGAAAGGCAAAAGAGAACAGAGAAAAAGAGGAAAAGGTAAAAGAAAAAAGAGCTGCTAAAAAAGCAGAGGAAGAAAAAGCTGCAAAGCAACGTGCAGAAAAATCGGCAGAAGGAAAAGAAACGGGTGATTATACCTTATCCGTAACTGGTAATGATGTAAAAAGTATGACACAGAGCCTTGTAGCAGAATCTGTGAGTATTTCTGCACCTGATAGATCAAGTTTTGATATTAAGGCATAAGAGGGTTCGGTAAAAGGAAAATATCAAATCGGTACTTTGGTTGGAACTGCGATTTTGGCTAAAAGATTGTGAGTTGCCAATATAATCAATAGTTTCTTCTATGAAAAGATAAGATGACAGGGTGGAAGGCTATGGAGAGCTGACCGCCCTGTTTTTATCCAGAAAAATGCAGAAATAATCAAGAGAAAATCAAAATCTTTTTGCTATTCTGTTTCATGGGTTTTATATGTACGAAGATAGGCTTCTACAAGTGCAAGAATGGTGGTTATCTGATCGCTTGTACATTCTGAAAGATAGACCAGCAGTCTTTGGTAATCCAGATTATCAAATGAATAGCAGTTCTGTACAGAAACAATTAAAAGAAGCAGGGATCGACACAAACAGTAAAAAGTATAAAGCAGTACTGAGTGAGATGATGAAAAATGGAAACGGTGCAATGTTTACAAATGTTCAGGCAATTAAGAACCTGATGAGCCAGTATGACAAAAATGGAGACTGGATTGATCCGAATACCGGATTAACAGGACTTGCTGTAACGGATGAGAACAGAAACAGTTATAAACATATCATTTGAGGCGGTTTTTAATGCGAAAGCCTAATGAAAGAATGGAGGTATTATAAAATGTCTAGTGTGAACAATTATATGAATGGCATCTATGACAATAACATATCCTGTAGGAGTTGCATGTTCTGCGATTATGTATTTTATAATAAAGCAAAATGGTAATTTTTTGAAAAAAGTTTCGGATTAGATGTAGTGTTTGCCGCTGAAACCGTAGTATATGAGTGAAGCCGGAAAGGAGGCGGTGTGATGATAGACGATGAAAAATCATAGAAATGTTTTTTGAGCGTTCGGAACAGGGCATACGGGAACTGGACATAAAATATGGAAAAGCCTGTCACAATCTTTCCTACCATATAGTAGGGAGCAGACAGGACGCGGAGGAATGTGTAAACGACGCTTATTTAGGTGCATGGAACGCCATTCCCCCAGCACGACCTAACCCATTGTTGTCGTATCTTTTGAAAATCGTTCGGAATATTTCGCTCAAAATCTATTGGAGAAAGGAAGCAGCCAAACGAAGCAGTCATTACACGATTGCTTTGGAGGAAATTGAAGCCTGTATTGCAGACCAGAAAAACATTGAAGAAGAAATCGAGGTCAGAGAGTTAGCCTGTATCATTGAGTCTTTTTTAGACACGCTGACTATCGAAAACCGCGTTATCTTTATGCGCCGCTATTGGTTTTCCGACAGCTACAAGGACATAGCCGAGTTTGTAGGGCTTTCAGAAAAAAATATTTCTGTCCGGCTGACCCGTATCCGCGAGAAAATGAAGCAATACTTGATTGAAAGAGAGGTATTCGTATGAACGCAAAGAAATTTTCTGACGCTATGAGCGAGCTTGATACAAAATATGTTGATGAAGCACTCAACTACAAAACGAAAATGAAAAAGCCTATATGGATAAAGTGGGGAATTATGGCAGCCTGTCTTTGCCTTATAATTTGCGTAGTTACAATTCCGCGTTTACTTAATGGCTCTAATCCCCCTATTTCTGGAGATTTGGCTCCTATGGTTTATGTAAATAACAAGTTGTATCAATATACGGATAGTCAACTCGATTTTACAGATAAAGAAAGCCAGTTCACTTATTTAGGGGAAATCGAAAGCAAAGTTAGCTCATCGCAAGAGCCAAAAGAGAATTTCCAAGCCAATGACGATATTGTAGGTGCTAAAGTATATCAATATGAAAATAATATTGTGGTTTTAATTGATGGTAAATATTTCTTATATAGTCATATGGAAGATGCTGAAAATGAAACGGTTGAATTTGAAGGACAGTTATTTAACAAATCGGACTTATCCGAAGAAACCCTTGAATGGCTTGAGTGGTATAATTCGATACCGCCAGAAAAACAACTTGCTGTCAATTCAATTCCAGCCGAGCTATATACTGATGACGGTGTTGGAACGGTTGACGCAGACCAAGAAAAATAATTTTGATTGACACCCACAAGGGACAGCCGAGATTGAGGATGGAAAGAAGAAAATCCGCCAGTTTGAGAACTTGGAAAAGAGGTTGCGTCAAAAGTTATCCAAAGAGGAACGAAGAACACGCAACAACCACCTGTATAATCAAGAGGGCACTTAACAGTGAAACTTATTTCTTGGAGATTTATGACGATATATACTATATAGCATTGAGTTAATTCTAAACGGATTTTGAATTTATTTACAAGGAGGTTTTATATGTCAATGAATATCAGCGGATTAGGCAATACCTATAATGGTATCAACACAAATAGTAAACAATATAAGGCTTTGAAAGAAAAAGGCTGGTTATCTGGTATTATGCAAAATGAAGCCATGATGTCAGCAGAAGAAAGATTGATATATGAAACATTCGGTGGAAGAGATACCATTATTAAGAATCTGATGAAGCAATTTGATTCGGATGGCGATTTACTGAATGCAAATGGAGTGGCGGGAATGGATGTTACCGGAAAAGGTACATCATGGCAGCAGCTCACGAGTGTATCCGAGGAATATCGTCAAAAGATGTTTGATAATGTGAAGAGGGAATTTATTAAGGAAAACGGTATTTCAAATGGTGATACAACTAAGCGTTCAGATATTTTTAAGGATTATCAGTTAAGCGTAAGTAAAGACAAACGTTTAAGTGGTACATGGACTTTAGAGCAATACGAAGGACAGTATAGAGCTGCTATGTATGCAGCAGTGAAATCGGCTAATCCAAATTGGAAGCCGGGACAAAAGTTTGATACAAGCATTCTTGATAACGTTACAAGAGAATCAGTGGAATCTACGCTTGTCAAAAATGGTAATAGGTTAGTTCGCAATTCTATTGATGTATCAGTATAGAATACAACATCTTTGGTGCTAGAGATACGGTCAAATAAGCTGCTCCATCATGGGAAAAGTATAAAATTAGGAGCTTTAGATAATATCACAAGGGAAAAGTTTTCAAAAACTTCTGGTAACTCTTTGAAATACATATCATATCAATAGATACGATAATATAAATTATGTTTGTATTTGTTGATAACAGGTTTATATCGGAAAAATTGTAAATTTATTTTCTATGTGAATTTTCATTTTTGTAGGGCTGGCATTAGACCAGCCCTTGATTTCATTATAATAGATAAAAAGATATTGAATATATATGCACGGTAAAAAGACGATTCTCAATAAATGAGATTGGGAAAAAGTAACCTTAGTGCTGTTGAAAAAATCACCATAGTTCTAATGAATCTTCTGCATCTACCCATATCTGCATTGTTTCATCAAGATATAATTTTGCATATTCAAGCGGTTTATCAATGGCAAGTGCGTTCAATGCACAGTCTGATCCGGGTGTGGTTTTTAAATCCTTTTCGGCTTCCCAACAGTCAATGCGGAGCATATAACCAGCAGAAGTATAAATATCAATGCTGTTTCTGTGTGGATTGTATTCTGCAAATATTGTTCTCATCGTATAGAATCTCCTTATCATTCAATCAGTCATTTGTTACAAAAATCAGAAGCATTTCAATCAGTTCACCATGTCACTTTTATTTTGCTGTCATAGGCACAGGAATTATGTTATACTGTGTCTATGTAAATGAAAATGATGTTAAATTCGTTGATATTTTAGGTAAGTAAAGCGTACAACTAAATTTAAAGAATAAGTAGAATGAACACATTAATTGTTGTATAACGTTTTTATGCAATTAAGGGTTACAATTTCGATAGGAGATATTTATGAAAAAAATTATTTTTACTGTTTTTTCAATACTAATTATATTGACTACTATATTTTTTATTGCTATTGGAACAGTTCGTGATTCACGATACTATATATTGATTTTAGTTTATATTATTGTGTACAAAATTATTTTGTCATTTACAAATAGAAGCAAAAAAAGTAAACAATATTTTTCAACATTAGAATTAAATTTTTTTGTATAATAATTATTATGGTTTTTATACAGAGAAATATATGAATAACTAAATGAATATATTATGCATGATGAGAGGTGAGAACAATTTGAAAGTTTACTATTTAGCGCTATCATTATTTTTAACGTTCTTCTTCGCACATCAGATAACGCATGTAATGTGCTTTGGCAGATATAGAGATAAAAAATGCAAAAAGAAAAAATTTTATTTTATCTATGGATTTTGGGTGGTATTTTTTGGAATATTGTGTACAATGATGGGTTCGGCATCAGGGGTGGATCATACATTTGATTATGGAATGAACTCCTTAGAATTGTATTTGGGCAAAAAAAATTATTTTGAGGGTAATGTTATTTATGCGGAAGATGACTATAAGCATAATGGTGATTTTATACTAGAGTATTATGTAAAAAATACAGAAGACATAGAAATAATATCAAAACAAATTGTGGAAGAAAATGTATTTATATTTAGAGCTTACAATTTAAGTGATATAAATGTTGTATGGAAATCGGTTGATGATGAGCTTTATGTTTATGGAGGTGATGAACTTTATGCAACTATAAATGTGGAAAGAAAAGGCTTGCTAGTAAAATTAAGTTTTTATTGGAATCAAGAAAAACTGAATCAAAACATGGGAGGATAAAAGTATGGCAAAAACAAAGATTGTAAAATTTATGTGTTCAATTGTGCTTGCGGTCAGTCTGGTACTTTCTCAAAGTTATACCGCAATGGCTTCAGGTTCGTCCACAATAACTGAGCAACAGTTGGGAGTTCTATTTGATGGGATGGAAAGCATAGTAGTACAGTTGGAAGAGATGGGATTGACAGAAGAGGATATAAGTGATTTATTTGGTGTACTACCAAGAGAAGACTCTTTTTACCATGAAATAGAACCACAGTCAATAGAATATAACGGAATCCAAAGAAGTTATGATTATATCATTTTCAAACATACTTGATACATATTAAACAAATGCATATTATCTACTGTCTCTATTGTCTTCCAAATACACACCTCAACTCGACCATACACATAAACTGACATATCTCCAGCAAACCCCAATAGTCTAGGTCTATTTACACCATGAAGTTTCTTTGGTTTTGATAAGTAGCCCCAATATATGTTGGGATTATTCTTAATAAATACTTCTCCAAAATATGCCGAAATATCAACTGCTATCATAATTGTATTTAGCGACAGCTTTCGTCTATCGCTCATAATATGTGCTTTTATCCAATTTGGACGCATAGCTAATTCCAACATTAATTCTTGTTCATCTTTTGTACACACCTCAATATGATTTGAAAACCAATCCCATAATTCAATTAACGAATTGGGCGTTTTATCTAATACCATATGCGTCCCCGTTAAATTAATATACTTTTCTAAATTCTGTATCCTCTGCTCTATGGTATCAATATACCATACAAAATATTGTTCAGCTTGCTTTTTCTTCATATCTTCAAATGGTATAAGATCAAACGGTGGGGTCATTCCATTATATTGCATACATGTCACCTCTTATAAATATTAATGAATAACATATTGAATTCCATTTTGTGTCAAGAACTCAAGCAATTGTTGAGTTGCACCACCCCGACCAGTAATATCACTTTTAAAGAATTCCCATACTACTGCATTCACTTGAATTCGCCAGTTTCCATGTCCATTGTGTTATGACATTTAATACATTTCATTGTAAATCCTCCTTGAAAAATTCCGATTGAGATTTCACCTGTTTTAGGGAATTTAATAACTGTTATATTTTGTTATTAAATTCTCTGCAAACCCTTGAAAACACTGGATTTATCGCAGGTGAGCTTTCCCTTATTGTTTCCCTTGTGTTATATCGTCCCGTCAGCGTTTACGAACTCTGATAAGGGCAAATACAAGGGCAAGAAAAATCTATAAAACAGTATAACACAATGGAAATATGGCTTCTTGAAAGAGCAGAGCCATTATATAAGATATATCCATGGAAAGCACTTCTTAGGGCTGGTTCAAGAGGATGCGCAGAGACGGATTATGGTCAGAATCTTATGCAAAAGATGATGATGTCCTATGATTCAGAGCCTAAAGAATATGCAAGGCTTGCCGGTTTTGGTTACAGAATGCTTGCAGAGGCAATCAAAGCAGATCTGCCATATCGTATCAGTTGTCCGGCACTTCTTATCTGTGGCGAAAAGGATAAAGCGGGCTCAGCAAAAAGCTACAATAAAAAATGGCATCAGAGAGAAGGTTTACCGCTTAAATGGATAAAGAATGCTGGTCATAATTCCAATACGGATCAGCCGGATGAAGTCAACAGACTTATAGAAGAATTTATCAGCGAGGCAGATAGGAAAGGAATGTCTGGATGATGTCTTTGCATAAAGATGATAATGACTTGCATATACTATAAGAATACTTTGGAATAGAAAAGTGTAAAAGGTTGCAAAAATCTATTCTAAGGAGGCTTGTTACATGGAAATTAGCAGAGATTTCTATTTGGACAAACTGATAAAAAGAAAACATAATGGCTTAATTAAGGTAATTACAGGTATTCGCAGATGTGGCAAGTCTTATTTGCTGAATAATCTTTTTTACCATCATTTGCTGAATAATGGTGTAAATGCTGATCATATCATCCGTTTCGCGTTTGACTCTGCAGATGACCTTTACCTGATTGGTGAAAGTCTGATCCAGATTGAAAAAGAAAAGCGTGGAATTGACCCGGAAAAGTTTATGGCTTATATCCGTTCCAAAGTTGTTGATGACGGAATGTACTACCTGCTTCTTGATGAGATTCAGATGCTTGATTGTTTTGAAGCAGTGCTGAATGGATATCTGCGAAAAGATAATATGGATGTATTCGTAACCGGAAGCAATGCAAAGCTCCTGTCAAAAGACATCGCTACCGAATTTGCCGGTCGTGGTGATGAGATTCATATGTACCCTTTGAGCTTTGCAGAGTTTATGAATGTTTACAATGGCGATAAATACATGGGGCTTTCTGAGTATATGCTATATGGTGGTATTCCGCTGGTTGTCCTTCGTGAAGATGCAAATGATAAGGCAGCTGCATTGCAGAATTTATTCAACGAAATTTATATTCGGGATATTACCAGGAGGAACCGTGTTAAAAATATTGGTGAGTTGGAGGATTTGTTGAATATCCTCTCATCTGCGATTGGTTCACTGACTAATCCTGAAAAGCTGAAAAATACCTTTAAGACTGTAAAAAAGTCCAGAATTACTTCTGCAACCATAAAAAAATATCTGGATTGCTTTGAGGATTCTTTTTTGATTGAATCTGCACAGCGTTATGATATCAAGGGTAAGGCATACATTGAAACTCCAAAGAAATATTATTTCTCTGATCTTGGACTTCGCAACGCAAGAATTAACTTTCGTCAGTTTGAGCAGACTCATTCTATGGAGAATGTAATTTACAATGAACTGCGTATGAGAGGTTACAGCGTAGATGTAGGTGTTATCCCGATTGCAGAAAAAGATAAGAATGGGAAAGTAACTCGTAAGAAGCTAGAAGTTGATTTTGTTTGTAATATGGGATCGGTCAGATACTATATCCAGTCGGCATATTCGCTTCCAGATGAAATAAAACGCACTCAGGAAATCAGACCGTTTAGAAGGATTGATGACTCTTTCAAAAAAATTGTTATTACCAAAGATGTCGTTCAGCCGTATTACGATGAATATGGAATTCTTACAATCAATATTTACGATTTCCTTCTCAATCCGGATTGTCTCGAAAAATAATGTATTATGATAGAATTTCAAAGCGTTCGAAATGTTAGCTGGATTAGCTGATGACGAACTCTTTTATAGTTGTGGAGAATATTTGTTATGATTAGAAAGTTGCTGAACACAGATATAGATAGAGTTGCTGACATATGGTTAAAGACAAATCTGAAAACGCATTATTTTATTTCCAATCAATACTGGAAAAGTAATTATGAATTAGTGAAAGAAATGATGTCACAATCCGAAGTCTATGTGTTTGAAATGGATAAGATGATACAAGGATTTGTAGGACTAAATAATGAATATATTGAAGGTATTTTTGTTTCTGAAGAAATGCAGTCATGTGGCATAGGTAAGCTTTTATTGAATTATATTAAGGATAAAAAAGATAGATTACAATTAAATGTATACCAGAAGAATGCCAGAGCAATTTCTTTTTACCAAAGAGAAGGGTTCATTATTCAATGTAAGGGCGAGAATGTGTATATAGACTCTCTTACCTATGAGCAGTTTATGATGCTTGGTGATGCGGAATTAAGCAGAAGATTCTCCATGCAGGATGAAGCAGAGCAGAAGGCAAAGATTGACAGGGAGCAGGCAAATGAGCTTGAGTATGTTGATGAATCACAGAAGTCAGATGCTGCAGAAAGTGCCAATGCGTCTAATGGAAGTACTGGTGGTAAGCCTGTAAGGAATCCAGAGAGGGAAAAGCCTAAGTGGGAGGATACAATCACAAATCGAATGCTGCACTGGTCGTATACACCGGAGCAGAAAGAAGAAGTGAAGAAAGCATTGGCTGCAGGAGTTCCCAAAGCAACGATTCTTACTTACTTCTATCCAGAAGTTACTGTGGAGAAGATGAGTTCATATCGGAATAAGCATTAAATGTTATCGCATAGGCACAGGAAATGTGGTATACTGTGCCTATGTAAAAAAGAATGTGTTTTGCAAATCGGAATTTGTGGAGAGATTTCTTGAACTTTCCTTATTTTACGGGCTTTCCAGCCCCTTAAATAGTGAAATGATATGTATTTTCCCTTATTTTTGACCTTATGCGGAATCAGCAAGGGAAATAAGGGAATTTTTTATTTAGTCGTTGCCTGCCACTTTATCAAGAAGTCTGGCGGAGTTCCGCTTTGCCTTTCTTGTAGAGTGGGCGTAGACATTCATTGTGGTACTGACATCAGAGTGCCCTAACAGTTCCTGCACATCTTTTGGGGCAGCTCCGTTTGAGAGGAGGTTGCTTGTGTAGGTGTGTCGCAACTGGTGGAAATGGAAATTCTCAAATCCGTCCAGCCTTTTTGCAACTGATCGGCAGGCAATGCTGAGTGTGCTTGGCAGTTCCAGACATCCGTCCGGTCTCAGGCAGACAAAGGAGATTTCCTTGTAATCTACCGGGATTTCTTCGGTTCCGTCCAGATGATAATATTCATAATACACTCTGTTTTTGTCCTGTGCTTCCTTGTAGAAATTGCGGTGGTAAAGTTCACCATACTGCATCCGGCTTTTAAGCTGTTTTTTTCTGGCGGTTTTCAGTATTTCAGTCAGAGTATCGCCAAAATCAACAATCCTTACTTTCTTTCGCTTGGTCGGTCCGATGATGTTTTTATGTTTTGTGCCATCATAGCGGATACTTCTTTTAATGGTCAGGCATTGTTCTTCAAGATTGATGTCCTGCCATGTCAATCCGCAAACTTCACCGATACGAAGTCCCGCATAGTATGCGATCTGGATTGGCAGGATTGCAGGTGGATTCTTTACTTTGAGGTATTCTATCAGTCTCTCATAATCTTCATGGGAAATAGGCTGTATGCCTTCTTCTACCTCATCATCTGAGAATAAATCCACATCCTCTGCCTGTTTTTTCAGCTTAATATACTGCATAGGATTAAAAGTAATCAACTGTTTTGGAAATACTGCAAACCGGAAAGCCTGTTGTAATACTGCTGAAAAGGAATGGATGTAATCTTTACTGTATCCTTTTCTCACTTTTCCATCTGGAAATTCCCCACCGAATGTAAGCAGATCGAGAAATGCCTGTAAATGTTCAGCAGTAACGGTTTTTAATTTGCGTTCTGCAATCGGATGTTTCTTGATACAACGGATTGCACCAAGATAATTTTCCACTGTACCATTGCTGAGTGTTCCGACTTTCAGTTCTTCTTCCGCCCACATATCAAGAAGTTCTCCTACAGTAAGATTATCTGTCTTTGCGACAAATTTCTTGCTTTCGTAATCATCCATTGCCTGACGGAGCAGTTTTTCCGTTTCACTTTTACTTTCTGTTCCAGCGTATTCTTTCTGAACCAGATTGCCGCTTGCATCTTCTACATAGAAGCGGTAGTACCATTTCTTTCCTTTTTTTCTTACAGATCCTTTTG
>OHVL01000221.1_pt1 | contig 13938 bp, 10 predicted proteins | sample 1579511 | NCBI WGS metagenome assembly OHVL01 (sample SAMEA3882545, study PRJEB24775) | human gut metagenome | biome: human-associated habitat; feature: intestine environment; material: feces | place: Netherlands | collected 2009/2010
CGCATAGAATGGTCGGTATTCTGTCACTTCTCCTTGTGTTCGCGTTGGAAATGCGGGCGCAAGGAGAAGTTGTGTTATCTATTGACGGTGAACCTGTAAAACGTTCCGAGTTTGAATATTATTTTCGTAAATCTTCTCATCGGACCCCGCTTTCTTTTCTACCTTCTTTTATCAACTATAAATTAAAAGTACGCTATGCACATGATATGGGAATAGATACGTTGTCTGTTTTCCGCAGGCAGGTGGACTGGTATCGGGGCAAACTTTTAAGAACTTATTTGGCAGATGCAGAAAAGGAGGAACAGGCTGCCCGCCGGTTATACCTGCAAGGTGAACAACGTTTGCAGGCAAATGATTGGATCAAAATTGCCCATATTAGCAAATATTTATCCCAGAATGCAAGCCGTCAGGAGGAAATGAGGGTGCGGCAGCAAATGGATTCGGTTTATGAAGCATTGCGGGAAGGCGCGGATTTTGCAACGCTGGCCCGCCGGTACTCGGATGATGAAGCTTGTAAAAATGTGGGAGGAGTGTTGCCGTGGATGCCTGTGAACAAGAATATGCAGGAATGGATAGACAAACTGGAATCTTTGGAAAGAAATAAGATTTCAGCTCCTTTTTATTCACCTATGGGCATTCATATAGTGAAATGGATAGACCGCAGGCAGGGTGTCAGTTTTGAAGAAAAACGGGAACAGTTATTGAATTATCTGGAGAAGAATGGCAATTGTACATGGAAGGAGCTTTCTGCAGAACAGAAGGAAGAACTGGAGTTCCGGGTGCAGGAATTGCAGGATGGTTTGCTTGCGGCTTATTTGTCGCAAAAATATCAATCGGGTGATGAAGCCTGGAATGAGGATGACCTGGAACGCTTCTTCAAGCAACATAAATCAGACTATGCCTGGGAATTGCCGCATTATCGGGGAGCAGTGATTCATTGTAAAGATAGAAAAACGGCTTCAGCTATTAAGAAACAATTGAAAAAAAAACCGGTATCCCAGTGGAAAGATATATTACATACACTGACTGGAGATGATGCTTCCTCCAAAGTTCGTATGGAAGCAGGTGTCTTTCAGATAGGGACCAACAGGTATATTGATAAATTGGTCTTTAAATGCGGTAGCTTTCAGCCTGAGCCGGATTTACCTTATACTTTTGTGATGGGAAAGAAGTTAAAGAAAGGTCCTGAAAGTTATGAGGATGTAAGAGAAGCGGTTGTCAAGGATTATCTGACTGTCTATGAGGATGCCTGGTTGAAAGATTTGAAGCGGAAATATAAGGTTGAAATTAACCAAGAGGTTTTAAAAACAGTTAATAATAACGGAAGTAATTAATTATTGCAGTATCTTCGTTCACTATTTTAATGTTATATGAATATCGTGAAAAACTGGGGGGTGTTACTTGTTATAGCAGGTGCTTTGTCGGGATGCGGCCAGGAGCACGACCATAAGGGGAGGACTCCTTTAGTGGAAGTTGCTGGTGAATATCTCTATAAAGAAGATTTGCAGGCGGCGTTGCCTTTCCATATTTCAAAAGACGATAGTGTCTTGTTTGCCGAGCACTATATAAAAAACTGGGTGGAGGATGTGCTGCTTTTTGATAAAGCGGAAGGAAATATTCCTGATAATGCAAAGATTGCCAAGTTAGTGGAGAACTATCGCAGGGCATTGATCATGCATACGTATCAGGAGGAACTGGTTAATCAGAAACTGGCCAATGAGATAAGTGATGAGGAAATCAGCGCTTATTATGAGAAAAACAAGGAGTTGTTTCATACAGAACATCCTTTTGTGAAAGGGCTGTTTATAAAAGTTCCTCTTCATTCTCAGGATTTGGCAAGTGTACGCAAATGGTATAAAAAAAATAACCGGGATGCTATTGAGAGCCTGGAAAAATACAGTTTGCGCAATGCGGTGAGCTATGATTATTTTTATGACCGTTGGATGCCATTGTCCGATATTGCTGTCAAAATACCTTTGAAAGCGCTTGATACGGATGAGAACTATTTGGACAAGAACCGGAATATAGAGGTAAAAGACACGGCGTTTTGTTATTTCCTGCATGTAGAGGAATTCTTGGGTAAGGACCAACAGAGGCCGCTGGATTTTGCAAAGACGGAAATTAAGGAGATTTTAATAAACCTGAAGCGGGTTGAATTTATAAATAAAGTCAAAGAAGAGTTATACCGACACGCTTCGGACAGGAACAAGATTAATTACTATTATTTGAATTCAAATGAATAAATTGATGTGTACCAAAGTTTATGCACTGATGCTGATGCTGTTTGCCGTTGTTTCAGTATACGGGCAAGACAATGTGATAGACGAGGTTGTATGGGTAGTAGGTGATGAGGCCATTCTAAAATCGGACGTGGAGAATGAACGTCTGAATGCCCAGTATGAAGGCCGCAAGTTTGACGGTGATCCGTATTGTATTATTCCGGAGCAGCTTGCCATCCAGAAATTGTTTCTTCATCAGGCTGCTATTGATAGTATTGAGGTTTCCGAACAGGAAATTATCAGTGATGTGGAAAGACGTACAAATTGGCTGATTGATCAGATTGGTTCTAAGGAAAAAGTAGAAGAATATTATAATAAGACTTCTACACAAATACGCGAAATGCTCCGCGAGAATATACGTGATGGAAAAACGGTGCAGAAAATGCAGCAGCAGATTGTGGGGGATATCAAGATTACTCCGGCCGAAGTCCGTCGTTATTTCAAGGATCTTCCTCAAGACAGTATTCCTTTTATTCCTACTCAGGTAGAAGTGCAGATCATTACTATGGAACCTAAGATTCCGCAGGAAGAAATTGAGCGTGTGAAGAAGACTTTGCGTGACTATACGGAACGTGTTACTTCCGGTGAAATAGCTTTCTCCACTTTGGCACGTCTGTATTCGGAAGATGAAGGTTCGCGCCGCCGTGGTGGCGAACTCGGCTTTATGGGCAGGGCTGAGCTGGTACCTGAATATGCGAATGTGGCATTCAATCTGCAAGATCCTAACAAGGTATCCAAGATTGTGGAGTCTGAATTCGGCTTCCATATTATCCAGTTGATCGAAAAACGTGGTGACCGTATCAATACCCGCCATATCTTGTTAAAACCGAAAGTGGATGAAAAAGATCTGGAAGCAGCCTTGTTACGTCTGGATTCTATTGCCAATGATATCCGTAATGAGAAATTTACTTTTGATGATGCCGCTACTTATATCTCTCACGATAAGGACACGCGTAACAACCATGGTTTGATGGCGAATCCGCAGACTGGTACGGCGCGTTTTGAAATGCAACAATTGGCACAGGTGTCACAAGAGGCTGCAAAGATGGTGGAAGGCATGAATGTGGGGGAAATTTCCAAACCTTTTACCATGATTAATGCAAAAGGAAAGGAAATTTGCGCTATCGTGAAATTGAAAACCCGTTTGAACGGGCATAAGGCAACCATTACGGAAGACTACCAACGCCTGAAAGGCATCGTGATGGAAAAACGCAGCGAAGAAAAACTTGATAAGTGGATCAGGGATAAACAAAAACATACCTACGTGCGTATTAATGAGAAGTGGCAGAAATGCGATTTCAAATATCCGGGTTGGGTAAAGAAATAATGTAGTGTATAAAGTATATGCTTGGAAAAAGAAAGAATAAATACTCTTCGGGCAGGCATAGGATACTTGTGGTAAGTGTCCTGTGCCTGTTCGGCTTTTGCTTGCTGGCTCAGGTGAGACCGGCTAAAAAAGGGGAACAGAAACCGGCTAAAAGCAAGGTGTATCTGTTGCATTCGGATGTGTTGAAGAAAAGTCCGTTGAATCCGGACCCGGATGCACAGATTCTGATTGGAAACGTTGCGTTCCGTCACGACAGTGTATATATGTATTGTGACAGTGCCTGTTTCTATGAGAAAACGAATTCGCTGGAAGCTTTTGACAATGTGAAGATGGTGCAGGGGGATACCTTGTTTCTGTATGGGGACTATTTGTTTTATGACGGAAATACCCAGATTGCCCAGGTACGCTATAATGTACGCATGGAAAACAAGAATACGACTTTGTTGACGGATAGCCTGAACTACGATCGTATTTATAATTTGGGATATTACTTTGATGGCGGGACATTGATGGACGAGGAGAATGTATTGACTTCGGAATGGGGGGAATATAGTCCGGCTACCAAAATATCTGTGTTCAATTATGATGTGAAGTTGGTCAATCCTAAGTTTACTTTGACTTCCGATACATTACGATACAGCACAGCAACCAAAATAGCCAATATCCTTGGTCCGTCCGATATTGTCAGTGATGCTAACCATATTTATTCGGAATTGGGCTTTTATAATACTCAGATAGGGCAGGCGGAATTGTTGGACCGGTCCGTGCTGACCAATGAGGGGAAGCGTTTGACTGGAGACAGTCTGTTTTATGATCGTGTAAAAGGATACGGGGAGGCGTTTGATAATGTGATCATGACAGATACTGTAAACAAGAATATGCTGACTGGTGATTATTGTTATTATAATGAATTGACCAAGTATGCTTTTGCTACTAAAAAAGCGGTGGCAGTGGATTATTCACAAGGTGACAGCTTGTTTATGCATGCCGATACATTGCAAATGTATACCTACTATTTGAATACTGATTCTATGTTCCGGGAAACGCGGGCGTATCATAAAGTACGTATGTATCGCACGGATGTGCAGGGGGTATGCGATTCGTTGGTCTTTTCCTCCAAGGATAGCTGCCTGACCATGTATTATGACCCTATACTGTGGAATAACAACCAGCAGTTGCTGGGAGAGAAAATCATGATTTATATGAATGACAGTACGATAGACTGGGCACATATTCAGAATCAGGCTTTGTCTGTAGAACAACTGGATTCTACTAGTTATAATCAGGTGACAGGAAAAGAGATGAAGGCTTGGTTTCAAGGCGGTGAGATGCGCAAAGTAGATGTGATCGGTTCGGTTCGTCTGGTATATTATCCGATGGAAAGCGACAGTACACTGATTGGAATGAATTTTTCTGAAACCAGTCTGCTGAATATGTTTCTGGAAAACCGGAAGATGAAAAAAATGATTATGAGTCCGAAATCGAACGGTACTCTTTATCCTATGCTCCAACGTCCGCCGGAGAAGATGAAGTTGGATAACTTTGTGTGGTTTGACTATATCCGTCCGCTTGATAAAGAGGATATCTTTAAGTGGCGTGGAAAGAAAGCCGGTCAGGGGTTGAAGAAGAGTAACCGGAGCGCTGTTCCTTTGCCCAATCATAATTTATTTAATAAAAAGAAATAGCTATGGGAATGTTTAAGATGGAAAAGCCCCGCCGTTTCAACCATCAATATATTTATGTGGATGAACGGAAGGAGAAGCTGCAAAAACTGGAGGAGAAAGCCAAACGCGAGTTGGGTATGCTTCCTCCCAAAGAATTTTCTCCGGAAGATATCCGTGGAAAGTTCGTTCAAGGTACCAAGCATTTAAAACGCAGAAAAGAAAGCGGGCGTAAGCCGATGACTTATGGAGCTTTGTTTGTGGCCATTTTGGTTTTGTTGTATATTCTGCATTACCTGGTGACCGGTGAGTTTACTTTTTAATTACGTAAGTTTATAAGATATATGAGCGATATTATCCGTTTGCTGCCGGATTCCGTTGCCAATCAGATAGCAGCGGGAGAGGTGATTCAGCGTCCTGCATCAGTGATTAAAGAATTGGTGGAGAATGCTATCGACGCAGGTGCTCAGCACGTTGACGTGTTGGTAGTGGATGCAGGAAAGACTTCCATTCAGGTGATTGATGATGGAAAAGGTATGTCGGAAACAGATGCACGTTTGTCTTTTGAGCGCCATGCGACTTCTAAAATTCGTGAAGCTGCTGATTTGTTTGCTTTGCATACCATGGGATTTCGTGGAGAGGCTTTGGCTTCTATTGCTGCTGTGGCTCAGGTGGAGCTTCGTACTCGTATGGAAGGGGAGGAATTGGGAACGATGTTGACGATATCCGGCTCCAAGGTAGAGGGACAGGAGGCGGTTTCTTGCCCGAAAGGCAGTAGCTTCAGTGTGAAGAATTTATTCTTTAATGTGCCGGCGCGTCGTAAGTTCCTGAAGTCGAACCAGACGGAACTGAGTAATATATTGACGGAGTTTGAACGGATTGTATTGGTTAATCCGGAGGTGTCTTTCACTTTGCATCATAATGGGGCGGAACTGTTCAATCTTCCTGCACTTCAGTTGCGCCAGCGTATCATGGGAGTTTTCGGAAAGAAAATAAATCAGGAGTTGTTATCGCTGGATGTAGATACTACAATGGTCCGTGTTTCCGGGTTTGTAGGAAAACCTGAAACAGCCCGTAAGAAAGGAGCCCGCCAATATTTCTTTGTAAACGGGCGATATATGCGCCATCCTTATTTTCATAAGGCTATCATGGATGCATACGAGCAGTTGGTTCCCGTGGGTGAGCAAGTATCTTATTTCATTTATTTTGAGGTGGATCCTGCTAATATTGATGTGAACATACATCCTACTAAAACAGAGATAAAGTTTGAGAACGAGCAAGCCATCTGGCAGATATTGGCAGCTGCCGTGAAAGAAACTCTAGGTAAGTTCAATGCGGTACCTTCCATTGATACGGAGGGAATGCCGGATATTCCAGCCTTTGATGCATCTCCATACACTGGTATACAGCCACCAAAGACGACTTATAATCCTGATTATAATCCTTTTAATGTTTCGGCTGCTCCTCCCTCTTCTTATTCAAAGCCTAGTAAGGACTGGGAACAACTGTATGCGGGGCTGGAACGTCATGCTTCTTCTCAAAACTTTCATCCTGACGAGAATGATTATAGGGCGGAAGAGACTTCTCCTGCGGAGGAAAATCCCGGATTGTATGATCATGTGGAGGACTCTTCAGTCAGTGAGAAATCTGGCCAGCATTATCAGTTTAAAGGACGTTTTATTTTGACTTCTGTAAAGTCCGGCTTAATGATCATTGATCAGCAGCGTGCCCATATCCGTATTTTATATGACAAGTATATAGACCAGATAAGTCGTCGTCAAGGTGTTTCTCAAGGAATGCTGTTTCCGGATATTGTGCAGTTTCCGCTTTCCGAAGTGGCTATTTTGCAGGAAATTATGGAAGACTTGTCTTTCCTGGGATTTGAACTGACTGATTTGGGAGGAGGAAGTTATGCCATAAACGGTGTTCCTGCAGGTATTGAAGGCCTTAACCCGATAGACTTGATCCAAAATATGGTGCATACAGCTATGGAAAAAGGTGGCAAGGTAAAAGAAGAGGTGCAGAGTATTCTGGCATTGACTTTGGCTAAAGCGGCGGCAATTGTTCCCGGACAAGTGTTGACGAATGAGGAAATGACAGGTTTGGTGGATGGCTTGTTTGCTGTGGCTACTCCTAATTATACTCCGGATGGTAAAACGGTTCTTTCCGTGATTAATGAGGATGATTTGGAAAAACTGTTTAAATAATTTGCCAATGTGCTGGTTTGCCAATGTGCTGCTCTATGTCCGCATGGTAATTGACACATTGGCATATTGACACATTGTTACATTATAAAGAACGTGAAGATTCTTGAACTAAATAAAAACAAATTCAACACACCGTTATTCTTTGGCAGGACTTTTGTACTTTTGAAAACTCATTTGCCGTAGAAAGTTTTTTTGAGTAAGGACTTTGGGCAGACAATAAACTATTATATGAAAATAACATTACTTAGCTTGGTCCTGTGCCTGCTTTGTTCTTTGAATATGGCGGCACAAGGAAGTGACATAGGTAGTAATCCTGAGGATACCACCATCCATCAACTTTCAAAAAAAGAATTAAGACGCCGGAAGGTGGCTAAGCGCAATATACATTATAATATATTGGGAGGACCGAGTTATACTCCGGACTTTGGTGCGTTAATAGGAGGTAGTGCTCTTGTTACATTTCGTATGAATCCGTCGGATACCTTGCAGAAACGTTCTGTGTTGCCGATGGCTGTTGCGGTAATGTTCGAGGGGGGCTTGAATCTGATGGTGAAGCCTCAGTTGTTTTTCAAAAATGATAAATTCCGTATTTTTGGAAAATTCACTTACAAGAATACATTGGAGAATTTTTATGGTATCGGCTATGCTACCAATAAGCATTATGAGCGCAGTGACTCTACCAGTGAATATCGTTATAGCGGTTTCCAGATTAATCCGTGGTTTTTATTCCGTTTGGGTAAAAGTAATTTCTTTGCCGGTCCCCAGATTGACTTGAGTTATGATAAAATATCCGAGCCTGCCAAGTATTTGGTAGATCAGCCTGATTACAAAAGGTTGGGAGGCACTGCTCACGGATATTCCAATTTCAGTTCGGGAGTGGGATTTCTGCTGACTTATGACAGCCGGGATATTCCTGCCAATGCTTATAAAGGCATTTATCTGGATTTTCGTGGGCTGATGTACCAGAAGTTTTTGGGAGGAGATAATAACTTCTACCGCTTGGAAGTGGACTACCGCCAATACAAAAAGGTAGGAAATAGAAAAGTTATAGCTTGGACTGCCCAAACCAAGAATGTGTTTGGGGATGTTCCTATGAACCAATATGCTTTAAGTGGCACTCCTTTTGATCTTCGTGGATATTATATGGGGCAGTATCGTGATAAATCCTCTCATGTGGTGCTTGCCGAATATCGTCAGATGTTCAATACGGATAAAAGTACATGGGTAAAGCGTATGTTGCATCATTTGGGTTTTGTTGCATGGGGAGGGTGCGGTTTTATGGGGCCTACCATGGGTAAGATTGAAGGAGTGCTTCCTAATGCCGGTGTGGGACTTCGTATCGAGGTGCAGCCGCGTATGAATGTACGTCTGGATTTCGGACGTAATTTTGCCAATGATCAAAGTTTGTTCTATTTCAATATGACAGAAGCATTTTAATGGAAGTAAACACTATGCAGACTGAATATATATTAAAAGCGATGGATGCGGCTTTAGCTGCCGGTAAGGAAATTCTGAACGTTTATAATGATCCTTCTTCTGATTTTCAGGTTGAAAGGAAAGCCGATAATTCTCCACTGACTCTTGCAGACCGTAAGGCGCATGAAACCATTATGACTTATTTGCAGGAAACAGACTATCCGGTATTGAGTGAGGAAGGAAAGCATTTGCCTTACGAGAAACGGGCGCAATGGGATACGTTGTGGATAGTCGATCCCTTGGATGGAACAAAGGAATTTATAAAACGGAATGGGGAATTTACTGTCAATATTGCTTTGGTAAAAGAAGGAGTTCCTGTTTTTGGAGTGATTTATGTTCCTGTCAAAGAAACGCTTTATTGGGGTGAAGTGGCAACCGGCGCTTATAAAATGGAAGGAGTGACCGGACGTGCAGGCCGTTCACTGGAAGAAATGAAGGCATCGGCATTTCGTATGCCCTGTGCCGAAACAAATGAAGTTTTTGTCATTGTTGCTTCCCGTTCCCATCTGTCGGCCGAAACGGAAGAGTATATTGAGGAAAAGCGAAAGATATACCCTCATGTGGAGTTGGTGTCTGTAGGCAGTTCCATCAAGATTTGCAAAGTGTGTGAGGGACTGGCCGATGAATATCCCCGTTTTGCTCCTACCATGGAGTGGGATACGGCTGCCGGTCATGCCATAGCCAAGGCATCCGGAGCAGAAATATATCAGGCGGGAAAAGAAGAACCGTTGAAATATAACAAGCCGGACTTGCTGAATCCTTGGTTTGTCGTTAAACGAAATTAATATCCGGAAACGATGCTGACATTCGAAATGATTATTGTGTTTTTGGGATTAATAGGGATGGTGACTGCATTAGTCCTTGATAAAATGCGTCCCGGAATGATTCTGTTCTCTGTTACTGTACTCTTTCTTTGTTTCGGTATATTGACTCCGAAAGAGATGTTGGAGGGATTCAGTAATAAAGGGATGATTACCGTAGCGTTGCTTTTCCTGATCAGTGAAGGAGTCCGGCAATCGGGAGCGTTGGGACAGTTGATAAAGAAACTTCTGCCTCAAGAGAAGACAACGGTCATGAAGGCGCAGGCACGTATGCTGCCCGCTATTTCTTTTGTTTCTGCTTTTCTCAATAATACGCCGGTGGTTGTGATTTTTGCTCCTATTATTAAACGTTGGGCGGAATCTGTCCGCATTCCGGCAACTAAATTCTTGATCCCTCTTTCATATGCTACCATACTGGGGGGAATGTGTACGCTTATCGGGACTTCTACTAATCTGGTGGTGGATGGTATGATTTTAGATGCCGGATATAAGGGCTTTGGTATGTTTGAATTAGGCCGGGTGGGCATTTTCATTGCTTTGGCAGGAATTGTTTATTTGTTGTTCTTTTCTTCCAGGTTGTTGCCGGAGGTCCGGAAAGACACGGTAGGCGACGAACATGGGGAAGCGGATGCGTCTTCTTTTCATCGTGTTGAAGCGGTGATAGGTGCTCGTTTCCCGGGTATCAATAAAAGGGTGGGGGATTTTAATTTTGTCCGTCATTATGGTGCTGAAGTAAAAGAAATAAAACGAAGCGGAGTTAGTATTGTAGAGAATCTGTCACGGGTGAAGTTTCATGAGGGAGATACGTTGGTGCTATGGGCGGATGATTCATTTATCTCTACATGGGGAGACTCTTCTGTATTCGTGTTATTGGCCAATGGCAAAGATACCGAGCCGAAAGCCGGGAGAAAGAAACGTTGGTTTGCATTGACTTTATTGGTACTGATGATTGTGGGGGCAACAGTAGGAGAGTTGCCTTTTATGGAAGAATTACTTCCCGGTATTGATCTTGATATGTTCTTTTTTGCAGCTGTAACGACTGTGATAATGGCATGGACCAAACTTTTTCCGGCACGTAAATATACAAAATATATATCATGGGATATCTTGATAACCATTGCCTGTGCGTTTGCTATAAGTCGCGCCATGGTAAATTCCGGAGTGGCGGATATCATTGCGCATGGAATCATTGATATGAGTGATGACTACAGTCCGCATGTGTTGCTGGCTGTTTTGTTTATCATTACAAATCTGTTTACCGAACTGATAACCAATAATGCTGCCGCTGCATTGGCTTTTCCGCTTGCCCTTTCCTTATCCAATCAGTTGGGGGTAAGTCCTATGCCCTTTTTTGTTGTCATCTGCATCGCTGCATCTGCCAGTTTTTCCACTCCTATCGGTTATCAGACTAATTTGATTGTGCAGGGTATCGGAAACTATAAGTTTACGGATTTTGTACGTATCGGTTTGCCGTTGAATATATTGACATTTATAATTTCGGTTATTCTGATACCGCTGATATGGCCTTTTTGATGAAGTTAAAGACAAAATGAAAATAGAGAATGGAAGAGGAAAATATATATCCTATCTTTGACCGTATGCTTTCCCGGAAAGATAAAGAAGAACTGCTGGGACAACGGGGAGTTATGCTGTGGCTGACGGGACTTAGCGGTTCCGGTAAGAGTACTATTGCCATAGCTTTGGAACGTGAATTACATAAACGTGGTTTGCTCTGCCGTATATTGGACGGGGATAATATTCGTAGTGGAATCAATAATAATTTGGGCTTTTCGGCAGAGGATCGTGTGGAAAACATCCGTCGCATAGCCGAAATAGGCAAGTTGTTTGTTGATACGGGAATCATTACCATTGCCGCTTTCATCAGTCCCGGCAATGAGCTTCGGCAGATGGCTGCCCGTATTATCGGGATAGAGGATTTCCTGGAAATCTATGTCAGCACTCCTTTGGTAGAGTGTGAGAAACGTGATGTGAAAGGACTTTATGCCAAAGCACGTCGGGGTGAAATCAAGAACTTTACCGGAATTTCCGCCCCTTTTGAAGCTCCGGAGCATCCTGCCTTATCTTTGGATACTTCTAAGCTGAGTTTGGAAGAGTCGGTCAATACTTTGTTGGAGTTGGTGCTCCCCATTGTTGGTAGAAAAGGAGAAAAAATATAATTCATTATAAAATGGAAGAAAATTATAAATTGAGCCACTTAAGGGAACTGGAAGCGGAGTCTATCCATATCATTCGTGAAGTGGCAGCTGAATTTGAGAATCCTGTTATGCTTTATAGTATTGGTAAAGATTCGTCTGTCATGGTACGTTTGGCAGAGAAGGCTTTCTATCCGGGAAAGGTGCCTTTCCCTTTGATGCATATCGATTCTAAATGGAAATTCAGGGAAATGATAGAGTTCCGTGATCAATACGCCAAAGAACATGGATGGAATTTGATAGTGGAAAGTAATATGGAGGCTTTTAATGCCGGAGTAGGGCCTTTTACGCATGGCAGCAAAGTGCATACCGATTTAATGAAGACACAGGCGTTGCTTCACGGGCTGGATAAATACAGGTTTGATGCCGCCTTTGGTGGAGCACGTCGTGATGAGGAAAAGTCACGTGCCAAAGAACGTATATTCTCTTTTCGTGACCGTTTTCATCAGTGGGATCCTAAAAACCAGCGTCCTGAGTTGTGGGATATTTATAATGCTAAGATTCATAAAGGGGAAAGTATCCGTGTGTTTCCATTAAGCAACTGGACTGAGCTGGATATCTGGCAGTACATCCGTTTGGAAAATATTCCTATTGTGCCGCTTTATTTTGCCAAGGAACGTCCTGTGGTGAATATAGATGGAAATTTGATTATGGCTGATGATGACCGCCTGCCCGAAGAATATCGGGACCGTATTGAAATGAAGAAAGTGCGTTTCCGTACTTTGGGGTGTTGGCCTTTGACCGGGGCCGTAGAGAGTGATGCCGATACGATTGAGAAAATTGTAGAGGAAATGATGACCACTACCAAAAGCAAGCGTACTACCCGTGTCATTGATTTCGACCAGGATGCCAGTATGGAGCAGAAGAAACGTGAAGGATATTTTTAAATGGATAAGTAGGAATTTAAAATGAAGGAATGGGTGATGGAGAATAAACTGAATATAAAGGAATATTTAGATAAGGATGAACAGAAAGACTTGCTACGCCTGTTGACAGCCGGTTCGGTAGACGATGGAAAGTCTACCCTGATAGGACGTCTGTTGTTTGACAGCAAGAAGTTGTACGAGGACCAGCTTGCCGCTTTGGAACGTGACAGCAAACGTGTGGGGAATGCAGGTGACCATATAGATTACGCTTTGTTGTGCGACGGGTTGAAAGCAGAGCGCGAGCAGGGTATTACGATTGATGTAGCTTACCGTTATTTTTCAACGAACAACCGTAAATTTATCATAGCCGATACTCCGGGACATGAACAATATACCCGCAATATGATTACCGGAGGTTCTACTGCCAATCTTGCCATAATCTTGGTAGATGCTCGCTTGGGTGTGATTACGCAGACCTGCCGCCATACTTTTCTGGTATCTTTATTGGGAATAAAGCATGTGGTGCTGGCGGTGAACAAGATGGACCTTGTCGGGTTTTCGGAGGAGCGTTTCAACGAAATCGTGACCGAATATAAGAAATTTGTAGAGCCATTGGGAATCCCGGATGTGACTTGTATTCCTCTTTCGGCACTTGACGGTGACAATGTGGTGCAGAAATCTGAACGTACGCCATGGTACAAAGGTACTTCTTTATTGGAATTGCTTGAAACGGTTTCCATCGAGAATGACCATAATCTGACTGATTTCCGTTTCCCGGTTCAGTATGTATTAAGACCGAATCTGGATTTCCGCGGTTTCTGTGGAAAGGTTGCTTCCGGTGTCATCCATAAAGGAGATGAGGTGATGGCTTTGCCTTCCGGCAAGAAATCTCATATCAAGAGTATTGTTACTTATGATGGTGAGTTAGAGTATGCTTTCCCGCCGCAAGCAGTGACATTGACTTTGGAGGATGAGATTGACGTGTCTCGCGGAGATATGTTGGTGCATGCCGATAATGTGCCTGTGATAGATCGTAACTTTGAAGCCATGTTGGTATGGATGGATGAGGAGGCGATGGACCTTGACAA